>Ga0207904_1000207_pt1 | contig 27913 bp, 25 predicted proteins | sample MalvirmetaMSP118_FD_184232 | JGI IMG/M metagenome (GOLD analysis project Ga0207904, IMG submission 184232) | Marine viral communities from the Deep Pacific Ocean - MSP-118 (SPAdes) | ecosystem: Environmental > Aquatic > Marine > Oceanic | place: Pacific Ocean | collected 2011-05-30 | reverse complement strand
CGGCCTGCGCCTTCAGGACGACCGGGTAACCGAGGGTCTCGGCAGCCCGGACGGCGGCATCGCGATCGGTGGCGAGGACGAATGGGCCGATGGCGCAACCGGACTCGCGCAGCAGGGTCTTGCCGCGGGCCTCCGAGATCGTCCGGGTGGGACCGGCCTCGGTCGGGGGGCTGACCGTGACGTCCGGCTCCGACGCGGCCCGGGTCTCGGCCAGCCGGGCAAAGGCACGAAGCGCCCGTTCCGGCGACCGGAAGAATGGCGTCCGGCTTTCCGCCAGTTCATCCAGGAAGTCCCGCGGCATCGGGTGTTCGTCGCCGAGCACGACGTAGACCGCCGGCTTCTCCGACGCCTCGAAGTGCGGGCGCAGGGAGGTCCACTTGTTCATGATCTGGGCGGGCGAGCCGCCCATCACCGCTACCGCGACGGCATCGACGCCCGGATCGGCGAGCAGGATCCCGGTCGTATCTCCGAACAGGCTGGGTTGCTTCATGCCCTGCGCGGTGATGTCGAGCGGGTTGTCGACGGTGGCGAAGCCCGGAAGGATCGCCCCGAGGCTAGTGAGCGTCTCCGGCCGGAGCGGCGCCACCGGCAGGCCGATCTCCTCGCAGAAATCCAGCGTGAAGCCCCGAACCGCGCCGGAGTTGGTCATCAGCGCGACGTTGGAGACCTGTGCGGCCGGGTAGCGGTTGCAGATCGTGGCGATGTCGAACAGCTCGTCGAACCCGTTGGCGAGGACGACCCCCGCCTGCCGCACGAACAGCTCCATGACCGCGTGATCGCCGGCGATCGCGCCGGTGTGGGAAAGCGCCGCCTCCCGCGAACGTTCGCTGCGGCCCGGGTGGGCCATGACGATGGGCTTGCCGAGTTCGCGAGCCCGGAGCGCGGCCTTCAGGAACAGGTCCGGCTTCTTGAGCTGTTCCACGAACACGGCCAGCTGCGAGACCTGCGGGTCCTCCACGAGATGGGCGATGACCTCCTCGACGGACGTCACGGCCTCGTTGCCCGCCGAAACGGCGTAGCTGACCGGCACGCGCCGCGACAGGAGGGCGATCCGGAGATTGCCCATCATCGCGCCGCTCTGGGTGACCACGGCCGCGCCCGGCCCGGTGGCGGGCGTGTGCGGCAGCTGCTCGAATGTTGCCGGCACGTTACGCAGGAAGTTCGCGTAGCCCATGCAGTTGGGACCGAGCATGGCGATGCCCGCGTCGCGGGCGATCGCCGCGATCCGGTCCTGGATGGCGCGGCCTTCCTCGCCGGTCTCGGCGAACCCGGCCGAATACAGGATCACTGATCCGACCTTGCGGCGGACGCAGGCCTCGATCGCCTCCGGGACATGGGCCGCGGGAACGATCAGAAGCAGGAGGTCGATCCCTTCCGGCAGCTCGTCGATGGTCGCGACACACGGATGACCCGCGATTTCCTCGTGCGAGGGGTTCACCAGGTGCAGGTCGCCGGCGAACCCGAAGGCCAGGAAGTTCTGCAGGAGGTTTCCGCCGAGGGAGAACGGTTTGGGCGATGCGCCGACGATGGCCACCGACGAGGGGTTGAGAAGCCGCGCGACCCCGGAAGCCCGGCCGGCACTGTCCGCCATGCTGCTCAGTCCTCCCTGCGGTAGGCGCCGAGGCCCGGGCGGTAGCTCTTTTCGTCGAGGAACTGGCTCATGCCCTTCTCCGATCCGCGCTCCGGGTCGCTGGCGGAGGTCTGCGCGTGCTTGGCCATCAGATATTCGTTTGCCGTATCCCAGTTCATCGAGCGGACATGGTGATAGGCGGTCTTGGCGGAGCGCAGGACGGTCGGGTTCTTTTCCTTCAGCTTCGCCGCGATGGCCAGCGTCCGCTCGCGGAGTTCATCCTTCGGTACGGCGAAGTTGACCAGCCCCATGTCGGCAGCCTTGGTGCCGTCGAAGGTGTCGCCCGTCATGATGTAGTACAGGCTGTCGCGCTGGTTCATCACCATCGACACCGACTTGGTGACGATGCCGGCCGGGATGATGCCCCAGTTGATCTCGGACAGGCCGAAGGTGGCGTCCTCGGCGGAGACGGCGATGTCGCAGGCGATCATGAACTGGAAGGCGCCGCCGAAGCACCAGCCGTTGATCATGGCGATCGTCGGCTTCGGGTAGAACATCATGCGCCGCCACTGCCACTGGGCATTGGCGCGATAGAGCCGCTCGCGCTCGATCGCCGGCCAAGTGTCGGGAATGCGGAAATATTCCTTGAGGTCCTGGCCCGCGCAGAACGCATCGCCGGCGCCGGTGATGATCATCACCTTGGCGGCGTCGTTGGCCTCGACCTCGTCGAGAATGGCGTTCATCTCGTGCACGAGGCCCGGGCTGACCGCGTTGCGCTTCTCTGGACGGTTGATGGTGACCCACGCGACCCCGTCGACGATGTCCAGAAGGGCGTTATCCCCCCACGCAGTCGCATCTTTCGGGCTGTTTCGAACGCTCGACATATATCAGTCTCCCTGAAACCATCGCGGACCGTTCGATAACAGGTATCCTGATAAAGTCAATTCGCTGCGGGCGCGGCTCAGGACCCGGCCAGACTGTCGAACGCCTTCAGCGCATCGCCCCCGTAGACGACCGACGGACCTCCGCCCATCTGGATGGCCACGGCGATCATCTCGGCGACCTCGTCGCGGGATGCGCCAGCCTCGTGGACGGCCTTGGCGTGATAACCGATGCAGCCGTCGCAGTGAACCGCGATGGCGATGGCAAGCGCGATCAGCTCCTTGGTCTTGGGCGACAGCGATCCCGCCTGGTGGGCGGCCGACCCCAGGGCCATGAACCCTGCCATCGCGTCGGGAATGGCCTCGGCCAGCCGTTCGGATCCCGTTTCCACGTCTGCGGCGATCCGGGCGTAATCCTTGCTCATCGGTGTTCTCCGTCTGGAGCGTAAGGGGGCGGAGCCGCGGCGCCGGATGTTGGTTGCATCCGGCCGGTCGAAAGCGTCCGACCCGACGAGGTCCTATGTTTTCGGCACGTGGCGGACGGTGCCGGTCGCTTCGGGTGCCGGTACGGCCGCCGGCTCCTCGCGCGCCTCGACGTGATGCGGCGGAAACCGGACATGTCCGCTTACACTGGCGACCGCGTCCTGGACGTTGGCCGCCTCGACCTGCCACTCCTCCGTTGCCTCGGTTTCGTCTTCCCGCCAGGTGGCCCTGACCCGCCACGTCGCCATTGTATTTCGCTCCTTTTGAGCCGCCCGCAGCACAGCACCTAGGCGGGGGCAGGAAGGGTGTGGGTATGAACGTCGGCGCCGGAATGTCGGCGCAGGATGTCGGTCGCCCGGGTTTCTTCCTCTGGCGTCCAGGTTCTCACCCAGAGCAGCAGGCCGCCGCGGTCGAGCTGGTCCTGAATGTGATGGGCCCGGTGGGCTCCGAGGCGCTCGGCAAGCAGCGCGCCGAACAGGCCGCCCGCCCCGCCGGCGATGGCGGCCGACGCGAGGACCAGCGCCAGCGCGCCACCGCTGGCGACGACCGCGCCGGCCGTCGCGACGGCGCCGACATACATGAGGCCGCCAATGAGTCCCCCTTCGGCATCGCCAAGGGATTCGGTGGAGATGTAGGCGCAACGCGGAACGCCCGGATCATCCTCGAGCGCCGGGATGCGCTGGTACTTGTGACCCAGCTTCTTCTCCACCGTGTTCTCGGCCGCCAGCAGGCTCAGGGCCGCGCGATCGAACCCGGAACTCAAGAGATCGTCGATGGCCGCCTGGAGCGATTCGGCGTCGGCAAAGACGCCGACGGCTTCGCGGACGGTCGCATTCTGCGTGTCAGTGGTCATCACCGCACCTTTCATGTCGGACCGATGCAACGAAGCCCAATCCTGCCGTGCAGGCATTGAGGTGGCTCAATCCGGAGCAAGTGGCGGCGAGCAATTGCCGGCTGCTGTCGAGAATTTGACCGAAGCCGGCGGGCTTTGCCGTCCACCTCCGATTCAAATCTGGATATGCTTCTGTCCTGACATTTCCGGGACGCGGGGGCGCGCTGGTGCGAACTGAAAGGACGTTTGGGATCGGGCGTTCGCTGCTGCTCGCGGGGGCTGTTGCCGCGGCGTGGGCAGTACAAGGCGTTCCGGCGAATGCCGTTGTGCTGGGCCTCGCCTGCGGCTTCGAGGGCAGGGACTACGAGCTCTGCAAGGACGCGGCGGAGATCTGGGCGGCCAGGACGGGCAACACCGTTCTTACCTATCCGATTCCGGATGACCTGGCGGAGCGGCTTGCCCTGTTCAGCGCGGTGCTGTCGGAGGACGTGCCGAAGTTCGATGTCATCAGCGCGGAGGTGACGTCCGCGGCGGCCCTCGCAGACGACCTGCTCTCCCTCGGCGACTATCTTCCCTATGCCGCCTATGGGCAGAGCGAGACGATGATCCGGCAGCTCACCATCGGTGGCGAGTTGAAGGGACTTCCGTTCTACCAGGAGATGGGCGGCCTCTATTACCGCACGGATCTCCTGGAGAAGTACGGCGTCGAGGTTCCCGAAAGCTGGGGCGAGCTCGAGGCGGCGGCGCGGCTGATCCAGGACGGGGAGCGGGCCGAGGGCAACGACGCCTTCTGGGGCTATCTCTTCCAGGGTGGGCTTGGCGAAGCGCTGGCCGCGAACGCCACGGAATGGATGGTGAGCCACAGCGGCGAGCCGATCGTCGGCAGCCGTGGCGTGGATCTCACCGACCCCCGCTACATCGACGGGCTGCAGATGGCCGCGGGCTGGGTCGGCACGATTTCGCCGCCCGAGGTTCTCTCCTTCGACGAGGAAGCCGCCCGGGCGCTGTTCCAGCGCGGCAACGCCGCCTTCATGCGGAACCTGCCCTATGCCTTTCCCCTGCTGGAATCGCCGATCAGTGCCGTCAGCGGCAAGGTCGGCGCCGCCTTCATGCCGAGCGCTCACGACAACCCGCCGGTGTCGCTCCTCGAGGGCTGGTCCATGGTGGTGGCGCGGGGCAGCTCGCATCCGGCGGAGGCGGCCTTTCTGGCGGACTTTCTGACGTCGGTCGCGCAGCAGCGGATGCGCGCCCTGGAGGCCGACTTCTTCCCCAGCCAGGTCGTGCTGTTCTCCGACACCGAGGTGTCCACCCATTTTCCGCTGGTCGACACCTACGAGCTGATCGAGGCGAACATTCGGATGCGGCCGGCCCACCTGATCGGGAAAGGCTATGCCGAGGGATCGAAAGTCTTCCAGGAGGCGGTCCACGCGGTGCTCCGCGGCGATGGGGACGCTGCCACCGTGATGGCGGAGGCCCAGATCCAAATCCGCGAGATCCTCGTGAAGGCGCGCCAGCCTTAGCGCCGGCGTGCCACCGTTCGTTTCACCCCAGGGCGTCTCAGGAAGGCCTCGCTCATGATCCGCAGACTTCTTCTGGCGATCGTCGTCTGTGCCTTCACCACGGGTCCTGCCGCCGCGGCCCAATCGGCGTTCGCACCCTACATGGGCGAATTCGACCCGGATCTTCAGCGCTGGTACAGCGCCATGTTCGATCAGTACAAGCAGGCCTTCATCAAGCCCGACGGCCGGGTGTTCGACCCGCAGAACGGTGGCATCACCCATTCCGAAAGCCAGGGCTACGGTATGATGCTGGCGCTGCTCGGCGGCGACCGTGCCACCTTCGACCGGATCTGGCAGTTCGCCCGGAACACCATGCAGAAGCCGGACAAGCTGTTCGGCTGGAAGTACGTGCCCGGGAAGGGTGTGACGGACTGGAACAACGCCACCGATGGCGAACTGCTGATCGCCACGGCCTTGGCGCTGGCCGGCGAGCGCTGGAACGAGCCGAGCTATGTCAGCGAGGCGGCCGCCATTGCGGATGCCACCGGACATCACATGATCCGGCGCTACGGGGGCTACACGGTCCTCATGCCCGGAAACTGGGCGGAGCCGAGCGGCCGCAAGCGGTCGATGACGGTCAATCTCAGCTATTTCATCCCGCTGACGCTGGGGGTGATGCAGGCGCTCGCGCCGCGGCATGACTGGGAAAGCGTGTATTCCGACAGCATCCGCCTTCTCAATGATCTCATCCATCCTCCCTCGGACTGGACGGACATCAACAAGCACGGCGAACCGAACCCGGCGACCGGCTGGGAGCCGAAGTTCAGCTACGATGCCGTGCGCATCCCGCTCTACCTGCTGCAAAGCGGGATCGATCATCCCAACGTGTCCCGGACGATCATCTCCATCTGGGGGCCGAGCAGCACCGGCCATACCTTCCCATTCGATGTCTATACAGGCCGTCCCGCTGACCGGTTCTGGGGAAATGCCTACGAGCTCATCCACGACATCATCATCTGCGAGGCCACCGGCGCGCCGGTCCCGTTGGATTCGCTGGTGCTCAATATGAGCAACTACTTCAACGCCAGCCTTCATTTCATGCTGGTTGCCTCGCTGCATTCAACCTACCCGCACTGCTACCCCGGCGGCGGATAGGGCTAGCTTGAAACGGGCAGCCGGCGCGGCATGGGGGTGATGTGAGTCCGCAGCCCATACCCCCAAATGAACCTGCCGCTGAGTGCCTGTTCGCCGACCGGGTCACAGCGGGGCGGGCAAATGTCGCCGGGATCGAGGCTGGAGAATGGTAAGGCCGGCATGCCGTGCGCGGCCAGCGCTGCACAACCGTCCGAGGCCAGTCGGCGCGACCAGGTCGAGCCCCCATCGACAAACGGCCGGCGCGATCAACGCGGCGAGTTCTGCCTGGCATCAGCGGTCATGATTTTCCCCATCAGAAATCATTAGTTCTTCTGATTTCGCGATCTGCGTAGCTTCAGGTCACGGGAGGGAAAGGACGCGCTTCGCGTCCGCCGCTAAAAAAAGGCCAAAAGGCCGAGGGCACCGGTGCGCGGAGACAGCGCGCAAACCGGGACCAGTCAGCTGCTTCCCGTCCAGATCGTCAGCCGCCGTTTGCGTGCCGGCTGGCCTTCAATTTCGTGCGCACCGCTGGTGCCGGTGACGTGTGTGAGCGTAAGCAGGAGTTCTTCATGGGCCGAGTGGCTGGAAAAATCGCCATCGTCACGGGCGCAGCGCAGGGGATCGGGGCGACCTATGCGCGTGCCCTTGCCGCTGAGGGCGCGCGGGTCGTCATCAGCGACATTCTGGATGGCAGCGCACTAGCGAAGGAGCTGACCGACGCCGGCAGTGACGTTCGGTTCATCCACGCCGACGTGAGCGATCAGGCCTCGGTCCAGGCGATGGTGGATGCGGTGGTCGAAGCCCACGGCAGGATCGACATCCTGGTTTCCAACGCCGCAGTATACGCCTCTCTGACGATAAAGCCCTTCCTGGAGATCGAGCCCGACGAGTGGGACAAGGTCATGGCCGTGAACGTCCGTGGGGCGTTCATCTGCGCCAAGGCGGTCGTGCCGGTGATGAAGCAAAACGGCTACGGCCGGATCATCAACATTGCTTCCGGCACGGTCTTCAAGGGCACACCGGGCCTCCTGCACTATGTCACCTCCAAAGGCGCCATCGTCGCGATGACACGCTCGCTCGCGCGGGAAGTCGGTGACCACGGGATCTGCGTCAACACGCTCGCTCCCGGGCTCGTGCTCAGCGAGCAGGTCGTCGCGAACACCCAACTCCGAGAGACCCTGACCGGGCCGGTGATCGCAAGCCGAGCGATCAAGCGCGACCAGCACACCGAAGACCTGATCGGCCCGCTGCTGTTCCTGGCGTCCGACGATTCCGCCTTCGTGACGGGTCAGGCCGTGGTCGTCGACGGGGGATCGGTGACGCACTGACGTCCCGCCCGCTCCACCCCTTCAATCACCTATCGCAATCAATGGGAGGACCACAGATGTCCAGTCATATCAGGACGGCGCTAAGCCGCACGCTCGTGTCGATGGCCGCAGTCGCGGCGATGACGCTCGCATCCACCGCAAGCGTGACGGCAAAGGAATATCGGGTGGGCACCATCGTGCCGGCCGGGCACCTGTGGAACAAGGCCGCCACGTCGATGGGCGAAAAGCTGAAGGAACGCTCGAACGGCGAGGTGACCGTTTCGCTGTTTCCGGCCGGCCAGCTCGGCGACGAAAGCCAGATGGTCCAGCAGCTGCAGACCGGCGCGCTGGACATGGCCTTCCTGACCATCGCAGACGTCTCGAACCGCGTGCCGGAGTTCGGCGCGCTCTACGCGCCCTTCCTGGTCGACAATGTGAGCCAGGCCAACGAAATCCTGAGCGGCCCGACGGCACAGGGGCTCCTTGAGCTTCTGCCGAAGAAGATGGGCGTGGTCGGCGTGGACTACGGCATTGCGACGATGCGCGAGATGATGTCGACCCAGCCGGTCGAGACGATCGACGATCTCAAGGGCAAGAAGATGCGGATCACGCCCTTCAAGCCCTTCCGCGACTTCTACACAATTCTCGGAATCGCACCTACGCCGATGCCGCTGCCGGACGTCTACGACGCTTTGGCGAACGGCCAGGTGGACGCCATCGACATCGATCCGGAGCTGATCCTCAACTTCAAACTCTACGATCGGGCCCCGCACCTGCTCCTCACCAACCACGCCATGTTCCCGATGGTCGGCCTGGTGTCCGGCCGTGTCTGGGCCGGCATGTCGGATGAGGAGCGCGACATGGTCGCGACGGCCATGCGCGAGTCGCTGGCCGAGCTGCGCCAGCAGTATGCCGAGGCCGAGCCTGAGATGATCGAGGAGATCCGCGCAACCGGCATCGACGTGAAGACGGTGGGTCCGGAGTTCTTCCCCGGCGTGGTCGAGCAGTGGGAAGAGATCTGGTCCGAGCAGAAGCCGACCATCGATGCGCTCCGCGAGGAGGCTTCGAAGCTGCAGTAGAGCGGCCGAAGCGGCAAACGGCCGCCTGGAGACACGTCCGGCAGCCGGTCCATCGGACTGGCTGCCTCCACGCACGAGGCATTGCATGAAAACGCTGCACGCCGTGAGTGCCGCCATTGCGAAGGCCGAACTCGCCGTGGCTTGTGCATTTGGGCTCCTGATCGCCCTCCTGATCCTGCTCAACGTTGCGACGCGCACAGCCGGCACGTCGATCTTCTGGGTCGACGAGGCGGCCATTGCCTCGATGGTCTGGATGGCCCTGCTCGGCGCGTCCGCCTCTATCCACTACCGCACAAGCGTCGCGGTGACGCTCGTGCCCGACAGCCTCTCTCCCAGGGCCGCGTTCGTCGCTGGCAAGCTGGTAGACGCACTGGTCCTCGCCTTCTTCGCGATCCTTCTTGTCCTGACTTTCCGGTGGTTCGATCCGATCACATTCGCAACGAACGGGTTCTCCAAGGAAGACTTCTCCGCGGCGACGTTCAATTTCATCTACGCCGAGACGACCACGACGCTGGGCTTCCCGAAATACTGGCTCTGGCTCGTCATGCCGATCTTCGCCATTGGCGCCATCATTCATGCCCTGGCCAATCTGCTGTCCGCCGGAGCCGATGCGCGCCCCGAGGATCTTGGCCTGACCGAGATCGACTGAGCACAACAGGAGCCTGGATTTTGGTACCGGTCAGCTTCGCAATCCTGCTCTTCGCCGGCGTCCCGATCGCGCTGGTTCTGGCAATGACCGCCATGGTCTACATCTGGACCAGCGGCAACTTCATTCTCTTCCAGTCCTTCCCGCAGCAGCTTTACGGTGGGCTGGAAAAGTACGGCCTCCTCGCCATCCCTCTGTTCATGCTGGTCGGGGAGCTGATGAACGAGGGCGGCATCACCCGCCGCCTCGTGAATTTTGCAGGCGTCTTCGTGGGCTCGCTGAGGGGCGGGCTCGCCTACATCAATCTCGTGGCGAACATGTTCATGGCCGCGATCATTGGCTCCACCAATGCCCAGATCGCGGTTATGGGCCACGTGATGGTGCCGGAGATGACGCGGCGCGGCTACGACCGAAACTTCGCCACCGCGGTCACGGCCGCCGGCGGCCTGATGTCTCCGATCATCCCGCCGTCGATGCTCTTTGTCATTTACGGGGTGCTGGCACAGATCAGCATCGGCGACATGTTCCTGGCCGGCATTGTGCCCGGCTTGATGATGGGCGCGTCTTTCATTGCGACGGTGGCTGTCATGGGCTTCTTCTACGCGTACCCCCGCGAGCAAGCGAAGTCGCGGGTTGACGCGATCAGGGCGCTCGTCGGGGCGCTGCCGTCACTCAGCATTCCGGTGGTGATCATCGGCGGCATCGCCGGTGGCATTGCCACGCCCACGGAATCCGCAGCCCTGGCCGCGGTCGCAGCTGTTCTCGTCGGTCTGCTCGCGCACGGAGAGTTCAAGTTCGGCCGCGTGCCGAAGATGCTGATCCGATTGGTCGCCAACTCCTCCACGGTGCTGTTTCTGGTGGCGACCGCCAATGTGTTCGGCTGGATCATTGTCTACGAGAAGGTGCCGCAGACCCTCGCCGTGCAGATGCAGCTCCTCACGGAGAACCCGTTCCTCTTCATGCTGCTACTGAATGTGCTGCTGCTCCTCGTCGGAACGGTGATCGACGCAATCGCGGCACTCATCCTGGTGGTTCCGATCCTGCTGCCGATCGCGCAGTCGAGCTACGGCATCGATCCGTTCCACTTCGGCGTCGTGGTCTGTCTCAACCTCGTCATCGGCCTGCTGACGCCGCCGGTCGGCACGGCTCTGTTCGTCGCTGCCAATGTTTCCGGCTGCAAGCCGGCGGCGATCATGAAGCCTCTTGCGCCGTTCCTGCTCTGCTCGATCGCCATCCTGATCCTGATCTCCTGGCAGCCCGTGCTGGTCACCGGAATCATCGGTCGGTAGCTGCGCCCCACCCCCGCAGGCCCGCGCACGGCGCGGCCGCCCCCAATCAAGAAGCCTGAGGGTCTCATGAACGCACGCCACTTCATCAACGGCGGCTGGCAGCCGTCTTCCGACGGCCGTATGGCGGCTTCCTTCAATCCGGCCACCGGCGAACGCCTGGGTGACTTTGCCGACGGCGGCGCGGCCGAGGCCGAGACGGCCGTCGCCGCAGCCCGGAGCGCGTTTGAGGAGACGGCCTGGGGACAATCGCCCCGCGACCGGCAGATGGTGCTGCTTCGGTGGGCGGATGCCATGGAGGCGCGCGGCGAGGAACTGGCCCGCTGCCTGACGCTGACCAACGGCAAGCCGCTCCCCCAGTCGAGGGGCGAGATCGCCGGAGCCGTGTCGGAGATCCGCTACTATGCCGGCCTGACCCGTCACTTCCCCGGCTCCGCCATGGAGGTGGCCCCCGGCGAATTCTCCACCATGATCCGCGAGCCGGCCGGAGTGGCCGGGCTGATCATCCCGTGGAACGCGCCCGCCGTGCTGCTGATCCGGTCGCTTGCGCCCGCGCTCGGTGCCGGCTGCGCCACCGTGACGAAGCCGGCGCCCCAGACCGCGCTGTTCTCGGCCAAGGTGTTCGAGACCCTCGTCGACGTGCCCGGCCTCCCCGACGGCGTCGTGAACGTCTTCTTCGAGACGGGCCACGAAGGCGCGATGCGGCTCGTCGCGTCGGCGGAGGTCGATACGATCTCCTTCACCGGCTCGACCAAGGTGGGCGAAGCGATCATGGTTGCCGCCGCGCCGACCATGAAGAAGCTGTCGCTGGAGCTTGGCGGCAAATCCTGCTGCGTGGTGCTCGCCGACGCCGACATCGCGGCGGTCGCGCCGAAGCTGGCCGCGGCCGCGACCATCATCGCCGGCCAGCAGTGCACCGGCGCGCGGCGGGTGCTCGTCCACGAGTCCCGCTATGGGGAGATGAAGACGGTGCTTTCGGCCGCGCTCGCTGCAATCAAGGTCGGGAACGGCCTCGACGCGGGCATCGACATGGGCCCTCTCATCGACCAGCGGGCGCGCGCGGGCGTAAAGGAAGAGATCGAATCCGCGTTCGACGCATGCGACGAGGTTCTGTTGCGCGGCGGCATTCCCGACGGCGCACCGGTGGCGAGCGCCTTCCTCACGCCGTCGCTGGTCGCGCAGCGCGACGAGAACGCCAGCTTCTGCCAGGAGGAGGTGTTCGGCCCGCTGCTGGTGCTGGAGCCGTTCGCCGACGAGAGGGAGGCGGTGAAGAAGGCCAACAACACGACGTTCGGCCTGTCCGCCAGCGTGTGGACCAACGACGGACCGGCCTCCATGCGGCTTGCCCGGGCGTTGAGGAACGGCACCGTCTGGATCAACGATCACAACAAGCTGTTTGCCGAGGCTGAGACAGGCGGCTATCGGCGCAGCGGTCTCGGCCGCCTCCACGGTTTCGATGCGCTCCATGACTTCAGCGAGCTGAAACACATCTACCAGAACGTCGGGACGATCCGGGGTGGTGCCTGACGACGCTGGTCAGCTCGGCCGGTAGGTCAGCACCTTCACCGCAGCCGCGCCGAACAGGACACCGATCGTGGCGTCGACCGGCCGGCGAGCCGCGAGATAGGCGCGCGACACGGCGGGGGTGGAAAACAGGAACGCATAGCCGACGAAAACGGCCGTTGCGGTCACCGCGCAAAGGAGGATCGCAACCGTCAGGAAAGCGGGCGGGGCCGTTTCTCCGACGCCGACCGACAGGGTCGCCAGCCAGACAAGGGGCGCCTTCGGGTTGCTCAGGTGCAGCAGCAGGCCCTGAAGGAAGCACCGGCGAAGGCCGGATTCCCCGCCGGACCTCACCGCGGCTTTCGGTTCCACCCCGAGCGCCGAGCCAATGCCTTGACGGCAAGGACCAGCAGGTAGAGGCCGCCGGCCAGTCTGAGTGCGGTGAACAGGGTGGCGGACGTCTCAAGGGCGGCAACGAAGCCGGCCGCGGCGACGGCGGCCCAGACCATGGATCCGGCCACGACACCGATGGAGAGCGCGACGGCCTGGGATCGACCATGCCCCATCGCCGTGCCGACGATCATCAAGGTCGCCGGTCCCGGACTAGCAACGCCGACCGTGAAGATCGACAGGACGGCCAGCAGGTTCGGAAGCCACTCGGACAGGGTGAAGGGTATCATGCGGGGCCGCCCCCGTCGGCCGGCAAGCCGTGGTCGGTGCGCTGCTCGAGTGCCTGGATCACGGCGATCATGTCGTCCTCCGCCAAGCCGAGGCTCTCCGTCTCGCTGTAGAGGGACACGCAGGCGTCCATCAGCGGCGACGCGATCCCGGCTCTGCGTGCCGCCTGGGCCACCAGCCTGGCGTTCTTGAGCACATCCGAGATCCCGGCCTGTCTGGCGAAATCTCCGTGGACGAGCTTCTCCAGCTTCATCCGTGAGACCTCGCTCGCCATCGGGCCGGCATCAAGGATCCGGGTGAAGCAGGCGAGATCCAGTCCGTGCCGTCCCGCGAAATGGGCGGCTTCGGCCAGGCCGGTCACCAGCGTGATCAGGAACGTGTTGACGGCAAGCTTCATGTGGAGGGCGCCGGGCACCTCTCCGCACGCGAACATGTCCTTGCAGATCGGCTCAAGCAACGGCCGCACCCGGGCCAGATCCTCCGCGGCGCCGGCAAGCAGGCCGACGAGCTGGCCGGCCTCCGCCGGCTTGCGCGAACCCGAGACGGGCGCTTCCAGGTAGGCGCCGCCCGCGTGGCGGATCTCATCGGAGAGGCGCCTTGAATAGTTCGCGGAAACGGTGCCCATGGAGACGATCGTATGTCCGCCGACGCGGCCGGCGAAGCCGGGCGTGCCCCGCCCGAGGACCGCATCCAGCGCGGGACTGTCCGCGAGCATCAGGATCACCGTACGGCACGTCGCGAAAAGATCGTCCAGACCGCCGGCCGCGGTTGCCCCGGCGCGCACGAGAGGGGCGCACCGCGCGGGGGTCCTGTTCCATACGACAACCGCCGCCCCCGAGTGGACGAGGTTCAGGGCCATCGGCTCCCCCATGGTCCCGAGGCCAACGAAACCGATGGGGGAGGGTGCGCTCATGCTGTCTCTCTTTCGTGAAAGCTGAAGCCTAGAACACGTCGATGGATCGTCGAAAACGAATAATAACGAATATTCGTATCAGGAAAGCGGGTAAGTCGAGGCGGGCGGGGTATCGCTCTGCCCGCAGGCCCGGGGAGGACGTGGTTTCAGCGGCGCGTTGCGAATGGATCCCGATGGGGCCGGCTCGCCGGGTCAGCTCCGGGCAAGCCTCTCGAGCGTCTCCTGCCGAAGGCACTCGGCGAGGTCGCCGGCCGGCGACGAGGTGTTCGGCCCCCGAAGCAGCCGCAGCTCGACCGATGGGAGTTCGGGCAGCCCGAGGTCGCGCTGGACACAGGCAATGTCCGCCGGCCTGCCGTGGTCGGTCCGCACGGCGACGCCGAGGCTCGAGCGCAGCGCCGCCCAGATGCCCGGCAGGCTGGGCGTGGTCAGCGCCGCGCGCCAGCGCGCGCCATGCTGGTCGAGTCTGGCGAGGGCTGCCTGGCGGAACAGGCAGGGGTGATTGAACAGCGCCAGGGGCAGCGGGCTTCGTTCGAGCCGTTCCGCCGCATCGGGGTTGGCGAGCCAGCGCATCGGCATTTCGCAGAGCAAGGCCCCCTCGGCCGGGGCGCCGGGCCTGAAGAAGGCGATGGCGGCATCGAGGCGCCCGGCGCGGACCTCTTCCGCCATGGCGTGATTCTCTCCCGCGCGCACCTCGACGTGAACCGTCTCATGCGCGCGCCCGAACGCGGTCAGCGTGGCCGGCATCACGTCGTCGAAGAAGTCCTGGGGCAGGCCAAGACGCACCGTGGCGGTCGGGGTGGCCGCGCCCAACGCCTGCGCCGCCTCGTCGTTGAGCGCCACGATGCGGCGGGCATAGACGACGAACGCTTCTCCGGCCTCGGTGGGGACGAGCCCGCGCCCCTTGCGGACGAAGAGCCGGGTGCCGGCCTGCTGTTCCAGCTTCTTCAGTTGCATGCTGACCGCCGACTGGGAGCGCCCGAGATGGACGGCGGCCCGGGCGAAGCTGCCGAGATCGGTGCCGGCGATGACGGCCCGGAGGGCGTCGATGTCGAACGCTGGCGTCACTTGAAGATTCCGGAAGGAGTTTCGATTGCTTATTCGATAATCCGAATATTTAGCCGGGTAGCTTCTATCGCGCAAGCACGACCGGGTGCGGCGGCGCCTCGTCTTGAGCTCGCCCGTGCCGAGAACGCCGACAGCTCCAACCTGCCGGATGGGGCTGTCGAAGAAGGTCTCCGGGTTTCAGTCGGTCGCATTCCCACCAGTCATGCGATGGGGCGCAATCGGCCCCGCCCGTGGGACGCGGTGGTGCGGACGACCTTCGAAAGGGATCAGGCGACGGAGGCAGTCACCTTGCTTTCCGCCTGCGAGAGAGTTGCGGTTCGTCCGCTCGCCGTCAGGCACCAATCCAGGACCGCATCACCGTCGGGGGGCAGCTTCCGCGCAAGACCCGATGCGAATGTCTCGAACTCGCCACGGTTGAGATTGCTGACGCCGACAAGCACCGGAACGCCTGCCTCGAGCGCCGCGGAAATGACCGGAACGAAGCCGCGTCCCTGCGCTTCCTGTTTCCCGAACTTGTTGATGATCACGAGGTCCGGGCGTCGTGATCGGATCGTCTGTTCGACCTGAACGACGGCCTCTTCCAGGGCGCCGTGGTCGAGATGGCAGCCACGGGCGCCTTCGCCGCGGTCCTGGCTGATGCGGACGATCCGACCTGTCGGCAATACCGCCAGGTTCATGTCGCATCGCGCGCGGTTCGCGCGCGCCGTGTTCGTCTGCACGACCCCGGCGAGCCGAACGCCGCGTGCTCTTAGCGCCTCCGCGGTCCGTTCCAGAAGAATGTCCGTCCCGGGCGGAGCGTCCACGTGCACGGCGGCGAGGGAGACCATGGCCGACTTCCTCATTCGGGTGTTCGCTCGCCGTGAGCTGCGAGCCATCCAAAGGCATGAGGCGGGCAGAAACCGCTCGGTTCCGCCCGCCTCGAGATCCGTTCCCAAGGACCTACAGGGAGCTGTATTCCTTCGATTTGAAGGACAGGTGGTTCACGGTGCGGGGGGCATCGGAAATCTTGCGGATGTCCGCCCAGGTCTGCTTGTAGTTCGGGATGATCAGCTCGTTGACCCCGGCATTGACGACGTTGCCCTGCACCCCCGTTGGATAGCCGAACAGCATGAACGTCTCACCGGGCTTGGCAGTCGGCGTCGGATACACCATGGCCTGGGTTGCGCCGGCATCGTTGTAGATCTCCACCAGGTCGCCTTCCTTGACGCCGAGGCCGGCCATGTCGTCCGGGTTCATCTCGATGTAGGGATAGGGCCACCGGTCCGTCACGAAGTCGTTCTCGTCGTCGAGATAGGCCGACTGCCAGACGATGTTCGCCCGGCCGTTGTTGATCAGGTACTTGTACCTGGCCTTCTGCTCCTCTTTGCCCGGAGCCTCGAGGCCCTGCCACTCGGCGACGCAGAAGCGGGCCCGGCCGTCGTCGGTTCCGAAGGTGCCATCGGTATAGAGCCGCTTCGTGCCAACGATTTTGCCGTCCTCATAGCCGGTCGCCGGCTCCTGGAAGCCGTTCGTCCCCATTTGCCGGAGCCGGTCGTAGGTGACGTGCTCGCCGCCAGAGGCGTGCTGGTGGTAGCCGTCCATGAAGACGTCTTCCTCCGTCTGCCAGTCGAAGCCCTTGTACTGGTCGGCGTAGGCGTCGTCGCCGGCTTCACGGATGACCCGCTCGAGATTGTTGGCGATGCGCGCGGCGATGATGCCGTCGCCCATGGCCTGGCCGGGCGGGTCCATATATTTTTCGGTGAGCCGCATCCGCCGCTCGCCGTTCATCGAGGTCAGGTTGATCTCGCCCGACGTCGCGGCCGGCAGAACGACATGGCAGGCCTCGCCGATGCGGGTGGGGACGATGTCGACGTCGACGGCGAACAGACCGCCCTCGCGGATCGCCCCCATAATGGCCTCGACCATCGCATCGCGATCGCCGTAGGGAACCGCGTTCATAGCGTCCTTCACCTTGTCGGTGCGCTCCTTGTAGACACGCTTGAACTCAAGGGCGTTGAGCGTGGTCTTGTAGTGATCGCAACCCCAGATGTGGTGGACCCCGCCGCCGCCCTCGATGAGCAGCCGGTCGATATAGGCAGCCGGGCGGCCGACATGGCCGTCGGCAGGGCGGACGTAGCCCTCCTGGTGACCACCGAGACGCACGCAACCGCCGCCGGGGCGGCCGATGTTTCCGGTCGCGAGGGCCAGGTTCACGATCGCGCCGTTGGTGCGGTAGTTGTCGTTGCCCCAGATCAGCCCCTTCTCATAGGAGAACATCGTGCGCCGTCGGGCACCGCCCTCTTTCGGCATGGCGATCCACTCGGCCGCCTTGCGAATGTCGTCGGCACTCAGGCCGGTGATCTGTGCCGCATCCTCGACAGATGTCCGGTTCGCGTCGAGGGCGGTCTGGAAATCGGCGAGAGGCGCGGGCCGGCCTTTCACCGTTGGCTTGCGGGGCAGCATGTTCGCCTCGTCCGCGGCACTGTCGGTCTCCTGGCCGGGCAGGGCGGTGTGGGCGTCGATGAAGTCCTGATCGACCCAGCCCTGGTCCGCGATGTAGGTGAACAGCGCGTTCAGCAGCACCATGTCGGTGCCGGAGTTGAGCGCCAGGTGCAGGACATTCTCCTTGCCGGCCTCGACCTCGCAGGCATTCACCGTGACGGTGCGGCGCGGGTCCACAATGATGATGCGGCCAGCCGCATGCGGCTCGTCCGGAAGCTCTTCCTCCTTCTTGCCGAGGGAGCTTCCGCGCAGGTTCGGAATCCAGTGGTTGAGGAAGTAGTTGGTCTGGGCCTCAAGCGGATTGGCGCCCAGAACGAAGAGCGTGTCTGCAAGCTCGGCATCCTCGTAGGCGTTGTTGAGTTCGCCGATGCCCATGTCACGCGTCGCGTGGACCTCCGAATTGTAGGCCGGGCGATTGTGGATGCGGATGTTCTTCACCTTCATGGCGCCGAAGTAGAGCTTGCCGGTGCCCCAGGTGAACTCGTAGCCGCCGCCTGCGCCGCCATGGTCGGCGGCGGACACGAAGAGGCCGTCCTCGCCCTGCTCCTCGATCACCTTGGCGGTGACGCGGGCAACCAGATCCAGCGCGTCGTCCCAGCTGGTGGGTTGCATCTGGCCATAGCGCCAGACGAGGGGGTCGGTGAGACGCTGCTGCTGGGTCTGTCGTGCTTCGGAATAGCTCATCTCGGCCATGCGGCCGCCGCGCGGCGAGGCAAGGCCGGAGTTCACCACGCATTCATGGTCGGGCTTGATGACGATGTGCACGTCTCGCCCGTCCTGCTTGACCATGTTGTACATGGACGGCGCGTACCATGCGTCGCTGTCAGCGTACTGCTGCTGGGCGAGGTCGACGTTGAAGACGTTGTCCTGCGGGTCGGTGCCGCCCTGCTTGTTGGCCGGCCAGGTGTAGGCCTGATAGCCGCAGCCGACGATGCAGTAGTGGCAGACGACGTTGTGCTTCCGGGCGTCCGCAGGCGGGATCGGCAGCCGGTCGATGTTGCGCTTGTAGGCCATGTGATCCTCCCTCAGAGCACGTTGGACAGGCGGCCGTAGATGAGCTCGTCGACGCCTTCGGCGTAGATGTCGCCGCTGTCGTCGACCCGAAGCACGTACTGGGGCAGGTTCTCGGTGGCCTGGCCCCAGGTCTGCATGCCGCCCTTCTCCGCGTCGAAGCGCGAGTAGTGGCCCGGGCAGTTGAAGGTGCGATCCCCGGCCGAGTAGCTCAGCGGGTACCCCTTGTGGGGACAGATCATCGAGAAGCCGACGATGTCGCCGTCCGGTCCGACCCCTTCCGCGACCCGCATGCCAAGCTTCAGCAGGACGCCCTGGGCCTCGTCGTCTGGGTAGGCGACGTAGAGGGGCTCGTTTTCCGTGAGCTCGCTGATGTTGGCGAGCCGGTTGGCGGGATAGTCGACGCGCGCGGAGGCCGGACGCGCCTTCGCCTGCTGGGGCATGACCGTTGCCGCGGCCGCCCCCGCGGCGGACAGGGCGCCGCCCCTCAGGAACTGGCGGCGTCCGAGATCGACGAGTTTCTCGCAAGGCATGTTGGGGGTCCTCCGTCTTTTCGTTTACGGAGAAGCCTTCTCATGAACCGTGCCAAACGGTCGTGCGCTTGAAATACAAGGGTTTTCCGGATCCTGGCGGCTCTGGAGGCCACCCCGCCGTTCGGCTGTCCGAACATGCTGCGACGCCGAAGGTTCAGGATTTCGAACGGTCTTCCTCGGCGAGCTTCAGGCGACGCATCTTCTCCCAGAGTGTGGTCCGCGAGACACCGAGACGCCGCGCGGTCTCCGCGATCTGGCCGCCGGTCGCCTGCAGCACCCTGGCAATCTGCCGGGCTTCGGCCGCGTCCCTGACGGACGACAGCGCCTCGCTCGGCTCAGGCTCGGCACCGGCGGCCTCGTCGGGAAAGATGTCGGCGGGAAGCAGGGCGGGGCCCTGGGCCAGCGCCACCGCCCGCGTCATCCGGTTGCGCAGTTCGCGGGCGTTGCCCGGCCAGTCGTGGGCAATCGCGGCCTCTTCCGCGAGGGGCGTGATTGCCGGCGGGTCCACCCCCATCGTCTCCGCAGCGTCGTGAACGAAGCGGTGCATCAGCCACGGGATGTCGTCCGGCCGCTTGCGCAGCGGCGGGATCTCGATGGCGATGGCATTCAGCCGGTAAAGGAGATCCTGCCGGAAGCCCCCTGTCTTCGCCTCCGTCTCGACGTCGGCGTGGGTGGCGGAAACGATGCGGGCGCGGAAGGGCACCGGTTCCTCTCCGCCGATCCGAAAGAACAGCCGATCCTCGATCAGCCGCAGCAGCTTCGCCTGCAGGTTCAGCGGCATGTCGCCGATCTCATCGAGGAAGAGCATGCCGTCGCGGGCGCGCTCGGCGAGACCGAGATGACGCTGGTGCGCGCCGCTGAACGATCCTTTCTCGTGGCCGAACAGCTCGCTTTCCAGAAGCTCGGCCGGGATCGCCGCGCAGTTCACCGCGACGAAAGGGCGGTCCGGCATGGAGAGGTCGTGCACGAAACGCGCGGCCACCTCCTTCCCCACCCCGGTCTCGCCGGTGAGAAGCAGTGGGAGGCCGATGTCCGCGACCCTGCGCAGCAGATTCTCCACCGCCTGCATGCCGGACGACCGGCCAAGCACGGCGGCAGCGCCGCGGTCGTGGCGTGGCCGGGCCTGGCTGGCCAGCTTCTCGATGAACGATGTCACGTCGAACGGCTTGGTGACGTAGTCGCCGGCGCCGCTGCGCATCAGGCGCACGGCCTGGTCGATGTCGCCGAAGGCCGTCACGAACAGGAAGGGCGGCACCGGAGCGTTCCGGCTGGCATCCCGGAACAGATCTTCTCCGTTCATGTCCGGCAGCCGAATGTCGCAGACGACGAGGTCGAGAAGCGATGGCGCCGCCGTGATCGCGTCCAGGGCTTCGCCGCCCGTCTGCCACCATCGAACGTCGTGCCCTTCGAGCGCAAGGCGCTGCACGAGCGACTCGCCCATGACGGGGTCGTCCTCGACGAGGCCGATGCGGATGGGTTCATGCAGCATCGCTCAGCCCCTCTTGTGCGGTCGGGATGGTCATGCGGACGAGGGCTCCCCCGAGATCGCTCCGTTCGACGTCGATCTTGCCGCCCAGCTCATCGATGTGACGGCGCACGATCCAGAGACCAAGGCCTCCCCCCGGGCTTGTGCACGGGCTACCGATAAGCTGGTCCTTCGCGGCATCTGGCATGCCGGGGCCGGAATCGCCCACCTCGATGACGAGATTGCCGGCCTCCACCCAGGCGGCCGCATCGACCCTGCCGTCTTCGCCGGCCGCGTTGCATGCGTTGATCAGGACATTCAGCACGAGCTGGCGGACCGGGGTACCCGGCACGGAGAGTGTGCCATCGACGGCATTCGCCCAATAGAAGTCCAGGCGCTTGCGGCGGACCTCGGGTCGGATGAGGAGGGCAAGATCCTCGAGGTCACCGGGAGCGAGCGGGCGCAAAGACTGGCCCGGGCGGTAGGTCGCGAGGGCCGCCCCGACGACGTCGCGGATACCGATGAGGCCGCGCTCGACGATGGAAATCGCGGTGCTCCGGACCGACGGGCTGTCGCCATGCTGCTTGAGCGTGTCGAGCGCGTTGAAAAGGCCTCCGAGCGGATTGTTGATCTCGTGTGCCATGCCCGAAGCCAGGCGGCCGAGCGCGGCAAGCCGTTCCTCCTCCGCCATGTGCATGGCCAGGGTCCGGCGTTCGGTCTCCGCCTCCACGAGCGAATTGTAGTTCTCGAAGAGCTCCCGGAAATCGTTGCCCTCGGAGGGGAATCGTTCGCGGGGTATCGCCCGCACCTGACCGGCGCTTCCCTCTCTCAGGTGGTCCGACAGAATGCGCACGGGACGCACCATCCGCCGGACGAGCAGGTAGCCGGCCCCGGCGAGGATGAGCGTGAGAAACGCGTTCGACAGGATCAGCGTGGCCGTCACGTCTCTGCGCTCGGAAAGCAGATGCGAGATGTCGAGCATGGCGTTGATCGAGCCGATGCTGCGTCCCTGGTAGGTCAGGGTCCGGCGGACGAGGGCGCGACCGCTGTCGGGCTCGATCGCCATTCCGTCCGGAGTGAGCCCGGCGAACGCGTCGGGGAGCGGCCCGCGCGCCGGGGCGCCTCTCGGATCGCTTGCGGCCAGCACGAGGTGGTTGGCGTCTCCGACCACGGTCAGCAGAGGGTGCAGGGCGTCGTAGCGGTCGCGCGCGCGGTCGAGAACGTCGAAGACCTCCCAGATGTCGCCGCGCAGGACGTGAGGCACGAGCGACGACGAGAGCCCGTCCAGATAGGCCGCGGCGAGCGACCGGAGGTGGCGCTCCTGGGTCTCGACGAGCCGGGTGACGACCCGCTCCGAGGTCACCACGCTGACCGCGACCATCAGGAGCACGACCAGCGCCGGAACACGCAGCGTGATCGGGATGCGGGACACCCGGTGCCAGACCATCACCCCTGCCCCTCGATCTTGTCGACCTTGGCCCGGATCGGATCGAAGAGGGACGGCGTGCCTTCGGTGAAGCCGTCCAGGCGCAGCAGGTCGAGCACCTCGCGGCCGGTCGGATCGCTGGCCATGTCCCCGAAGGCCTGCCGCAGAAGGGCGAGCCGCTCGGGGGTCATGCCGCGAACGGGAGCGGCAATCGGCGGGAAGCCGAGCCACTCCGATCGTCGGATCACCTTTGTCTGCTCCGCAAGCTGCGGCTCGACGTCGCGCACCACTTCCCAGACGTAGCCGTCGACGCTTCCACTGTCGGCGAGGCCGGAGCCGACAGCCCGGATCACGTTGCGGTGCCCGTAGGTGAAGAAGCTCTCGCGGAAGAAACGCGCCGGGCTCTCGTTCCAGTCTGCGAGAAGGGCGGACGTGACCAGGTAGCCGGAGTTGGAATCCGGGTCGGAAAAGGCGTGGACGTCGTTTCGCAGCTCTTCCGCATCCGCAACCGGTCGGTCTGCGCCGACGATGAGATAGGACTGGTAGAGCGGACGGCCGCGCCAAAGCGGGACGCTGACGAGGCGCAGCTGATCGGCGAACTTGACGAAGGGGTAGCCGCAGATCCACGCGGCATCGAGCTGCCCGGAGATCAGAAGCGACGTGATCTCCTGATAAGTCCGGCGGGTGACAAGTTCGACCGGCCTCCCCGTGGCCTTCTCCAGATAGGCGCCGAGGTGGTCGCGCAGCTCAAGGTCATTGTTCAGGAAAACGGGAGTGAGGCCAAAGCGCAAGGCAGCGCCGGCCAAGGCGCTCTGGCCTCGGATCAGCGCCGTGGAGGCCACCCCGGCCAGGAATGCCCGGCGGGTCGGCCGGCACGCCAGTCTGGACGGCCGTGGCAGCTTTTGACTGCTCTCCAGCATATCTCTCCCCTTGGGGCGACATACTAGGGGCAGCCATGGCCGCGGCAAAGAACCATTCTAAAACCGGGCATTGTAACAAATGTGTTGCGGACGCCGGCTAACAGACGGGTGAGCCTCTCGAACCGGAGACCACCATGAAAGCCCTTGCAGCCTTCGCCACCCTCTCGGCGCTTGCCCTCGCCGTTCCCGCCCACGCCGAATTCCAGCTTGGCTCCCGCTACCAGGACAATGACGGTGACCTCGTCGCCGATATCCCGTCCGATGCGGCCGAGCAGATCGATCCCGACACCCTGATCTTCGCCTACACCCCGGTCGAGGACCCGGCGGTCTACCGCGAGGTCTGGTCGGAGTTTCTCGACTACATGGCCGAGACCACCGGCAAGCAGGTCCAGTTCTTCCCGGTCCAGTCGAACGCCGCCCAGATCGAGGCGATGCGCGCTGGCCGCCTGCACGTCGCCGGCTTCAACACCGGGTCGAACCCGATCGCGGTTGCCTGCGCCGGCTTCCGGCCCTTCGCCATGATGGCGGGCAAGGATGGCTCCTTCGGCTACGAGATGGAGATCATCACCTATCCCGACTCCGGCATCGACGAAGTCGTCGACATCAAGGGCAAGACCCTGACCCACACCTCGCAGACCTCCAACTCGGGCTTCAAGGCGCCGACCGCGCTGATGAAGGCGGAGTTCGGCATGATCTCCGGCGAGGACTACGACACGCAGTTCTCCGGCAAGCACGACAACTCGATCCTCGGCGTCGCCAACAAGGACTACGAGGTCGCCACCGTGGCCAACTCGGTCAAGAAGCGGATGATCGAGCGCGGCGTCGTGTCCGACGACCAGTTCAACGTGCTCTACACCTCGCAGACCTTCCCCACGACCGGCTACGGCACCGTCTACAACCTGACGCCGGAACTGCAAGAGAAGATCCACGACGCGTTCTTCAGCTTCGACTGGGCCGGCAGCGGCCTGGAAGAGGAGTTCGGCAAGAACGGCGAGGAGCAGTTCATCGAGATCACGTTCAAGAAGGACTGGGACGTGATCCGCAAGATCGACGACGCCAACGGCGTGACCTACGACTGCCAGTAGGCCGTCGCTCACAATCCGGGCGCGGATCACACGGTCCGCGCCCCGTTTTCCGTCCGGGATCGCACCGCGCATGCTCTCCGTCGAGAACCTGACCAAGACCTACCGATCCGGCGACAAGGCGCTGCATGGCGTCAGCTTCTCGCTGCCGAAGGGCCAGGTTGTCGGCCTGATCGGCCCCTCCGGCGCGGGCAAGTCGACGCTGATCCGCTGCGTGAACCGGCTGGTGGAGCCGACTTCGGGCCGGGTGCTTCTGAACGACATCGACCTGACGACGCTGAACAGGCCGGCGCTGCGCCGCGCCCGCCGACGCATCGGCATGATCTTCCAGGAATACGCGCTGGTGGAGCGCCTGACGGTGATGGAAAATGTCCTGTCCGGCCGGCTCGGCTACGTATCCTTCTGGCGCAGCTGGATGCGCCGCTTCCCGGGGGCCGACATCGCCAACGCCTTCCGGCTGCTCGACAGGGTCGGCCTGGAGGGGCGCGCCGACAGCCGCGCCGACGAGCTCTCCGGCGGCCAGCGCCAGCGCGTCGGCATCGCCCGGGCGCTGGCCCAGGAGCCGGAACTGCTTCTGGTCGACGAACCCACCGCCTCGCTGGATCCGAAGACCTCGCGGCAGATCATGCGTCTGCTGACCGAGGTCTGCGCGGAACGCGGGCTGCCGGCGATCATCAACATCCACGACGTGGTTCTGGCCCAGCAGTTCAGCCAGCGCATCATCGGCCTGCGCGCCGGCGAGATCGTGTTCGACGGCCCACCGTCGAAGCTCGACAACGCCGCGCTGACGCGGATCTACGGCGAGGAGGACTGGTCGGCCATGCGCCGGTCGGCGGCCGAGGACGCCGAAGCCGAGCTCGAGCAGAGCCACCGGATGGCCGGTCTCGCATGAGCACCTATCCGACCCGCTGGCGCCGCCCGCCGCAGATCCTGAAACACCCTGTCTGGCGGCCGGTCATCCAGCTCGGCATCGTCGCCTACCTGATCCTCGCGGTCAGCACCCTGGAGGTGGACTGGCTGCGCGTCTGGGAAGGCCTCGACCGCGGCTGGCGCTTCGTCGAAGGCTTTCTCACGCCGGACTTCACGTCGCGCTGGCGCGACATCAGCGAGGGGCTGGTGGAAAGCCTGACGATGACGGTGACCTCGACCGTGGTCGGCATCGCTTTGTCGATCCCGTTCGGCGTCGGCGCCGCCGGCAACATCGCGCCGGCGCCCGTCTATTTCGTCTGCCGCGCCGTGATCGCCGTGAGCCGCTCGCTGCAGGAGGTCATCATCGCGATCTTCTTCGTGGCGATGTTCGGCTTCGGACCGTTCGCCGGCTTCGTGACGCTCGCCTTTGCCACCGTCGGCTTCCTGGCGAAGCTCCTGGCGGAGGCCATTGAGGAAATCGACATGGCCCAGGTGGAGGCCGTGCGGGCGTCCGGCGGATCATGGCTGCAGGTGGTGAACTACGCGGTGGAGCCGCAGGTGACCCCCCGCCTGATCGGGCTGTCGCTCTATCGCCTCGACATCAATTTCCGCGAAAGCGCGGTGATCGGCATCGTGGGTGCAGGCGGCATCGGCGCGACGCTGAACACCGCCATCGACCGCTACGAATACGACAGCGCCGGAGCCATCCTGCTTATCGTCATCGCCATCGTCATGTTGGCGGAATATCTGTCCGGCCACGTTCGCAAGTGGGTGCAGTGATGGCGGTCCGGCAAACCCCGTCCGGCCCGGATTGGCGCGCACGCACGCCGCGCGGAGCGCTCCTGCTGTGGCTCGGCTGGCTCGCCGCGGTGGCGCTGACCGCCTGGTGCTGGTTCGTGATGACCGAGACCACGATCTGGGCGTTCGTCTACGACGCGCCGCGCCAGGCCGCCGATATCGGCGCCCGCATGGTGCCGCCCCGTCTCGACTACCTGCCCGACCTGTGGCGTCCGCTCTGGGACACCATCAACATCGCCACCCTCGGCACGGCGGCCGGGGTCGTGATCGCCACCCCGATCGCCTTCCTCGCTGCCCGCAACACGACGCCGAGCCTGCTCGTCCTGCGACCGATCGCGCTGTTCATCATCGTCGCCTCGCGCTCGATCAACTCGCTGATCTGGGCCCTGCTGCTGGTCTCCATCGTAGGGCCCGGCCTGCTCGCCGGCGTCATCGCCATCGCGCTGCGCTCCATCGGCTTCGTCGGCAAGCTGCTCTACGAGGCCATCGAGGAAACCGACGTGTCGCAGGTGGAGGCCATCGAGGCGACGGGCGCCAGCAGCCGCCAGGTCCTGGCGTTCGGCATCTGGCCGCAGGTGGCCCCCGCCTTCTGGGCCATCTCCGTGTTCCGCTGGGACATCAACATCCGCGAGAGCACGGTGCTCGGGCTCGTCGGCGCCGGCGGCATCGGGCTGCAACTGCAGAACTCGCTCAACACGCTCGCCTGGCCGCAGGTGTCGGTGATCCTGCTGCTGATCTTCGCGACGGTGCTGGTGAGCGAGTGGATCTCGGCCCGGGTTCGCCGCGCTCTCATCTGAGACCGCAATCCCGCGGCGCCAGGACGAAGGCGAGACATCCCGCGGGCGGACGGTCTCAAGCCTGTTTCGACATCGGAGGCGTGGGACAGCCTGCTCACGACGGGGCGGGAGCGCCGGTTCGTGCCGGCGACCGTCCAAACATGTCGACCGCCGCGGGTGCCGCTCCCGGGGCTTGCCAACACAGCGCCAGAAACGCCGAAAGCCCCGTCCTGTCGGAACGGGGCTTTCAGAGAAAGTCTCTGTTTTCAGAAACTTGGTTGGTTGCGGGGGTAGGATTTGAACCTACGACCTTCAGGTTATGAGCCTGACGAGCTACCGGGCTGCTCCACCCCGCGTCACCAGTGACGTGCATGTAGCAAACGCACCTGCCGGGTGAAAGGGGCAGGCGACATTTTTTTGTCATCTCCCCCTGCTTTCCCCCATGTGCGCCTGCTTTGTCACAGTGCCGGCACTGGCGTTTGCACGCGATCGGAAACCTGCCGGGCGTGAAAGCGGCGGTCGACGCGACGAAATGGCTTCGAATTGCAGAATCGACGCGATGGCGCCCGGGCCGCTCGGAGTCAGCTTGCCTGCGCGCCGGCCTGGCCTCTTGTCCGTCAGGTCATTGGTACGGGTGGTCGGACTCGAACCGACACTCTGTCGCCAGAACCGGATTTTGAGTCCGGCGCGTCTACCATTCCGCCACACCCGCACGCCCGGCCCTGCGGTCCTGTGGACCGCTGCGCTCGCGCGCGCCAGCCGGTCGGTGCCCGCCGTTCCCGTAGAGAGAAGGCACCGGCACCTTGGTTCGGTCCTCTAGCGGGATTTGACGCGCCTGTCGACACGCCCGCCCGCGCTTCGGCCGCGAGCGGGCGCACAAGGCGATTCTTTGCTACCAGTATGCGCTCTTAGATTGTAGACTGGCCTCTTTGCAGGCAGATGGGGCTTCCGAAGCGGGTCGTGCCGCCCCGGACCGGCCCAAGCGGCTCGGGAGGCGGCGCCCATGCGCGTGTCCGATCGAATTGCGCGACAGTGCGGGAGTGAACGCGGGGCACGGGAGCGTCTCGCCCGGGACCGCCCGACCGCCGTGGTGACCGTTCGGTGGGGCCGGCGGTGGCGGGCGGGCGTCCGCTGCCGACGGGCGTCTCTCGTGCTTGCCGCCTGCATCTCCCTCGCCTCGGCCCACAACGTCCAGGCCGGCGCCTGGACGCCGGCGCGCGGCGACGGTGTGGTCATCGTGACGAGCGCGTTTTCCGGCGCCGCGAAGGGCTTCGACGCCGATGGCCGCCTGCAACCGCTCCCCGAATACCGGAAGTTCGAGCTGTCGGCCTATCTGGAATACGGCCTGACGGACTGGCTGACCGGGGTGGTGCACTCCTCGGCCCGCATGGAGACGCAGAACAGTAGCCTCACGACCACCGCGGTCGATGGCCTCGGGCTGCGGGCACGGCTCGTCAAGCGCGACCGGATCGTCGCTTCGATCGAACTGACCGGCTACTCGCCCGGGCTCGATCGCACCGGCCTGTGGGTCGAATCCGAGCCGGCGGCGGCGGAAGCGCGCGCCCTGATCGGCTACGCGTTCGACGTGCGCGATCGGCCGGCGTTCGTGGATGCGCAGGCGGCGTATCGGCTGAGC
>Ga0207904_1000205_pt1 | contig 28246 bp, 29 predicted proteins | sample MalvirmetaMSP118_FD_184232 | JGI IMG/M metagenome (GOLD analysis project Ga0207904, IMG submission 184232) | Marine viral communities from the Deep Pacific Ocean - MSP-118 (SPAdes) | ecosystem: Environmental > Aquatic > Marine > Oceanic | place: Pacific Ocean | collected 2011-05-30 | reverse complement strand
CGACGGTCTTCCTGGCGCCTGCCACCGCCGAAGGCGACCTTTTCTCCGGGAACACGCCAGCCTTTTCCGGGATCGCGTGGCTGGATGCGGCGGGCAGCGCGGAGGACGCGATGCTGTTGGCCGGGGAGGCGTTCCAGCTGCAGGCGGTCGCCGCCGGCTACCGCCGGTTCGTCGAGGCGTTCTCCCCCCTGGAACTGGCCCTTAAGCGGGACGAGGGGCTCGCGGATATCGACCGCCTGGTGGCGCGCATCCTTCTGATCCACGAGTTCCGTCGGGTGGTGCTGCGCGACCCGCTGCTGCCCGATGCGCTGTTGCCGGCGGACTGGCCGGGCCGGGCCGCCCGATCCCTTGCCGCGCGGATCTACCGGATGCTGGTGCAGGGGTCGGAACGCTGGCTCGACCAGAACGGCGAATGCGCGGATGGTCCGTTGCCGCCGCCCGATCCGGTCTTCCACGAGCGGTTTCAGGATCTCGGAAAGCCCACCGGCTAGCGCCGGAAAGATGCGGGACGGTGGCCCCGCAGGGGCGTGCTGCATCGCGATATGTTACAGAAATGATATTGACGAAGCTCATTTCTGTCACATATAATCGTTCCAGATAGGATGCAGATGCTGGGCCAGCGCCCGCAATCGGAACCGTCAGGGAGGTCTTCGGCATGTACACCCAGGCACTCAACAACCTCGACATCGAGGCCGGCACCGACGATGCGGCGCTGGAGGCCCGCTTCCAGAAGCGCGTCGACGACGAGGAGCGGATCGAGCCGAACGACTGGATGCCCGAGGGCTACCGCAAGACGCTGGCCCGTCAGATCGCCCAGCACGCCCATTCCGAGATCGTCGGCATGCTGCCGGAAGGCAACTGGATCACCCGCGCGCCGTCGCTGCGCCGCAAGGCGGCCCTGCTGGCCAAGGTGCAGGACGAGGGCGGCCATGGCCTCTATCTCTACGCCGCCGCCGAGACCCTCGGCAAAAGCCGCGAGGAAATGGTCGAGGAACTGCTGTCCGGCAAGGCCAAGTACTCGTCGATCTTCAACTATCCGACGCTCACCTGGGCCGACATCGGCGCGGTTGGCTGGCTGGTGGATGGCGCGGCGATCATGAACCAGATCCCGCTCTGCCGCTGCTCCTACGGCCCGTATTCCCGCGCCATGATCCGCGTCTGCAAGGAAGAGAGCTTCCATCAGCGCCAGGGCTACGAGCTGATGATCTCGCTCGCCAAGGGCACGCCCGAGCAGAAGGAAATGGCCCAGGACGCGCTGAACCGCTGGTGGTGGCCGTCGCTGATGATGTTCGGCCCGCCGGACGGCGAATCCATCCACTCGGGCAAGTCGATGGCGTGGAAGATCAAGCGCTTCACCAACGACGAGCTGCGCCAGAAATTCATCGACGCCACCGTGCCTCAGGCCCATTTCCTCGGCCTCGAGATCCCCGATCCCGAGCTGAAGTTCAACGAGGAAACCGGCCACTGGGACATCGGCGAGATCGACTGGGAGGAATTCCAGCAGGTCGTCGCTGGCAACGGGCCGTGCAACCGCCAGCGCCTCAAGCAGCGCCGCGCCGCCCACGACAACGGCGCGTGGGTGCGGGAGGCCGCGATGGCCTACGCCGACAAGCGCCGGGCCCGCAAGGCCGCCGCCGCGGCCCTTTCCGAGAAGCAGGCAGCCTGAGCCGCCGGCTGTCGGCGCCGTCATTCACCGGTTCTGAAAAGGCGGCCCGCCGCAGGGCTGTCGGGAGATATCGTCATGGCTGAGAAGAAGATTCCCCTCTGGGAGGTGTTCATCCGCTCCCGCAACGGCATGGCTCACCGCCATGTCGGGTCGGTGCACGCGGCCGACGCCGAGATGGCGCTGCAGGCGGCGCGCGACGTCTACACGCGCCGCAGCGAGGGCCTGTCGGTCTGGGTGGTGCCGTCGACCGAGATCATCGCGTCCGATCCGGACGACAAGGGCATGCTGTTCGAGCCGACCGGCACCAAGATCTACCGCCACCCGACCTTCTACGAGATCCCGGAAGAAGTCGGAAACATGTGACGGACGCCGCCTGCGCCGCGATCAAGACGGCGGGGGCGGGGAGGAGACCACGATGACGACCCTTCATATCGACGATGCTTCGCCGCTTGTCCTTTACACGCTGCGGCTGGCTGACAACGCGCTGGTGCTGGGCCACCGCATCTCCGAATGGTGCGGCCACGCGCCGATGCTGGAAGAGGACATCGCGCTGACCAACGTCGCGCTCGACCTCATCGGCCAGGCGCGCGCGCTCTATGCCTACGCCGGCGAGGCGGAGGGCAAGGGCCGCGACGAGGACCAGTTCGCCTATCTCCGCGACGCCGAGGGCTTCCGCAACGTGCTGCTGGTGGAACAGCCGAACGGCGACTTCGCCGCCACCATCATGCGGCAGTTCCTCTATTCCGCGTTCATGCTGCCGTACTGGCGCAAGCTGATGGGCTCGGCGGACGAGACTCTCGCCGCCATCGCCGCCAAGGCCGAGAAGGAGGTGGCCTACCATGTCCGCCACTCGGCCGAATGGGTGATCCGGCTTGGCGACGGCACCGACGAGAGCCACCGGAAGGTCGCCGACGCGCTCGAGGACCTGTGGATGTACACGGGCGAGATGTTCGAGGTCGACGATGCCGACCGGGCGCTGATCGAGCGCGGCATCGCGGTCGATCCGGCGGCGCTCAAGACCGAATGGGAGACCGCCATCGACGCGGTGTTCGCCGAAGCGGGCCTGACCCGATCTGCGGGCGGCTGGATGCAGACCGGCGGTCGCGGCGGTCGCCATTCCGAGCATCTCGGCCTGATCCTCGCCGACCTGCAGTTTCTGCAGCGCGCCTATCCCGGCGCGAGCTGGTAGGGCGGAGGATGTCGAGATGGCGAGCGGACCGATGGTTGCCGATCGCACCGAACTCGAGCGCCGGGCCTGGCGCGCGGCTTCCACGGTGACCGATCCGGAAATTCCGGTGCTGACCATCGCCGATCTGGGCGTGCTGCGGGGCATCCGGGTCGACGGGGAAGGGGCAGTCGTGGCCGACATCACCCCGACCTATTCGGGCTGCCCGGCCATGAACATGATCGCGATCAACGTGGATGTCGCGCTCCGCAATGCCGGCTTCTCCGAGGTGAAGGTCAACACCGTCCTGTCGCCGGCCTGGACCACCGACTGGCTGACCGACGAAGGCCGCGCCAAGCTGAAGGACTACGGCATCGCGCCACCCTCCGGACAGACCGGCCGCCACGCGCTGTTCGGCGAGGACGAGGTCACCTGTCCGCGCTGCGGCTCCCACGAGACGGAGCGGCTCGCCGAGTTCGGCTCCACCGCCTGCAAGGCGCTTTGGCGCTGCACGACCTGCGGCGAGCCGTTCGACTACTTCAAGTGCCACTGAGCAAAGCCAGGAAAGCGGGGACCGGCCTTCCGTCCGGCTTTGCAGTGAAAACATTCTGATTGCCGCGCGCACCCACGTGCGCCGCGGGCAGGGGAGAAACCGGGAATGTCGCCTCGCTTCCACACGCTGACCGTCAAGGATGTCCGCCGCGAGACGCCCGATGCGGTGTCGATCGCCTTCGACGTGCCGTCCGACCTGGCCGACGCCTACCACTACGAGCCCGGCCAGTACCTGACGCTCAAGACCGACATCGACGGCGCGGAAGTGCGCCGGTCCTATTCGATCTGTTCGGGGGTCGACGATGGCGAGATCCGCGTCGCGGTGAAGAAGGTCGACGGCGGGGTGTTCTCCACCTTCGCCAATGGCGGACTGGCCGCTGGCGCCCCCCTCGACGTGATGACGCCGATGGGCCGTTTCGTGGTCCCGGTGGAGCCTTCCGAAGCGAAAGTCTACGTGGCGATCGCCGCAGGCTCCGGCATCACGCCGATCATGGCGCAGATCAAGACCATCCTGGCGCGCGAGCCGAAGAGCCGCTTCTTCCTGTTCTACGGCAACCGCTCCGCCCAGAGCATCCTCTTCAAGGACGAGATCGAGGACCTGAAGGACCGGTTCCTGGACCGCCTGTCCGTCGTCCACGTGCTGTCCGGCGAGGCGCAGGACGTGCCGATCCTCTCGGGGCGGCTCGATCCGGAGAAGGTGCGGGCATTCCTTACCCATGTCATGCCGGCGGCAGATGTGGACCACTTCCTGGTCTGTGGCCCGGGTCTGATGATCGAGGGCGCGCGCCAGGTGCTGGCCGACATGCAGGTGCCGGAGGAGAAGCTGCACGTGGAGCTGTTCACGCCGGCCGGCAGCGAGATCACCGCCGCGCCGCCGGTCCGCAAGGCTCCAGCCGGAGACACCGCCGAATCGGCATCCGCCGACGTGATCGTTGACGGAACGACCACCACTCTGTCGATGAAAGACGGTGAAACGATAATTGATGCCGCAATTCGGGCAGGTCTGGACCTCCCGTACTCGTGCAAGGGCGGCATGTGCTGCACCTGCCGCGCCAAGGTTCTGGAGGGCTCGGTCACCATGGATCTCAATTATTCTCTAGAGCCTTGGGAGCTTGAGGCGGGCTTCGTGCTCACCTGCCAGTCGCACCCGACGACGCCGAAGGTGGTGCTCGACTACGACGCCATGTGAGCGAACGTGGCGAGAAGGGGGCGAAAGCGGGGCGGCCCCGACGGGTCGCCCTCTCCCCGTCCGCGAAAGCCTGTGTTAGGCACCGCAGCATGGTTAGTCCCCTACGCGCCGGCGTCGTGGGCGTCGGCTATTTCGGTCGCTTCCACGCTCGCCATTATGCGCTCAACCCAGATGTGACCCTTGCCGCCGTCGTCGATGCCGACCGCACCCGTGCGCAGGCAATCGCCGACGAGCACGGCTGTGAGGTCTTCACCGATCCCTCCGATCTGGTCGGTCGCGTCGACCTGGTCTCGATCGCGGTGCCCACGCCGTACCATCACCGGACGGCGCGGATGCTCCTGTCCGCCGGCATCCACTGCCTTATCGAGAAGCCGATCACCTCGACGCTGGAGGAGGCGGACGACTTGATCGCCGTCGCCGATGCGCAGGGCCTGGTGCTGCAGGTCGGCCATATCGAGCGCTTTTCCGCGGTTTACCGCGCGTTGGCGTCGCGGGTGCGCAAGCCGCTCTTCATCGAGAGCGTGCGCACCGGCCCGGTGCGCGAGCGCGCCAACGACGTCGACGTCGTGCTCGACCTGATGATCCACGACATCGATATCGTCGCCGGCCTCGCCGGCGCGCCGATCGAGACGATCGAGGCGGTCGGCACGCCGGTGGTCAATCCGACCGCCGACATCGCCAACGCGCGCCTGACGTTCACCAACGGCGTCGTCGCCACCGTGACGGCCAACCGGATCGGCGAGAAGGTCGAGCGCATCACCCGGGTGTTCGAGCAGGACCGCTACACGGTCTGCGATTTCGGCCAGTCGGCGATCTTCGAGTTCGACCGCACCGGCGATCTTGAGACCGATGGCCTCGCCGCGGTGCGCACCCAGGGCCACGAGATCGAGCGCGAGGACAGCCTCGCCAACGAGATCGCCCACTTCGTCGGCTGCGTGCGCGATGGCACGCGCCCGATGGTGGACGGCCGCGTCGGCCGCGAGGCGCTGGAGATCGCCCAGGGCGTGATGGAGAGCGTCCAGGGGCGTCTCGGCCGCTTCGCCGGCGCGGGTCCCGTCGCATCGTCCGGCGAAGCCCGAACGGCGCCTGACATTCTGTGAGGCCGGGCGGCACGATGGTCGCGCCGCGTCCGAGCCAGAAACCGCATTCTTGTGCCCGGCGTCCGCATGGCGGCGCCCGGAGCTTGTGAAGGAGGATAGGTTGTTGCGTAGCAATGAAGCTGTCGCGGCCGTGTCTGCGCCGGTCCAGTCGGTGCCGCTGTTCGATCTGAAGCGTCAGCAGGCGCGGCTCAGGTCGGACATCGACGTCCGCATCTCCAGGGTGCTGGATCACGGCCAGTTCATTCTTGGCCCGGAAGTCGACGCGCTGGAGCGCGACCTGGCCGCGTTCGCCGGCGCCCGCCACTGCATTGCGGTGTCGTCGGGGCGCGATGCGCTGATCATGGCGCTGATGGCGCTGGGCGCGGGCCCGGGCGACGCGGTCTTCGTGCCGGCGTTCACCTTCTCCGCGACCGCTGGCGTCGTCGCTTCGGTGGGGGCCTCGCCGGTGTTCGTGGACGTCAACGAGACGACGTTCAACATGAACCCGGAAGCGCTCGAGACCGTGGTGAGCCAGGTCGTCGCCGACGGCGTGCTGCGCCCGCTGGCCGTGATGCCCGTCGATCTCTATGGTCGCCCGGCCGACTACCCGGCGATCGCCGAGATCGCGGCGCGGCACAACATCCAGGTCGTGGCGGACGCCGCCCAGAGCTTCGGCGGCAGCCTCGGCGACACCTCGGTCGGCGCGCTCGCGCCGATTTCGTGCACGAGCTTCTATCCGACCAAGCCGCTCGGCGCCTTCGGCGACGGCGGCGCCGTCTTCACCGAGGACGACAAGCTGGCGGAGGCGGTCAGCCAGATCCGCACCCACGGCCGCCAGGGCGATGGCGACGAAGCCCTGCGCCTCGGCATGACCGGCCGCCTCGACACCATCCAGGCCGCCGTCCTGCAGGCCAAGCTCGCGGTGTTCGCCGACGAGCTCGCCCGCCGCCAGGAAGTGGCCGAGCGCTACAACGCGGCGCTGTCGGACGCCATCGCGACCCCGCTGAACGAGCAGGGGATCGGTTCCGCCTGGGCGCTCTACACCGTCCGGCTGCCGAACCGCGACGATATCCGGGCCCGCCTTCAGGCCGACGGCGTCTCGACGGCACTGTTCTACCGGATTCCGCTGAACCGCCACCCGGCGTTCGCAAAGTACCTGACGGGTCGCGAGGAACTGCCGGTCTCGGAACGCCTGTCGGCGGAAGTCCTCAGCCTGCCGATGGGGCCGGACATCACCGACGGCGAGGTCGACTACGTGATCGAGCGACTGCTTGCCGCCGTCGCCTGACCGGCCAATCCGTCCCGACCGCCTGACCGCCGCGCCGGAGCTCCGTGCGCGGCGGTTTCGCGTCGCGATCACCGATCCGTGCCATGACACGCGATTGTGCCGACGCCGGGCGCGGACTATGTGTAGCGGCAAGCGTTGGCCGGCCGACATCTCACGCGCGTTGCCCGGCGGGCCGACTGGCTTCAGGCGCCCGGATCCGTTCGGGTCCGGCGCGAAAATGTCCTAGGCTCTTTCCCGAAGCGCGCAACGGACCGGAGACCCACCACATGGCAGCCACGCAGACCGCCCCGATCGAACTTTATTACTGGCCGACGCCCAACGGCTGGAAGATCACCATCCTGCTCGAGGAGCTTGGCGTCCCCTACAACGTCAATTTCGTCAATATCGGCGCGGGCGATCAGTTCAAGCCGGAGTTCCTGGCGATCTCGCCGAACAACCGGATGCCCGCCATCGTCGACCCGGAGGGTCCCGGCGGCCAGCCGATCTCGGTGTTCGAATCCGGCGCCATCCTGCAGTATCTCGGCCGCAAGTTCGGGCAGTTCTACCCGGCCGACGAACGCCAGCGCGTCGCCGTCGATGAGTGGCTGATGTGGCAGATGGGCGGCTTCGGCCCGATGCTCGGCCAGAACCACCACTTCTCCAACTATGCGCCGGAGAAGATCCCGTACGCGATCCAGCGCTACCAGAACGAGACCCACCGGCTTTACGGAGTGCTCGACAAGCGCCTCGAGGGCCGCGACTTCGTCGCCGACGCCTATTCGATCGCCGACATGGCGATCGTCGGCTGGGCGCGGTCCTGGAAGAACCAGCACATCGACATCGACGAGTTCCCGAACGTGAAGCGCTGGTTCGATGCGATGATGGCCCGCCCGGCGGTCGCGCGGGCGGTGCTGGTCGGCAAGGAGGAGCGCGAGAAGATGCAGCTCGCCACCGACAAGAACGCTCAGTCCGTGCTGTTCGGCCAGCGCGCGCGCTGACCGCCCGACCTCATCGGGTTCAATCAGACGGCGCCGGCCCCCCGGGTTCGGCGCCGTTTGCTCGTCGGGCCGGTGGCGGCCCACGTCTGCGTCCTGCCGCTGGCCGCCGTTCGTCGATCCGGTGTCGGAGCAGGGCAGGGGGCATGTCGGCGCGGCCGTCGCCCTGGCATGCGCCAGGCGCCGATCCGGCATCCGACAGTCGTCCGGTCCCCGCTCCATGCACGATGTACGTGCGGCGCTGCGCGTGAGACGATGGTTGACCGGACGAAAGGCGGATTCGCCAAGAAGAGGACACGGGCATGATCAAGGAGTTTCGCGACTTCATTGCCAAGGGCAACGTCATGGACCTTGCCGTCGGCATCATCATCGGTGCTGCATTTACCGCGATCGTGCAGAGCCTTGTGAAAGACCTGATCAACCCGATCATCGGGCTGATTCTCGGCGGGATCGATTTCACCTCCATGTATGTGGTCCTGTCCGGCGACGTCCCGGCAGGGGTTGGACTGGAGGCGGCGCGGGAGAGCGGCGCGGCGATCTTCGCCTACGGCGCCTTCCTGACCTCGTGCATCAACTTCCTGATCATCGCGTTCGTGGTCTTCATGCTGGTGAAGACCGTCAACCGGATCCGGTCCCAGGCGGAGCGGCCCGATGACGTCGAGCCGGAGGTCAAGACCGGGCCGTCCGAGCTGGACGTGCTGATCGATATCCGCGACCAGCTGAAGTCGCGCCCGACCCCGTAGCGGGCCCAAAGCCCGGTGGGGCCAGGGCGGTCCCGCCGGGTCGGACGGCGTGGCGTTTGCGTGCCACGTCAATGTTTTGGCGACTTCTCCCCGGGGAAGTGCGGCGGAATCCCTTGACCCCCTGCGGCTTCGCCGCTACCCACGCCATCAACGGAGACGTGGCCGAGTGGTCGAAGGCGCTCCCCTGCTAAGGGAGTAGATGGCAAAACCGTCTCGTGGGTTCGAATCCCACCGTCTCCGCCATCCGCCCCTTTGCAAACACGTCCCCCCAATCCAGTTGCGGCCGGATTTTCCCGTTGTGTTAGAGGGTTATGCGGGAGGGGCTTCTAATCGGAACGCGCGCCGAAAGATGCGTACGCGTTCTCTCCAGGCCGATATTCTCCAGATCTGTTGACCGCCCGCGGTCCGGTTAAGGCCAATCAAGGGCTTGATGAACAAGGGTGTCTGGTCGCGGCCCTGCAACCGTTATCGACGTCTTATCTTTGTCGCACGAAACTAGCGTCGAAACTCTGTGATGTTTTAGGGAAAATAATATAATCCATCCGCGCTTCCATACAAAGCCTTGATGGTTGCCGCGGTAGAGATCGACGCGCGCGTCGCGGCTACCTTAAGGGCTAAGACACGAAAACTTGTCGCCGATCTTCGCAACGGCTTCGATCGGACGATATTGATCACCGAATTTTTCTGCGTACTGCGACAGACCCTTAAGCTTCGGCATCGCGTCACCGAACTAAATGCCGTGCGGATCGACGATATCGGCGGCGACGGTCCAATCTTCCTGCTGAACGAAAAAAACTTAGTCGGGCCGGACGATCCTCGGTTCGCGACCATCCTCGTAGATGATGCCAAGCGAGTCTTGGCTGGTGCGCGACGCGTTCCGATACCACGCGATGGCTCCCCGCCTGCGCGAGTTCGGATTTCACGACTTCACCTTCCTAGGTATTGAAGTCGTCGGGTAACATCCCATGCTCGTCACACAGCATGTGCCGCTTGAACGATGGGAGCGGGGTCTCTGAGCCCTTCGCCTCGCGGATCGTCGTCGGCTGCATCCAAGACATCGGCAGAGCCAGATTCACTTCCATGGGTTTGGCACTCATCCCCCGGATCTGGCGATACACGTTCTGACGCTCGTTGGAGAGGTTCTTGATGTCGACACGGAAGCGAGTGAGCCATTGGTTGGCGAGCGTCGCCGGGGCGGGTACGCGCTCTGGCGGCGGGTGAAGGCCGGTCGGCAGCTGGGCGAAGAGGTACCGCGATGAGCTGGAGTCTCGCTCTGCCGTGGATACGGCGCCTCGGAATGTACGCTGCTGTCGCCGGCGCCTTCCTAGCGTCGCTGGCCGCGCTCCGTCGAGCGCAGTGGTCGTCTCCAGGAACAACTCGAACAGGAATGGGAGGTGTCCGATGCGCGGCACCGGATGCTTCATGCGACGCGAAATCGTCCTCGCGGGCGTGATGATCTGGCTCAGCGCAGGCGGGACGGCGAGTTCTGAGCGGGCTGTTATCGCATGCGTGCCGGTGCCGTCTTACCAGCAGGATTTCTTGGATCGCTCCGCAGGTGAGATCGAGCGCGTGAATGAGGGCTCGACAGTCGCCCAAATGCTTGGGGACTACGCATTGAGGTGGCCGCAGGCGGATGCTTGCCGCTGATCTGGCACTGTTTAGAGGAATTGGCGCTACCTTCCCAGCGGGCGGCATTGCTCAGCCTCCTTCAAGTCGAACCTATGTATAGGTTGGATGGTCACGATGTTGATGTGCTTTGTCGGGTTGCGGACGCTGCCTCGACGTCGTGCGTGTCGCTCGTGGCGACGGACGGCCCAATAACGATGTGCGCGTTTGCAGACTCCGATCGGAAAACTGAGATGCGTGTCGACCACGAAGCCAAAAAGGGGATAGGCGGCCGGTGTTGAAGCAGGCGGATCCGGTGTCACGAGCTGAAGGGCCGACGGCAATGCCGCGCGGCCGCTTCGCTCCTCTCGTCTCCGCGGGCGCCGCTTTCGCGCTCGCCGCGGCGGTGTTCGCGTTCGACACCTTCAGCGGCTTTGAGAGCGCGGTCGCAGTCCTCTACGCGCTGGTTCTCGTTCTTGGCGCTGTTGCCGGCGGCCGACTCTTCGTTCTGGCGGCGGCGATCGTCTGCGGCAGCCTCGCCATCGTCTCCTTTCTCGCCACGCACGTCGGCGCGATCGATGCCGGCAACACGGGTCGCCTCTTCGTCGCATTGGTCGCGATCGCATTGACCGCAGCGCTGCTTCTCAGCCGCCTCAGTTTGCACCAGACGCGCTCGGCGCTGGCCGATAGCGAGCAGAACCTCAGGATCATGGCCGATACCGTGCCGCAGATCCTCTGGCAGGCCCTGCCCGACGGGCGCATCGTCTATCTGAGTCGGCGGTGGACGCAGATGACCGGGGCGCCGATCGCCGACGGTCTTGCCGCCGACGGTCGCGCCTTCCTCGATTGGTTCCACCCCGAGGAGCGGTTGACTGCCGTCGAACAATGGACGGAGCTCATTCGCGAAGGCGAGCCGTTCGAGTTCTACCGCCGACTCAGGGTCGCCGACGGGAGCTACCGCTGGCTGCAACTGAGCGCCTCGCCCCTGCGCGCCGAGACGGGCGAGATCGTGAAGTGGGCCGGCGTCGCGACAGACATCGACGAGGAGATGCGGGCGCAGCTCGCAGTCCGCGCGACGAACCAGACGCTCGAGGCCCGTGTCGCAGAGCGCACCGCGGAGCTTGCCCGCAGCGAGCGGCGCTACCGTTCCGCGTTCGAGCAGTCCCACGTCGCAATGCTTGAGCTCGACATCACGGGGGTCGCCGCGGCGTTGTCGGATGCAAGGGCGGCCGGAAAAGGGGACGGGACGGGCTACCTCATCGCCCATCCGGAAGAGTTCGACCGCTGCTTCGGTGCGCTCCGGGTGCTCGACGCGAACCGCGCCGCGGTGCAGCTCTTCGGCGCAAGGGACCGCGAGGCACTGCTGGCGCGCGAGGGCCGGCTGATGCGCAGCCGTACGCGAGAGGACATCGACCGCTATTATGCGCTCGTGGAGCGACGGGAGACGATAGAGGCCGAGGCGGAGTTGCCGGTCATGGACGGCCGCGTCGTCAAGGTGCTCTTCGGCGTCTCGCAAATCGCGGCGCCGGACGGGCGCTGCCACGTCCTAGTCGGCATGGTCGACGTCACCGCGCGTGACCGGGCGCAGGAGCTTCTGCTCGCCGCGCAGGAGGAGCTCGCGCGCGCCAACCGCGCGGCGACGCTGGGCGCCCTGTCCGCCTCGATCGCGCACGAACTGAACCAGCCGATGGGCGCGGTGATGATGGACGCGCAGACCGCCGCCCGCTGGCTCGAGCGGGACCCGCCCGATCTCGGCTCGGCCAAGCGTGCGCTGGCGCGGGTGGCGGGCAACGCCGAGCGGGCGAGCGGCATCCTGCGCCGAACCCGTGAACAGCTCGTAAAGGGGCGCCGCGCCATTGCCCCGCTCGATCTCGGTGAGGTCGTGCGCTCCGCCGTCGCCCTGGTGGACCGGGAGCTGAAAGTGGGGCGCACACGGGCCGAGGTGCGGGTCGTGCCCGGCCTTCCGCCGGTGGAGGCGGACCGGATCGAGCTGCAACAGGTCATCCTCAACCTCGTGGTGAACGCCGTTCAGGCGATGTGTGACACGCCCGTCGGAGAGCGCGTCGTCACCGTCGATGTCGCGGGCGGCGAGAAAGGCGTCACCGTCGAGATTGAGGACCGGGGTTCGGGAATCGACCCGGAGCATATCGGCCGGCTGTTCGACGCGTTCTTCACCACCAAACCGGGAGGGATGGGCATGGGCCTCCAGATCTGCCGTGCGACGATCGAATCGTTCGGCGGTACGCTCGACGTGCGCAACAACGAGATGGCGGGGGCGACCTTCAGCTTTACCCTGCCGGCGCATGAGGGTGACGCGCGATGACCGAGGCCGCGCCGCTGGTCGTCGTGGTGGACGACGATCCTGGGATGCGCGAGGCCATCGCCGACCTCGTGCGCTCCATCGGCATGGAGGTGGCGACTCATGCCGGCGTCGACGCTCTCTTCGAGACCGGTCTCGACGGCGCCAACTGCCTCGTGCTGGACGTGCGGCTCCCTGGCCAGAGCGGCCTTGAGCTTCAGGACCGGCTGCATCGCATGGGAATTGTCGTGCCGATCGTTTTTGTGACCGGCTTCGGCGATATCCCCATGGGCGTCAGGGCGATGAAGGGCGGTGCGGTGGATTTTCTCACCAAGCCGTTTCGCAACCAGGAGTTCATCGACGCCGTGAACGAAGCGCTCCGCAAGGATGCCGAGATGCGCCTCAGCCACGGCGCAAGCGACGAAGTGCTGCGTCTTGCCGCCTCGCTCACGCCGCGCGAGCGGGAGGTAATGGATTGCGTATGGCGCGGGCTGATGAACAAGCAGATCGCCTATGAGCTGGGGATCGCCGAAATTACGGTGAAGATCCACCGCCGCAACGTCATGCAGAAAATGGGAGCCTCGTCGGTGGCCGAGCTCGTGCGCAAGGTCGAAGTGGTAAAGGCGAAGGGCGGGGTCGCTTCTGGGCCTTAGCCTATACGGAAATATCAATGGCTTTCGGATGGGCAGCCTGCCACATCCCACGTCTCTCCACGATCGAAAGCTCTGAACTGGTGTCAGTACCCCCTCTCGTTGCAATAGTAGACGACGATCCTTCCATGCGTGAAGCGCTCGAGGATCTCGTCGAGTCGCTCGGCTATCGCGCCCTCACGTTCGGGTCGGCCGACGACTACCTCGCCTCGCCGGAGCGCGAGGGCGTGCGATGCATGATCCTCGACGTCCAGATGCCGGGGATGAACGGCCTCGATCTTCAGTCGCACCTGGTGGAGACGAATGGTGCGCCGCCGATCATCTTCGTGACCTCCTACGGAGACGATACGGTGCGCCGACGCGCCACGCGCAACGGCGCGGTCGCCGTCCTTGAAAAGCCGGTGCAGGAAAGCGCGATCATCGGCGCGCTGGATACCGCGCTCGGCAAGCGCTGAGTGCGGCGCGCCGCGCAAAAAGGCGCCGGTCTGTTCCATCTGCCCGCAGAGATCGCGGGTGCCGGACCGCGGGAGGCTCGGTGCCGTCGGGAACCCTTCGTGAACGTGCCGCTGGTCCCGCAACCACCGTCCGCTCCTGGCCAGAGAGAGCGAACACGCGCGCTGCTCGAAGCGCCGGTTGTGCCTCTTGTGCTCAGCCTCGGTGCGACCAATGCGGTGCTGCAACTCGTTCAGGCCGCGGTCGGAATCCTGGAGATCGTCTTCCTCGCTCGCCTCGGGCTCGGCGCCCTCACGGGGGGCCTCGCTGGTCTTTCCGTTCCTGGCGCTGACCGTTGCGGTGTCCCAGGGGGCGATCGGCGGCGGCATCGCGGTCGCGCTCGCCCGCGCCCTCCGGGCGGGGGCGGCTCAGCGATGCCGTGCTCATCGCGTAGTACGCCGTCCTCGTGGCGATCGGCTTTGACATCCTCACGACGGCGGTGATGCTGACCTTCGGCGCCCGCATCTTCTTCGGCGCGGCCTTCGTCCTCTACTGCGCGGCGCCGTCGCAGCGACGGGCGGCGCACTCGCGGTCCACCTAGGCGGGACGTTCCTTGCCGTCGGGATCGGCATGGTCGTCTTCGCCGCGTGCGGCCTCACCGGCCTCGTCCTTTCGGTCGGCTATGTCACTACGCCTCTTCCGCCAGGTGGTAGCGAGACGCCGGATGGTCGTGGGACAGGTTCGGCCCCAGCGCCGCTCGCGCGGCGAGGAAGGCGTCCCAGTCGGCAAGGTCGGGCAGCGAGGGGATGGTCACCGTCTCGCCGGCCTCGAAACCGACGAGCGCGGCCTCGACGAGGAGACCGGGATCCATCTTCATCGCGTCGGGGACGGCCGAGACGTCGGCCTTGGCGCGGTCGAACAGCTCGGTCTTCGTGAACCCGGGCAAGACGGCTTGCAGTCGCACTCCGGTCCCGGCCACCTCGGTCTGCAGCGCCTCGGTCAGAGCCAGGACATAGGCCTTGCCTGCTACATAGACCGCATGAAACCGCTCCGGCGCCATCACCACCGCCGAGGAGATGTTGGTGATGCCGCCCCGCCCTCGTGCCGCGAAGGCCGCGGCCGCCGCTAAAGTCAGCTCCTGCAGTGCGACGACGTTGACCGCCATCAGCGGCGCATAACGCTTGGCTTCGCCGCCGAGTGCCGGCCCGGCGACCCAGAGGCCGGCACAATTGACGACACGGTCGATCCGCGGATCCGAGGCGATCCGCCCGGCGACCCGCGCGACGTTGCCGGCATCGGCAAGATCCGCGCGGCAGACCTCGACGGCGACGCCGTGTTCGTCCCGCAGTCGCGCCGCCACAGCGTGGAGCCGGTCCGCGTCGCGCGCGACGATGACGAGGTCGTTCCCGCGACGCGCGAGTTCCTGCGCGAACGCCTTGCCGATGCCGGACGAGGCGCCCGTCACGAGCGCGGTGCCATAGTTCGTATTCATGGTGACTCCTTGAAGCCCGGATCATCCGGGAGAACCATGGCCGGAGCGTACATCCTGCATCGGGCGCCGATTACTATATCTATGGATGGATAATGCCATCAGGGATCTTCGGTTACCTCTGGATCAGAAGGAGATCCCATCATGATGCTGGATTGGAATACTTACCGCGACGAACTCAAGGCCTGCGTCGGCGCGTTTGGACGGCTGAGCCCCGAAACGGTGCGCAGCTATGTCGGGCTGTCCTCTGCCGGCGCGAAGAAGGACGTCCTCGGCGCCAAGATGCGCGAGCTGATCGCTCTGGCGGTCGCCGTCGCCCAGCGCTGTGACGGCTGCATTACGATCCACACCGAGCAGGCGCTGAAGCACGGCGCGAGCGAAGACGAGATCGCCGAGGCGCTCGGGGTCGCGGTCGCGCTCGGTGCCGGCGCCTCGCTCGTCTACTCGACGCGGGTGATGGACGCCGTCGCCGCCTACCACACGATCGAGGCATGAGCGCCCGGCCGATCCGCGTCGGCCACATCGACCTTTCCTTCCACGACGCCTCGGCCCGCGAGGTCGAGGCCATTCTGGTGGAGGAGGGTCAAACGGTCGAACGCTCGAGCGCGCCGCACGAGGAGATGTTCGCTCGGCTCGGGCGCGGCGAGGTGGATATCCTCGTCTCGGCCTGGCTGCCCGCGAGTCACGGCGCCTATCTCGCCCCGTTCGAGGCCGATGTGCGCAAGCTCGGCATTCTCTACGAACCCTACTGCTTCTGGGGCGTCCCGCACTACGTGCCGGACGCGATCTCGAGCGTCGCCGATCTCCTCGGCCCGATGGCGCTCCGGCGCATGGAGCGGCTCATCCAGGGGATCAACCCCGGTGCCGGCATCAGCCGGTTCTCCAAGGCGATCGTCGCCGCTTACGAGCTGGAGGGGGCTGGCTACCACTTCGAAACCGGCACGGAGGCGGACTGTTTCGGCCGCTACGAGCGGGCGGTCGCCGAGCGGCGCTGGGTGGTGGTCCCGCTGTGGCATCCCCAGTGGCTGAACCATCGCTACCGGATCCGCGAGCTGGAGGAGCCGCGCGGCCTCCTCGGCGGGCGCGATGAAGCCACGCTCGTCGTGCGCAGGGATGCCGAAGCGCTGATCGGCGAGCCGGCCCTTGCCCGCCTCTCCGGTCTGAAACTCGGCAACGCCAGGGTCAGCGCGCTCGACGACGCGCTTCGTCGGACGCCGCCATGACGCGGCGCCGCACACACAGGCGCCTCGCCGCCCTGCAATCCCCCGAACTCTCCCTTCGACCGCTGACGCTCGGCGATTTCTCTACCCGGACAGACATCGCAGCGCCGCTGGAGGCTCACATGAAAAAACTCGCCCTTCTCGTTCTCGCGCTGCTGCCCGGGCCGGCGATGTCCGCGGCGGTCGACGACGCCGAGGCCGTCAGCATGGTCGGACCGCAGGAGGAGATCGTGTCGCCCGCCGTCCCTGCCGATGAGCGCGCCGCGATGACCGCTGCCGCCGACGCTTTCTACGGCTTCTGGACCAACGGAAGCCCAGCTCTCCTCGAGGCCGCCATCGCTCCGACGTTCACCGACCGAACGCTCCCGCCCGGCCGCCCGCAGGGGCCGCAGGGACCGGCGGCCGCCTCCGCGGCCTTCCTTGCCGCCGTGCCGGACCTCACCGTCACGGTCGTGCAGCGGCTCGTCGTCGGCGACCGTGTCGTGTCGCACCTGAGGTTCACGGGGCATTTCACCGGTACGTTCGCGGGCCGGCAGGGCGAGGGCCAACCGGTCGACTTCATCGCGACCGACATCCTGCGCATCGAGGACGGCCGGATCACGGACAACTGGCACCTCGAGGACAACCTCACCTTTCTGCGCCAGATCGGCGCCGTCGACTGACCGGGAGCGCGCCATGACACGCATTGCCCTCTTCGCGCTCGGGCTGAGCGCGCTCGTTCCACTTCCGGCCATCGCGAAACCCGTCGAGGTCGTCGCCGAGATCCGTGGCGCCATGCCGACCGGGATCACCGTCACGCCAGGCGGCCGCGTCTTCCTCAACTTCCCTCAGTGGGGCGACGAGAGCCCGTTCGCGGTCGCCGAACTGATCGGTGGGCGCCTCGTCCCGTTCCCGGACACGCCGTTCAATCGCCCCGGTGGCGACGATCCGGTGACGCACCTTCTCAGCGTGCAGAGCGTCGTCTCCGACGGGGCCGACCGGCTGTGGATCCTCGACACCGGGGCGCCGGGCTTCGCACAACCCGTCCCCGGAGGCGCCAAGCTCGTCGCCGTGGACCTTGCGACCGGCGATGTGGTTCGCACCATCACGTTCAGGCCGGACGTCGTGCTTCCGAGCACCTACCTGAACGACGTGCGCCTCGACCTCACGGTCGGCGAGGCCGGCGTCGCCTACATCACCGATTCGTCGCTCTCCGGCCCCGGTGCGATCATCGTCGTGGACCTTGCCACGGGCGAGGCCAGGCGTCGCCTCTCGGGGCACACGTCGACCATGCCCGACCCGGACTTCGTCCCCGTCATCGGCGGCGAGCCGCTGATGGTCCGCCCCCCGGAGGGACCGGCGAGCCCGTGGCGCGTCGCGAGCGACGGCATCGCCATCTCGTCGGACGGCGAGACGCTGTACTACTGCGCCCTGTCGAGCCGCCGCCTCCACGCGGTGCCCACGGCGCTCCTGCGCGACCCCGACGCTACGGATGCGCAGATTGCCGCCGCCGTCCGCGATCTGGGCGAGAAGGGCGCGTCCGACGGTCTGACCGAGGACGATCTCGGCCGCATCTACGCCGGCGACTACGAGAACGACGCGCTCCGCCGCTGGGACGGCCGGCGGTGGACGACGATCGCGCAGGACCCGCTCCTCGACTGGCCGGACACGCTCTCGGTCGGCCCTGATGGCTACCTCTACGTCACCGCCAATCAGCTGGAGCGTCAGGCGCCATTTCATGGCGGCGAGGACAAGCGCGCCCAGCCCTATCACGTGCTGCGGGTGCCGATCGGCGCCGGCCCGGTTCATCTCCACTGAAAGGACAATCCATGCCCGATGATGAAATCTGCCTCGTCGCCCACCTGAAGGCGAAGCCCGGCAAGGAGGCGGCGCTCGCGCAAGCCGTAGCCGCCATCGTCCCGCGGGTGCGGGCCGAGCCGGGATGCCTCGGCTACACTGCGCACGTCAGCCGGGAGGAGCCGGGCACCATCGTGATGTACGAGGTGTGGGCCGACCAGGGCGCGCTCGACACCCACGCCAAGGCACCCGCGCTCTCATCCCTGGCCGCGCGGTTCGACGAGCTCCTCGCCGAGCCGCTCGGCCTGGAGCCCCTGCGCCGGATCGCCTAACAGGACACTCACGTACGAAACAGCCGCTCTGATCGCTCCGGGCGGCTGTTTGCGTTCCAGTCTGCGTCGGCGGGCCATTGCCTTCCGGTCTGCTCGGTTTGGTCCGGTCAGGGGCGATCGTACTCGGCGGCACTGGTAAGTCTGGCGGCCGGGTCGTCGAACGCAGTGCGGTGGCGGCCGACGACCCGTCCGCCTTCGACCAGCGCGGGCAGATCGTGGCCGACGAGGAGGAAACGGCTCGTCGCCAGCGCCTTCTTCACCGCCCGCTTCTCCTCCAGCGAGCGCATCGCGCGGTTGCCGGAAATGGTCGGCTCGTGCGCGACAACGTCGTTGAGCGGCGCGGCGATCTGGTCGTCGATGTGGTAGACGATGTCGCCGGCGATGTTGGCGATCCCCTCGTCCGTCTCCACCAGCACCGAGATCGACCCCGGCGTGTGCCCGCCCGACAGGCGCACCGCCACACCGGGCGCGATCTCCTCCTCGAACGTCCCGTCGACGTCGAAGAAGCGCAGCGCGCCGGGGGTGTGCAGCCGATCGACGAGATGGTGCGTGTCGTGCGCGGTGTACATGCCCGGCCCCATGACGCCGGACAACATGAACTCAAGCTCGGCGCGGGCCATGGCGACCGTGGTGGTCATCGGGAAAAGGTCGTCCTGACCGACATGGTCGAGGTGGGCGTGGGTGTGGACGACCGTGCGCACATCGTCCGGACGAACGCCGAAGCGGGCGAGCTGCGCCTCGACCGTCATGTCGGGTGTCTTTTCGAACTCCATGCCCCAGCCGGCCCAGTCGACGACGTCGCTGGCGCCGGTGTCGACGAGGATCGGCTCGCCGGCGCCCAGGATGAGGTAGCCGACGAACGGGATCGTCTCCCGAGTGCCGGGGCGGCGGAACAGGACGAGGCCGCTCGAGTCCATGGTCAGGCGGCCGAAGGTGAGAGCGTGGATGGTAGCGGACATGAAGGCTCCTTGCGCCGCGCTCACGCGGGCCGCTGTCGCCACGCGCCTGCGACCGAGGCGGCGGCCAGGGCGGCCATGAGGCCGGCACCGATGAAGACGGAGATAGACAGCCCGGTCAGCGTGGCGAACCACCCGAGCGCGAGGGCGAGCGCGCCGGAGACCAGGTAGGCGAACAGGAGGGCGAACGAGATGCGCCCGGCACGGTCCGTGGCGGTGGAACCGGCGTCGATGATCTGAAACCCGGCTGCCACCAGAAGTGCGTAGCCGACGCCCGAAACAAACGTCGCGGCGACGAAAAACGCCAGCTCGCGTGTCAGGATCGACGCCGTGAGAAGTGCCATCGCCGTCGCGGTCGAGAGGGCTCCGCCGAATATGCCGCGCCGCGGATCGCGGACCCGGAGCCATAGGCCGACGAGGCCGAAGGCGAGCGGAAATAGCGCGAGCGCCAATCCGTTGACCGTCGAGCTCGTCGAACCCACCAGCGATCCGGCGATCTGCGCCCCCAGGGCCGCCGCCATTACGCCGTGAGCATAGGCGGTGACGAGGGCGATGGTGGCGACGCCAAGACCGGCGCCGCCGATGCCGGAAAGGTCCGGCAGGTGCGGTCGCCAGCGACCGGGCCGCGCCCTCGTCGTCTCGAGCCGCAGCGTCAGCGCGAACAGGAGGGCGATGACCGTCAAGAGCACGACGAACGGGAGATGCAGCGGGAACGGTGCGTACTCGACCATGACGCCATCGATCGCCAGAGCCGCAATGAGGCCGACCGCCTGGGCCGCGACGGTGATCGCCGCGCCGGTGCGCCGGTCGGGCGCGCTCTCGGCGACGGCCGCGGCGGAGGGGCCTGCCGAAAGGCCGACGCCTACGCCCATGAGGACGCGCCCCGCGATCAACGTGTCGAGGCCGGTCGCAACGGCAAACAGAGCGACCCCGGCCCCCGAAGCGGCAAGGCCCCAGAGCATGGCCTTGCGCCGGCCAACATGGTCCGCGAGGTCGCCCGCGAAGAGCATGACGAGGACGACCACAGCCGGGTAGACGGCGAAGACGAGCGTCGTATGGGTCGTCGAGAGGCCCCATTCGCGGATGTAGAGGGGATAGGTCATCGCCGGCGCCGCGCTCGTCCAGAGCGTGTGCGCGACGACGCCCGACGCGACCCACAGGCGCATGGGAAGCGGGGAGCTGCGCATGGTGTACTCCTTCGGCGGCGCTTTGCGCGGCCGATGTTCGGGAGCCACGCAGGAGCGTGGCCGGAATGGGAGCGAGACGCGCCGGCCGCCGGGCCGGCGGGGTCAGTCGTGGTCGTTGGGAGCAGGACCGGTGCGGATGGGGAGGCGGAACACCTCGGTCGGGAAGCGCACCGCGGACGTACCACCCTGGAAGATCGCAGTACGGTCGAGCTGCGCCGCGGGCATCCAGAGGTACCCGGCCGCGTCGATCCACATGGCATCGACCCACAGGAGGCGCGGATCCTCGATCAGCGTCGAAACGGTCCCGTCCGGAGCTACGCGCATGATGCGCCGGGACTGCACGTCGCTGGCGTAGATGGCGCCGTCCGCGGCGATGGCGGTGCCGCCGGTGGGCGGCAGGTCCGCGACGATCTCGACGTGGTCGGCGAGGCTCGCAGCCGCATCCGGGTCGTCGAGCAGTGCCGTCGGCACCCGCCGGAGCGGTCCCGTGACCGGCTGGAAGTAGAGCCACGCGCCGTCCGGCGAAACCTCGAGCTGGTCGGCGTGAACATAGACCGGTGTACCGTCCGGGCCGTGTACGATGCGCCCTTCGGCGGAGATCGGCCGATCCGCCGTCACGGAAGGATCGCCGTCCAGCACCCGCCGACCCGCCCCGGAAGCGATGTCGAGGACGATGAGGCCCGGATTGCCGGCGTCCGTCAAATACGCCCTGTCGCCGTTGAAGCGGACATCGTCCACGAAGCCGGTGCGGCCTATGACGCCATCGAGCGGGATCGTGCGGCGCACGCGGTTGTCCGCGAGATCAACCACGACCAGCTTCGCGCCGCCCGGTAAGACTGGTTCGCCGATCGCGGGCGATCCGGTGTCGACCAGCCACAGATCGCCATCCGGGCCGATGCGCATGGAATTGACACGCACCAGCATCTTCCGCGGGTCGGCCCCCGCGTGCCAGTCGTTGATGGTGGCGTCAGGGTAGGGAGTGGGGCCGTCGTCCCGCCACTCCACCACACGCGGTCCGGGGCTGCCGTCGATCCGCGCAATCAGCACGAACAGGCGCCCTCCCGGCGTGGTGGCGATGCCGGTGGATGCAACATCCGGCAGGGTCAGTGCTACCTCGAGCCCGCGCGTCATCGCTCCGTCCGCCATCGCCCCACTGGGGGCCGTCCCGAGAGAAGCCGCCAGCGTGACCGTGGCTACGGCGCGCCTCACTCCCAGCCCTCCAGCACGATCTTGCCCTTCGCACGGTGGCTCTCCAGCAGAGCGTGGGCGCGCTTCAGGTTGGCCGCGTTGATGGCGCCATAGCTCTCGCCGAGCGTCGTCTTGAGCGTGCCGTCGTCGATCAGGCGCGAGACCTCATTCAGGAGGTCGCCCTGCTTCTCGATGTCGGCGGTGCCGAACATCGAGCGGGTGAACATGAACTCCCAGTGCGTCGACACGCTCTTCTGCTTGAACGGCGAGATGTCGAGCGTCTCGGGATCGTCGATCAACGCGAACCGGCCCTGCGGTGCGATCAGCTTCGCGATCTCGGGGAGGTGCTCGTCGGTGTGGGTCGTGGAGAAGACGAAGGCGGGCGTGCCGAGGCCGAGCGCCTCGAGCTGCGCGGCTAGCGGCTGCGTGTGGTCGATGACATGCGTGGCGCCGAGGTCCTTCGACCACGCCGTCGTCTCGCCGCGCGAGGCAGTGGTGATGACGGTGATGTCGGTCAGCTTGGCGGCGAGCTGCGTCGCCATCGAGCCTACGCCGCCCGCGCCGCCGACGATCAGGATCGCGTTCGCCGCGCCGGGCACCGGACGACGCACGTCGAGCCGGTCGAACAGCGCCTCCCAGGCGGTGATCGTCGTGAGGGGCAGGGCGGCCGCCTCTGGAGCCGAAAGGCTCGCCGGCTTCGCACCCACGATGCGCTCGTCGACGAGGTGGAACTCGGCGTTGGTGCCCTGACGGCCGATGGCGCCGGCATAGAACACCGCGTCACCGGGGGAGTAGAGTGTCGCCTCCGGTCCCACGGCCTCGACCACGCCGACCGCGTCCCAGCCGAGCACTTTCCACTCGCCGGCGGCGGGCGTGGCGCGGACGCGAACCTTCGTGTCCACAGGGTTTACCGACACAGCCTGCACGGCGACGAGGAGGTCGCGGCCCTCCGGCGTCGGCTTGAGCAGCGTGATGTCCTGGAGGGAGCGGTCGTCCTCGATCGGCAGGGAGGTCTGATAGCCGACAGCGCGCATGGTCGTCTCCATTGTAGATTGCTGCCAGCCGAAATGAAGATTACTTATCGAGTTCGCAAGAACGCACATTTCGCGCTCATAGTGTCAGAAAGGATACCGTAATGGCCAAGGCTCGGCACGAGCGGTTCGACTGCTCGCCTGGATGCGCCGTCGAGGCGGCACTGCAATTCATCGACGGGAAGTGGAAGGGGGTGATCCTCTACCACCTCCTCGACGGGACGATGCGCTTCAACGAGATCCGCCGGGCAATCCCCAGCGTGACCCAGCGCATGCTCACCAACCAGCTCCGCGAGTTGGAGGCGGACGAGCTCATCGAACGCACCGTCTACGCCGAGGTGCCGCCGAAGGTGGAGTACAGCCTCACCGAGCGCGGCCGCTCGTTGGAGCCGGTCCTCCTGGCGCTCAGAGCGTGGGGCAAGGAGCACTCCGGCGTGGCGCTGAGCGGAGACGAGCGCTCCAAGGTGATAGCCGAGGTCGCCTGATTGCGGCGCGGCCTGCACGGCGCCCAGCGCCACCCTGCGATGTCGCGTTGTCATATTGCTGTCCGGATGGTGTCGCGACAATCTTAACCTCGCGGCATCGACGGCCCGAAGGTCATTTGCACCGCATTTCAGGACATCACCTGTCCGCAACGTAGAGATGGCCTATACAAGCAGATAAGAAGCCGAGAGTGAATTTTTCGGCTTAGTTCGAGGCGTCGCCAACGGATCGAGGTTGCCATGATCACCGTGGGTCTCATCGCCGTCCCGCCGATGCAGCTGATGTCGCTTGCAGCCATCACCGTCCTGCAGACGGCAAACTCACTCGCCGACCGGCCGCCCTATCGCGTCGAGCTTTTGTCAGAGGCGGGTGGGCTTGTCGAAACTTCGGCCGGCTTCGGGGTAGACACCCGGCCACTGGGTGACGTCCACTTCGACACCCTCCTGGTCAGTGCGTTTGCCGGAACGGCGGTCCCGGCGTCTCTTGCCGCGGCGGTCGGCAACTTGGCCAGTGATGCGCGGCGCGTGGGATCCTTCTGTACTGGCGCGTTCGTGCTCGCAGCGGCGGGGCTGCTCGATGGGCGCCGCGCCACGACCCACTGGCGCCATCTTCCGATGTTGGAGCGCGCGTACCCCGGGATCCGGCTGTTGCGCGACCGGCTCTACGTCAGCGATGGCAAGTTCTGGACGGCTGCTGGGATGACCGCCGGCATCGATATGATGCTCGCTTTCGTCGAGGCCGACCTCGGCGAGGGGACGGCGCAGGCGGTCGCGGAACGCATGGTCATGGAGCGGCGGCGGCTCGGCGGCGGGATGCAGGTCTCCGACCTTTTGACGCTGCAACCGAAGACGGACCGGATCGAGACCGTCCTCGCCTTCGCGAAGAAGAACCTCAAGGCGCCGCTTACCGTGGCACAACTCGCCGGCGTCGCGCACCTGTCGCCGCGCCAGTTCAGCCGGGCCTTCAATGCAGCGACGGGCCAGTCTCCCGCCAAGGTTATCGAGCGCCTGCGGGTGGAGGCGGGGTACGCGATGATCATCGCCTCGCGCCACTCGCTCGACACCATCGCCGCAGAGACCGGCTTTGCCGACCGTGAGCGGATGCGCCGCGCGTTTGTGCGCGTCCATGGCCGGCCTCCCCAGGATCTTAGGCGGACGTCGCGCGAGCTCGCGGCCGCCTAACCCTTCTCCACGTCATCGACGGCCTTTTCGGACCGGCGCCGCGCGCGCCGACAGAACCCTTTTGCCCAACCCTTGGAGGCAACCCGCCATGTTCACCTTGACCATCAACGGCAAGGCCCGCGACGTCGACGTCGACGAGGGCACGCCGCTCCTCTTCGTCCTGCGCGATACGCTCGGGCTGACCGGCACGAAGTATGGCTGCGGCATCGCCCAGTGCGGCGCCTGCACGGTGCTGATGGACGGCTCGGCGATGCGCTCGTGCCAGCTCGCGGTCGAAACGGTTGGCTCGTCGAAGATCACGACGATCGAGGCGGTTGAGGCAGACGAGGTCGGCAAGCGCGTGGTGGCAGCGTGGATCAAGGGGCAGGTGCCGCAGTGCGGCTACTGCCAGTCGGGGCAGGTGATGGCCGCGACCGCGCTGCTGAAAGAGACGCCCGAGCCGAGCGACGACGACATCCTCTACGGCATGTCCAACATCTGCCGCTGCGGCACCTACAACGCCATCGCCGCCGCCGTGCGGCAGGCCGCCAAGGCGTGAGGTCTGCCATGATCCTCGCTCCCGCGTCCGCCGCCGGCCTCTCACGCCGCGCCTTCATTCTCCGCTCCGGCGCCTTCGTGCTCGGCGCCGCGCTTCCCACCCGCGTCCTCGCCGAGGTTGCCGGCGCCGGCGAGGGAGCCGCCGTCATCGCTCCCGCGCCCGGCACCCGCGTCGCCGCCTTCATCGAGATCGGCGCCGACAATTCGGTGCGCTTCCTGTCGCCGTTCGTGGAGGGCGGCCAGGGCATCGCCACCGGCATGGCTCAGACCGTGGGCGAAGAGCTCGACGTCGACCCCGCCCGCATCGCCGTGGAGTGCGCCCCGCCTGGGCCCGACTACATGGTGGTGAACGGCATGCGCCTCACGGGCGGCAGCTTCTCCACCCGCTCGTCCTTCCCGGTCGTGCGTCGCCTCGGTGCCACCGCGCGCGACATGCTGCTGCGCGCCGCCGCCGCCCGGTTCGAGGTCGACGCGGGCAGCCTCACCACGCATGACGGCACCGTGGTCCACGCCACGTCCGGCCGCACGCTCAGCTACGGCGACCTTGCGAGCGACGCATTCGCGCTGACGCCGCGCGAGAACGTGGCCCTGCGCGATCCGGCGACCTTCCGCTGGATCGGCAAGCCGGTCGGCCGCATCGACGTCGCCGACAAGTCGCGCGGCCTCGCGAAGTACACGATCGACCTCGCCGTGGACGGGATGCTGTTCGCCGCAGTCGTTCACGCCCCGCACTATGCGACAGAGCCGAAGTCCCTCGCCAACGAGGCGGACGTGAAGGCGATGCCCGGCGTCCACTCGGTCCATACGCTTCCCGGAGCGGTGGCGGTGACGGCGGATTCGTGGTGGCGTGCCCGCAAGGCAGTCGAGGCGCTTGACGTCACCTGGACCGATCCTGAGCCGACCGGCATCGCCACCGTCGCGGCGGACTTCTCTTCGGACGGCATGCTCGCCGCGCTCAAAGGCTCAACCGAGGCCGGCGTTTCCGTCGAGGCGGAGGGCGACACCGACGCCGCCTTCGCCGCTGCGGCAAAGACGGTCGAAGCTGAGTATCACGCGCCGTACCTCAACCACGCCCAGCTCGAGCCGCCCTCCGCCATCGCGCGCTTCAACGACGACGGCATGCTGGAGGTGTGGCTCCCCAACCAGATGCCTGAGGCGTTCCAGAAGCTGTGCGCGGATGCGGGCGGCGTCGAGCCGGACAAGGTGCGCATCCACTCGCCCATCCTCGGCGGCTTCTTCGGCCGGCACTTCACGTATGGGACCGGCAATCCATTTCCGCAGGCGATCGCGCTCGCGAAGGCGACTGGTCGCCCGGTCAAGCTCGTCTGGTCCCGGGAGGAGGAGTTCAAAATGGACGCCATGCGTCCGCTCTCCTTTACCCGGCTGAACGCCGCGATCGGTGCGGACGGCATGCCCACGGCGATCATCACCCGCACGGTCGGCGAAGGACCGCTGGGCCGCTACTTCGGTCTCACGCCCGACTCGTCGGCGGTGGAGGGCATTACCGAGAAGCCCTACGCCGTCCCGAACCGTTCGATGGAATACCTGAAACTTCCGCATCCGGTGAACATCGCCTTCTGGCGCTCCGTCGGCCACTCGATGAACGACTTCTTCTACGAAGGCTTTCTCGACGAGATCGCCGAGGCGGGCGGCAAGGATCCGTTCGAACTGCGCAAGGTGCTGCTGGCGCACTCCCCCCGTCACCTGACGTTGCTGGACGAGGTCGCGAAGATCTCCGGCGGCTGGAAGCGCGGCCCCTATGAAGTGGACGGTACAAAGAGGGCCCGCGGCCTCGCCATGGCCTCACCATTCGGCTCGGAGACCGCGACCATCGCCGAGGTGTCGCTCCAGGATGGGGCGGCGAAGGTCCACCACGTCTGGGTCGCGTTCGATCCGGGGAGCGTGGTGAACCCCGCCATCGTCAAGGCTCAAGTCGAATCGGCCGTGGCACTGGGTCTGTCCGAGACGCTGGTCGAGCAGGCGGTTTACGAGAACGGTCTCCGGCGCGACGCCAACTACGACACGTATCAGGTGCTGCGGCGCGAGATGATGCCCGCGGTCACCGTCTCCATCGTCGAGAGCGGTGCGCCGATGGGCGGCGTCGGCGAGCCTGGTCTGCCCGGCGTGCCGGGTGCGGTAGTCAACGCCGTCGCGGCGCTAACCGGCGTCCGGGCGCGCAGCCTGCCGCTCGCCAACACGCAGCTTTCTGGCGCTTTAGAGATAGACCCATGACGAATGAACGGAACGGCGCGCGGCGGCGGTCGCGCGAAGGATGGCGTGCGGCCGCGTGTCTGGCCCCGGTCTTGGCGACAGTCCTCTCGGCCGGGGCGGCAAATGCCGACGGCGATCCTGCCGCGGGCAAGCGCGTCTTCGCTCGCTGCCAGAGCTGCCACCAGGTCGGCGAGAAGGCCCGCAACCTCGTCGGCCCTGAGCTGAACGGCGTCATCGGCCGCACCAGCGGGACGGTCGCCGGATACGCTTATTCGCCGGCGCTCAAGGCCGCGGCGATCACGTGGGACCACGACACGATCGCAGCATTCGTGGCGAAACCGCAGGCCGTCGCAAAGGGCACGCGGATGCCGCCGGCCCCGCCGCTGAAGCCGGCCGACGTCGACAACCTCATCGCCTACCTCGCGACGTTCGCCGCCGACGGCGGCGCGGCGCAGTGACAGGAGAGCCCGTCATGCACCACCATCTCACGCGGCGCGGCTTCTGCCTGTGCTGCACGGCCGCCGCCGTCGCCGGCCGCGGCTGGCTTTCCCCGGCCGAGGCGTGGGCCGAAGCGGCGAGCATCGTCGACAGGATGCGCGCCGCCGCCGCGGACGCCGAGATCACCGTCCATCGCCTCCGCGGCAACGTCGCGGTGCTGGAAGGCTCCGGCGGGAACATCGCGGTGCTTACCGGGGCGGACGGCAAGGTCTTTGTCGACGCGGGCATTACCGCCACGCGGCCGCGCATTCAGGCGGCGGCGGACGGGCTCGGGCCGGAGCCCATCACCCACCTCGTCAACACTCATTGGCACTTCGACCATGCCGACGGCAACGAGTGGCTCGCCGGAGAGGGCGCGGCGATCCTCGCCCACGCCAACACGGCGAAGCACCTCGCCTCGGCCCAGCGGGTGGAGGACTGGAACTTCGACTTCCCGCCCGCCCCGCCGGCCGCGATCCCTTCGGAAACCTTCACCGGCGACACCTCCCGCGCCCTGAACGGCACTATCCTTGCGC
>Ga0207904_1000203_pt1 | contig 28761 bp, 26 predicted proteins | sample MalvirmetaMSP118_FD_184232 | JGI IMG/M metagenome (GOLD analysis project Ga0207904, IMG submission 184232) | Marine viral communities from the Deep Pacific Ocean - MSP-118 (SPAdes) | ecosystem: Environmental > Aquatic > Marine > Oceanic | place: Pacific Ocean | collected 2011-05-30 | reverse complement strand
CGGGTGGAAACGGCCCGCGCCGCGATCGGCCGCGCCCGCCACGCCGCGGGCGAGGCCGGCATTCCGCATCTGGCCCTGGAGGTCGACCGGGCCGCCGCCGCCCTCGATGCCCCCGCCGCCCGGCTGGTGGCGCCCGACGGCAGCCGGCTCCTCTCCCTCGCCGACGTGGACGCGCTGTTCGCGGCCGACACGCTGGTGGTCGACGCGTGCCGCACCGTGGTGCGGAGAGCCGGCACGATCGTCCCGCTGTCGGGCCGGCCGGTGCTGTTCGCGCTGGCCCGGGCGCTTGGCGAGGCATGGCCCTGCGATGCGCCGCGCGAGACGCTGCTCGCCCGGGCCTTCGGTGCCCGCGAGGCGGACGAATCCCATCGCGCGCGGCTGCGCGTCGAGATCGGACGGCTGCGCAGGACGCTGGCGCCGCTCGCCGACGTCACCGCGACCCGGCGGGGCTTCCAGCTGATCCCCTTCGGCCGCCGGGCCGTCGCGGTGATCGCGCCGCCGGTGGACGGCGAGCACGCCGCGGTGCTCGCGCTGCTCGCCGACGGCGGCGCGTGGTCCAGCTCGGCCCTGGCGCTCGCCCTCGACGTCAGTCCGCGCACCGTCCAGCGGGCGCTGGATGCGCTCGCCGCCGCCGGCAAGGCAGAAGCCTTCGGCCGCGGCCGCGCCCGCCGCTGGGTGGCGCCGAGCGTGCCGGGTTTCCCGACAACTTTGTTACTCCCCGGCCCGCTTCCCGCCAGCTAGACTGCCATTCATGAAACGCACACCTGCCGAGATCCTCCGCGAGTACGGCCCCTTCCCGGACGTGGACGACGTCGCCGGCGTCAGCTTCGACGGCGAGCGGATCTGGTTTGCCGCCGGCGACCGGATCAACGCCCTCGATCCCGACAGCGCCGAGATCGTCGGATCGATCCCCGTGCCTGCCCACGCGGGAACGGCGTTCGACGGCACCCACCTGTTCCAGATCGCGGAGGCGGTGATCCAGAAGGTCGACCCCCGGACCGGTGCGGTGGTCGCGACCATCCCCTCGCCCGGCGCGGGCGGCGATTCCGGGCTGGCGTGGTCGGAAGGCTCGCTCTGGGTCGGCGAGCACCGCGGCCGCAAGATCCACCAGGTCGACCCGGACACCGGCGACCTCATCCGCACGATCGAGTCCGACCGCTTCGTCACCGGCGTCACCTGGGTCGACGGGCAGCTGTGGCACGGCACCTGGGAGGACGCCAGCGACGTCCGGCGGATCGATCCGGAGACCGGCGAGGTGCTGGAACGTCTCGACCTGCCGGCAGGAACCGGGGTGTCGGGGCTGGAATCGGACGGGGCCGACCGCTTCTTCTGCGGCGGCGGCGGGTCCGGCACGATCCGCGTCGTCAGGCGGCCCTGAACCGACCCGTCAGCGGCGCGGCCGCGTCGTCTTCCCCGCCTCCGACAGAACCTCCTCGGTGTGTTCGCCAAGCACCGGCGGGCAGCGCCCCTCCCGGCGCTCCCCGTCGTAGAGGACCGGCCGGTGCAGCGCGCGGACCGTCCCCATCTCCGGGTGCTCCATCTCGTAGAAGCTGCCGCTGGCGCGGATCTCCGGATCCTCCATCACCTCGTCGATGCGGTTGACCGGGGCATGCGGCACATCCGCCGCCTCCAGCCGCTCCAGCCATTCGCGGCGCGGGCGGGCCCGGAACGCGTCGGCGAGGATCAGGTTCAGCGCCTCGACGTTGCGGATGCGATCCATGCGCGTGGCGAAGCGGGGATCCGCGACGAGATCCGGACGCTCCATCGCCTCCGTCAGCGCCACCCAGAACTTCTCCAGCGAGGAAAGCTGCAGGCCGATGATGCGGCCGTCGGCGCACACCAGCGCATAGGCCTGGGAGTAGGCTGCGCGGGTGCGCGAATCCATCACCACGCCCTGGCGGGTGAAGCTGGCGAACACGTCCGGCATGAAGGCCATCGAAGCCTCGATCATGTTGACGTCGACCCGCCGTCCCTCACCGCTGGTCTGGCGGGCAAACAGAGCGCCGAGAATGCCGTAGCAGGCATAGAAGCCGGCCAACTGGTCGGAGATGGTCGGCCCCCGCACCATCGGCTTGTCCGGGTCGAGCGTCAGATCGAGCAGGCCGCTCAGCGCCTGACCGATGGTGTCGAAGGCCGGGCGATCCCGGTTCGGACCGTTCCGCGCAAAGCCGGAAATGGCACAATAAACGAGGCTGGGATTGGCCGCCTTCAGCGTCTCGTAGTCCAGCCCGACACGCTCCATGACGCCGGGCCGGAAATTCTCGATGAGCACGTCGGCGCCGCGCACCAGATCGAGCAGCGCCGCCCGCCCCTCCTCCGTCTTCAGGTCCAGCACCGCGCTGCGCTTGTTGCGGTTGTAGCCGACGAAGTTCGGGCTGTACTTGCCCGTCCCGAACGAGCGGAACGGATCGCCGTCCGGCGGCTCGATCTTGACCACGTCGGCGCCGAGATCGGCCAGCAGCAACCCGGCATAGGGCGCCGTGATGAAGCTGCCGAGTTCGAGAACCCGGACACCGGAGAGGACGTCGCCGCTCACGCCTCGTCCCGCCGGTACTCGCCGATGCCGGGCCGGTAGGTCTTGTCGTCCAGGAACTGCTTCATGGCCTTGGCCCGCCCGGATTCCGGATCCATGAAGCGCATCTCGCGCTCCTTGGCGAGCAGGTAGTCGGCCGCCTGGTCGACGCTCATGCCGCGCACCAGGCGCAGGCTCTCCTTGATGGTGCGCAGCGTCTGCGGGTTCTTGCGGCAGAGCGACTGGGCAAGCTCCATCGTGGTTTCGTGCAGCTTGTCGGCCGGCACCGACTTGCTGATCAGCTTGATTTCGGCGGCCTTGCGCCCGTCGAACGGCTCGCCCGTCATCGCGTACCAGACGGCGTCGCGATAGGAGAGCCCGTCGACGATCACCTTGCCGACCAGCCCGCCCGGCAGGATGCCCCAGTTCACCTCCGACAGGCCGAACTGGGCATCGTCGGCGGCAATCGCGAAATCGCAGGCGAAGAGCTGCACGAAGGCGCCGCCGAAGCAGTAGCCGTTGACCATCGCGATGGTGGGCTTGGGGAAGGCGCTCAGCAGCGTCCAGCGCCATTCGTGGTTCGCGAGCCGCGCCAGATGCCGCTCCTTCGGCTTGTCGTCCAGTTCGCGGAAGAAGAGCTTGATGTCCTGGCCAGCGCACCAGCTGTCACCCGCGCCGGTCAGGACCAGCACCTGGGTCTCGTCGTCCTCGGCCAGCTCCTTGAGAACATCCACCATCTCGAAGTGAAGCTGCGGGCTCATGGCGTTGCGCTTCTCCGGACGGTTCAGCATCACGGTCGCGACGCCGTCCCGCTTTTCCACCTTCACGGCCTGCAATTTCTCGAAATCCACGGTTTCTCTCCTCAACTCATGCCACGCGACGCGCGGACCGTTCGTGATGTGTCATGCGGTCGTTCGACACGCTCAGACGTGGATGTCGTCATCCAGCGTGCTCGATACGAAGACGTCCTCGATGGAGAGCTGGCGGACCGCCAGGCCCTGCTCGAAGGAGTAACGGAACATCAGCTCCAGCGCCTTGCGGTTGGCGCCAATGCCGTAGGTCCAGTAGTCACGCCCCATGACGGCCTCGGTATGGGCGAGATCCGCGGCGAGCCAGGGCAGCGTGTACTTGAGCGCCGCCACCTCGCGCATCTCGCGCTCGGCGATCTGCTTGGCCTGCACGAACGCCTTGTAGACGCTGGCCGGCAGCCACGGATGCTCCTCCACCAGCGCGGTGCGGATGCCGAGGGCATGCATGATCGGGAACACGCCGGTGCGCCGGAAATACTCCGCTTCTGCCGCCTTGTAGTCCGGGTAGAGCCGGCCGACATGCGGCGCCCCCTCCTCGAAGCAGGACGGCGCGCGGGCGGTGAAGATGGCATCGAGTTCGCCGCTCTTCAGCATTCCGGTCAGCGTCTTGCCGGCCGGTACCGGCTCCAGCGGAAACCCCTCCGGCAGGTTGAGCGGGAACTTCTCCCGCCGGCCCGGCACCTCCAGCCCGCCCTGCACCCAGGTCATCTCGTCGGGCCGCACGCCGTGGTCGTCCTGGATCATGCCGCGCGCCCACAGCGCCGCCGACATCTGGAACTCCGGCACGCCGACACGCCGGCCGCGCAGGTCCTCCGGCCGCTCGATGCCGCGATCGGTGCGGATGTAGATGGCGGAGTGGCGGAACATCCGCGACAGGAAGACCGGGATCGCCTCGTAGCGCGCCATGTCGCGCGACCGGGCGATCAGGAACGGCGAGAAGCCCAGCTCGACGATGTCGAACTCGTCGTGCAGGTAGGCGCGCTGGAAGCACTCCTCGACGCTCATCGGGAGGTAGTTGATCGCGCACCCCTCGATGGTGACGCGGCCGTCGATGAGCGGTTGCACCCGGTCGTAATTCCAGGTCGCGATGGTGAGCTCCAGCTTGCTCATGCACTTCCGTCCGTTGTCTCGAGAGGTTGGGGCTCGCCGGCACCGGCGGGCGGATCGCGGCGGACCAGGAGCGCGACCGCGGCGATGGCTCCGAGCCCGAAGCCGACGGCGGCGAGCAGCCCGAGAACGCCGGTGGACACGCCGATCGCCGGCAGCACCTCGCCGAAGCTGTGGGCAAGCACCGCCTCCTGGACCGAGCGCACGGCGATTGCCGCGAACAGGATTGCGCTGACGGCCCGCCAGAAGCGGTCGAAGCCGCCGCGCATCCGCTTCGGGATCCACGCCGAGAGCGGCTCGACGCGGACGTTGGCATCGCGGGCTTCGGCCAGCGCCACGGCAAACGCCGCCGCCAGCACCATGCAGACGATCACCACGTCGATGGCGCCGCGGATCAGCGTCACGCCCAGCGCGCGGCCGAACACGTCCACCAGCGTCACCGCCGTCGCGACGACGTAGCCGCTGGCACCGACCAGCGCGAAGCCGCGCCACGTGGCAGGCAGGACACGCGTCATCATGCCCCCCTCATCTGCGACGGCAGGAAGGTCGCGATCTGCGGAAAGGCCAGGAGCAGCAGGGCGACCGCGATGATCGCCACCACGAACGGCAGCACGCCTATGAAGGCTTCCCTGAGATCGATCCGGTCGACCAGCGAGGTCAGCACGAAGATATTCAGGCCGACCGGCGGGGTGATCAGGCCCAGCTCGATGAGCAGCACCATCATCACGCCGAACCAGATCGGATCGAAGCCGAGCGCCACGACGATGGGGAACAGGATCGGCACCGTCAGGAACAGAATGCCCAGCCCCTCCATGATGCAGCCGAGCAGCGCCAGGAAGACCATGATCATCAGCATGGTGCCAGTCGGACCCAGGTCGAGGCCGATGACCATGTCGGTGAGTTCCACCGGCACCCGGCTCGCCTCCATGAAGAACTGGAAGAAGCCCGTGCCGAGGATGATCAGGTAGATGACGATCGACGACTCGGCGGTCTCGACCAGGGCGGCGACGAGGCCCCGGCGGTTGATCTGGCCGGTCGCCAGGCAGATCAGGACCGCCGCGCCGGCGCCTACGGCTGCCCCTTCCGTCGGGGTGAACAGCCCGGTGTAGATGCCGCCCATCAGCAGGCAGAACAGCAGCAGCACCGGCCCGAGGCGCAGCATCTTGCTCCAGCCGCTACCCTCGCCGACGCTGGCAGCCGGCGCCTGGCCGGGCGCGACCCGCACCCAGACCGCGACCACAAGGCAGAACGCCACGATCAGAAGCAGGCCGGGCAAGATGCCGGCGATGAACAGCGCGCCGATCGAGGTCTCGGTCAGGAAACCGTAGATGATCATCATCGCCGACGGCGGGATCATGATGCCGAGCGTGCCGCCCGCGACCATCGACCCGCTGACCAGGCGCGGGTGGTAACCGCGGTCGAGCATCTCGGGTGCGGCGACGCGCGACATCGCCGACGTCGTGGCGAGCGACGAGCCGGCCGCCGCCGAGAAGGCGCCGGACGCCACCACGGTGGAGATCGCCAGCCCGCCCCGGAACCGGCCGAACAGCCAGTTGATCGCGTCGAACAGCATCGTCGACATGCCGCCGCGCGCCGCGACGTTGCCCATCAGGATGAACAGCGGCAGCGTCGACAGGGAATAGTTGCTCAGCACGTCGGACGGTACCGTCCCCAGCAGGAAGTTGACCGTCGTGAAATCGCGCAGCAACCAGACGCCGCCGAGCCCCGTCACCGCCATGGCAAGTGCGATGGGCGCGCGCATGGAGATCAGGGCCACGAGGACCGCAAGCCCGCATATTCCGATCTGGAAGGACGACATACATACCTCTCCAAGCGTCTCCCCGCGCAGGGCGTGGGGAGACGCGGTCCGGGACTCCGGAGGTCAGTTCTTGGGCTGCGCCTTCAGACGGGCATATTCCGCCTCGAAATCGGCCAGGAAGGCGCGGGCCGGAAGCCCCTTGGTCTCCAGCGCCTCGATCTCCGCCGCGATCACCGGGGCAGCCTTCGCCTTCCATTCCGCGCGCTGGGCGTCGGTCAGCTTGCGGATGGTGTGGCCCTCGGATTCCGCGATCTTGAGGCCGGCGGCATCGCTCTTGGCGAAGGCCTCGGCGAAGCTGCGGATCGCCTCCGGCGTCGAGTAGCGGTCGAACAGCGCCTTCACGTCATCGGGCAGCGCGTCGTACTTCTTCTGGTTCATCAGCAGGAACAGCGGCGCGGCAGAGATATTGAGTTCCAGATGGTCCGAGGTGACCTCGCCGACATTGAACGCCCGCAGCATGCCCCAGGCGCCGATGGCGCCGTCGAGGATGCCCTTCTCCAGCTTCTCGTAGGTGGCCGGCGCCGGCGTGAGGATGCCCTCCGCGTCGTAGGCGGCGAGCGTCTCGACCATGATCCCGTTGCCCGCCCGGATCTTCAGGCCTTCCATGTCGGCGATGTCGTCGACGGGGCCGCGGGTGTGCAGCTGCTGCATGCTGGTGAGCCAGATGGCGATCGGATGGACGCCGGCCATGTCCGCGGCGAGGTGCTTTTTGAAGGTCGACCAGAACGCCTCCGACGCGATGATGCTGTCCTCGTAGATGAACGGCAGTTCGACCAGCGCCATCATCGGGAAGCGGCCCGCCGTATAGCCGAACAGGCTGTGCGAGATGTCGACGAGCCCGCGCTGCACCTGGTCGAACTGGCGGTCGGCCTTGCCGTAGGCGGTGCCGCCGAAATAGGTCTCGAACGTCACCTTGCCGCCGGAATCGGCCTCGATCTCCTCGATCATGCGATCGATGGTGAGGCGGTGGTTGGGGCTGTTGGACGTCGTGAACGCGCTGATCGTCAGCGTGATCGGCTCGTCCGCCGCGGCCGCCGGGCCGGCGAGGCCCGCGGCGAGCACCAGGGCGCCGACGGCGCCGCATACGGTCTTCAACATCGTTTCCTCCTCCTTGGGAAATCCCGCCAACTTCTTGATTTCGTGTGGTTCAGCGGGCAGGCAGACGTCGATCAGAGCGTGATGTAGACGTTCTTCGTCTGGGTGTAGGAGACCAGCTCCTCGAAACATTCTTCCTTGTTGTTGCCGGATTGCTTGAAGCCACCGAACGGCGCCGGGAAGAAATGCGAGACGGCGTTGTTGACCCAGACGTAGCCCGCCTCGACACGGCTGGCGGCGGTGTGTGCGGTGGCCAGGTTCTGGGTGTAGATGCCGGCGGCGAGCCCGTACTCGACGCTGTTCACGTCGTGGAACATGCGATCCTCGTCGCGCCAGCGGAGCACCGAGAGCACCGGGCCGAAGATCTCCTCGCGGGCGATGCGCATGTCCATGGTGACGTCGCCGAAGACGGTCGGCTCGATGAAGTAGCCGTCGTCGAGGCTGCCCTCGGCGGGCCGCTTGCCGCCGGCGAGCAGCCGCGCGCCCTCCGCCTGGCCAAGCTCCACGTAGGACATGATCTTCTCGTACTGCGCCTTCGACACGATCGCGCCCATGGTGGTGGCCGGGTCGGTCGGGTCGCCGGGCACGTAGGCCTTCACGCCCTCCAGCACCCCTTCCAGCACCCGGTCGTGGATGTCCTCGTGCAGGAACAGGCGGGTGGTGGACGAGCAGGCCTGGCCGCACCAGGTGAAGGCCATGCCCTTCACCGCGCCGGCGATGGCGCGGTCGATGTCCGCGTCCGGATAAATGATCAGCGCATTCTTGCCGCCGAGCTCAAGGCTGACGTGCTTGAGCTGGTCGGCCGCCGCCCTGGCGATGGCGCGGCCGGTGGGGATCGACCCGATCAGGGTGATGCGCGGGACCTTCGGGTGGGCGACCAGCGCCTCGCCGCAGGCCTGGCCCCCGGACAGCACGTTGAAGACGCCCGGCGGGAAGATACCGTCGATCAGCTCGGCCAGCCGGTAGGCCGACAGCGGCGCCTGCACCGGCGGCTTCATGATGACCGTGTTGCCGGCCCCAACCGGGGCGGCGAAGCGGCTGGCGGTGAACATGATCGGGTGGTTGTAGGCGACAATGCGGGCGCAGACGCCGTAGGGCTCGCGCACCGTCATGTTGACGACCCCCTCGCCCATCGGGATCGTCGCGCCGCGCAGTTCGTAGACGAGGCCGGCGAAGTACTCGACCAGCTGGGCGGCGATGTCGACGTCGCGCATCAGCGCCTTCACCGGGTTGCCGCAGTCGACCGCGTCGAGCAGCGCCAGCTCTTCCTTGTTGGCGCGCAGGACGGCCGCGACCTCGCGCAGCGCGTCGCCGCGCACCGATGGTGCCACCCGCCGCCATTCCTTGAACGCCGCGTGCGCCGCCTCGACGGCGGCCGCCACGTCGGCCGCGTCGGCATCCGCCGTAGGCCCGAGATTGGCGCCGGTCGACGGGCTGTAGGTATCGACATAGCCGCCGTGCGGCTCGTGCCACGCGCCGCCATAGTAGAGCCCCCGGTTGTGCGGCAGCTGCAGCGTTCGCCCGTCGATCCTCGGCGCTTCGTTCATCCCGTTTCTCCAACTCCGGCTGCCGCGCGCCCCGCGCCGACGACAGCTCGATTCCAAACCGTTGTTCCGTTCCGGCCGGCGGTGCACCGTTCAGCCGGCCACGGCCTCGCGCAGAAAGCCGCCCACCGCCTCAACAACACCGTCCGGATTGTCGTCGGCAAGATTGTGCCCCCCCTGGATCTCGATCACCCGTGCCCCCGGGTTCGCGGCACGGATCTTGGCCATGGTTTCCGGCGCGAAAAGAGTCGACTGGGCGCCGCGGACCACCAGCACCGGCAGGTCGAGCGCCTTCAGCGCCGCCCACGGATCGGCCTTCTCCGGCTCCCGCTTGCCGGTCTCCAGAACCGCCCGGAACTTGTCGCGGTAGTGCAGGTCGCGGCGCAGCTGCCAGCCGCCCTCGACCGGCCGGAGAAACGCCTCGAAGCGCAGCCGGTTAGGGGCGCCCGCCGGCAGGGCGGGGTCGTAGCCGTGGTAGGCCAGCGCCGCGTCCACCGTGGCGAAGACGTCGGGCTGCCGGCCGATGGAGTTCGCCACGTGCTTGCGCCCCTCCGGCGCGAGATCCGGCGCGAAGTCGAGGCAGACCAGCGCCTCGACCCGGTCCGGGTACCAGTCGGCCGTGAGCAGGCAGACGCGGCCGCCCATGGAGTGGCCGACGAGGACCGCCCGCTCCCAGCCGAGCCCGTCGAGGACGGCGATGACGTCGGCCGCCAGCGTCCGCAGGCCGTAGTCGTGGGCCGCGCTCCAGTCGGACTGGCCGAACCCGCGCATGTCGATGGCCACGACCTCGCGGTCGTGCGCCAGCGCGGCGGCGACCCGGATCCAGTCGTAGGAGAAGTAGGACAGGCCGTGGACGATGACGACCGGCGTGGCGCCCGGCCGGCCGAAGCGGCGGTAGAAGATCTCCACGTCGCCCGAGCGGACGCGGCCCGTCTGATGGCTCGGCAGGCTCATCGCCTCGACCGCGCTCATGCCGTGGCCGAGACGATGCCCATCCCGGTCAGCCATTCCGGGATGATGTTGTAGTAATCGATGGCCGGCTCGACCTGGCCCAGCTCGCGCCCGGCGGCCATCGCCGCCACCCAGGTGCGGACCTCGTGGGCGCCGAAGCCGGCCACCCGGTCGATTTCCCGGTCGGTGATGCCGTCCAGCGCCGCCGTGTCGTAGCGCATCAGCTTGTCCATGAAACCGCGGTCCCAATCCTCGTTGGGCGGCAGGCAGGGCCCCTTGCGGTTCACGAGATCGCGGGCCGCCTGGACGACGCGCGCCTCGCGTGCCGCGAGCTCCTCACGGGTCGGCGTCTGGCGGTTGATCAGGCGGGTCGCCACCGAGGCGGAGGTCTTGTCCATGCGCGGCGTCGGCGGATCGTGCGACAGCCCGCCGGAGCCGATGAGGGTGATCCTGAGATCGCTCTGGCCGCCGAGGAAGCGGCCCACCGCCGCGCCGAACCGGCGGACCCGGGCAAAGGACGGGCGCGGGTCGGCGGCACAGTTGATGAAGACCGGCAGCACGTCGTAGCGGGCCAGCGCGCCGGTCAGCTGCATCAGCGGCACGGTCATGCCGTGGTCGACCTTCATGTCGTAGGAGACGGCGACGTCGAACTCCTCGCCCTGCAGGTGTCGGGCGCAGTCGAGCGCCAGACCGCGCGGCACCCGCAGCGGTCCGCCCGGAATGCCCCAGTCGGTCGTCCCCTCGGCGGCCAGCCCGATGCAGAAGGCGGGCATCAGCTCGTAGAAGAAGCCGTTGAAATGATCGGGCCCGAACAGGACCACCAGGTCGGGCGCGAACGCGTGCAGCCGGTCGGAGGCGTCCTCGATGGAGGCGAAGAAGCGCTTCTGCTCGCCCTCCTGCGTCTCCTCGATGTCCGTCAGCATCAGCGGACTGTGCGACGCGCAGATCAACTGGACCGGCATGACTTCCTCCCTGCATGATAGGCGCGGCCGTTCTTGTTGCCTCCATCCTACAGCCTAAAAACCATAAAGCTAGCCTTTTGTGTTTTTATCGCGTGAAAAGGCTCTGCGGCGCCACTGGCCGTTGCCCGCGCCCTGCTGCCCCCGGGCGGGGCGGCGACACGGAGGACGCCGATCGGGAGGAGAAGCGTCCCGATCGGCGCGTGCCGAAGCGCCGGATGGCGCGCGCGTCGGCGGAACAAACGCCCTTCGCGGACCGTTGATTCGCGACCCGCAGGAGCCACGAACCCCATGCCCCGCACCACGCCATCCCAGCTGCGCGACGACATCGATTCCGGCCGGACCGGAGACAAGGTTCCCTATGACGATCCGGCCGCGGCGCCGCTCGGCACCGATGACGAGGCCGCCGGACGGCCGCCGTCGGGCGAGGCGACCGCGCGCGCGGCCGCCGCAGAGACCCGCGGCCCGCACAGCCTCGACGCCCCCTCGGTGACGGAGGAGCGCAGCCGGCCCGACCTGTCGTTGTCGGCGCCCCGTGGCGTCCGGCCGCTTCTGGTGGTGCTGGTCTGCGCGGCGCTCGCGACCCTGGCCGCCGCGCTTCTCATTCTCTGAGCGCCCGGCCACCGAACGGCCGGTGCCGGGATCAGGGCGCGCGCGTGTGCGCGGCGGCGGAACGGCCCGCCCGGCCCGAGGCAAACCGCGAACGCGGCCTGCGGAACATCTGGTCATGGAGAGTGGGTTGTGGCGCGCCTTGATGGCGATACTTCGAACGAATTGTTCGAGGTCCTGGCCGAGTGGAATACCTACCTTGAGCACCGGAAATCCGATGATTTCCCGGTGCCGCCATGTCCTTAAAGGGCACAACGTGTTCGAAATGATGTTCATGGAATGCTTTAATGCCCCTCGGGCATCTTTTCGCCCGCGATGATCTCAAGAGCTTCGTCGTCGAGGCGGACTCCCTTCCGCCCAGCGGCAACCTCATGAAGCTCCACGAGTGAGAGCTCCGTGAGGTCTCGCTCCTGGAGCTCAACGGCCGTGTCTACTCGTTTTGGCGGCACCCAGCCCAATCGGTCCAGGATATCGCGTGCCGCTGCCAGTCGCGTGCTGGGCGGCGTCTGTGGATTAGCCATAAGCTCGGCGATTGTCGCCACGGCGGTCGGCGCGAGTTCGCCCAGCTCGGCCTCAACCCGGGCCCTAATCTGCGCCGCGATTTCGGGAGATTTCAGCCACCGGCTCCCCATTGTATGGGCGCTGCCGGCGGGAACGCCTGCAAAGCGCGCGGCTTCAGTCGCATTCCCGGCATCCACATACCTCTCAATAAACCGCGCGCGCTTTTTCGTATCGGGACGCCCCATCCGACCAACCTCAACCAGCACCTTAACCAGAGACGGAATTTATCTGGAATTTCTGCTTATGGTCGATCCGATGATGCCTCCAGACCACATAGCGAACACATGTCAGGACCTTTGGTAGACTTCCCGTTCTCCACAAATGCTTGGCTGCAACTGCAGAGAGTGCGAAACGGCAAGGACCCTAGCGAACCCATGGCTCTCGCGCTGTTCGAGATTGCGCGCATCTCACACGATTTGGGTTTGGCTACCGAGCGAGCCAATCGGAACAACCTATGGGGCCGGCCACGCATTCTCAATTTGGGTTAGCAGGAGGCCCGCCAGGGAGGTCTGGAGCCTCCTGCGCGATGGGACCCGCGGCGGTCGGGGGCATACCCCCCCCGGGGGTTATCTCTGCCATGCTGACAAAGAACGGGGGCCTTGCTCATGCGATCAGAACCCATCGCTGCGCTGGCATACCCGTGTTGATGGATCAAAGCAGATCGCTCTCTCTGTGCGCCGGCAGCATTATGTCTTCAAGCCCGCCGAGATTGGCCCGAAGGAGGACGACACCGTCAGGCGCTAGCCGCCGGGAGCGGCCGCCGTCCCGGCGGGTCCTGCAGAAGCGAGCACCCGCCGACGCCGTCGCTGTCAGGCCAATCACTCTAGAGGCGCCAGTTGCGCCACCTGGCAGACGCGAACGAACCAGCCGAACCGGGTTCGGCGCGGCAAGTTCGGTCGCGGTGCGACCTATCTGCGACCTGGCCCAGAATGGCCGCTTCGCGATTTTCCGCTAAGTCATTGATTTGAGTGGCGCGCCGGGGAGGATTCGAACCCCCGACCCCCAGATTCGTAGTCAATAGGATCTGTCCAAAAATCAACGACTTCGATGCAAACCAAGTGGCAACCCTAGGTCTTTAAAATCAACAGGTTAGAAGGGTCGTGGCAAACCCACCGCCAAACCGGAGATGCCAATTCAGACGGGTTCAACTTCCACCTCCTGAGCGCGTCCGTGCTGCGGACGGTTGAGCCGGATTTCCGCGCTCATACCCGGCCGCCTTTCCACCGGTGATCACACGGACCCGACCTGGGCTCGGAGGCAAATCGGGCGGCAAGGTGCCGCCGAGGTCCGGAAGGTGTGCGCCGCATCCCTCGCCGATCGTGGCCTTGCGCCTTACCTTCGGATCCCGCAAAGGGCAGTCGCGTGACAACTCGTCGACGAGTTGGTCCAGCGTGATGTCGCAGCCGAACCGGTGCGCCAGGCGCGCGAGCCGATAGCGTCCTTGCCGGTTGCAGACCCGGCAAGCGATCCTGACGACCACAAAGGGGTATTCCCACAGACGCTCCATCAAGCGGACAATGAGAACAAAATAGGAACGCGGTCAATCCGGGGACGCATTCGCTTCGGGCGGAACACCCGGATACCGGGGCGCTGCCCATCAGGTTCTCTACACCCTTAAATTATGTCAATATAACAAATCAACCAAAAGGAGGGCTCGCCTGATGGAAAGGGGACGCGAAGCGATACCGATTCAAGCCGCTGACGTGGCCAACTATGTGGGTGCGATGACCTACGAGCTGCATGAGGTTGCGACCACGGCCAGGCTACCGTTTCTGGCATACCTCCTTCAGATGGCACACGAAGTTGCCATCGAGGAGAAATTGCCGGATCCAGCCTGCCAACCCGAAGCCGATGAACCGTGACCAAGTCGCGAAACGACGCTCTGTCCAATGGGAAAAACCGACGTGCGGCCGCCGCGAAGATCGAGGCAAAGTGCGCTCACCTCAAGGCGATCGCCAGAGCAAACGGCTTCGACTTTCTGGCCTATCTGCTTGACCTTGCCGAGGAAGAAGCCGCAGCACGCCAGCGAGAGAACGGGAAGAATTAGCCCCCGCTAGCGGGTGCCCATCCAGCTTGCGCGCCTCGCAGCCGTCGGACACACTCCACAGCATGTGCAACCTCTACAGCTTGACCAAGGGCCAGCAGGCGATTCGGGAGTTCACCCGGGCGATGCGCGACGGCACCGGCAACCTGCCGTCCCTGCCCGCGATCTTCCCGGACTATCCGGCGCCGGTGGTACGCACGGCCGATGACGGCGAGCGCGAACTGGTGATGATGCGCTGGGGAATGCCCGGCCCGAAGGCCTTCGGCGAGAAGCCGGTCACCAACATCCGGAACACCAAGAGCCCGCACTGGCGGCGCTGGCTCGGCCCGGCGCATCGCTGTCTCGTGCCGGCGACGTCGTTCTGCGAGTATGAGGACACCAAGCCGCGCAAGACGCCGACCTGGTTCGCCCTCGACGAGAGCCGGCCGCTGTTTGCCTTCGCCGGCATGTGGTGCACATGGACCGGCACGCGCGGCACCAAGGCCGAGCCCGTGGAGGGCGAGCAACAGCTCTATTCGTTCCTAACGTGCGAGCCGAACGCTGTCGTCGGACCTATCCATCCGAAGGCCATGCCCGTCATTCTGACGACGGCCGAGGAGATGGATGTCTGGATGCGGGCGGAGTGGTTGGAAGCGGTGAACCTTCAGCGTCCGCTATCAGATGAGGCGCTACAAATTGTGGCGAAGAGTCAGCGAAAGGATCCAATTGAATGACCAGTTTGCGCCCATCGCGATGGTTCAGCAAATTGCCTCAGCTACCCAAAAGTGGACATCAGCGACGGATTCATATCGATATTCTGGGTCACAGCGCCATCCTTGGCACGGGCACTAGATCTAATGAGCTACCGACTGAGAGGGCTTTGAGGCTGCTTTGATTTTCACGCATCGGAAGGCCCTGCCTCATTCGCTCTTTCAGTATTTCGTCGAGCACGGCTGATCTGATTGTTTCGCATTCCCACAGCGTCAAAACTCTCCAACCTTGTTCCATCAAATCGGCTTGGTTTCGCTCATCTCTGTGAACATTTGCAGCGAATTTCGCCTCCCAATATTCCCTTCTAGTCGATGGCGACGAGGCTCTCGGACAGCCCGGATGACCGTGCCAGAAGCAGCCGTGTACAAAGATTATGGTCCGGTGCCGCGGCAGTACGATGTCCGGCGTGCCCGGTAGATCCTTCCGATGGAGCCGGAATCGATACCCCAACCGGTGAAGAGCTCGTCTAACACGCAACTCCGGCATCGTGTCCCGCCGTTTGATACAAGCCATTATCCTGGATCGCTTCGCTCGTGAGTAGATGTCCATCGCTTTGCGCCATCGTCTAGACAGGTAATGGTGGAGCCTTCGCTTCGAATCGCGGCAGAAGCCTGACTGCCCATACGATTTTGCTGGTTGCTGGGATTTTTGATACGGGGGCAAGGAAAGACGAGATGCAATCATCCATTCCCGCTTCAGCGCCGCTTCAAGAGAGGATCAATCCTAGTTCGACACTCCGTCCCCCTGCTGCGAAAAGCGAGATTATCGGAGTGGACCTGTTCGCTGGCGCTGGCGGATTCTCCCTGGGAGCGCTCGAAGCAGGAGTAAAAATTGTCGCTGCCGTCGAAAATCAGAAGAGCGCCTGCGCGACCTATCGAAGGAATCTCATCGACAACGGGCTGACCCGAACTGTCTTGTTTGAGCAGGATGTCCTTGAACTGGACCCTCACGAGTTCATGACCGAGGCGGGTATCCGTCCTGGCAAGTGCGACATCATGCTTGGTGGCCCTCCATGCCAGGGGTTCTCTACCCACCGCCTCAACGACTCTGGCGTTGACGACCCGCGCAACCAGCTTCTGCTTCGCTACTTCGAGTATGTAAACGTCATCAGGCCGCGTTTCTTCCTTGTCGAAAATGTACCTGGGCTGCTCTGGCCTCGGCACAGAAAATTTCTCGATGCCTTCTATCGGCTTGCCAATGAGAACGGCTACGATCTGCCTCCGCCATTTATTCTGAATGCTCGTGATTACGGCGTTCCACAGAATCGCCGTCGCATTTTTCTGCTCGGCACCGATCGCTCGGAGCGCGTCAGTTGCGCATGGCCTCCGGCCGCCACGCATGTGGATCCGGCCGATCAAGGCAATCCCAGAGATCTGCCGCCCTGGAAGACCGCCGCCACAGTGTTTGCGCAGCCGCTGAAAGACGACGACGAGAACAATCTGCACATGAGGCACAATACGGACCTGACGGCAGCGTTCGAGCGAACTCCGAAAAACGGCGGATCCCGCACCAAATCCGGTCGAGTTCTAAAATGCCATGAAGGACACAACGGTCATTCAGATGTCTATGGTCGGATCGATCCCTTCATTCCAGGCCCGACAATGACGACCGCGTGCATTAATCCGTCGAAGGGACGTTTCGTTCACCCCACCGAACCACATGGGATCACGCTTAGGCATGCCGCGCGTTTCCAGACATTTCCAGAATGGTTCGTCTTCACCGGAGGCCTCATGGCCGGCGGTGCTCAGATCGGGAATGCTGTACCCGTCCAGATGGCGACGGCCCTGATAGCTCCGATGGTAGAAGTGCTGGAAGCTAGGCGCCGAACCGATTCGGAGGCCGCATGAAGGGCTACTCGTTCCAGACACGAGCCCGGACGATCGATCACCTCGGACGCGGACAGATCGCGGACAGTCCGACTGCCGTCAGCGAACTCTGGAAGAACGCCTACGACGCTTACGCCAGGAACGTCTCACTCCATATCTTTGAAGCGGACGATCCTGTCGGATGCATCTTCGATGACGGCCGCGGGATGGATGTCGAAGATCTGCGCAGCAAATGGCTGGTCCTCGGGACGGAGAGCAAGACCGAAGCGGACCCAGATGAAGAAGCGTTTAGGATCTCGGCGGGCCTGCGGAAGCGCGTAAAGCAGGGCGAGAAGGGCATCGGCCGACTGTCTGTCGCGTTTCTTTCGCCCGCGACAGTGATGGTGTCGAAGAAACCTGGCGGAAAATTCGCTGTCGTCCTAGTCGACTGGCGCCTCTTTGAGAATCCGTTCCTGTCACTTTCCGACATCGAGCTGCCGGTGGAAGAATTTGGCTGCCCAGCCGAGATCGTCGACGGCGTTGTCGAGATGACTGAGACTCTGTTGGCCAATCTTGTCCTCGAGCCCGACGCGGATACGATGGATCGTCGCTCAAAATCGCTGCTAGAGAGTTGGACGCGCCTTGAAGCCCAAGAGTCGGATCAAGGCCTTCGCTCCACACGCAAGGCGATCGCGGAAACTTGGTCAAGGTCAAGAATCAACGAATTTCTTCTCAACGAATGGAGCGTTTCGGTAGGCCTAGAGGATCATGGGACAGCGATATTCATGATCGATATTCGAGACGATCTATCAGCTTGGATTAAGCCAAGTGCAATAGGCGACGAAGACCAAAGGAGCCGCCGGCGTCTAGTCGAAACTTTGACCGGCTTCACCGACCCGTTCACACCGCCTCTGGTGGATACTGGACTTATGGCGCCCACATCAGTCGTAGACCCTGAGTTTGAATATGAGGTCATCATAAAGCGTGGCGGTCGAAACAGGTCAGTACTATCGAATACACAAGCATTCGGAACCGATGATCTGCACGCGCTCGAACACTACATCGACGGGTCATTTGATCAATCCGGAAGATTCAGAGGCCAGGTCGTGGCCTTCGGAAAAGATCTAGGCATCGTGGAGATGCCGCCGAAGAATCTCTTGTCGCGAGCAGACCAGGACAAGATCGGCCCTTTCGCCTTCTGTATTGGAACCTTCGAGATTGATTTGGTCAGTTCGACTCATCCGAAGGAAATGCATGACGAACTCAGGTTAAAAGCCGAAAGATATGCCGGCGTAGCCATATACCGGGACGGGCTGCGGGTGATGCCCTACGGACGGGCTGATGCCGACTTCTTCAACATTGAGGAACGGCGGAGTCGGCACACTGGACGTTATTTTTGGTCCCACCGTCGCAGCTTCGGCCGCGTCGCCTTTACCCGCGCGGAGAATCCGAACCTCAAAGACAAGGCGGGTCGAGAAGGACTTGTCGACAACCGAGCCAAGGCAATTCTACGAGGCCTCGTCGAGAACGTCCTCATTACGTCGTCACGCGATTTTTTCGGCACCGATTCGAGTTTTCGAGAGGACTTACTTCCTCAGATCCAAGCAAAAAATAGAGCCGGGCAGGCTGCAGCCAATCGGTTGTCCAAGGCGAAGAAGAAGAATGTGCGGACTTTCCTGCGCCACCAGGCGCCGATCATGCAGAATGCGCTGGCTGAAGCTCGGTCGATTGCAGACAACGCCAAGGCCGCTCTGGACACCATCGACCCCGATGGCGCAACCACCGTGAGTTCCGCCTACCTCGGAATTGCGGCACGACGAGGCGAACTCAAACCGCCGTCGCTGCCGCCCAACATGAACGATATCGAGGAGAATTATCGGGCCTATAGAGATAATTTCCAAGATTTTCTCGCGACGCTGGAAGAGACGTCGAAGTTGCTTTCGACCCTTGAAGCGGCTGTCGGATCGTCGTCCCCGGAAGCCGCCGCTCGAACTAGTTTCCACCGAAACCAGTCAATCCTCAGCGCCCGCGTCGACGCCTACCTTAGGTCGCTAGTCGGTAAGCTCGACGAAATCAAACAGACATGGACCCACACGGCACAGGAAGATCGCGGGTGCTATTATCGCGCCGCCCATCACCTTCTCGCAGAAGGGATTGATCGAACTTCGCTTCCACAAATACTGAATAGACTTGACAAGATCCGCTTCGAGATCGAGGACAATCTCGCAAATCGTTGGGAACCGACTACTGCGGCTCTAGAGAATGTTAGGGAGGGGATCGACATCGACAGCGCGTTGTCCGTCGTTTCCGACAGTGCCGAGCGCCTCCAGGATAGGATGCAGGATATCAATGCAATCGCTCTGATCGGCATCTGCGTCGAGATCATTGGGCACGAACTTGAGGATTTGGACAGCGAGACAAAGCGGAACCTGAGCCGCCTTCCGGACGCGGTTCGTCGTTCGCCTGCCTACAAGCTGGCTTTGGAGGCCCACAACTCGCTTGCCGACCGGCTTCGCTTCCTATCGCCGCTGAAGATTGGGGGTTACCGAAGTCGCACTTCTATAAGCGGGAATGAGATCGCCGACTACCTGCGCGATTACTTCGATCGCCTCTTGAAGACGTCGCGTGTGAGCTTCGAAGCGACGGAGAGTTTTAGATCCCTGTCTGTAAACGACCTCAAATCCCGAATATTCCCGGTCTTCATCAACCTCGTAAACAACGCGCTATATTGGTGTTCCAAATCGGAAGATCGACGGATCGTCCTCGACTTGCAAGACGGGCTAGTGATCGTGGCGGATTCTGGGCCTGGTGTCGATCCAGACGATGCCGAACGAATCTTCGAGTTGTTCTTTACTCGTCGCCTAGGGGGCCGCGGAGTAGGACTTTATCTCTGTAGAGCCAATCTTGCAGTCGCAGGACATACGATTCGCTACGCCAACGACCAGGACCCGAAGATTCTTTCGGGCGCGAATCTAGTCATCGAATTCAAAGGCATGAGCACAAATGCGTGACGAAGCCTACGATGCGGCCATCATCAAAGCATTCGGATACCCGTCCCTGCGAACCGCATTTGTCATCGACGACCAGTTTCCATCCTATCCAGAGCTCATCAATGGAGTAGACGACAGCAAGCCGAGAGTGGAGATCGAACGGGCCGGCGAACTATACGCGTTCTTTCACTCTCACAAGCTTCCCTGCGACATCGCGAACTGGTCCGAAGAGTTTCGCGAATCTGACATCGAGCGAATCCGCAAGAGCGACCTCATAGTCCTTGACTACAATCTTGGTGTAGACGACATAGAAAAGTCGCTGGACATCATGAGAAAACTGTCCGACAGCTCCCACTTCAACACGGTGATCGTCTATACCCAGTCCAACGACTTGAACGAAGTATGGCAACAAATCGCCGCAGCAATGCGTGGAGGTTGGCGTTCTGCGAACGATATCGTCATCGACGAAGGCATTGAAGATTTGTGGGACGAACACGTCGACACCATCCTCGCCGAAGAGATCACCACATCGCTTCTGGACGGGGTCATCACGGGAAGAGCCACCCAAGCCTATAAAAAAGCCAAAGGCGAATTGATAGGGAAATTCAAAGAAGCCGGGATCGACCCTGGGAAATGCTCGACCGTGCTCCACGCCGCCGTATCGGAGAAGATACGCCAGCGGTTTCGGGGCAGCACCCGCCTCGCAGAGTTCGAGCGCCGAGATATTGAAGGTATGTGCGAGGGCGATGTTCGCTGGGTGCAAGCTGGGCAGTGCTTCATCGCGATCATGGGGAAACGTCATGGAGGCGCTGACGAGAACCAGGGGCGCGTCGCCGTTTCTGAGATTTTCACATGTCTAGACGAAGCTCTGAAGAGCTGGTGCCCGAACATCCTACAGATCGTACTGGCCGAGATCCAGAATGTCCTCGAGCTGCACGCTCTTTCTACCGCCAGGCTTCACCTTAATGACAAATCAATGCAGCTAGGCCTCGCCTACTACCTGCTGTGGTCAATGAGCGAAGGCGTGAAGGGTGCGGGTGACAATTCGGCACTGCCAGCCCTTCACCTCACCATCGACAAGCTGGTCGAAACCATTCGGTTTCGCGTAGCGAACGATCCCGATCTCATTCAGTCGGCGTCGTCTGTCCTTACTAGGGAGTTGGGGAGGATCGGGTGGGTAGCGAAAGACAGTGAACCGCTTCCTCATAAATTTGAGGCGGCAATGAAACTGGCCAGACATGAGGACGGGCACGACGAGCAGGAGGTTTTGCTGCTCCTCAACGAATTCCTTGCTTCAGAACCGTTCCGGCGCCAGCATCCTACGACCGGCACCATCCTCCGCGACGAGGAGACCGGCGAATTCATCATGTGCGCGTCCCCAGCATGCGACATGGTTTCGAGAAGGCCGAATGCCAGCCAGAAGTGGCTTGAAGCAATGCATCCGTTGCGGCCGTTGGTTGGAGTGCACTTGAACGACGAAGAAGCGCCGAGCAAGGCACTTCTGAAAGCTGAACTTGGGAAGTACGTCTTCTTCAGCCTAGATGGGCGAATGACGGCGCTTTCGATGATGCCGGCGCAGCAACCGGTCACTGAATTCTTCTTCGTCAACTATGAGGACGAGATTATCTCCGAAAATGGAGGGAATAAATTCGTCGGGGCTTTCAGGCTATCGCAGTCGATCGAGCAAGGCGGGAAGATTTCGGGGGTCCTCAAACCCGTCCGCTTTCGCTTGGTAAGCCAGGTTAGAGATGCCTATGCGAACCGATTTCTCCAGATGACTGGAAATCATCTTTCACGAATTGGCGTAGATTTTGTTAGTTACACTCCGCCTATGCCTAATCCAGAAGGGTCAAGAAAAAAAAGGAATAAGAATAAGAATAAGTAAATGTGAATACTTAGCGATCTTATCTGCCTCGAAAGAGGTGATTTTCACCAACCATAACTTGGTCACTGTTAAGTAATCATCTCTCCGCGATACGAAACGAGAATAATTGGAATAAGGATATATAGCTTTCGGCATTACTACGTCCGCTAAGGCCAATTATCGAGGAGCAATGCTGAGGACCTTACTGAGCCAGCATATTACAGTTAGTTTCGGCCGAATATTGTCGAGAATTTGTCTTTGATCGACTTGAAAGGCGGACTGTCCACCTACGGTCGATCCCGTCTCTCACCTCCCCGCAATCCATGACCAGACACGGTCGGCGATCGCGAACAAAACACCAGCAGCCGTGATGCCGGCAAACATCAGCGCGAGCAGCATCTTGCTGGCCGAGGCCATCGTCACGAGCGGCATCAACGCCTTGCGGAACTCGTCAAATCCGTCTTTCACCTCCTGGCGAAGCTCACGCATCTCCCGCTCCATGCGGGTCCGATCCGAACGAGCCTCCTTCGTCATCGCCTCGAGGCTCGAGACGCGCTCTGCCAGGGTCCCAAGGGCTGCCTTGGTGATCTGATCGTCATCCAGGTTTCCACCTGCCATCGGTATCCTCGCGCGTCTCGAAGCGTTTCAGGATTGCGCCGCACGGCCCGGCCGGCAGCTTCAGCTGCCGGCCTTGTTTGCCGGTGCGAACCACACGCCGGCGTAACTGATTAGTGCCGAGACGACGCCGGCGAGCACGTAGCCCCACCACGGGGCCTCGACGCCCTGCGGAATGGAGACGGCCATCACGCCGGGCGCGGTCGCTCCAGCGGCCACGGCGCCTGCGATGGCCTTCGAAACTTTCCTGATGTCCATGACATAGTCCTCCAACAAAAAAGCCGCCTCGAAGGGCGGCGGGTGAGATCGGGAGAGATGAAAGCGGATCTTCGGCAGGCGGATCAGTCGAGGCGGACGTAGTGACCACTGACCCAGCCGAGATAACCGGCCGGCGTGCGGGCCTGGTACCAGCCGTCGTCGACGTCCTGGATCGTCAGCGGAGTGCCCCGCGGCAGGCCGCCGATGATGTCGCCCATGGGCGCGCGTCGGAAATTGAGCCAGGGCGCCGTGGTGCTGCCGTAGAGCGCCATCGGAACAGACTCGCCACGCTCACCGCCAAGCGGTTCCTCGATCTCCCGCTCGGAGATGCCCTCGGCCAAGCGCGCCTTGACGGCAGCGCGGATACGGTCCCCGATCACGCGGGCACCTTTGATGCCGCTGTCGAAAGAAAGACGCGTGTAGTCCCACTTCCCACGCTGCCAGATGCCGAGGTTGCCTTCGACTTCCGCGTGCGAGAGGACTGTCTCCGGCGTCGGCGCGATATCGTAGGCGCGGCAAAGATCGGTGACGAAGTCGATCATCGCGTCCCACTGGATCCTGGTCATCGGGTAGCGACCAGACCGGAACGGGCTCTCGGTTGCGCCCGCCATGCAGGCGAGCGACACGCCGATCGAGCCCGTGTTGCAGGCCCGCGTGTGGGCCGCGTAGTTGCCGTGGATCGGACCCTCATTGTCCTTGATCGAACGATCGCCGCGGACGGCGTTGCCGTCGCCCTCGAGGATGAAGTGATAGTGGGCGCGGTCGAGCGCCGAGGCGGTGTGCGCGCCGGTCGACCAGTGAAGGATGACGCGCGTCATCGTCGCGGCGGGAAGCCACGTGGCGGGGATCGTCATGCGGGGTCTCCTGGAATCAAAAAGCCCCGCTCAGAGCGGGGCCACTCGGGCACCGAAATCGCCAAAGTTGGTTGGATTTTGTGGTTGGAGTTGGCTTACCCTTGCCTCTCCAACTTCTTTCAAGTGTTCACATGCTCGATCGAAAAGGCGTGATGCGGATGAATGATCAGGTTTACGAAGCCGCCCTTTGGATCTCGGAAAACAAACTGATTGCTGCAGTCGCCGCCCTTCTGACGATCCTCACACCGTCGATCGCCATAGCGATCGCACTTCTTCGCAAGGTACGGAGCCTAAAGGATCGGAGTCGTAAACTCGGCATGTCAACTCGCGAACTCCTGGAAGAGAACGAAAGACTCAGCAAGCAAATCGTTCAACTAACAAAGTCGCTCGTCGAATACCAAGACCTCATGAGCCAGAAGAGCGCAGATATCGAATACTTTAAGCACATATTGCCAAACAATACCGAGGCAATGCATCTTCTTATGCACGATCTTTGGAAAATTCCCGATAATATTTACGAGAAATCTCTATACAAAGAAAACTACAAAGGAAGGTCTGCCCTATTCGAATTCGGAAAATTAATGACCAGCCTAATTGCAATAGAATACTTTGTTTTTGACCGAGACTACCCCTGCTCTCGCTCCTTTCTTGCCAGACAAATCCTCGACAAATATGTAAATCATTTCGCCAAACCGCCGATTTCCGATGAAATTATTTACAGAAATAAGATCGAGAAAGAAGAAATTCTATTTGACTTAAAAACGATGGAAAGGATGGATTTGTACTCAGATAAGCTATATTCTGACGCCAAGGATGCCATATACACATTTTATATGATCCTTCTTGATTATGATCTCCTCTCTACGGAAAAGACTTCACGAAATCAAATCCAAATGAGATCAAAGCAAAAAATAGAGGAAGTAACGAGTACTGCTTTTAATGAATTACATAATAATGGCGGAATACAATCTCTTATATATCCCAATTTACTATCATATCAAATACTAAAGCAAAATAAAATTGAACGCAGTGGCAAATCACAAACTAATATTTTCTCAGCATTCACTAAAGATGACGCTTCGAAACTTATCGAGTGTGGTAGCTTGCAATATGATATTCGCCGGCTTTTGATGGAGGAATTCAAAGGATAGACAATCCCGGCGCCGATCAGTAATCGGATGGCTCATAAGCTCGACTCAAGCAATACCGAATAACCCCCCGGGTGCGGAGGTACTTCTCAGTTGGGGCTGCACCTCGCTCTACCGCTCCGTTTCAGCACTACCTTGCGGCTGCTTGATCTCGACGGACGTCACCGCACCCCCGTTCTTGTTCGCGCGATGCGTACGTGAGGTGATCCGGTAGGTGCCGTCGATACCAGGCCGAATGCCGATAACGATGAAATCCGCCTCCGCATAGGCCGTCTCGACGAGGTCAACCTCGACCGATCCGCCCCCGGTGTCCCGCTCGGCGTCGCGCTTGCGCGCCGCCGCCACTTCCCGGGCCTGCACCTGGTCGGCCGCCGGCACACGAACGACATTGGTCGCGTCCGGTCCGTCGCGTTCCAGCTCGAAGTCAATCTCTTCTTCCTTGAAGGTCGCCTCCTCCCGATCGAAATAGCGGACCTTCGCCCGCCGGAAGGCCGAGCGCCCCTTGAAGGGCGAAACGTCCCAATTGATCACGTTGCCGCCGGGGCCGGCCCGGCCAACGACGGTAGGCAGATTCTGACCGGACGGAGCCCTACCATCGCCCCTCTCCTTCATCACCGCCCGGTCGCCGCGGATCTTGAAAGTAGCGCCCAGCTCGCGTGCCAGCCTCTGGCCGAGGTGCAGGAAGCTCTCGCCCTCGGCCGACCAGTAGTCGCGCGTGATGCCGGCGAGGCCTTCGGAAACGCTGATGCCGGAGAGCCCGGCCTGGCCTGCCGCCTTGTCCAGGAATTCCTGCAGCGTGGCATCATCGAGATGGAATGACAGCGGCTCCTTGACCTTGCCGCGACTGTCGAAGCCCTTGGCGCGGACCGAGAGAGTCCGGCCGCCCTGCTTCGCTCCACGCGAGCGGACGTTGTCGACGGTGCCGGCGAACACCGACACCTCGTTCAGCCAGACCTCGACCTTCGCGCCATCCTTCGGAAGCTTCACCTGCCCCCCGGTGTCGTCGAACTCCAGCGAGCACGTGTCGCCGGCGCTGCCGTCCCGGTCGGTCACCTCGATCGAGGCCAGATACGGGCGCATGCGCGACGTCATGTCGACGCTGTCGACCTCGACGCGCCAATCCACTTTCCAGGGCATGTGTGATTCACCAGGACGAGGGGCGGCAAACGCGGAACGCGCGTCGGGGACTAGTCGAAAAGGCTCACGACCTTCCGCGTGGACGAGGTCAGCGCCGGCAGGTCGGGCAGCGAAACGACGGTGCCGAGTGGCAGGAAGGCCCCCTTCGCGGCGAGCCCGGGATTGGCATCAAACGAGGCGGAGACAAGTTCACGGCCGCGCACACCATGGCAACGCCAGAGAAGCAGCTCGAGGGTGATGTCCTCGCCTCGCACAGTCACGGCCTCAGGCATTTTCACACCCCCGTTCCAGGCTCACAGCGCGCCGAACAGCGACAGAAGGCCGAAGATGATCTGCTGACCATCGCCCTCATCCGGCGGCACGCTCTCGATCTCGATCGTGTAGGTGATGACGAAGCCGACGCCATCGCGCATCAGCTCCTTGTGGCCCTCGCTGATCTTCGCGATCGCGTACCAGCTCGGATAGCGGAACCCGTCGCCCCGCTGCAGCGGGAAGCGGACGCCGTTGCGGCGCATCGAATGCGCAAGCTCCAGCTCGGTCAGCCCGCCAATCTTCGAGGGCAGCAGCTGCCCCTTGAGGACGATCTTTTCGTCGCCCTCGCCCGTGAACTCCTTACCGTTGGCCGTCCCGATCAGCGGCTTCGATGCGAGCACCGCATCAGCCGTGCGCTCGACCTCGTCGACGTTGAACGGGAACGTGTCGAAGGTCAGGGACCCCATCATGTAGAGCATGGCGGTCAGTACCCCGGCGTCGCTTCGAGGTCGGCCTGGACGCCCGACACCATGTCGCTGAGCTTTCGCCCCACGTCCCGACTGAAGGCGTCTGCGTCCTGCGCCTCGTAGACATTGAACGTCGCCGCAACGTTGACGTTCGGCCGAGGCGGCGGGTTGGTCAGGTTCACGTCCTGGACACCGCTTGGCTGCGTTGTCACAGGGCCGCCGATGACGTCCTGAGGACCGGCCGACATGCGTTCAAGAATGGCCTTCAGCTCGGGGTACTGGGCGGAGGACGCCTCCGCCGCTCCGAACGTGTCGTCGAAGCGTTTGTGAATCCGCTCCAGGATGAGCTGCCAGGTGCCGCTCTGCGTCACCGAGCCGGACGTCCGCGCCAGGTCGAACGCCGCCATACCTCCGATGAAGGCAGGCGATTCCAGCACCTTGCCGAGGGTGGTCAGGAGGCGGGCCGACAGCGAGGGAGGCGGTGCAGGCGCCCGAACGGTGGGCACCTGACCCGGACGAACACCACCACGATGGGAGGGACTACGCGGAATTGGTCTCTCTCCCCACGGGCCCGGCTTTGGCTGTGGCGGCTTCCATCGTCCGCGTGGCCGGCCCTGAGGCTTTGCCGGCTCGCCAGGTGAAGGCCCCTTTCCTCCGGATCTGGCAAGGCGGAACCCCCGAATGGCCTTGGCCGCCTTCACTGCCCAGCCGGCAACGAACCGCATCCGCCACGCGATGATCCCGAGTGTGAGTGCCACGGCTCCCAACTGCAGGCTGGAAAGACCCGACAGCGCGTCGGCGAACTCCCTCAACGAGCCCGCGTTGGAAGCCGCGTCGATGATCGCCGAGATGCCAGCAGCAAGAGCAAGAAGCCGGAGCGGACCCCAGAGGGCGAAGCCGAGCTTCAGCGACAGGCTGAGCGCCTTCAGGCCGCCGGCAACGGAGAGCAGACCAAGGCCGACGCCGATCCCCGACGCGGCGCCGGTGAGGCTTCCAAGGGCCGTACCTAGCCGCCTTACGCCGCTGGCGACATCGCCATCCGCGATCTGGCGAAGCGAAGCACCCAGGTCCTCGAAGCGGCGCGAGATGCCGGCTAGGGACTGTTCGTCCCGCTTCTGAACGTCCCGGATCTCCCACGGCATCATGTCGTCGGTGATGGGCGTCCCGAACACGAAGCGGCGGAGATCCTTCAGCCCGGATTTCAGGGCCTTGAACGGATCGGAGTTCGTGCCGCCGATCCCCTTGGTGAAGCCGGCGTAGGCGGCGCCGATGCGGTCGAAGATGCTCGTCTTGAGATCGTCGCCGCGGAGCGCATCGGCGAGATCTTTCGCCACATCCCCGAACACCTCGGCGAGCCTGGCCCCCATCTGGATCCCGACCGCCTTCAGATTGTTCATCAGGAGGGCGATCTTGTTCGCGGCTGTATCGGCCCGGTTCATGTACTCGGTCTGGACCGAACCGGCGTAGGCCGCCTCATCGGCCGCGTAGCCGAAGGCCTCACCGAGCACCTTCGGATTGTTGACGAGCTTCATGAAGTCGTCGGAGAAGTCCTTGCCCACGAGATCCGCGATCGCGCCCATGGCGGCGTCGGGATCCATCTTGTTCAGCGTCTCGAACAGGAGGCGCATCGCCTCGGGACCGTTCTTGTCCCGGAGCTTCCGCCATTCCTTGAACGAGATGCCCATCGCCCTGAACGCCTGGTGGGTCTTCTTGCCGGGTTTTGCGAGGTTCGTCGTCAGGGCGTTCAGGCCGCGCGCGCCGGTCTCCGACACGATGCCGGACGCGACCATCGCCGCACCGATCGCCGAAATCTCCTTTGCCGTCAGTCGCAGCCCCGTCGCCGCGCCAGATGCCCGGTTGGTGAAGTCCAGGATCTCGTCGGCGCGCGCCGCCATGTTGTTGGAGAGATGGTTTGTGACGTCCGCCAGCCCCTCCATATCGGTCTGGGTGAGCTGGTAGACGTTGCGGAGCTTGGCGAAGATATTGCCGGTGTTCCCCGCCTCCATCCCGAACGCGACGGCCGATTTCGCCGTGAACTCGGTGAAGCGGCCGAGATCGCGCACCGCGATACCCGCCTGCCCGGCCTCGGCCATGATGTCGGCAAGCCCCGATGCGGCCATCGGGAGCCGCTTGGAGATGTCGAGCACCTCCTTGCGGAGCTTCGCGAAGCCCTCCGGCGAGGTGTCGACCACCTTCTTGACGTCGGCCATCGAACTCTCGAAGTCCATCGCGGCACCGATCGTGCCGCGATAGGCTTGGCTGAGACCGATGTAGGCACCGCCGAGCGCAATCACGCGCCCGGCGAGACGGCCGAAGCCGTCCGCGCCCGTCGAGCGGCCGAGCATCCGCGACTGGCCACGCAGGCGGTCCATCATGGCCGAGATGCCCCCCGCCCGCTGCGAGACGCGGTCCTGCAGCGTCAGCCGAAGGGTGGACTGAAGGGTGGCCATCTATCGAAGCCCGCGATTGAGGGTGCTGTGGAGGCGCGCCGCGGCATCGGCCCAGGCAAGAGCCTCGCCACAGCGCATATTCAGAACGTCAGAGATCGGCGTGTTGAGGGTGTGAGCGATCAGGACGGCGACGTCTCTCCATCGCCGCCCACGTCGTTTAC
>Ga0207904_1000202_pt1 | contig 28780 bp, 30 predicted proteins | sample MalvirmetaMSP118_FD_184232 | JGI IMG/M metagenome (GOLD analysis project Ga0207904, IMG submission 184232) | Marine viral communities from the Deep Pacific Ocean - MSP-118 (SPAdes) | ecosystem: Environmental > Aquatic > Marine > Oceanic | place: Pacific Ocean | collected 2011-05-30 | reverse complement strand
GGGTGGCGCCATGGCGGTGGTGATGGGACAGACCTATCCGGACCTTTATGCCGGCGTCGGCGCCCACTCGGGCCTGCCGTACCGGGCCGCCAGCGATGTGGTCACGGCGTTTGCCGCCATGCGTGGTCAGGCGGCGGACCGGAGCCGGTCGCCGGCTGCCACGGACCACTTCCGCGCGCCCATGCGGACCATCGTCTTTCACGGGAGCGCCGACGGGACGGTGCATCCGAGCAATGGCGAGATGATCGCAAACGCCCTTGTCGAGGCCGGCGCGCCCGCCGTCTCGCACGGGCGCTCGGCCGGCGGTCGCGCCTATACCATCGGCGTCGTTTCCGGCGCGGGCGGCGTCCCGATCATGGAGCACTGGATCGTCGACGGCGCCGGCCATGCCTGGGCGGGCGGTTCGGATGCGGGGTCGTTCACCGACCCGAAGGGCCCCGATGCATCGCGCGAGATGCTCCGCTTCTTCCTGGCCGGGCAGGCGTAGGGGCCGACCGGACCCGGCGCCCGGCCGCGCCGCACGGAACCCCGTCCGTCATTGGCGGTTGTTCCGGTTCCCGAAACCGGAGACGGTGGGCCCTCGCGGGTGCGCCGGCGCCTGCCAGAACCCGAAGGCCCAGCAATGTTCGGACTGTCCCCTTATGCCGACGCGATCGTGCGCGGTCTCGTCCTCGGCACCGTTGCGCTGATGGTCATCGTCATCCTGGTGCGCGGCGTGGGGCTGCGCTCGTTCTCGAAGATGACCGCCTTCGACTTCGTCGTCACCATCGCCACCGGCTCGCTGCTGGCGACCGCGGCGACGGCGACCGAATGGACCGGCTTCCTGCAGACCATCATCGCCATCGGCGCGCTGATGGCGGTGCAGGTCGCCATGGCGGTGGTGCGACGGGGCTCCGAAGCCGCCAGCCAGGTGATGGAGAACGCGCCGCTTCTCCTGATGAAGGACGGCACCTTCCTCGACGACGCGCTGGCGGCCAGCCGGGTGACCCGCGCCGATGTCCACGCCAAGCTGCGGGAGGCCAACGCCCTCGATCTGTCGCGCGTCAGGGCCGTCATTCTGGAAACGACCGGCGACATCAGCGTGCTGCACGGCGATGCGATCGACCCCGTCCTGCTGGACGGGGTCCGCCGCTAGATCAGAGCGCGGCCAGGATCGCTTCGCGTTCGGCCCGCGCTCCGGCAAGCCGCGTTCGGGCGCGCGCAAGGACCTCCGGCGTCGCCTCGCCCGGGGTGCCCGACGCGAACGGCGGGGCGGGCGCGTACTCCATCGCAAGCTGCACCGTCTGTGCCTCCATATCCCCGAACAGCTCGGCCACAACGGTCAGGCCGAAATCGATGCCCGACGTCACCCCGCCCGCGGTGATCAGATTGCCGTCGCGCACCACGCGTTCCGCCACCGGCGTCGCGCCGAAGTGGGGCAGGAAGTCCAGCGCGTTCCAGTGGGTGGCGGCACGCTTGCCCGTCAGAAGCCCGGCCGCTCCCAGGACCATCGCTCCCGTGCACACCGACGTCACGAGCCGCGCTCCGGCGGCCTGCCGGCGCACGAAGTCGAGGGTCTCGTCATCGCGCAGCAGCGCGTTGATGCCGCTGCCGCCGGGAACGCAGATGACGTCGAGAGCAGGGCAATCGGCAAAGGAGACCGTGGGGATGAGCTTCAGGCCGGTCGCCGAGGTGATCGGCGCCGTGTCCTTCCAGACCAGGTGCACGCGGCAGCCGGGTGTCGACGCGAACACCTCGTAGGGCCCGGTGAGATCGAGCTGCTGGACGGCCGGAAAGACCAGAATTCCGACCTGAAGCGGATGCGTCGAGGGGGCGGGTGCGGGCATGGGATGCTCTCCTGATTGACAGCGCCAGGATAGCAGCACCATGCTTGGCCGGAGAGACAGACATCCCTCGGTTCAGGCCAAAATGCAGCGGCGCATCGACGTCCTCGCCTTCGAGAACTGCCAGCTGCTCGACGTGGCCGGGCCGCTGCAGGTGTTCGCGACCGCGAACGATCTGGCGCGCCAGGCAGGCCGCGCAACGCCCTACGCGCCGGTGGTGGTGGGGCAGGGCGGCCCGGTCGCAAGCTCGTCCGGGCTGGTGCTCGGCGCGGAAGCGCTGCCGGACCCGGGCGCGCCGCTTGACACGCTGGTGATCGCCGGCGGATGGGGCGTGGCCCGCGCCTGCGAGGACCGGCAGCTGGTCGCCTGGATCCGGGGGCGGGCGGCCACGGCGCGGCGGGTGGCGTCGGTCTGCAGCGGTGCGTTCCTGCTGGCCACCGCCGGGCTCCTCGACGGGCGGCGGGCCGTCACCCACTGGCAGCATTGCGCCGAGCTTGCCCGACGGTTTCCGAAGGTGCGGGTGGAGGACGACCCCATTTTCGTGCGCGATGGCGACGTCTGGACCTCGGCCGGCGTGACGGCGGGGATCGACCTGGCGCTGTCGCTGGTGGAGGCCGATCTCGGGCGGGCGCAGGCGCTGGCGGTGGCGCGCCAGCTCGTCGTGTTCCTGAAGCGGCCCGGCGGCCAGTCCCAGTTCAGCACCGCGATGACGCTACAGGACAACGGCGGCCGCTTCGACGAGCTGAACGCCTGGATCCTGGAAAATCTCGACCGGCGGCTGAGCCTGGCCGCTCTTGCCGCGCGCGCCGGCATGAGCGTGCGCAGCTTCACGCGGCACTATCGCCGGGTGACGGGGCGCACGCCCGCGCGGGCTATCGAGGAGATGCGGCTGGAGAGCGCGCGCCGGCGGCTGGAGCAGGGCGGCCACGTCGGGCACGTGGCCGCGCGATGCGGCTTCGGCGCCGAAGAAACCATGCGCCGCGCCTTTGTCCGTCGGCACGGGATCAGCCCCCAGGCCTATCGGGAGCGTTTCCGGGCGGCGCCGCCCGGCTGACGGCCCGGCTTGGAAGCTTCCGGCTGTTTCCTGCCATTGCTGGAAAACGGCCCGTCGCGCCCTTGCGGGGCCCGTGAAACCGGCCCTAGATCGGCCGCTGACGCGGGGGCGCGGAAGCCAGCCAGGCCGGATTGACGAGAAACTCGTACCTTTCTCGGGATCCAATCCGGCTGTCGTGCGTTCACTGCGTGGGGCGGGTTTCAAATCTCACGAAAATACCCGGTCCGATGCTGCAGGTGCGGGGCGCTCTCTTCCGCGGAGCGCGGTTGCCTGCAGGCATTCGTGCGAGCTCCGGCGCCGCCGTCGGGGCCTGTGATGGCTCGGCGGGCGGGGGCACTGCCGCTTTGCGCCGACACTTCTGCAACGTCCGTCGGCCGCGCGACGGGCGGCCGAACCGAAATCAGTCGGGAGATCGAATTCATGTCGACAACGAGCGAAAAGGCCGGCGCCTACGGGGCCTGGCTGTTGTGTCTCGCCGCCCTCGTGGCGGTCGTCGTCGCCGTCATCAACGCCTTCAACGCCGGCAACGGCATCGCCTTCACGGCGGGCGCGTACCTCGTCGTGGCGACCAGCGTGCTGCTGCTCCTCGGCGGAATGGTGCTGCTCTACGGTGCGAGCCTTCCGCGCTGGGTTACTGTCGTGTTCGCGATCCTCGTGCTTCTGGACATCCTCGGAACCGGCTTCGCCGGCTGGCTGCTTGAGGCGCACGTCTTCTTCGGAGCGATCGTCGCCGCGGGGCTCGGATGGCTGATCTACATCGTCATCGATCCCGCCCGCGAGCACCGCTCGTCCTACCACGCCGCACGGACGGGAGCCTGACCCCATGACCCGAACCTTCGCATTCCTCGCGCTGTCGAGCGCACTGGCCGTTTCCATGGCCGGGCTGCCGGCCTTCGCCCAGGCGCCTGCACCGGAGACCGACCAGCCGTCGAGCGCCACCGAGACGCCGGCCACGACCACCGTTCCCGCCGGGCAGGGCGCCACCGTCGAGGTCGGCCCCGCCGCCGCGGCCGCGCCGAAGTCCGGTCCGGACGCCTGGATGGACACGCCTGACAGCTGGGCCACCTTCAACGGCGACCTGATGGCGCAGAAATACGCGCCCGCCAGCGAGATCACCCCGGAGAATGTCGGCAACCTGGAGAAGCTCTGGGAGTATCATACCGGCGATGTCTCCGACGGCTCCGGCGACGTGCCGACCAGCGTCTGGTCGGCGACGCCGCTGTTCGTCAACGGCACGCTCTATCTGGGCACGCCCTTCTACCGGATCGTGGCGCTGGAGCCTGACACCGGGCGGGAGAAGTGGACCTACGATTCCCACGCGGTGCTGGAGGCGCTGACCCAGCCGGCGCTCAAGAACCGGGGCGTGGCCTACTGGCAGGAAGACGAGCCGGCGTCCGGCGAAACCTGCCAGAAGATCGTCTACATCGGCACGATGGACGCCAAGCTGCACGGCGTCGATGCCGACACCGGCGCCCCCTGCGCCGGCTTCGGCGATGGCGGCGTGGTCGACGTGAACCAGTGGAACACCGTCAACGACAAGTGGCCGCTGTCGCTGCTGCAGCCGCCGACGGTCTACCACGACACGCTGTTCGTCGGCTGGGCCGGCAAGGACTGGAGCGACAGCGCCGCGCCCCCCGGCACCGTGTTCGCCCTCGATGCCCGCACCGGCGCGCTCAAGTGGATGTTCCACGCGCTGCCGAACGACATCATTTCCAAGACCGGGACGGCCAACGTCTGGGCGTCCATGTCCATCGACCCCGAGCGGGGCCTGATCTATCTGCCGGTGTCGTCGCCGAGCCCGAACTATTATGGCGGCGACCGGCTGGAGGAATTGCCGCTGGCCACGTCGGTGACCGCGCTCGACACCGAGACCGGCAAGATTGCCTGGAGCCGCCAGCTCATCCATCACGACATCTGGGACTACGACACCGTGGCCCCGCCGACGCTCGTGGACATCGAGAAGGACGGCGAGACGGTTCCGGCGCTGGTGCAGACCTCCAAGCAGGGCTTCATCTACGTCCTGAACCGGGAGACGGGCGAGCCGATCTACCCGATCGAGGAGCGGGCGGTGCCGGCCTCCGACATCGAGGGGGAGGTCGCCGCGCCGACGCAGCCGTTCGTCGACACGCCGGCACCGGTGGTCGAGGAGGACTGGCCGGGCGTGTTCTGGCTCGCCGATGCCGTCAGCTTCGGCAAGTGCTCGGAGCGGGCGGAGAAGTATCGCTGGGAGGGCCGCTTCACGCCGCCGAGCCTGGAAGGCACGATCGCCTATCCGCCGACCACCGGCGGCGGGCAGTGGGGTGGCGGCGCGGTCGACCCGCGCACCGGCATCTACATCGTCAACGCCAACAGCGTGGTGCAGATCTACACGCTCATCCCGCGCGAGGCGTTCAAGGAAGAGGGCCAGCAGGGCGAGGTCGCCGGCTTCTACCAGCAGGGTGACGTGCCCTACGGCTTCAAGCTGGAGACCTTCGTGAACTGGGCCGGCATGCCGTGCTGGAACCCGCCCTACGGCACCATCCAGGCATATGACCTGAAGACCGGCGAACGCCTGTGGCGCAAGCCGTTCGGCAAGGTTCAGCGCTACGGCTTCTACATGCCGGACGACTGGGGATCGGTGACCATCGGCGGGCCGGTGATCACCGAGACGGGGCTGGTGTTCATCGGCGCCTCGATGGATTCGCGGGTCCGGGCGCTCGACCTGAAGACCGGCGACGAGCTCTGGAGCGCCCAGGTCGACGCGCCGGCGGTGTCGCTGCCGGCCGTCTACACCTACAAGGGCCGCCAGTACGTGACCTTCGCGGTGGGCGGCAACACGATCCTGTCGCCCAATGTCAGCGATCAGGTCGTCACCTACGCCCTGCCGGAATAAGCACTCGCCCCGGACAGCCGGGCGCATGCAAGGCCCCGCGTCCTGATCGGGCGCGGGGCCCTCGTCGACTCAGGCGGCGTCGAGGAAGCCGGTGACCGACGCAATGCGGCCGTCGGGATCGAGACGCACGACGTCGGTTCCGCCCGCCACCCGGGCTGCCTCCGGCGAGACGAGCGTCCAGGAAAAGCGTACCACGTCGCCGTGGCCGTCCGGCGTTCCGTGCAAGCGGAAGCTGTGGCCGGGGAACCGGTCGCGGGCGCCGGCGATCATCGCGGCGATGCCGTCGTGGCCGCAGCCCTTCATCATCGGGTCGGTGTAATCCGCGTCCTCCGACCAGGCGGTGCGGAGCAGGTCGGACCGGCGGGTGGGATCGGCCTCGTTCCAGGTGGCGAGATAGGCCGCGGCCACGGCGTTCGGGTCGTGCATGGGGATCTCCGTTGTTGCGCGCCGGCAGCTCCGGCGGACCGAACCCTGCCGGGTCGGCGCGGGGGCATCCATTACCTCGGAGGTCATGGCCAGCATGTGTCGCCTCGGCCATGATCGTGGCCATGACGATGCAGACACACACCCTCATCGAGGCCCAGAGCTCGGTCGGCGACATGCTGCGGGCGTGGCGCCGCCGCCGGCGCCTGAGCCAGCTCGACCTGGCGCTGGGCGCCGAGATTTCCACCCGCCACCTGTCGTTCGTGGAGACGGGGCGCGCGGTGCCGAGCCGGCAGGTGCTGATGCGGCTGGCGGAAGAGCTGGCGCTGCCGCTGCGGGGGCGCAACGCGCTGCTGGTGGCGGCCGGCTACGCGCCGGTTCATCCCGAACGGCCGCTCGATGCCCCCGACATGGCGCCGGCCCGCGAGGCGGTGGCGCGCATCCTGGAAGCGCACGAACCGTTTCCGGCCCTGGCGGTGGACCGGCACTGGACGCTGGTGGGCGCCAACCGGGCGGTGGCGCCGTTCCTGGAGGGCGTCGATGCGGCGCTGCTGGACCCGCCGGCGAACGTGTTGCGGCTGAGCCTGCATCCCGACGGCCTGGCGCCGCGCATCGACAATCTCGGCGAATGGCGCGCCCATCTTCTGCACCGGCTGCGCCAGCAGGTCGACCACTCGGCCGATCCGGTGCTCACCGCGCTCCTGGAGGAACTGTCGGCCTATCCGTCGCGGGCGACGGCCGAGCCGGCCCCCGCGCCCTCGGCGGTTGCCGTGCCGCTCCGGGTCCGCGGCCCCGGCGGTGTGCGGCTGTCCTTCCTGTCGACGACGACGGTGTTCGGCACGCCGACCGACGTGACCCTCGAGGAGATCGCGCTGGAGTGCCTGTTTCCGGCCGACGAGGAAACGCGGCGGATCCTGCAGGCGACCACGGAGACGAACCGATGACGGTGACCTATGCGATCCGCTTCAGCGTCCGACCCGCGGAGCGGGCCCGCTTCGAGACACTTCTGGCGGGGGTGCTCGACGCGATGCGCCACGAGGCGGCGTTCGTCGACGCGGCGTTGCACGCCAACCCCGAGAATCCCTGCGATCTGCTGCTGGTGGAGACGTGGGAGGACCACGACGATGTGGTCAACGTCCAGCTGAACCGCGCCTACCGCCAGGCCTGGCACGACGCCCTGCCGGAGCTCCTGGCTGCGCCGCGCGAGATTTCCGTCTGGCAGCGGTCGCGGCTGGACAGGCGCGAGGCGGCGTAACCGGTGCGGCGGCCCGGGAGCCTGGCCGCCGCATCCGCGATCTCAGACCGTGCCGGCTTCGGCCGGCGACGGCAGCACCACGACCTTGGCGCCAACCGGGACGCGGCCGTAGAGATCGATGATGTCCTGGTTGAACAGGCGCACGCAGCCCGACGAGACCTTCTTGCCGATGGTGTGCGGCTCGGTGGTGCCGTGGATGCGGTACAGCGTGTCGCGGCCGTTCTGGTAGAGGTACAGCGCGCGGGGCCCGAGCGGATTGTCGGGGCCGCCCGGCATGCCGCCGGCCGCCGGGCCGTAGCGCTCCGGCTCGCGGGCGATCATGTCCTTGGTTGGCGTCCAGCGCGGCCATTCCGCCTTGCGCTCGATGGTCGCCTCGCCCTGGAAGTTGAAGGCCTCGGTCTTGCCGACGCCCACGCCATAGCGCATCGCCTTGCCGCCTTCCTGGACCAGGTAGAGGAAGCGTGCGCCCGGATCGACCACGATGGTGCCCGGGCGCTCGTAGGTCGCGTAGTCGACCTCCTGGCGCAGCAGGCGCGGATCGATCTTGGAGATGTCGACGGCCGGGATCGGCCAGGGCTCCGTCGTCACCGGCCCGTACATCGCCACGTAGTAGGGGTCGGGCACGTAGCTGTTGGCGCCGGCCTGCATGGCGGGCTGGCGTTGGGTGACACAGCCGCCGACCGCGAGGGCGAGACCGACAAGAACAGAGCGTCTGCTAAGGGACATCATTCATCCATGAAGTGAGAGGAGGCGCGGCTTTCATGGCGCGGTCGCCGTCGAATAGCCATCGCCAGAAAAAGGGGGGAGCCATGAGCAAATGGCATGGAACGCCCAGCACAACGGCGTCTCGTTGCCGGACGGTGCCTGGGGCAAGGCGCGATTCCCCTTCTGCTGCCGAGAGTTGCGCGATGATTTCGTTGCGGATGGGTGCACAGGAAAAGCGGCGAAATCTAGAGCGTATTGCGGCCGCTCGCGCCGAAGTGACCCCATGCGCGCTTGGCTTCATGAAGTTGTGACCCGACCGGACCGGCGGGCGCCGCCGTGGACCTGAAAGGCCGCGTTTCCGGCGACCCGGCTGGAGGCCCTGGCCGCCGGACGACGCGCTCCGGGATCGTCCGACGGCCGACCGCGGCGGCTCAGGCGGCCGCGATGCAGGGGCCTGCGGTCGGAAGGTATGCGGGCGTGTCGGCGTGAGGGGCCGCTTCGCGGATGGGAGACCCGCGGAGGCTGCCGGTGCGGCAACCGGCCTAGCGGTCGATCCGCAGCCGGCCGGAACGCGCGGCCTCGACCAGTTCCTCGTGTTCGCGCTTCCGGCGCCCCTGGGCGATCACGATGATCGCGTGCAGCGACGGAACGAGAAGAAGGAAGGCGAAGGTGAACAGGGTCAGCAGCGACAGCACGATCACCAGGATGATGAGGATGAGGTTGAAGATCGCCGAGAAGATCTTGCCCTCGAGGAGGAGCGCGAGCGGCGGCAGGAAAAAGGCAAGCACGTAGATCATGGTCGTCAGCCTCCGCAAGGCTAGAGCCTTTCCCGGCCGGATCGAGGTGATCTCAGCGCGGTGATACAGCTCAAGGCATCGAATCTGGAGCCTTCTCCAGGCGACCGGGCGATGGCCCGATCGGAAAAGGCTCAAGGGCGTTTCGCTCCGGTCCGGTGGCTCGCGCCACCGGAGGCCGTCGCTCGGTCGAATGCGTCCAGCCTGTCGGACTCAGCCCGATGGGCGATCGTCGGCATGCTCCCCCGCCTCCCGCATCAGGGGCACCGGAGCCTTCACAAGATAGGTTGTGTCTAGGCCTGCTGCCACCCCTGAGGACCCAGGTGCTCCTGCGGCTGGAAGCGCACCTTGTAGTCCATCTTCGGCGACCCTTCGACCCAGTAGCCGAGATAGACGTAGGGAAGTCCGCGATCGCGGGCGCGGCGGATGTGGTCGAGGATCATGTAGGTGCCGAGGCTGCGGCGGGTCTCCTGCGGGTCGTAGAAGGAGTAGACCATCGACAGGCCGTCGGAGAGGACGTCGGTGAGGGCCGCGGCGATCAGCGGCCCGCCGCGGCCGTTGATGGCGGTGTCGGGGCCGGGCCGGCGATATTCCACCAGCGTCGTGTCGACATGGGTGTCTTCCACCATCATCGCGTAGTCGAGCACCGACATCTCGGCCATGCCGCCGGAGGCATGCCGGGAATCCAGGTAGGTGCGGAACAGCGAATACTGCTCGGAGGACGGGGCGGACGGGATCTCGTCGGCGACGAGATCGCGCGATGCGGCAAGGATCCGCCGGAACGACCGCGTCCACACGAAGCTGTCGACGCAGACGCGCACCGAGACGCACGACTTGCAGCCCTCGCAGGCCGGGCGATAGGCGATGTTCTGCGACCGGCGGAAACCGCCCTGGGTGAGGATGTCGTTGAGCGCCGACGCGCGTTCCCCGACCAGGTGCGTGAACACCTTCCGCTCCAGGCGCCCATCCAGATAGGGGCAGGGCGCGGCCGCCGTCAGGTAGAACTGCGGATTGTCGCTGTATTGCCGCGTCATCGCGTCCAGTCCGGTCCTTAGTCTCCGCGGAGCGGAGGGCTGCGGGAACACCGCGCCCATGCTCGGAGGTCAAGCTTGCGCGAACCCTGTCGCCCGGCAGAAAGCCGATCCGCTTCGTGTATCCGACTCGGCCGGTTTCTCACAAACCGTAGTACCAGGGGGCCGCAACCGAAAACGTCGCCCACAAGATAAGCACCAGAGGCGTTCCCGCGACAACAAAATCCCGAAACCGGTAGTGTCCCGGCCCCATGACCAGCAGGTTGGTCTGGTAGGCGACCGGCGTGGCGAACGAGCAGTTGGACGCCAGGACGACCGTGACCACGAACGGTTCGGCCGGCAGGCCCAGACGCTGGGCGACGCCGATGGCGATCGGCGTGAACAGCACGGCGGCGGCGTTGTTGGTGACGAAGTTGGTAGCGATGGCGATCACCAGGAAGAGCGCGGACAGCACCATGGCCGGCGAACTGCCGTCCATGGCGGACAGCACGCCGTTGGCAACGGCCGTGGCGCCGCCGGTCGCCTCCAGCGCGGTGGCCGAGGCGATGGCCGAAGCCACCAGCATGACGATGCGGCCGTCGATGACGCGGCCGGCCTGGCGGATGTTGAGGCAGCCGAAGGCCAGCATGGCCAGCGCGCCGAACAGGGCGGCGGCCATGATCGGCACCAGCTCGAAGGCGCTGACCGCCACCACGGCGGCGAAGACCAGAACCGCCTGCGGCGCCTTGGCGCGCTGACGCACGTCGCTGGCCGTCCAGTCGACCAGCAGCACGTCGTGGTTGGCGCGCAGCCGCTTGATGCGGTCGCGGGCGCCGGCGAACAGCAGGACGTCGCCGGCTTCCATGCGGATCTCGGTCATCGGCGTGCGGGGCATCCGGCTGCGGCGCTGGATGCCCAGCACCACGCAGCCGGTGTCGGCGCGGAAGCCGGCCTGGGCGGTGGTCCGGCCGATCAGCCGCGACCCCGGCGCGACGATCGCCTCGGCGAGCGTGACGACCCCTTCCATCTGGGCGGGCTGCGCGCCGTCCGCGTCGCCGGATTCCGCGGTGTCCGCCATGATCGAGCGATGATGGGAGAGCGTGTGCTCCAGCGCCGACCGGGTGGCTGCGACGATGACCAGATCGCCGGATTGCAGCGTCACGTCCTCGAACGGCGGCAGGATTGCCCGCTCGCCGCGCTGGACGAGGCGCACAGTCATGTCGGCGAGCATGGGAAACAGCCCGGCCGTCGCCTCCGCGCCCAGCAGCGGATGCCCGTCGCGGATCTGGATCTCGGCGATGAACTGCTTGCCGGCGCCGCTGCGCACCTCGTCGGCCATCGACCGTCTCGGCGACAGGATGCGCGGCATGACGCCGAGAACATACACGGCCCCCACCGCCACCAGGATCAGCGCGATCGGGGTGAACGAGAAGAAGGAGAGGTCGGCGACGCCGGCCCGGCGGGCGACATCGACGGCGAGCAGGTTCGTGGACGAACCGATGACCGTCGTCATGCCGCCGAGGATGGTGATGAACGACAACGGCATCAGCAGCCGCGAGCCGGACCGGTTCACCGCCGCCCCGAGGGCGATCATCACCGGAAGAAACATCACCACGACGGGGGTGTTGTTCATGAACGCGCTGAGCGCGCCGATGGCGATGAAGACGCCGGCCAGCGCCAGCGCCCCGTAGCGCCTGACGATCGCCACCATCAGGCCGGCGGGCCCGTCCAGCGCGTCGGTCTGGTAGAGGCCCTGGCCGATGACCAGGAGGGCGAGGATGGTGATCAGGCCCGGATTGGAAAAGCCGGCCACCAGGTCCCCGACGCCCAGGCTGGTGCCGTCGGTGGCGAGACCGGCGACCGGAAACATCGCCAGATAGGCCGCGATGACCCCGAGACTGATTGCCTCTATGGAGAAGCGCTCCGCCGCGTAGAGCACGACGGAAACGGCGATGACGCCGAAGGTCAGCCACATGGCGAGGTCGGGCGTGGACGTCATGGTGCGCGATCCGGGCAGGCGCGGCACCGGGCGCGGCGCCGGGCTCTGGCGCAAGCTTGCCGACGTTCCGGGACTGGGTCCAGAGCGGCGCTGAGCGAGCGGGGAGAGAAACGGAGCCCGCAGGATGCGCGCAATGGCGCCGGGCCGGAAGCAATCCGGTTCTCAATCGCGGGGTGGATCGCGCAATTGCGTACCCGCGGCGCCTCGGCAGTGGGCGGAGAGGCGACGCCGAGCGGCTTGCGCCTCTTCCGATCGGGCGCGATCAGCCGACCGGCATGAAGCGCTCCGGCGTCGAGCGCTTGAGCGCGGCCTCTTCGGTCCCGCCCGTCGATCGGACCGGGGAAGCGCCCTAGGCTGCGGGGCCGGCGGCCGGATCGGGGGGCACCGTTTCAAGGTGCTGGAGGGCACCGGAATCCACCATCACCGTGCCGAGCACCATGTCGTGCAGCAGCCGCTTGCGATCGGAGAAGAACGCGACCAGCAGCACCAGCGGCGTGAGAAAGCTCACCGAGGCGTAGAACAGCACCGCGTGGATCATCGCCAGCAGCGGATAGACCTTGCCGCCGTGGAACAGCCGGAGCTCGATGCCCATCGCGCGCATGCCCGGCGTCGCCGAGTTGGAACCGCCGAGGGTGAAGGCGATGTAGACGAGGGCGACGGCGGGCCACAGGATCGCGAACAGCAGCCAGGCAAGCCCGAAGGTGATGATGCCGAGCAGGAGCACGGCGAGCGACGCCGCGAACATCAGCACGGTGATCAGCACGCAATCGATCATGAACGCCACCGAGCGGCGCATCCGCAGGCCGGCGTAGAGCTCCGGATAGGAGAGGGGGTCGAACAGCGGGTGGTCCTCGGTCGTATCGGCCGCGGCGGTCATCAGGCGGTCTCCTCAATCGTCGCTGTCGGGGAGATGGTGTCGGCGGGCGCCGATGTCAAAAGGCGGCCGCTGCCCCTCGAATGGTGCAATCGCGGCGTCAGAAGTGGGATTCGGCGGCATCCACCCGGTCCACCGTCAGGCCGAGTGCCTCGATGCCGGTGACGATCTCCGCCGCATGGGCGGCGTCCCGGGTCTCGATGGTGAAGTCGACCGACGTGCCCTTGGCCGGAATGTTCAGGAACAGCCGGTGGTGCGACACCTCCAGGATGTTGCCGCCGAGCCGGCCGATCGCCGCCGCGATCTCGCCCAGCACGCCGGGCCGGTCATGGATCACCACCCGGATCGCGACGATGCGTTCGCCGCGCGCCAGCTCCCGCACCATGATGGAGGCAAGGATGCGCGCATCGATGTTGCCGCCGCACAGGACGAGCCCGACCTTGCGGCCGGCGAACCGCTCCGGCGCCATCATGACGGCGGCGAGGCCGGCGGCGCCGGCGCCTTCGGCCATCGTCTTCTGGTGGGTCAGGTAGGCGTTGACGGCCCGCTCGATGGACGGCTCGTCGACCAGGATGATGTCGTCGACCATGTCCCGGACGATGGAGAGCGTCAGGTCGCCGACATTCTTGACGGCGATGCCCTCGGCCAGCGTGTTGCCGCCGCAGGCCACCGTCTCGCCCCGCAGCGCGCCCCACATCGACGGGTAGAGGGCGGTCTCGGTGCCGATGATGGCGATGTCGGGCTTCAGCGCCTTGGCGGCGATGGCGATGCCGGAGATCAGGCCGCCGCCGCCGATCGGGACGACGATGGTGTCGAGATCCGGCGCGTCCTCCAGCATCTCCAGCGCGATGGTGCCCTGGCCGCGGATCACGTCGGGATCGTTGTAGGGATGGATCAGGGTGAGGCCCTGTTCGGCCTGCAGGCGCTCGCATTCCAGCTGGGATTCGGCCAGCGTCTCGCCCTTCAGCACGACCCGCGCGCCGCGCGACTGGGTCGACTGGACCTTCACGAAGGGGGTCGGTTCGGGCATCACGATGGTGGCGGCGATGCCCAGGCGGCTGGCGTGGTGGGCGACAGACTGGGCGTGGTTGCCGGCCGACATGGCGATCACGCCGTTCCGCCGCTCCTCATCGCTCAGCTGCAGCATGCGCACCAGCGCGCCGCGGTCCTTGAAGGAGTTGGTGACCTGCATGTTCTCGTACTTGACGAGAATGTCCGTGCCGACGATCTGGGACAGCTTCGGCGCCGGCAGGAACGGCGTGCGGACGATGTCGGGCCCGATCAGCCGCGCCGCATCGCGGATGGCCTCCAGATCCGGAGCAGTCCGGGCCGGTGTCTGGCTGTCGTGCGCGGTCATGTCGGCTCCCCATCCCCGTTCCGCCGGCCGTCGTCGGATCCGCCGGGTCCTTACGGGCGCGCCTGCTTCAGCCGTTCGGCGATGCGCACCGCGAAGTAGGTCAGCACCCCGTCCGCGCCGGCCCGCTTGAAGGCCTGCAGGCTTTCCATCATCACCCGGTCGCCGTCGAGCCAGCCGTTGCGCGCCGCCCCCTCGAGCATCGCATACTCGCCGGACACCTGGTAGGCGAAGGTCGGCACCTGGAAGGTGTCCTTCACCCGGCAGATGATGTCGAGATAGGGCATGCCCGGCTTGACCATGATCATGTCGGCCGCCTCGGCGAGGTCGAGCTCGACCTCGCGCAGCGCTTCCGCCGCGTTGCCCGGGTCCATCTGATAGGTCCGCTTGTCGCCCTTGAGCGCCGCGTTGGACCCGATGGCATCGCGGAACGGCCCGTAGAAGGCCGAGGCGTATTTCGCCGCGTAGGACATGATCTGGACGTGGGCGAAGCCGGCGTCGTCCAGCGTCGAGCGGATCGCGCCGATGCGGCCGTCCATCATGTCGGACGGGGCAATGACGTCGGCGCCGGCCTGGGCCTGCACGAGCGCCTGGGCGCAGAGCTGCGCGACCGAGGCGTCATTGACGATCTCGTCACCGGACATCAGCCCGTCGTGGCCGTGGCTCGTGTACGGGTCGAGCGCGACGTCGGTGACGATGCCGATCTCCGGCACCTCCGCCTTGATCGCCCGGACCGCGCGGCAGACCAGGTTGTCGCCGTTGAGGGCCTCGCTGCCTTCCGGATCGCGCAGGGCATTGTCGGTGTAGGGAAACAGCGCGATCGCCGGAATGCCGAGCTTCGCGGCCCGTTCCACGTCGCGCACCAGGTGGTCGACGGTCAGCCGGTCGACGCCCGGCATGGTGGCGACCTCCTCGCGGCGGTTGTCGCCGTCGATCACGAACAGCGGCCAGATAAGGTCGTCCACGGTCACCGTGGTTTCGCGGACGAGCCGGCGCGTCCAGTCGTTCTGGCGCAGGCGGCGCAGCCGCCGTCCCTGCAGGATGTCGCGCATGTTCGCCGCGGGTCCCGGTTCGGGGCGTTCGATCTTCATCACGGGCCTCCGGCGCTGGTGCTTGCGGTCGCGGCGCCCGGGCGGGCGTCGTGCAACGGTGCGCCTTATTAGGCCCGTTCGGGGCGCCGGGCCAAGGGGTTGGCCGCGACGGAATGTTGCGCTTTGCCAGCGGCGGTCGATTCACGCTAGGGAGATGGCAGGGCGCGGCGCGCGCGAGCATCGGAATTCGGGGCAGGATGAGCGACGAGGTCGTCTTCGAGAGGCACGATCACACCGGGCTGGTGATCCTGAACCGTCCCAAGGCGCTGAACGCGCTGACCCACGAGATGGTCCGGGCGCTCTACACGACGCTGAAGGAGTGGGCGAGCGATCCCGCGCTCCGCCGGGTGGTGGTCACGGCGGCGGGCGATCGCGCCTTCTGCGCCGGAGGCGACATCCGCTACGTCTGGGCGACCGGCCGCGAGCGGCACGCCGAAGCGGTCTCCTTCTTCCGCGACGAGTACCGCCTCAACGTGCTGATCAAGCGCTTCCCGAAGCCCTACGTCGCGCTGATCGACGGCATCTGCATGGGCGGCGGAGTCGGGATCTCGGTGCACGGGTCGCACCGGGTCACCACGGAGCGCACGGTCTTCGCGATGCCCGAGACCGGCATCGGCTTCTTTCCCGATGTCGGCGGCTCCTACATCCTTTCCCGCATGCCCGGACAGACCGGGCTTTATGCCGGCCTGACGGCGGCGCGGCTGGGCCAGGCGGACTGTCTGTGGGCGGGGCTGGCGACCCATGCGGTCGAGGCGCGCGACATCGACGCGATCCTCAAGCAGCTGCTGGCCGGCGCCGAGCTGGAAAAGACCCTCGCCGAGGCGAGCGTCGCGCTGGACATGTCGCCGCTCCAGGAACTGAAGAGCGACATCGACCATTTCTTTTCCAAGGCCACCCTCGAGGAGATCCTGACCGGGCTGGCCGGGGCCGATGCCGGCATGAAGTGGGCCCGCGAGACGCTCGAGACGCTGCGCGCGCGCGCGCCGAGCTCGCTGGCCATCACCTTCAACGAGATCATGCTGGGCCGGGACCTGTCGTTCGAGGACTGCATGGCGATGGAGTACCGCATCGTCACGCGCATCCTCCGGCACGAGGACTTCTACGAAGGCGTGCGGTCGGTGCTCGTCGACAAGGACGGAGCGCCGCACTGGCGGCCGAACCGGGTCGAGGATCTTGATCCTGCCGTGATTGCCGAACATTTCCAGCCGCTTCCCGAGGGCGAACTCGCCTTCGACTGAGGCCGGCGCGCGCAAGGCGCACGAACGGACGGGGCCGACAACAGGGTGCGCGACGACCAATGATCGATATCGAAGGGCTGCGCGTCGAGACAGCGAAGTTCAGCTGGCGCACCGCGATGATGTGGTACATGCGCGCGCTCGGCGTCGCCTGGATCGGGGCCGGCATCCTGGAGTGGGCGCGCATCATCGGCATCCTGCAGATGCGCGGCGTCTGGTTCTGGGATCTCCAGGTCGAGCTGCAGGTGGCGGTCGTCTACTTCGCGGTATTCAGCCTCGTGGCCGGGGTCGGGATGTGGCTGACCGTGTCGTGGGGCACGGTGCTCTGGATCCTCGTGGCCGCCAGCCAGATTCTCTGCCACACGGTGCTGACCGACCTCTTCGGCTCCGGCATGCTGGTCGTCGGCGCGAACGTGCTGACGGTGCTGGTCTATGTCGGCCTGGTCGTGATGGTGGAGCGGGAAGATCCGGGCTAAGTGGCGTCAGTCACACGAGATGCTGAGCGTAAACATCTGGAAACAGGAATGTTTTTGACGTGAGAAGCGGCTGATCCAGGATCGGGTCGCCGCCGGCGAACAGGACAATCGGGAGAGGCGTACACGCATGGCACGGATCGGCTTCATCGGACTGGGAAACATGGGGGGGCCGATGGCGGCCAACCTGCTGAAGGCTGGCCATACCGTCTCCGGCATCGACCTGGATGAAGCGGCGCTCGCGCGCTTCGCCGAGGCCGGCGGCCACCGGGCGGCATCCATCGTCGAGGTCGCCGGCGAGGCGGATGCGATCGTCACCATGCTGCCGGCCGGAAGCCACGTCCGCTCGATCTATCTGGGCGACGAGGGAATCGTCGCCCAGGCACGTCCGGACACCATCCTGATCGACTGCTCGACCATCGACGTGGAGACGGCCCGTCTGGTGGCGGGGCGCGCCGAGCAGGCGGGGATCGCGATGGTCGATGCGCCGGTGTCCGGCGGCGTCGGCGGGGCCGAGGCGGGCACGCTGACCTTCATGGTCGGCGGGTCGGACGCGGCGTTCGAGATGGCGAAGCCCTTCCTCGACGTGATGGGCAAAACCGTGGTGCACGCCGGCGGCGCGGGCAACGGGCAGGCGGCAAAGATCTGCAACAACATGGTGCTCGGGATCTCGATGATCGCCGTTTCGGAGGCGTTCAACCTGGCCGACAAGCTCGGCCTCGACCGACAGGCGCTGTTCGACATCTCGTCCAAGGCATCGGGTCAGTGCTGGTCGCTGACGACCTATTGCCCGGTGCCGGGGCCGGTGCCGACCTCTCCGGCCAACCGCGACTACAAGGCCGGCTTTACCGGCGCGATGATGCTGAAGGACCTGAACCTCGCCCAGGAGGCCGCGCGCACTACCGGCACGGCGACCCCGCTCGGGGCGGGCGCGCAGCAGCTCTATACGCTGTTTGCGTCGGACGGGCAGGCCGACCGCGACTTCTCCGCCATCATCGAGTTCCTGCGCGGCGGAGGTTCCGAGACGGCGTAGGCCGCGCCTGACGTCGCGCCGACCCCGCGTCAGGGGGCGCGAAGTCTCCACACCAAGTCCTTAATCGAAGACGTGTTTCAGCGATGAGATCCGGCCTCTACAGTGGTGGCCGCTCGTGCAGCATGAAGCCGCCGGCACGCCGCACGTCCTCCTCGGTGACGGGCCCGTAGAACTCCTCCACCGCGTAGTGCTTGCCCCGGTCGGTTTCCGCCAGTCCAAAGCCGTAGAGCGTTATGTCGGTCTTGAAGAAGTGCTTGCGGTGCTCCGGGCTGCCCATCCACTGCTCGTGCAACTGGCGGATCGCGGCCTTGTCGGCCGGGGTCGCGCACTTGTAGCAGCGGGCGATGTTCTCGGCGAAATGGCCGTACAGCGAGCCACCCGCCCGTTTGTAGCGGTCCGGCGGCTCGCCGCCGGTGGGCGAGACGTGGGAATAGTAGTTGCGGCGGCGCATGTCGTCGGCATGGGCCTGAGCAGCTTTGGTGAGCTTGGCGTCCAGGACCAGCGGAGGCAGGCCGGCTTTCGCGCGCTCCTGGTTGACGAGCGACAGGCTGTAGACCCGCAGCGTCTCGATGTTGCTGGGGCTGGCGCTGACGGAGACCGGGGCAGACGCGCACGCCGCGACGAGGCCCGCCAGAGCGAGCCCCGCCGCGAGCCGCGCCACCGCGCGCCCGCATCGGGTTCGGGATGACTTGGCCTTCATCTTCAGATGCTTATGCGCATCACTTGGCGCCTACCGTGACCGGGTCCGAGGTCAGACGCAGCCGGTTCGTCTCGATGGTGATGACGAGGTCCGAACCCGGCTCGGCGTCCTCCGGCACCCGCACCATGGTGTCGAGCGTGCCGAGCGGCGTGGAGGTGGCGGTCTCGACCGGCACCATCTTGCCGTCGGCCGGGCCGGCCGCGACTTCCACGTTGGCGCCGCCGGGCAGGCCGGTGGCGCGGACGGAGACGGTCTCGCCCGGCGCGGCGCTGCTCGGCTCGACAGTGATGTCGGCGCCCGCGGCAAGCGTGGCCTCGGCGTCGTCGCTCAGCCCGACGCGCGAGCTCACCTCGTCCAGGTTGGCCCGCAGCTCGGGGTGGGCATCGAGATATTCCGAGACGGTCTGGCCGGCCCGGTCGGCGGCATCGCGGATCTCCTCGCTGGCGCGGCCACTGAGGTCGCGCAGCTTGTCACCCGCCTGCTGGGCGGTGTCCTGGATCTCGCTGCCGGCGCTGCGGAGCGCGCCCTTGGCCCGGTCGGCCCAGCCGGCGGCCAGCGGGCCGGGGAGGGCGATCTCGGTGCCCGGCAGGACCGATCCGGGCTCGAGCCCCGGGTTGGCGTCGGTGATCTCGCTGACGGTGACGTTGCAGCGGTTGGCCACGTCGGCCAGCGTCTCGCCCTGCTTCACGACGGTCTGGCTTTCGCAATCGGCGGCGCGCGCCGGCCAGGCCGGGGCGGCGAGGAGGGCAGCGATGCTGCAGGCGAGAAGGGTGCGCTTCATGGGGATCAACTCCTGTCGCGGGTTGCGGGTGTAGGCAGGACCTCTGGGTGGGCGAACGGCGCGGCGCGGCACGGGTTCCCGAATTCGACGTGACCTTATTGCCACAGAACGGTGATTCACTCCCGATTCATCTTGTCCCTTAAGGAGCCTTTAGCCCGGCCCCGCGAGGGTTGGCCCTGTTGCACGCACCCGACCCAAGACGGCGCGGCACGACAGGAGGCTCAACGATGACGATGCACATTGGAGCGCCGGCGCGCCCGGCGGCCCTTTCCGCCGACGACCTGAAGCCGGTCTTTCTCGATGCCGTGAAACTGGTGGAGCGCGTTCATCGCCGCTTCCTCGATGTCGTCAAGGACGAGTTCGATCGTCTCGGCCGCACCGACGTTTCGAACGTGCAGGCGGTGCTGATCTATTATATCGGCGACAGCGCGGTGACGGCGAGCGAACTGAAGACGCGGGGCTATTATCTGGGCTCCAACGTCTCCTACAACGTGAAGAAGCTGGTCGAGCAGGATCTGGTCCGCCAGGAGCGCTCCGACAGCGACAAGCGCACCGTTCGCCTGACGCTGACGGAAGCCGGGCAGGAGATCGCCGGGATCGTCGAGGCCCTGTTCGATCGCCACATCCACACGATGACCGCCATCAGCGCCATCGAGCCGTCCGACCTCCAGGCGATGACCACCGCGCTGCAGCGGCTCGACCGCTTCTGGCAGGATCAGATCCTCTACCGCATGTAGGGCGACGCCGGCGGGGCGCCTATGGGCGGGTGGTCTCCGCAGGTGACCTGGGCCACGGCACCAGCGGGCTGGTGCGGGCCCTGTAGTCGGCAAAGCCGGCGCGGCTGCCGGCGGCATGCTCCTCGGTCAGCCGGATCGAGACGGTGGCGATGATGCCGGTCAGCAGTGCCGGGCCGGCAAACGCCCAAAGGCTGCCGGAAAGCCCGTACGCCACCAGCGAAAGCCCCCACCACAGGATGATCTCGCCGAGATAGTTCGGGTGCCGGCTCCAGGCCCAGAGGCCACGGTCGAGGACGGAGCCGGCCCGCGCCGGGTCCTCCCGATGCCGGGCAAGCTGTCTGTCGGCAGCGGTCTCGAGCCCCAGCCCGAGTGCATAGAGCGCGAAGCCGACGCCCATCGGAACCATGTCGGGATCGGTCCGGGCGAGGGCGATCGCCACCACGACCGGCGTGGCGACCAGCCACTGCAGCACCGCCTGCAGCAGGAAGATCGAGAACAGGCTCTTCCACCAGAAGCCCGGCCCGCCCTTGGCACGAAGGCGACGGTAGCGCCCGTCCTCGGCGCCGGCCCGCCGGTGGCGCCGCACGATGTGGCCGGTGAGGCGGGTGGCCCAGACGACGACCGCGAGAACAAACAGCGCCTGGACGGGCGAAAGCGGAGCGCTCATGGCCACGGCCGCCGCCGCGATGACCACGAACCCGGCCGCCCAGTAGTAATCGACGACGCTGGCATCCCGCATCGCGACATGAATTTGCCACATCAGCGTGAACATCACGACAGCAAGCAGGAATGTCGCAAGCAGGATCAGAGCTGGAGAAGCGGGCATCTGGGCTCCGTGGTCCGGAAGGCTGGAAGTCTGCGATCGGCTGCGTGATCCGCGCGGTTTTCACCGGGATGTGATGGCCCCGGACCGGGTTTCCCACGGTGTGCTATCGTTGTTTGTTAACCGTCTGCGTGTTAACCCCTCGGATGGTTTTGCCGGGGTGCGCGGCCTGATTTCGTTGGAGAACTGACAATGACCGTACGTGCGGTGCAGACGCCTGGATCAGCCGCGTATCGCGCGGCGATGCGGATTGTCGCCGGCGTCGCCGTGGCCGGATCGGCGTTCGTCGCCGGCCTGCTGCCGCAGCCCGCCATGGCCCAGGGCACCGCGTTGCAGGCGCTGCAGGACTACAAGTCCCGCGCCGAGTGGGCGGACCGCTTCGACGCGACGCTGCCCGCGGTGAACGCGGTGAAGTCCTCCGCGCCGACGCTTTCGCCGGAAACGGCCACCTACATCGAGCAGTCGATCCAGCGCTACAACCAGATCGTCGCCCAGGGCGGCTGGCCGATGGTGCCTCCGGGCGAGCCGACGCTCCGGCTCGGCGTGCGCAACCAGAACGTCCAGGTGCTCCGACAGCGCCTGATGATCTCGGGCGACCTCAGCCAGACTGCCGGCTCCGCGCAGACCTTCGATTCCTACGTCGACGCCGCCGTGCGCCGCTTCCAGCTGCGCCACGGCCTCAATGCTGACGGCGTGGTCGACCAGGCCACCCTGCAGGCGCTCAACGTTCCGGCCCAGACCCGGCTGCGCCAGCTCGAGACGAACCTCGTGCGCGTGCGCTCCATGTCGGGCTATCTCGGCGACCGCTACGTGATGGTCAACATTCCCGCCGCCGAGATCGAGGCCGTCGAGGACGGTCGCGTCCGGTCGCGCCACACCGCCGTCGTTGGCAAGATCGACCGCCCGTCGCCGGTGCTGTCCAGCAAGATATACGAGCTGAACTTCGGGCCGTACTGGACCGTTCCGGTCTCCATCATCAAGAAGGATCTGATCCCGAAGATGAAGGAAGACCCGGAATATCTCACCCGCAACAAAATCAAGATCTACCGCTGGGGCAACACCGAGCAGGAGCTGCTGCCGACCGAGATCGACTGGAACACCGACGAGGCGGCCCAGTACATGTTCCGGCAGGAACCGGGCGAGGGCAATTCGCTCGGCACCGTGAAGATCAACTTCCACAACACGCACCAGGTCTACATGCACGACACGCCGGCGAAGAACCTGTTCGGTCAGGACTTCCGGTTCCACTCGTCGGGCTGCGTGCGCGTCCAGAACGTGCGCGAGCTGATCACCTGGCTGCTGGCAGGCAACGACTGGAGCCGCGCCCAGGTCGACGAGACGATCCGCTCCGGCGAGCGTCTCGACGTCAAGCTCAAGGTGCAGACGCCGGTCTATTTCAGCTACATCACGGCGTGGTCGACGGCCGATGGGGTGGTGCACTTCCGCCCCGACATCTACGACCGCGACGGCGCGGAAGGCCTGGCCCTGCGCTGAGTCGGATTTCCGGCACCCCCTACAGACCGACGATGCGGCATCCCTCGGGGTGCCGTTTCGCGTTCTGGCGTCGGGAGCGCCGTTTCCTGCGGCCTCCAGCCGCGCCTGGTGCCGCCCATGGCCCCGGCCCGCTGTTGCAAAGCATCGCCGCCGACACTATCGTCCGCGGCGAGCGCGAGGGTGTCGCATTCGGGACCGCGGCCCCTGTCCGGCCGGCCCCATGCCGGCCTCCCGCGAACCCGCAGGCCCCCAATTCGTCAACAAGGGCGGATGCCCTTGATCAGTTTGGGCAAGTGCCCCCGATCCGGCCGACCGGCCGGTCTTTTGGTTTTTCAGCCGCCCTCCAGGTCCTCGACTCGGAAGATGAGAACATGACGACAAGCAGCTCTCCCGCCGCCGCCTTCGACACCCGGGAAGAGGGGTTTTTCACCGCGCCCCTGTCCGAATCGGATCCGGAAATCTTCGGCTCCATCGAGAAGGAACTCGGTCGACAGCGGCATGAGATCGAGCTGATCGCGTCGGAGAACATCGTCTCGCGCGCCGTTCTGGAAGCGCAGGGATCGGTGCTGACCAACAAGTACGCCGAAGGCTATCCGGGCCGGCGCTACTACGGCGGCTGCCAGTATGTCGACATCGCCGAGAACCTCGCCATCGAGCGGATCACCCGCCTGTTCGACTGCCAGTTCGCCAACGTCCAGCCGAACTCCGGCAGCCAGGCGAACCAGGCCGTGCTGCTGGCGCTCGCCAGCCCGGGCGACACCGTGCTCGGCATGAGCCTCGACGCCGGCGGCCATCTCACCCACGGCGCGCGGCCGAACCTCTCCGGCAAGTGGTTCAACGCCATCCAGTACGGCGTCGGACACAACTCCGGCCTCATCGACTACGACCAGCTGGAATCGCTGGCCCGCGAGCACAAGCCGAAGATCATCATCGCCGGCGGCTCCGCCTATTCCCGGACCATCGACTTCGCGCGCTTCCGCGCGGTGGCCGACGAGGTGGGCGCCTATCTGATGGTCGATATGGCGCACTTCGCGGGCCTCGTGGCCGGCGGTGTCATCCCGAGCCCGCTGCCGCACGCCCACGTGGTCACCTCCACCACCCACAAGACGCTCCGTGGTCCGCGCGGCGGCATCGTGCTGACCAACGACGCCGACATCGCCAAGAAGATCAACTCGGCGGTGTTCCCGGGGCTGCAGGGCGGTCCGCTGATGCACGTCATCGCCGGCAAGGCGGTCGCCTTTGGCGAGGCGCTCAAGCCGTCCTTCAAGCTCTATGCGCGCTCGGTGGTCGACAACGCCAAGGTGCTGGCCGAAACGCTGCGCGAGAACGGCTTCGACATCGTCTCCGGCGGCACCGACACGCACCTGATGCTGGTCGACCTGCGGCCGAAGGGCATCACCGGCAAGGCGGCGGAAGCCGCGCTGGAGCGGGCCGGGATCACCTGCAACAAGAACGGCGTCCCGAACGATCCGGAGAAGCCGACGGTCACCTCCGGCATCCGGCTTGGCACCCCGGCGGCGACGTCGCGCGGGTTCGGCACGGCGGAGTTCCGCGAGGTCGGGCTGCTGATCACCGAGGTGGTCGACGGGCTGGTGAAGGCCGGCGGCGACGAGAACGGCGCGGTTGAGGCCGACGTCAACAAGCGGGTCCGGGCGCTCACCGACCGCTTCCCGATCTACCAGAGCGCCTGATCCGCGATGCGGTGCCCGTATTGCGGCGGCGGTGAAACGCAGGTCAAGGACTCCCGGTCGACGGAAGACGACACCGCCATCCGGCGGCGTCGGGTCTGTCTGACCTGCGGCGGGCGGTTCACCACGTTCGAGCGGGTACAGCTGCGTGAGCTTTCGGTGATCAAGCGGTCGGGCCGGCGGGTGCCGTTCGACCGCGACAAGCTGATGCGCTCGGTGCAGGTCGCCATGCGCAAGCGGCCGACCCCGCCGGAACAGGTCGAGCAGATGGTGTCCGGCATCGTCCGGCAGCTTGAAAGCTCCGGCGAGAGCGAGATCACGGCGGAGGAGATCGGCAATCTCGTGATGGCGGCATTGAAGACCGTGGACGACGTCGCCTATGTCCGCTTCGCATCGGTCTACAAGGACTTCCGGGAAGCCCGGGACTTCGAGGCGTTCATCGGCGAGCTCGCGCAGCCCGATGACATCGATCCGATCCCCCAGGACCAGTAACGGCGCAGGTGGCTGGGTTGAGCGCTGACCTGCAGGCTGATCTCGATCGGCGGTTCATGGCCGCGGCCCTGGCCGTGGGCCGGCGCAACGCCGGCCAGACCTGGCCCAACCCGGCGGTCGGAACGGTGATCGTGCGCCAGGACGGCGGCACCCCCGTGGTGATCGCCCGCGGCTGGACGGCGGAGGGCGGCCGTCCCCACGCGGAGGTCCGCGCGCTGGCGGAGGCCGGCGAGGCCGCGCGCGGCGCGACCTGTTATGTCAGCCTCGAACCCTGCGCCCATTTCGGCCGCACCGGCCCCTGTTCCAACGCGCTCATCGCCGCCGGCGTCGGACGCGTGGTCAGCGCCCTCGACGATCCGAACCCGCTGGTGTTCGGGCGCGGGCTTGCGCGGCTGGAGGCGGCCGGGATCTCGGTGACTTCCGGCGTGCTGACGGCCCAGGCCGCGCGCGACCACGCCGGCCACATCCGCCGCATGGTCGATGACCGTCCGCACGTCCGCCTCAAGCTCGCGGTTTCCGCCGACGGCGCCATCGGGCGCGAGGGGGAAGGGCAGGTGCCGATCTCCGGCCCCGAGGCGAAGGCGCGCACCTACGCCCTGCGCGCGGAGACCGACGCCGTGCTGGTCGGCATCGGGACCGCGCTGGCCGACGATCCGGTGCTCACCTGCCGGCTGCCCGGGCTGGAGGGGCGCTCGCCGGTGCGCATCGTTCTCGATGCGGCCGCCCGGCTGCCGCTCGCCAGCAAGCTTGTGCGCACCGCCTTCGAGGCACCCCTGTGGGTGGTCGTCGGTCCGGACGCGCCGCGCGAACGGGTTGCCGCGCTGTCGGAGGCCGGCGCGACGATCGTGTCCCGCCTGATCCGCCCCGGCGGGCGGCTCGACATCCACGACGTGCTGAGGGGCCTTGCCGACCGCGGGCTGACGACGATCCTCGTCGAGGGAGGGGCCCGGGTGGCGCGCTCCTTCGTGGAGGCCGATCTCGTCGACGAGGCGATCCTCTACCGGACGAGGACGGTGGTCGGCGCCGGCGGCGTCGCGGCGCTGGGCGGAATCGATCCGGAGACGGTTTTCACCGCCCCGACCTTCCGCGTTCTCGACGGCGGACTGGTGGGGACCGATCGGGTGACCCATTTCTGGCGTGCCGACTAGATCCATCCGCCGGCAGACAGGCACAACCAGACGAGGCTCGACGCGATGTTTACCGGGATTGTCACCGACGTGGGGCGGGTGATCGACGTGGCCCCGGCCGAGGCGGGGATCCGCGCCGTCATCGAAAGCCGCTATCCGGCCGACGGCATCGCGATCGGGGCGTCGATCGCCTGTTCGGGCGTCTGCCTGACGGTGACGGCGTGCGAGCCGACCGATGCGGGCGGCGCGCGCTTCGCGGTCGACATCTCGCCGGAAACCCTCGACCGGTCCTCGCTGGGCGGCTGGTCCCCCGGCAAGCGGGTCAACCTGGAGCGCTCGCTGACGCTCGGCGACGAGCTGGGCGGACACATCGTGACCGGCCACATCGATGGGATCGTGGAACTGCTGGAGCGCACCGACGAGGGCGAGATGGCGCGCTTCGCGTTCCGCGCGCCGCCGGCGCTGTCGCGCTTCATCGCCGAGAAGGGGTCCGTGGCGCTCGACGGGACGTCGCTCACCGTCAATGCGGTGACGGGCAACGATTTCACCGTCATGCTGATTCCCCATACCCTGACGGTGACGACCTGGGGGGAGGCGCGCCCGGGCGATGCGGTGAACCTCGAGGTCGACATGATGGCCCGCTATGTGGCGCGCCTGCAGGAAGCGTCAGCCCCGGCACAAACGCAGGCCTGATCCGCAGACCGCGACTGGACAAACACCGCCTCTCATGGTTCGTCTCTGCACTCGATTTGATCAGGGTGCACCGTGTCCGACCAGCCGGTGATCCTGCAGCAAAAGACCTTTCACCGTCCCCGCGGCGCGAGCAACGCTCCGCCTGCCGCGGCACGGCATACATGGCATAGTGACCAATGACCCAGACCGCCCCCCATGCTCTCATCATCGAGGCACGGTTCTACGATGACCTGGCCGACGCGCTGTTCGAAGGCGCGCGAAAGGTGTTTGACGCGCGCGGCGTCACCTATGAGCGCATTGCCGTTCCCGGCGTGCTGGAAATTCCCTCGGCGCTGTCGATGGCGCTGAGCTCGGCGGAAGAAGGCCGCACCGACTTCGATCTGGTCGTGGCGCTCGGCTGCGTGATCCGTGGCGAGACCGGCCACTACGACATCGTCGCCGGCGAATCGAACCGGGCCATCATGGGCCTGGTGATCGAGACCGGCGTGCCGTTCGGCAACGGCATCCTGACGGTGGAGAACAGCGACCAGGCCTGGGAACGCGCCGACGTCGAGCGCCGCAACAAGGGCGGCGGAGCTGCCGAGGCCGCCCTTGCGATGTACGAGCTGGCGGCCCGGTTCGGAGGATGAGCAAGGCCATGGTCGAACCTGGTGAACCCGGGTCCACTCCGTCCGAGCGCCCCGCCAATCAGCGAGGCGTGGCGCGGCTCGCCGCCGTCCAGGCGCTCTACCAGCTCGATATCACCCGCGCCCCGGTCGCCGACGTGGTGGCCGAATTCGAACTGTTCCGGCTGAAGCAGGACATCGAGGGCGCCAGCCTGCGCGACCTCGACCTCGCGTGGTTCCGCGGGATCGTCACCGGCGTGGTCACCGACCAGCGGGAGATCGATCCGAAGGTCAACGAGGCGCTGGCCGCCGACTGGCCGCTGAAGCGCGTCGATGCGACCCTGCGCGCCATGCTGCGCTGTGGCGTCTACGAGCTCCTGCGCCGGGCCGACGTGCCGGCCCGCGTCGTCATCACCGAATATGTGGAGGTCGCCAAGGCCTTCTTCGACGGTGACGAGCCGCGGATCGTCAACGGCGTGCTCGACCGCGTCGGCCGGCAGATCCGCCCCAGCGAGATGGCGGATCCTTCGCGGCCCCGACAGAAATGAGCGACGTGGAGCGCCCGGGCGAGTTCGAGCTCATCGACCGGTATCTGGCGCCGCTCGCAACCGATGCGGGGGCTGCCGGCCTGAAGGACGACGCGGCGATCGTCCATCCGAAGAGCCGCACCGACATCGTCCTCACCAAGGACGCGCTGGCCGAGGGCATCCACTTCTTCGCCGAGGATCCGCCGGCCGCCATCGCGTCGAAGGCGCTGCGCGTCAACCTGTCCGACCTGGCCGCCAAGGGCGCCGAGCCGTTCGGCTATCTGATGGCGCTGGCGCTGCCGCAGGACTGGACCGTCGACTGGCTCGAAGGCTTCGTCAGCGGCCTTGCCGCCGACCAGGCGCGTTACGGCGTGACGCTGCTCGGCGGGGACACGCTGAAGGCTTCCGGCGGGCTGACGGTGTCGATCACCGCGCTCGGGCGCCTGCCGGAAGGCGCCATCGTGCGGCGCTCCGGCGCCAGGCCGGGCGACCGCATTCTCGTCACGGGCACCATCGGCGACGCCGCGCTCGGCCTCGCCCTGCGCAAGGACCCGGGGCAGGCCGAGGCGTGGCGTCTGTCGGCGGTCGCGCGCGCCCACCTGACGGCCCGCTATCTGATGCCGGAACCCCGGACTGCGGCTGCCCAGGCGGTCCGCAGCTACGCCCACGCGGCCCTCGACGTCTCCGACGGGCTGTTCGGCGACATGGCGCGCATGGCCAAGGCATCGGGCGTCGCGGTGCGTCTGCAAGCCGCCCAGGTTCCACTCTCGCCCGCCGCCGCGGCGGTCATCGCCGTCGATCCCGCTGCCTTCGAGCTCGCGGTCTGCGGTGGCGACGACTACGAGATCGTTGCGGCCGTGCCGCCGCAGAACGTCGGCGCCTACCTGGTCGCGCTGCGCGATGCCGGGCTGGCGGTGACGGAAATCGGCGTGGTGGAAGAGGGCGAGGGCGTCCGCATCATCGGACGCGACGGCGACCCGCTGCCGATCGGACCGTCATCCTTCCACCACTTCTGACCGCTCCGGCGGCCGCTGTGCTTGCCCCCGGGCAGGGGCACGGCGCATTGTGGCGCTCCCTTCCGGGGCCGCTGGCGAATGCCGGGTGCAACGGACCATCTG
>Ga0207904_1000201_pt1 | contig 28803 bp, 23 predicted proteins | sample MalvirmetaMSP118_FD_184232 | JGI IMG/M metagenome (GOLD analysis project Ga0207904, IMG submission 184232) | Marine viral communities from the Deep Pacific Ocean - MSP-118 (SPAdes) | ecosystem: Environmental > Aquatic > Marine > Oceanic | place: Pacific Ocean | collected 2011-05-30 | reverse complement strand
AAATTTTTGGTGTAGTCCATCACCACCATACCCTTCATGCTGGCACGGTTCACCAATAGCGACATATAATTTTTCGGGCCTTTCACTTCACCAGTTGTATTGTATTGAGAGATAGCGCCACAAATTGCCACTCGTGCACCCATCGCTAAATTGGCCAGCGCCGCATCCAGAATATCGCCGCCCACGTTATCAAAATAAACATCTATGCCTTTAGGGCAATGTTCACGTAGGCCTTTATATACATCGTCGGCTTTGTAATCGATCGCTGCATCAAATCCGAACTCATTCACCAAGAGATCGCATTTTTCCTTGCCACCGGCGATGCCAACCACCCTGCAACCTTTGATTTTTGCGATTTGTCCAACGATGGTTCCCACTGCGCCCGCCGCGCCGGACACCACAACCGTATCACCTTCCTTAGGCTCACCCACTTCCAACAAACCAAAATAGGCTGTCATTCCGGGCATCCCCAACGTACCAATATAAATAGGGAGCGGCGCTAATGACGCGTCCACCCGATTCACGCCCTCACCATTTGAAATGGCGTATTCCTGTACTCCGAAAGCACCTGTTACTGCGTCACCTTCGTTGAACTTGGGGTGTTTCGAGGCGACCACCTTGCCCACCGCCAAAGCACGCATCACTTCCCCTATACCCACAGGTGGAATATAAGATTTACCTTCGTTCATCCAACCGCGCATGGCAGGATCTAAAGAGATGTATTCAACCTTCACCAGAAACTGGCCATCTTCCGGTTGCTGCACTGGTTCTTCTGTTCGATTCCAGCCTGACTCTTTGGGTAATCCGACCGGACGTTCCGCCAATCTGAATTGTCGATTGGTCAATGACATAATGATTCTCCTTGTTATTCATGGCCTGTTAGGGTGTCGTCACCGTACTGGATATTGATCGATATGGCCAGATTTTCAAGGCCCGTCAGGGCCGTTTTGCTATGGCTCCAGCCCGATAGATCGATAATGTCACTAATGACCAATTTGATGGCCTATACGACTTACTCAATCAAAAACCAAATGCGTGCTTGAGAACACTCCGGCCCGCATCACATCGCTCCCTTGCTTGTTAAGGCGGAAATTCTTACCCTAGTCGGTCTATTTTCGTTATCGGGAAGCAATCGAACATGCCTAACAATCAATCACTGATGCAACGGGATCTTAAGGTGCTGTGGCACCCTTGCACACAAATGAAGGATCATGAAACCCTTCCGTTGATCCCGATCAGGCGAGGTGAAGGTGTCTGGCTCGAGGATTTTGACGGAAATCGCTATATCGATGCGGTCAGTTCCTGGTGGGTCAATATTTTCGGACACGCCAATCCCCGCATCAACGACCGCATTAAGGGGCAGCTGGATCAACTCGAGCACGTGATTCTTGCGGGTTTCAGTCATGAGCCGATTATCGAATTATCTGAGCGCCTGGTTGCGATCACACCGGATAAACTCAACCATTGCTTTTATGCAGACAACGGTTCGTCGGGCATTGAAGTTGCGCTGAAGATGAGTTTCCATTACTGGCTCAACCAGGGCAACAAAAAGAAAACCAAATTCGTCACGCTTGGCAACAGTTATCACGGTGAAACCCTGGCCGCGCTGGCGGTAGGCAATGTTGAGCTGTATAAAAAAATCTATGAACCCTTACTGATGACCACTCTGACGGCCCCGAGTCCGGATTGCTATGCGCGTGAAGAGGGTGAAACCTGGGAGCAATACAGCCTGCGCGCGTTTGAAGGCATGGAAGAAATCCTGCGCCGCAATCACGAGGAAATTTGTGCCGTCATTGTCGAGCCTTTGGTGCAGTGTGCCGGCAACATGCGTATGTACCATCCCGTTTACCTGAAAAAGTTACGCGAGGCCTGTGACCGCTACCAAGTGCATATGATTGCTGATGAAATTGCGGTAGGTTTCGGACGTACCGGTACCCTGTTCGCTTGCGAGCAAGCCGACATTACGCCGGATTTTTTGTGTCTGTCCAAAGCGCTCACCGGGGGCTACTTGCCCTTGTGTGCGGTTTTAACCCATGAAACTATTTATCAGGCGTTTTACGACGAATACGAAACCATGCGGGGATTTTTACACTCGCACAGCTACACCGGCAACCCACTCGCCTGCGCAGCAGCCCTGGCTACGCTGGATATATTTGAGCAAGACAACGTAATCGAAAACAATCAAAAACTGATTCGCAAAATGGCCGCCGCTACGGCTCACTTTACGGACCACCCCAATATCGCCGAGGTGCGCCAAACCGGAATGATTCTGGCCATTGAAATGGTGAAAAACAAAAAAAACAAACAGCCTTTTGCCTGGCAGGAACGGCGCGGTCTGAGAGTGTATCAGCATGCACTGCAGAATCAGGCCCTATTGCGACCGCTGGGAAACGTGGTGTATTTCATGCCGCCCTATGTGATCAGCGAGGAGCAGATTGATCACCTGGCCAACGTTGCGTGGGATGGTATCAACATCGCCACGCAAGATTAATAAAGCGCAACTATTCTGCCATTAATGTTAACAACTCGTCCGTCTTTGCTTCCATCAGCGCCTGATCACCACGGGATTCTACGTTCAGGCGTACTAATGGCTCCGTATTGGACATGCGCAAATTAAAACGCCATTCACCGAAGTCCATACTCAGCCCATCTACCCGGCTGATTTCTTTTGCACTTTCAGTATAAGCCGCTTCCACTTTGGCAATCACAGACTTTGCGTCGTCGATGGTACGGTTAATCTCGCCGCTGGCAGGGAAACGGGCGATACGCTCATCGATCAGTTGTGAAAGCGTCTTGCCACTGCGTGACATCAAAGCCGCAACCAATAGCCAGGGAATCATCCCGGAATCACAATACGCGAATTCCCGGAAATAATGGTGCGCACTCATTTCGCCACCATACACCGCATCTTCTTCGCGCATACGGGCCTTGATAAAAGCATGCCCGGTTTTACTTTCGACCGCCACGCCTCCGGCTTGCTCCACCACCTCAACGGTGTTCCAGGTCAAACGCGGGTCATGGATAATACGCGCACCTTTCTCTTTTAACAGAAACTGCTCCGCTAGCAGACCGACAATATAATAGCCTTCAATAAAACGACCGGTTTCATCGAATAAAAAACAGCGATCAAAGTCACCGTCCCAAGCCACACCAAAATCCGCTTTCTGTTCCAGAATAGCGGCGCGGGTCGCATCACGATTTTCTTTTAACAACGGATTGGGCACGCCATTAGGAAAGTGGCCGTCAGGCTCATTCAATAGTTTGGTGTATTTAAACGGCAACCTGGATTCCAACACATCCACTATCATGCCCGCTCCACCATTTCCGGCATTCACGACCACATGATAGGGTTTCAGGTTCGGTACATCGACATAGCCGAGCAAATGATTTATGTAATCATCCATCACGTTTAACTGATGCACTGTTCCGGCTTGAGCGGCGTCTTCGAAGTCGCCGCTAACGCGATCTTTGATATCCAGAAGGCCGTTATCAGAACTGATCGGACGCGACCCTTTCCCCACCATTTTCATGCCATTGTAATCCTTGGGATTGTGGCTGGCTGTAACGGCAATGCCGCCGTCCATTTCATAGAAGAAAGTGGAAAAATAAATCTGTTCAGTGCCACTCAAGCCGATGTCAAACACATCACAGCCGGCAGCCGTGACACCCTTGATTAAGGCAGCGGCCAGGGCCGGACTGGATAAGCGGATGTCGTAACCCACTACCAACTTTTTAGCGCCGGTGACCTCCACATAGGCACGGCCAATCCGCTCCACCACGTCTTCATTCAGTTGGTCGGGCACGCGGCCGCGAATGTCATAGGCCTTGAATGCAGTTAAATCCATAACTATAAAACCCCGTAATTCACCCTTTGTGGGTTGTTAATGGTTGCCCCGACACCAGAATACCGAATCGAATACAGAAAAATCCGTTCGGCTCACCTGCTTCCGGGCTCAAGACCCAAGTATAAACCGAGCCGTTGCCGGGATTACACTCTCATCTATCGTCACCGGATGACGCCGTACCTGGTGATCCGCTGACACCCGCCTCACCTTTCAGCACTGTGATTGATCTTTTGTATCTCCACCACCAACTGTTTGGCCAGATCGCGGATATTGGCCGTGATCATTCGCACCCCGGTACTCACCAATAACCGCACTAACGAGAGCAAAAGAAACCCCGCCAGAATAATGGAAAGCAGACCACTGATCTTGAATATGCCTACCGGAAGAATCATGTTGCTTCCCTGTATCACCATCGTGCGCTCCGCCACAGGCATGTTGGTAAGATAATGATAAATCGGAAATTGCGCCGGATCATTCAGATACACTCCCAATTGATTGATGCCGAATAACAGCACCGCAGCCCCCATTGCAATCAGCGCATATCCAATTAATTTAGTCATAACAACCACTCTGTCATTAGAATCGGGACAATGATAAGCGATCTGTTCTAGAATGTTAGGGTATTCATCCAATTTATAACCAGTTGAAAGTTTTACCCATGCGAACACCCCGAATATTTCAAGATATGCCTCTGATAGAAGGCAACACGATTGCCATGAATGACAGCGGTAGCCACCATCTCAGTAAAGTCCTCCGTAAGTCCGCCGGCGATCCGGTGATACTGTTCAACGGCACCGGTGGTGAATACCACGGCCTGATCGAGGCCATCACACCCAAATCGGTACAGGTGTCGCTTGATTTCTTCGTGGAACCGGACCGGGCCGCCCCGCTACACCTGCATTTAGGCCAGGTGATGGGCAAAGGCGACCATATGGATTACGCACTGCAAAAATCAGTGGAATTGGGTGTAAGCGAAATTACGCCTTTACTCAGCCATCATTGCGAAGTTCGCCTCAAAGGCGCACGCCTGACCAAAAAAATGGAACAGTGGCGCCATCTTCTGATCAGCGCCTGCGAGCAAAGCGGGCTCAATATCGTGCCGACTCTGAATCCGCCATTGCCCTTGCTGCAATGGGCTGAACAGGTGGAAGCCGACCGCAAATGGATACTGCATACCGAAGACCTGCCGAGTAATCCATTTGCACAGGACGCACCGGAATCAGTGTGCTTTGCAGTGGGCCCGGAGGGGGGATTTTCAGATGAAGAGGTAGAACAGGCGAAAGACTTTGGCTTTGACTGCATTACACTGGGGCCGCGAGTTTGGCGCACAGAAACAGCCCCCGTGGTGTTATTAAGTCTATTGCAATTAACCTGGGGCGATTTTCGATAAACCGAGCCGGGCAATCACTGTCAGATAATGTTATTCAGAGCCCGCTCTACTGTCACCAGATCCGGGATGACCGCCCGTTCCCCACTCACCATCACCAACATATCGTAGGCCTGATCTTCCGTCGCGGATTCTTCGTTTCCGAGTTCTTCGGGAAACACCCTTACCAAACGGGGGATTCCCTGCACCGAAATAGCGTAAAAGGCATTTTTATACTCTCCCACACCATTAATCACAGCCAGCCGCTGACCTATGTTGGCATCTTCAATTTCGTCGTTATTCATCAATTCCAATGACACCACCGGCAACGTAATACCGCGCCAATCTACTGTTCCCAACATCCAGGGCGGGGCATCATCGGTTTTCTCGGGCTCATCCCAGGTGACGATCTCGGCAATGGCTACGTTGGGCAGTAGCAACGGGCGCCCGATCATGGGGATTAGTAGGCTAGCGATCTGTTCTGGGGCTTCTGCCATGGTGATATCCATCTTGTTATGTTCTAGGGCAAGCGCAATTAGCCTGCCATTGATTCGGAATAGTGCTCAGCAATGTAACCCGACAGGTGATGCGCCAACTCCACCGGTGTGCCGCTGAACGTAACACAACCGGTTGCTCTGGCAGAATCCGGCATCGAGCTGTTGGCACAGGACCCGCTGTTTTGAGCCCAGACTTCGATGCCCATTTCCCGCAACTTGGCGGCAGCGATCGCACCGTCGTTGCCCATACCACTGAACAGTATAGACCCGGTTTGCACACCAAAATGATCGGCCATTAATGCCATAGCCTGATCAATCGATGGTGAATAGGGCCCTTCCCAGGGCTCCTCGAACAGCGTGACCTGTGAAAATTGATTCACCGTCATTACCTGATCCAGCGGTGCAATCATTATCTGTCCATGACTGATGCGACGACCGGATAACGGCTCCACAAATTTAAAGTGACTGTTTCGCCCCCAGACCTTCGCCAGGGTTTCCTGGAAGCCGGGATCAATATGCTGTGCAATAACGAAAGCGATCGGCAGGCCCGGAACCAGGGCTTCCAAAAACTCTTTTACTGCGGCCGGGCCACCTAATGAGGCACCTAATACCCACACGTTGGACGCAGGCTCCCCTTCTTCATAATGACTTTCTACCAAGGTTGCTTTTACCGGCGCTGGAGAATCGACCGAGGATTCATGTAACACCTCAAGATCGCTGCAAACCGGAGCGGGAGATCCCACAATGTCTTTTAATTTAGAGTAAATCTTTCGTTCCCAGCGCTGGAACTGCAAGCTGTTCATGCCGGGCGCATTGCCTTCACCTAACAGAATCGGGGCTGTCGCGATTTCAAATAACTGCACAATAAAATCCGACCATTTGTCCTCATCTTCCAAGTCAACCAGCCAAACGTCGGTTCCAGGATCCTGAATAACAACGTCACTGACTTTATCCGGCGACAAGCTAACTGCCACATTGTAGCCCACTGATTCGATGGCTTTGCATACAACGTGCCTTTGTAAAGTTGAGTCTGCTATCACCCCGATACTGGGGTTTGGCTTGTGGCTCACTTAACGTTTACTCACCTGACTTTGCTCACCGGGATCGACCCCATTCACGCTTCCTGTTTTATCAATTCGTCTATTGTTTCCAGCAATACGGTTTCCTGATAAGGCTTACCGAGATAACGATTCACACCAATACTCATCGCCCTGTCGCGGTGTTTTTCACCGGTACGCGATGTAATCATAATAATAGGGGTATCTTTCAGACGCTCATCATGACGAACCAGTGTCGCCACCTCGAATCCATCCATACGCGGCATTTCTATATCCAGCAACATGACGTCCGGCTTAATATCCTGTAGCTGAGTGATGGCATCAACACCGTCTTTGGCCGTGACCACTTCGAATCCGTTGCGCTCCAGCAAGCGGCTGGTTACCTTACGCACGGTAACCGAATCGTCTATTACCATCACCAGCGGCGTTTCATTCACCTGTGCCAGCGGCGTTTCATTCACCTGTGCCAGCGGCGCACTGAATTCTTCACCGTCTATACCAATCTGAGCTTGCTCAGCGCGAATCACGGCGCTCAGATCAAGTATGATAACCACGCTACCGTCACCCAGAATGGTGGCTCCGGAAATACCACTGACCGCCGCCAATTGTGGGCCTACCGATTTCACCACCACTTCCCGTGAACCCAACAAAGAATCCACTTGCAAGGCAACCGCATGATCCACACCACGCACCAGCAACACCGGCAAAGGTTTCGTGTGACCGGACAAATTCGGCACCGGCGTGTTATGCACGTAGCGTCCCAAATAACGCACACCGTATTGCTGGCCTGCGTATTCAAAACTGGGGGCATCCGGTTGATAGTACGCTTCCAGCTCGTAGGGGCTGACACGCACGATACCTTCGATATTATTCAAAGGTATGGCATACAAATCTTCGCCTACTCGCACCATCAAGGCACGGTTCACCGAAACCGTAAACGGCAGCCGCACGGTAAATTGCGAACCGCTACCGGGTGCTGAATGCAGTTTTACACTACCGCCCAACTGCTTAATTTCGCTGTGTACCACATCCATACCCACACCACGACCGGAAATTTGCGTCACTTTCTCGGCCGTGCTGAAACCCGGCTTGAAGATAAACTGCATAATTTCTTTGTCGGTCAGCGGCGCGCTGGCTTTCATCAAACCACGCTCGATCGCCCGATTCTTAACGCCGTCCAGATTGATACCCTTGCCGTCATCGGTCAGGCGCAATACCACTTCACCGCCTTCCCGAGCCAGGTGAATAGTAATACGGCCGGTTTCCTTTTTGTTTTTCGCAACACGCTCTTCCGGCATTTCCAGACCGTGATCCACCGCATTACGCAACATGTGCTCCAGGGGTGGCACCATCCGTTCTAAAACGGTCCGATCCATTTCACCCTCTGCACCGATGATTTCCAGCTCGGCTTTTTTGCCCAATTCGCCGGCGATCTGGCGCACGATTCGACGCAAACGTGGCACCATCCGGGAGAACGGAACCATGCGGGTGCGCATCAGGCTTTCCTGCAACTCACTATTAATACGGCCCTGCTGGATCAATAATGTTTCTGCGTCACGGGTGCGATCGACTAAGGAATCCCGTAGATCGATCATATCCGATACGGTTTCACCCAGAGAACGTGAAATCTGGTTCAGCGTGGAATAGCGATCCATTTCCAGGGGATCGAAATCTTCGTACTCCTGGCCTTCGGTTTGCGCTTGCTGATAGCGATGCAGAATTTGCGCTTCGGTCTCGATATCAAGTCGTCGCACCAATTCCTTCGCCCGCTCGATGGTCATACCCACTTCGTCAATAACGTGGTTGAAGTCGGTAATTTCCTGTTCAATCCGGCCGCGGAAAATGGAGGTTTCACCGGCCAGATTAACCAAACCTTCCATCAGCTCTGACGGCACTTTGATACTTTCACCGCTGGCGCGTTTAACTTCTTCCGCATGGAACGCTGAGGCCGGGAATACATCGGATTTGGCAACGTTCACTTGCAACGGAGCCAACGTTTCGGGTTCGGCAGCGGACTCCGGTTGCTGCGCTCGGGCCACGGCCGAATCAATATCTTCATCCAGCGTAAACTCGAACTCGGCGCTCTCTGCTTCGCCGGCAGAAAGGATAAGTTCACTACCATGCTGGCTCAAATGCTCCATTTGCTGGAACAAACGGTCGTGCTCGGATTGAACTTTACTGAAGAAGGCGTCATCCAGTGCCACCCGATCGGTTTCGCTTTGAATCAAAAAGCTTTCGAAGTTATGGCTCATATTCCCGATCTGAACCAAACCGGCTAAGCGAGCACCGCCTTTCAGAGTGTGCAGCAACCGCTTCATTTCATCTAGGTGTGCCTGGTTATCGCGATCAGCCAGCCAGGCGTTAATCGTATTATCGATCCCTTCAGTGAGTTCTTCCGCTTCCTCAATAAAGATCTCGAGAATTTCGGTATCCAGCTCTTCACCATTACCCCCCAATGCAGACAACGCACTGGTATCCTGCTCAGCCGGGGTGGCGAATGCAGATCCCTGCAGATTAACCGTTAATTTTTCCGGCTCAGGCGCAGGTTCAACCGCCATGGTTTTCAGGCGGCCATGGGTAAAGTCGTCAATCTTGCCGATCAGGTCGTCTGCCGGTGCCGCCTGCTGTCCACTCTGAATGGATTCGAACATGACGGCTAGCCGATCGTGGCATTGGTGCAACAGATCAAACAACACCGGTGTGGCGGTGAAGTTTTTCATGCACAAGCCTTCGTATAGATTTTCCAGGTGATGACCCAGATCGCCCATTTCTTTCATGTCGGACATTCGCGCACCCCCTTTCAGGGTGTGCAGATTACGTTGTAGACCCGCCACAATATCCAGGTCATCCGGTGTCTCGATCCAGGATTGCAGTTGCTCTGCTGTGGTATCGAGAATTTCCGACGCCTCTTCCAGAAAGATCTCGACCAGCTCCGGATCATAATCACCGGATACCTCGTCACTCACGACTACTTCCGGCTGAGCGGGCTCTTCTTCCAATTGATCAATTTCTTCAAAGTTGAAGCTAGCGGGTGCTTCAACGTCGTCTTCATGGCTGATAACAAACTCTTCGGTTTGCAGCTCCGGTGGAGCATCGTGCTGATCGCCCTCCGCCACCAAATCGGCGTCATCGATGTCAAGCTCAAAACCGGTGGCTTCGCTATCGTCAACGATCGGCTCTTGTTGGGACGCCAGGTCGGCATTATCCTCCGTTAAAGAAAATGCCTCTAACGGGTCTTCAGCTTCATCGGCTTCGTGTGCGCTAGCAGCAGTATCAAAAGCATCAACGGCGAAACTATCTGCTTCGGCGTCGGGCTCGGCTTCCAGAGCTTGTTCCTGATCCGCTAGTGATTCAATAGTGAAGGCGTCCGGCTGAGGCGCGTCGGTTTCGCTGGCTTCTGCTGCATTCATTTGCTGATGCGCGGTATCCAGCTGCTCACTCATCTGCGGAGCCTGATCCATCAAACTTTGCAGCCGCGCAATGGTCTCGTCAGCCGGATTAGCGGGCTGTCCGGCGGCGATAAAGTCCATCATCGTCACTAATTCTTCATGAGCATCATGGGCGGCTCTGAAGAACGAGTCGTCGGGAGTGACCATACCATTGGACGCGGCTTCATACAGCTCTTCCAATGTCATGCTTAATCCCACCACCTCATTCAACTGAGCTGCGGTCGCACTGCGGGCAAGAATGCGTAATTCCTGCCGCAACTGATCCAGCTTTTCACCCGGAACCGGGTCGTTCTCCCAGCTGCGCAGCTCATCGCCCGCATCCATTATCAGATCCATTGCTTCGGCCAGGAATACACTGACCAGCTGCGGATCCGGTTTACCGGACTCGGCCGAATCAATATCGTGAGCATGCTTGAGCTTATCTTCACGCATCTCATTAAGACGGGTCAGGTATTCCTCACTACCGATGATCGGTGCAGCAGGGTGGGACATTAAATCTTCCAGCCCTTGCTCGATTAACTGTACGAAATCACCCAACATCAATTTGATATTGTCGTCGGCGGGTACACCCTGCAAATGACATTCTTTATAAAAGCGTTCCGTAGGCGCTGCCAAATCTGCAATGGGCTGTATACCGGCCATATGCGCACTGCCTTTTAACGTATGCAGTGCCCGTAACATGTCGTCGCTGAGTATTTGGGCCGGCTCATTATTCAGATAGGTCTTCAGCGTTTCTAGATGAGAAGAAGCTTCCTGGCTGAAAATGTCCACGAGTACGGAATCGATTTCCGATTCCGGTTCTTCGGACCCGGGTGTTTCAGGTGCCAGTGATTCTGCTTCCGCTTCCGGGATCTCCTCAACCACCGGTGGAGCTTCTTCTGGAGCGGGAGCTGCAGCATCCAGGCGAAGATCAGCCGGCAACGACGGTGGTGTTTCGCCTTTTGCCAAGGCATCCGCTACCGCCGCCAAAGGGTCTACATCGATATCGGGTTTAACCCGGTCTTCAAACGCCTTCACCAACTGTGGGATCACTTCTGTGACCCGCTCCACTATTCCGGTTACTTCCGTTGTCGTTTCAATATTCTTGTCCAGCACGCGGTTCAGCATATTCTCAACTGACCAGGCTAGCTCGCCCACCACGGTGGCACCGACCATACGGCCACTGCCTTTCAATGTATGGTAGGCACGGCGTAATTCTTTTAGCGCTTCTTCGTTATCGTAATCTGAAATCCACTGGGGCAAATATTCATTAATGGTTTCCAGAACTTCGCCCGCCTCTTCAATGAAAATTTCGATGACTTCCTCATCGATCAGATCATCTTCTTCTTCCGGCTCTGGCTCGGATGGCGCTTCCGCTATTTCGTCTTCACTAAAATCAATCTGAATGAATTCATCTTCTTCACCATCCACCAAATCGAATTGCAGCTCTTCTTCCAACTCTGCTGTTTCCGTTTCAGAAGCGCCGACGGATGCCGGAGTTTGCAGGTCAAATTGCTCTGACTCTGCTCCCGATTCAAGATAGTGACTCTCCGATCCTGAATCACCCTGCAAGGCAGCCAGCTCTTCAGAATCAATGCGTTCTGCGGGATAACCCAGATTAGCTACCGCGTCTTCCGCGATAGCCAGGATATCCTCATCGCCAGGAAAGCGGTCGCCCAGGCGTTCCAGATAATATTCCACGCTGGTGATCGCATCAGCCAACGTATCCAACTGCTTCCAGTGCGGTCGTTCATTGGCATCAATCAAACGCTCACTGATAAAAAGAATACAACTTTGCAATAATGCCGCAGGATGGCTCAGCGGCACCATCAGCAGTCCGCCGCGGACGCTGTGCAGAATATCCGGTACAGCCTGCAATGAGTTACTATCAAAATCAGAGCTGATGTATTCAGAAATGGCGTCTTTCGCGTTTTCCAGCCCGGCCCTGGATTCTTCTATAACCGCAGAGCGGGCTTTGCTGATCTGCTCCGGTGAGACATATTGTCCATCCGTTTCTTCATCATCATTGATCGCAGCAGAAGGATCATGCGCCATCCCCTGCAATGTCGCTTCCACATACAACAGTGCGCCAGCTATATCCATCAGCTCATTGTCGTCCGGCGCCTCCTGGCTTTCTATCATGCGGCCGATGGTATCAATTTGCTCCGCAATAACCCGACGCGGATTTCCCACACCCAGCACCGCCAGGGTATCTGACACCTGCTTTAGGGCCGGGATGACAGTCCGCAATTCCTGAGTATTGTAGGCGTCGCCCCGCATAAATAGATCCAGGGTTTCTTTAATGCCACCCAGCTCTTCCAGCAGAACAGTGACAACAGACGCAATGGTCGATTTACCCGGTCCGGATAAACTACGCTGTTCGCCATCCAGTAATACTTCCGACGGCAGCGCACTATCCAAACGGAAGGCTTCTTTTACACGTCCGATACGGGCGGTTTCACCTTCACTTCCGGCCACATAAAACAGCAGATTCTTTAACAGATCGGTGGGTACCGGTTCACCCACTTTTGCCCCGGTATCGATACTATTTTTGAGCTGGCGGTCGAGCTGACCAAACAGCATTTTTACCGAGGTTCCCAGTTCAATATAATTCCGCGACACCCCTTCAACCAATGCTGCGGAAACCCACCACAACTGGCCCATTGGCGTATTGCTATAAAGCTGCTCCAGTTTAGCCAGGGATTTGGCCATATAGCCCAGATTAGTCGGCATATCCTGATTACGAATCAGACCCACCAGAGCGAACTGGTAGAGTTGACGAATTTTTTTCAATAACTCGGGTAACTGCGCCAATGCCTCTTGTGAGACGGTTTCTTTCGGAGCGGCTTCACCCCCGGCCTGCAGATCCGGTTTGAACAATACTGTTTCGGATAATAGGTGTTCGCCACGCGCCGCGCGCAGATCATTCAGTAGCGGCAGAACCAGAACCGGCATGTCCCGCTGGCCATCCTTGATGCGTTCCAGATATTCCGGCAATTGAAGAATGGCCCGCATTAACACTTCTTGCGCGTCTTCAATTCGTTGCACCTGTTCGTTGATCAGCGCAATCGCCAGATTTTCCATTTCTTCGGCAACTAAGGCAGCACCGTAGAACTCCACCATTTGCAGCGTACCCGTCACCTGATGCAGGTGAGCGAGACAAAAACGCATGCGCGAGGAGTCGTCTGGATTCTCTTCAAACGCTTCTAACGATTGTTGCGCCTGTTTCAGGGTTTCTTCGATTTCACCTTTGACCCATTCCAGCGCTTGATAATCGTGTTGATCAGCCATGTCTGCTCCTGGCTCTGGTTATAGTTGGTTGCGTTTTCTATACGCGAGGGTGTCTTTGAACTGAATGCGTTCCAAGTCCGGGCGTTTCCAATCAATCACTTCGCCCACACCCAACACCATAATGCCACCGGGTACTAACCGGTCAGCCAACTGTGTCACTATGTCTTTTTTGCGCCAACTCTGAAAATAAATCAGTAAGTTCTGACAAAACACCACATCCACGTTCTGCATGGGGGCGGCGCGTAAATCCAGTACGTTAATTCGCGCAAAACAAACCCGTTCTTTCAATCGTTTGATGACACGACTGCGGCCGGGCTCCGCTGTTTCAAAATATTGATCGACGTAATGCTTGTCCAACCGCTCCAATCTGCGTGCGGCGTAAACTCCGTCCCGCGCTTTGGCCAGCGCCGGTAAACTGATGTCGGTTGCGGTTATGCCGTAGTAACATTTACGGCTCTGCTCAGACACCAGTTCATCCAACACCATCGCCAGGGAATAAGCTTCCTCTCCCGTCGCACAGCCTACGCTCCACAACTCGATATCTTTACGACCTTCGTCCTCATAGAGCTTGCGGCAATAATCCACCACTAACTCATAAGAACCCGGATGCCTGAAAAAACTGGTTTCCTGAACGGTTAATCGGTCCACCAGGGTTGCCCATTCGACCTCCCCTGATAAGCCAGACATTAATTTATCGTAGTAGATATCGTAGTCAGCGCAGCCAATTTCGCGCATACGGATGTTGAGACTGGTTTCGAGAAATGATTTACGTTCGAAGGAAAGCTGCATGCCGGTGCGATCTTCAAGCAGCGCGCGCCAACGGTTAAATTGCTCGTCGTTGAGTTCGGATTTCCCGTAAAAGCTCCACTGTTCTGCTGGCACTGACATTGCTCCCGACCTCGACACCCTAAACCGGATTTGACCGACAAATACGGCCGGCCAAATCCATAGGTGTTTTACATTCCGGTCTCAGGCAGCTTGAAGCCGGCAACCGAATTCCGCATTTGTACCGCCAGTTCCGCCAAGTTTCCGATAGACGTCGCTGTCGCGGTGGTACCTGCAGAGGTTTGCGAGGTGATTTCCTGGATAACATTCATCGTATTGGAAATATGGCCCGCAGAGGCTGCTTGCTGTCGTGCTGCGTTGGATATGTTTTGGATCAAGTCCGCCAGGTTACTGGATACGTTCTCGATCTCTTCCAGTGCAACACCCGCGTCTTGCGCCAGGCGAGCACCCCGTACCACCTCAGAGGTGGTTTGTTCCATCGAAATTACCGCTTCGTTGGTATCGGTCTGGATGGTTTTAACCAGTGCTTCAATCTGCTTGGTTGCCGCCGATGCCCGTTCTGCCAGTCGTTGAACCTCATCCGCTACCACCGCAAAGCCTCGACCTGCTTCACCTGCCATAGAGGCCTGGATCGCAGCGTTCAATGCCAGGATGTTGGTTTGGTCGGCAATGTCGTTGATCAACGATACGATATCGCCGATCTCCTGCGAGGATTCACCCAGACGTTTAATCCGTTTGGACGTTTCCTGAATCTGTTCACGAATCGTGTCCATCCCGTGGATGGTGTTTTGTACCACTTCAGCACCTTTGTTGGCGATCGATACCGACCGCTCCGCAACCGCCGCTGATTCAGCCGCGTTCGCCGACACCTGGTCGATGGACACCGCCATTTCGTTGATTGCTGCCGAAGCCCCGGCAATTTCCTGGGCCTGGTGCTCAGACGCTTCCGCCAGATGCATCGCCGTAGCCTGGGTTTCCTGGGCTGCTGCCGATACCTGTACCGCGGTTTCGTTGATGGTGGATACCAGTGAGCGCAATTGGTCAATGGTGAAGTTGATGGAGTCAGCGATGGCACCGGTGAAATCCTCGGTTACCGTCGTTTGTATGGTTAAGTCACCATCGGCCAGATCGCCCAACTCGTCAAGCAATCGCAGGATCGCTTCCTGGTTGTGCTGGTTCTGCATTTCTTTTTCTTCACGACGCTGCTCTTCCTCCGCCAACCGGCCCCGGGATTGAGCCATAAAGGAAACGAAGATCATGATCAGGAAGAATAAAGTTGCTATGCCGAATATGGCACCGAATATAGCAGACCAGAAGCCGGCTATCGGCGTTGCTTCAAACGATCGCGCCAAAGCGCCGGTTTCAGTCAACAGCGTTTGGGAATCCTTAAAGATGCCGTTGGCTGCAGCCCGCACCTGGAATAATTCCGGCGAGCTTTCCAGAATTTCGTCAACGCTTTCGTTGACGCCGGCGAACAAATCAGAAATTTCATTCAGGGATTCCTGTGCCGCGGAGTCACGTACCCGGGTAACCCCCAGTGACTTGTCCCCTTCCAGCATACCCTGTAATACCCGGCCGAAACGCTGCGTATCCTGCCCGAAGCTGTCAGCCGCCATAACCGCGTCTTCGCCGCCTTCCAATACTTTGTTAACCGATCGCACGATCCGTTCTGCCAACAAAGATTGACGCTGCGCAACTGCGACCTGATCAGCCGGCGCTCTACTGTCCACCAGTGTCTGTACAACGAGGTCATATTCTTCCTGCAACACAGGAATATTATCGTTCAGCGCGCGGGCCACATCGTGCAGGTTGATCACCGTCTGGCGACCTTCCAGAATCACATCGGAGCTTTCGGATACCTGCTTCCAGACTTTCTCTACGTCCCCCATTTCCACCGAGGCGGTAGAAACGAAGATAGAGTCGGCATTCAACCCTTCATCCGGAGATCCGCTTTTAATCGCATCCCATTCCAGACCGAATTCTACCCGGGCCTGATCCAGGAAGGCGAACGCATCGGCGTTACCGGCAGCGGCTTCCAGAGCGTTCTTCGCGATCCGCTGGGACAATACCCGCAGCTCTGTCGCTTTGGTTACGTATTTCGCTGATTGCTCACTATGGTTGGCTACATAGTAAAAGTTCATCAACATGAGGACGATGGCTACAACCAATCCGACAATATAGACTGGTACCAAATTCGTGGATTTACTCGTTTCCAGCTTTCCAGTGCTAGACGACATAGGCGGACTCCTGGCCGTTTTGTGCACAATTATTGTTTTTTGAACACGTGTTATAGGACATTTTAAAAACCTCTGCTTTTAGCGATGCCCTGCAGGTGAACAATCCCAAAAGGCGCTACTCGATTCAACTTTCAATTCTTAATTAAAGAACAAATTCTGAGAGATGCCTTATCGTTTAAGTATTGAACATTTCTGTTCACGGTTGGTGTAGGTAAAACTTCTGCAATTCCTACCCCGATTCAGCAACCCGATTTCGGATCACGTGAATATTGTGGGCCCCAAAACAGACTACAGACTGAACTCTGGATTAAGAGGCCACATTGAGAAAACGCGGATCACGCGCCAGCTCATATAAACTAAACCAGGCCCAGAAACCTTTTTCGGTTTCAAAGCCCCCCTTCAGATAAGGCAGGGTATCTGCGTACTCTGCCGGTACCTGTTGGGTATATTCATCCTGGGCTATGTGCTGCATACCGAGCACTTCATCCACAACCAACCCGCTATACAATTCCCCGCGCTCCAACGCCAGCAATCGGCGGCGCTTGAGCTGTAACTGCGAGGGGTTTTCCAGGAACGCCATCAAATCCATCACCGGCATCAATCGGCCCCGGACGTTAGCAATCCCCTTGACCCAGGTTTTAACGCCGGGCACCTGTGTATAACGAGGTACAGTAAGAATTTCCGAGACTTCATCCATGGGCGCCACATAACGACGCTGGTTCAGGGTAAAACCGACTCCGCTCCAGATCGCTCGCGCTTGCTGTTGCTCAGGCAGGCCCTTGGCAAATTGTCGGCTGCGCTCAGATATTTCAATGAGCTTTCGATAGGCTGTTGAAACCTCAGACATAATTTGGGTCAGCTTCCGCTCATTGCTCGGTTGATAGTATCGATCAATACCTTTTCATCCACGGGCTTGGTCAGATAATCGGTTGCACCCTGGCGCCGCCCCCAAACTTTATCGGTTTCCTGATCTTTTGTGGTTACGATAATCACCGGAATGTGCTTGGTATCGTCGCCCTTACTCAATTGACGGGTTGCCTGAAAACCGTTCAGCCCCGGCATAACGACATCCATTAACACTACATCCGGCTGCTCTTGACGGGCAACCGCCACACCGTCGGCCCCGTTATCAGCAGTAATTATTTCAAACCCGTGCTTTTCCAGGGTTTCTTTAAATTTGTAGGTCTCGGTCGGTGAATCATCAACGATTAAAACGCGAGGCATAGCTCCTCCGTGGTCAAACATTTAAGGGGGGTCCGCTTTTCAGGCAGCCGCAACGTGCTCGCGGATGGCCCCAAGTAATTCTTCTTTGCTGAATGGTTTGGTCAGGTACTGATCAGACCCCACTATGCGCCCTTTAGCCTTATCGAACAGGCCATCTTTACTGGACAACATAATTACAGGAGTCGATTTGAATGCACTGTTATTCTTTATCAACGCACAAGTCTGATAGCCATCCAGGCGCGGCATCATAATATCAACGAAGATAATGCTAGGCTGTGAATCAGCAATTTTTGACAATGCGTCGAAGCCATCAGTGGCAGTAATTACGGTGCATCCGGCTTTTTTTAACAATGTTTCCGCGGTTCGACGAATGGTTTTGCTATCGTCAATTACCATCACTTTCAGGTTCTCAAAATTATCTTCCATCGACATTGCCTTTGTATTTTAAAACAGCGATAAGTCAGCAATCTTATTATAGTTATAATATCGTTATAGGCAGTTCGCAAACTCAAACTGCGATAAAATCCACCCTAAGTGCGACGCAGCATGATTTTTATCACAATTTCTATATTCAATCTATAAACTACTGTGGTTTAAGCGTTTTTTATAACCATTATTTAAATAACGATATTTATAACCAGATAGACAGTTCCGGTGTAATCTATATGCAGTTTTCGGCTCAAAACCCCAAACAGAAAATGGATCAAATTTAACATGGCTATCAAAATCGGGGTGGTGATGGACCCCATCCAATCTGTCACTTACAAAAAGGATAGCACTCTCGCCATGTTGTGGGAGGCAGATTCGCGTAATTGGCAAATTTTTTACATGTTACAGACAGATTTGTACATCGAACAAGGACAAGCACGGGCCAAAATGACCCGTCTACACCCTAAAAAAGACCCGAACCACTGGTATGAGTTTGCAGAAAGCGACGACATTGCCCTTTCCGAACTGGACACGATCCTGATGCGGAAAGACCCGCCGTTCGATATGAACTTCATTTACACCACTTACGTACTGGATCAGGCCCGCGCCGATGGCGTACTGATCGTGAACCATCCGCAAAGCCTGCGAGACTGTAATGAAAAGGTATTTGCGACCCGCTTTCCTGACCTGTGCACCCCCACTTTGGTGAGTGCAGACAAAATCAAATTGCGGGCCTTTGCCAGCGAGCATCAGGATATTATTCTTAAACCCCTGGACGGCATGGGCGGCGCATCCATATTTCGCACCGGTAACCAGGACGGCAATTTGAGCGTCATTATCGAAACCCTCACTCATCACGGCCGCACTCCTGCCATGGCTCAACGCTACATCCCCGAGATCAGCAAAGGGGATAAACGCATCCTGGTTATTAATGGCACACCGGTTTCCCATTGCCTTGCTCGCATCCCTGCACAAGGCGAAGTGCGTGGCAATCTGGCAGCAGGTGGCTCCGGCGTGGTACAACCTTTATCTGAAAACGATCACCGGATTTGCGCGCAGGTGCGCGACACACTGATAGAAAAAGGGTTAATCTTCGTCGGTCTGGATGTCATTGGTGATTACCTTACTGAAATTAATGTTACCAGCCCCACTTGTATCCGCGAGATTGATGCGGGAGCAGGGATCAACATCGCCGGTCTATTATTAGATGCCGTTGAACTTAAATTAAAAGAAAGAAATTAAATAGAAAGCTTATGGCTGCAGTCGCCGAACGTCCTTCGATTACCGCAACAGACCGGTTTACCTTTACGCTGTTTCTGGCGCTCACATTGCACCTGGTGGTGTTGCTGGGTGTCGGCTTCGGTTTTCCCGAACCCCGTCACGCGCCGGCGTCCCTGGAAGTTATTCTGGCTAAACACAAAGCCTCCGAAGCTCCGGAAGACGCTGATTTTATTGCCCAGGCCAATCAGGAAGGCAGTGGCACGGAGCAAGAAAAACTCAAGCCCACAACCGATCAGCTGGCGGATTTTGATGACGCGGTGATTCGCAAAATCAAGCCGATTCCTCAGCAAGCCACCCAAAAAGAAGTGAAACCGAAAACGGAAACGCAACTTAGCACGACCGGACAGAGCGATCAGAAAACGATCGACACGTCCACCAGCGAAGAAGATAAGAAAGTCACCGTTTCGAAAGAAGAGATGCTGGCCAACCTAAATCGACAAATCGAAATGGCCAGTTACGAAGCTGCACTCGAAGAGAAACGCCAGGCTTACGCCAAGCGCCCAAAAAAGCGTGTACTGACGTCGGCCAGCGCAGTAGAGGCCCGCGATGCCGCCTACCTGGATGCATGGCGCCTTAAGATCGAGCGTATTGGTAACATGAATTACCCCTCTGAAGCGCGCAAACGAAAGCTCTACGGACAATTACGACTATTAGTCTCCATTAATTCGGACGGCAGCCTGAGAGAGATGAAAATTCTCAAAAGTTCCGGTCATCGCATGCTGGATCAGGCGGCCATGCAAATTGTGAAGCTGGCTTCCCCGTTCTCCGCTTTTCCGCCGGAAATCAAGCAAGATACAGACATATTGGAGATAATCCGTACCTGGCGCTTCGAAAAAGGAGACTATCTGTCGTCCTATTAAGACTGCGCAAATAGGGGGCATCGACCGGGTTGAGGCAAGCATTCCAAAAATCACTTGAACCCCATCGTCTAAGGCTCAATACTTTAACCATGACTGACCTACGCCCTACCTGTTTTAAAAACCACTTTCTGATCGCCATGCCGACCATGAGCGACCCTAACTTCGCGCATTCCATCACTTATATTTGTGAACATAATGATGAGGGCGCAATGGGTATCGTAGTGAACCGGCCAATGGATCTAATGGTGGGCGATATCCTGTCCCATCTGAAAATTGATGAATACGATCAAAGCTATGACGATGTACCGGTGATGTGCGGCGGCCCGGTCCAGATGGAACGCGGGTTTGTCCTGCATCGCTTTGAAGCCGATCAATGGGAGAGCAGTCAGCGACTGCAAGGCGATATCTGCCTGACCAGCTCGAAAGATATTCTGCAAGCGATCGCCAATAATCAGGGCCCCCGGGAAAACCTGATTGCACTGGGCTACGCAGGCTGGAGCGCAGGACAACTGGACGAAGAAATGGCGCAGAACGCCTGGTTGAGCGTCAAGGCCGACCCTGACATTATATTTTCCACCCCCTGCGAACAACGCTGGCAGGCTGCGGCAAAGTTATTAGGGGTCGATCTGGCCTTAATGACCAACCAGATCGGCCACGCATAAGTCATCCTCTGATCATGACTGCAGCCGATCACAGTCCACCTGTAACCATCACCGTTCTGGCGTTTGATTTCGGCACCCAAAAAATCGGCGTGGCCGTGGGTCAAAGCCTGACCCAAACCGCCACGCCCCTCACCGAGCTAAGCGCTCGCGAGGGTCAGCCGGACTGGAACCAGGTGGCCAGCCTGATTGATGAATGGCAGCCGCAGATATTCGTCGTGGGCGTACCGGTGAATATGGACGGCAGTGAATTTGACCTGACCCTGCGTGCCCGCAAGTTCGGACAACGATTACATGGCCGTTTCGGCAAACCCTGGCATGAAATGGACGAACGCCTGACCTCTTTCGAAGCCCGAGAGAAAAGCCAGATTCACCATAAACGCAGCGCTGGCCGCAGCAGTAAAACCGCCTTGGTTGACAGCGTGGCCGCCAGCCTGATCCTGCAATCCTGGTTTGCAGAACGCTGGCCTACGCTCGCTAACCGTTCGCATTAAGGAAGTGAAGCCAATGAACATACCCGAAGTGGCGCCCCTGCTGAATAAGATGGCGCAGGACATTGAAGATAAAATCATCAGCCGCCTAGCGGAACAGCCTGCCATGATCGGCATCCATACCGGTGGCGCCTGGCTGGCGGAGTATTTACACAAAGCACTCGATTTGCAGCAACCCCTGGGCCTCATGGACATCTCGTTCTATCGGGATGATTTTCAGGGCAAAGGCCTGCACCCCCAGGTGAAACCTTCCAACCTGCCCTTTCATGTCGAAGACCAGCATATAATACTGGTGGACGACGTCATTATGAGCGGGCGTACAATTCGTGCGGCGCTCAACGAACTGTTCGATTACGGGCGCCCTGCCGCCGTGTCATTGGTTACCCTGGTGGATTTGCCGCGCCGCGAATTGCCTTTTCAGCCGGATGTTGTGGGAATAAGCATGGATTTAGCACCCGAACAAAGGATAAAATTGGGCGGCCCCGAGCCCCTGACGTTAACGTTACTCGAACCCAAAGCATGAATGTAAATACACCACCCCATAAATTGCAGCTGAACCAACAAGGTCAATTGCAACATTTTCTCACGACTGAAGGTTTGAGCACCGAACTGCTTACCGAAATTCTGGACACAGCGGAATCCTTTGTCAGTGTCGGTAAACAGGCTGTAAAAAAAGTGCCTTTGCTGCGCGGCAAAACCGTGGTGAACCTATTCTTTGAAGCCAGCACCCGTACCCGCACCACCTTTGAACTGGCAGCCAAGCGCCTTTCAGCGGACGTTCTCAATATCGATATAAGCACCTCTGCCACCTCCAAAGGGGAATCCCTGATGGATATGTTGTGGAATCTCGAAGCCATGGACAGCGACATGTTTGTGGTACGGCATCAGGCCAGTGGCGCGCCTCACTTTATCGCGGAATTTGTCTGCCCGAATGTTGCCGTGATTAATGCCGGTGACGGGCGCCATGCGCATCCCACCCAAGCGATGCTCGATATGTACACCATCCGCCGCCACAAAGGCGACTTTAGCCAGCTTAATGTGGCTATTGTTGGCGATGTACTGCACTCGCGGGTGGCCCGTTCACAAATTCATGCCCTGCGTGGACTAAACGTAGGCGAAGTCCGGGTGATTGGGCCAAAAACCCTGATCCCCGCTGACTTTGAAAACATGGGCGCTAAGATTTACTACGATATGGCCAAAGGCCTGAAAGATGTGGATGTGGTTATTATGCTGCGCCTGCAAAAGGAACGCATGCAGTCTGCACTGCTGCCCAGTGAATCCGAATTCTACCGTTTATACGGTTTGACTCAGGAAAAACTGGCCTTTGCCAGACCCGATGCGATTGTTATGCATCCGGGCCCGATTAATCGCGGCGTCGAGATTGAATCGGCGGTAGCCGACAGTCCGCGCTCCGTCATACTACAACAGGTCAACTACGGTATTGCCGTTAGAATGGCAGTGCTGTCTATGGCCATGAGCGGTCAAACCGAAGCTTATAATTTAGCGAACCAGTCCCAGGATCCAAACCGAGAAGAGAACCAATGACGGAGTCTGCCCACCCCCACTTCAAACAACGCATTGTTATCAAAGGCGGCCGGGTAATAGATCCGCATCAGATATTGGATAAAGTGGCGGATATTTATATTGCGGATGGGGTTATAGCGGGTATCGATAGCGCACCGCAGGGTTTCAAAGCCGATCTTGAACTGGACGCACGAGGCCAACTGGTGATCCCGGGTGCGGTAGACTTATGTGCCCGGATTCGGGAGCCGGGACAAAGCCAGAAAGGTTCCATCTATAGCGAAACCCTCGCGGCGGCGGCAGCCGGCATCACGCATTTATGCTGCCCTCCGGATACGAATCCGGCCATTGATACCCGTGCCGTTGCTTCGCTGATACAGGAACGCGCCCACCAATCCGGTTATACCAACGTGCTGCCCATCGGGGCGCTGACGAAAGGGCTGGAAGGCCAGCAACTTTCCGAAATGCATTCCCTGCGCGAAGCCGGTTGTATCGGTGTTTCACAATTGCGCTATCCAGTGAAGGATACACAGGTGTTGTTGCGTTGCCTGGAATACGCCAGCACTTTTGATCTGATTGTTTTTTTCCAAAGTGAAGATCAATCCATTAGCCCATCCGGCGGCGTGCATTCCAGTGCTACGGCAACACGATTAGGCCTGCCGACGATTCCCGAATGCGCCGAAACCATCGCCCTTTGCCGGGATTTACTGTTGGTGGAACACACCGGTGTCACGGCCCATTTCGGACAAATTTCCTGTGCACGAAGCGTTGACCTGATTGCTGCAGCACAAAGCAAAGGACTACCGGTGACCGCCGACGTGGCGCTGCACCAACTCTACCTTTACGATGAAATGATCAATGGCTTTAACAGCCAGTACCATGTCAACCCGCCACTACGCAGCAAAGCCGACCGCCAGGGTTTAATCGACGGCGTCAAAGCCGGTGTCATTTCTGTATTGTGCTCCGATCACCAACCCCACGAAGCCGCTGCCAAACTGGAACCCTTTCCTACCACTGCCACGGGCATCTCGGGGTTTTCAAGCTTCCTACCGCTTAGCTATAAATTGGTGAAAAATGGCATTCTGACTGAATCGGAATGGGTACAGCGGATTTCCATGAATCCGGCGCGGCTGATCGGCGTGGATACAGGACATTTGAGCATTGGCAGCAACGCCAATATTTGCGTGTTTGATCCGGAGGAACAATGGACCCTGACGCAACGCAGCATCGTATCCCACGGTAAGAATTCGCCTTTCCTCGGCAGCACCCTGAACGGGCGCGTTAAATTAACAGTAAAGGACGGCGCTATTAGCTTTCGCGACTGCGGATCGGACTAGCCGTTCGCCGTCGTCGTGGTCTGAGTAGAACAAAAGCACCCGTACACCAGGGTATTGAGAACGGACAATCGGCGCCCTTGCTTAATCGCATCCAGCACCGGCTCCAGAAAACTGTTCTCTGAGTTGCAGACACCGTCCTGGTGGTAAGGTCCGAAATAGGACAATGCGCCTGCACTATCAAAAAGAACCACAGCGGGTGTGGCAGGAACCAGTTGTTGCAATAGATTTTTTTGTTCAGCGTTTAATTCATCCCCGGAAAGCTCCAGCGTCGCAACCTGCAGTGCATCTGCTTTGGAAAGCTCACTAAAACTGCGATGATAACGCTCAACAAATCGTTCGCACTGACAGCCGGATTGCTTCATTCTGACAAACCAGGGGTTACCCTGGGTCAGTTGAGGAAGCTGTTTTTGTAAGAGCTGTCGCAAGCCTTCCTGCTGTTCTTTTCCCGACAAAACCGGCGGTTGCTGCAAACTGCTATCGAACCATTGCTGTGGCATTAAAAAGAAATACCCGTAGGCAATCGTGACCAACGCTACCCAGGCAGCAAAAAAAACAATCGGCTTAGCTGACCCGGAATGCATTCAATTTGTCGGCCACATCAGCGACCAGCTTTTCTGCTCCTACGATGGCCTGTAAGCCATTGCCCGCATTATGGGACATATCGCCAGATGATTGCTGGATACCGCTCGCATTAGCCGAGACTTCATGGCTCACGCTTGTCTGCTCGTCTACAGCGGCCGCAATTTTCTGGATCATCAGACAGGAATTCTGCAGCTCGTTACTCATCGTCGTCAGCAATTCTACAATCTCATCACTGTGACGTTCTGTTTCCAATACTTGATTCTGGCAATCCTCCATCGCCTCCACCGCGTTCTGACTGCCGGTCTGGACATTGGTGATCAGCTTGTTAATTTCTTTCGTGGAGTCGGATGTTCTGGAGGCTAATGCCCGCACCTCATCTGCAACCACCGCAAACCCCCGCCCCTGCTCTCCTGCCCGGGCAGCTTCGATGGCCGCATTCAACGCCAGTAAATTGGTTTGCTCGGCAACCCCCTGAATCACATCCACCACCGCGCTGATGGACTTACAGTTTTCTGCCAAAGCGGCGATCTTTTTGCCCGCACCACCCAACGATTGTGATAAGCCGCGTACTGAATTTCGCGTACCGTTCACCCGCTCCAAACACACACTATTATTATCGAGCACCTTCTCAGTGCTGCCAGCGGTTCGCTGGGATGCTTCCGATAACGACTCCACGGATTGAGCTAGTTCGTTCATTGCTACCGCGATCTGCTCGCTACGCTGCAGTTCATTACGGGCCAACCCGTCCAGACTTTGGTTGGCCGCTTTCGAAACAGCAATTACATCAACCAACTCCTGCATCACCATTTTGGTGCCCATCAAGACTTGTTCTAAACGCTCCATCATGGCATTAAATTTAAGCAAAACAGGGCTGCCTTCCGCGGCACAGCGCACCGTTAAATCCATGGTATTGTCGGCCCGCTGTACGAGTTCGGATGCCTGAATAATTTCGTGGCTGATGCGTGCTTCCTCTTGACTGAGACGCGCCAACCAAATTAATGCGCCGGTTTCCGCCACCACATAAACGGCATGAATGAAAACCGTATTCCAACCCATACGAGTATTATCAAACACCCAAACCCCCGCGTCATTTTGCTGAAGCGCAAAGAAGCTGACATGGTGTATGGCAACCAGGGCAGCGGCCAACACTAAAGGGCGCCAATCACGATAGGTGAAGAGCAACGCCAAGCCTACAAATACACCAAAGTGCAATTCGATCAGACCGCGCGCCTGGTGAATTTGTAAGATAACAAAGATTACCAGAGCGATTGATATAGCCATGCGTGACAGCAAACTGCCCGGCGCCATACGATAAAGACCGACCGCACCCCCCAAGCTCAACGCACCGATGACCAGCGCTTCAATCCAGGTGTCATACCAACCAGCCAGTGCCAGACTGACAAAAAAACTCAGCCCCAGCACAACCAACATAAAACGATCATTACGAGCGTCCGCTTCCATAACACTTCCTCTGTAAAAACCGACTTACCAGCCTTTCTTCAATCCATCATCGTCTTGCAGGCTGAGCCCTTTTGTGGCCGAATCCAGCGAATCTGCAGATTCAGAACCGAGTTTGATCATTAACCGCAAATCATTTGGTGAATCCGCATGAGCCAGGGCATCTTCATAGGTGATTTCACCCGAGCTGTATAAATCATAAAGCGCCTGGTCGAACGTCTGCATCCCCAGCTCGCGGGATTTAGCCATTAACGGTTTCAGCAAATGCACTTCCCCTTTGCGGATATGGTCTGCCATTAGTGGGGTATTCAGTAATACTTCAATGACCGCACGACGGCTTTTGCCATCCGGCGACGGAATTAATTGCTGTGCCACCATGGCGCGCAGATTGAGTGACAAATCCATCCACAACTGGCTGTGACGATCAGCCGGGAAAAAGTGAATAATGCGGTCGAGTGCCTGGTTCGCATTGTTGGCGTGCAGCGTAGCCAATACCAAATGGCCGGTTTCCGAGAACGCCACCGCATATTCCATTGTTTCTCGGGTTCGAATCTCGCCGATCATAATCACGTCCGGTGCCTGGCGTAGCGTATTTTTCAACGCAACATCAAAACTGGCGGTATCCAGGCCGACTTCACGCTGGGTGACGATACAGCCTTTGTGCTGATGAATATATTCGATCGGGTCTTCGATACTGATGATATGACCTTTCGAATTGCTGTTGCGATGACCGATCATTGACGCCAATGATGTCGACTTACCGGTGCCGGTTGCGCCGACAAAGATAACAATGCCGCGCTTCGTCATGGCCAGGTCTTTCAATGTGGAAGGCAGACTGAGCTCGTCGATTGTCGGAATACGAGTCTCGATACGCCGCAATACCATGCCCACCAGATTGCGCTGGTAAAATGCGCTGACCCGGAAGCGCCCGATGCCCCGCGCGGAAATCGCGAAATTACATTCGTGGGTCTCAATAAATTCTTTACGCTGGGCTTCACTCATTACACCCAGCACCGTCTCGCGGGTTTTCTCCGGGCTCAACGCGGTTTTGGTCACAGGTACGACTTTGCCGTGTACCTTCATTGAAGGCGGAACACCCGCCGTAATAAATAAATCCGAGCCGCCCTTTTCCACCATCAGCTTCAATAGGTTTTCAAAATCCATGGTTTATCCCAACGTGTTATTTTAAGCCATCCGGATTCTTCGCTTTCTCTCGTGCAAGCTCCATACTCACGTGCCCTTTACGCACCAGGTCACCCAAACATTGATCCAGGGTTTGCATACCCAGGGATGCGCCGGTTTGGATCGCGGAATACATCTGTGCGATTTTGTCTTCACGGATAAGGTTCCGGATCGCCGGTGTGCCGATCATAATTTCGTGCGCCGCGACTCGCCCTCCACCGGTTTTCTTCAGCAAGGTCTGCGAAATAACGGCTTGCAGCGATTCCGACAACATCGATCGCACCATGGCTTTTTCCGCCGCCGGGAAAACATCCACAACCCGGTCAATGGTTTTTGCCGCTGACGTGGTATGCAATGTCCCGAAAACGAGGTGGCCGGTTTCCGCCGCGGTTAACGCCAAACGAATGGTTTCCAAATCCCGCATTTCACCCACCAGAATGATATCCGGGTCTTCCCGCAATGCTGACCGCAACGCTTCCGCGAACCCCAGAGTATCCCGGTGCACTTCGCGTTGGTTAAGCAGGCATTTTTTCGATTCGTGAACAAACTCGATCGGGTCTTCAATGGTTAGAATGTGCTCGTATCTAGTCTCGTTAATGTAATCAAGCATCGCCGCCAGAGTGGTGGATTTACCGGAACCGGTCGGCCCTGTCACCAGCACCAAGCCGCGAGGAAACTCACAAATGTTCTTAAATACCTGACCTTGCCCCAGATCTTCCATCGATAACACTTTCGACGGGATGGTCCGGAACACCGCACCGGCGCCCCGGTTCTGGTTAAACGCGTTGACCCGGAAACGCGCCACACCGGGCACTTCGAAGGAAAAATCCGTTTCCAGAAACTCTTCAAAATCTTTGCGTTGCTTATCATTCATGATGTCATAAATGAGGCCATGCACCTCTTTATGATCCATCGCGGGCAGATTAATGCGGCGCACGTCGCCGTCCACCCGAATCATCGGTGGCAAACCTGCAGACAAGTGCAAATCCGACGCGCCGTTTTTCACGCCAAAGGCGAGCAATTCCGTAATGTCCATGGGGTACCTTTATGTGAACTGTTGACTCTCTACCAACAAGATTAGCAGACATTCTGCGCGCGTCGTTTTTAGCACCCGCACCTAAACGAGTTTTGTGATTAAATACCACACTTCAACGGCAAATACTTTATTCTCCCCCCGACCCCGGAGCTTATGGTCATTCCATGATCGATTTAGAACAGCGCTATTTTTCCGTCCGCCAACGCATCAGCACCACTGCGCAGCAGCTGAAGCA
>Ga0207904_1000199_pt1 | contig 28886 bp, 27 predicted proteins | sample MalvirmetaMSP118_FD_184232 | JGI IMG/M metagenome (GOLD analysis project Ga0207904, IMG submission 184232) | Marine viral communities from the Deep Pacific Ocean - MSP-118 (SPAdes) | ecosystem: Environmental > Aquatic > Marine > Oceanic | place: Pacific Ocean | collected 2011-05-30 | reverse complement strand
CGTCGCGGCCGGCCTCGACGGCGGGCCGCATATCTCCCACGCCCTCGACGTCGCCGACGAGGCCGCCGTCGCCGCCATCTTCGAGAGGGTGGAGGCGGACCACGGGCCGATCGCCGTCGTCGTCGCGGCCGCCGGAGTGCTCATCCTCGACGAGAACGGGGCCCGGCGCCCGATCACCGAGACGTCGGCGAGCGAGTGGGACATCACCCAGCGCGTGAACAGCACCGGGACCTTCCTCCTCATCCGCGAATATCTGCGCCGTCGCACGCGCGTTCCCCATGCGGGCGCGCGCTTCATCACGTTCGGTTCGGTGGCCGCACAGCTCGGCGGTTACCGCTCCAGCTCCGCCTACATCGCCAGCAAGAGCGCCATCCTCGGCCTGACCAAGGCCGCGGCGCGCGAGGGCGCGCCCATCGGCGTGGCGGTGAACGCGGTGGCGCCGGGGCTGATCGACGCGCCGATGCTGCGGATGTCCCTCGACCCCGCCGACGACGCGGAGATCTCGAAAACGATCCCGCTCGGCCGGATCGGCACGCCGGAGGACGTGGCCGGGGCGGTCTCGTATCTCTCTGGCCCCGACAGCGCCTATCTCACCGGCGCCGTGATCGACGTGAACGGCGGCTACAGGATGCAGTGATGAGCCGGTTTGCGCAGCACGTCTCGCATCTGCTGGCCGTCATCGCCGCCCTCGCGCTGGGGCTGATGATGCTCCACGTCACCGCCGACGTCGTCGGCAAGTACGTGTTCAACAGCCCGATCCCCGGCACCGCCGAGGTGGTCGCCAGCTACTACATGGTTTCGGCCGTGTTCCTGCCCCTCGCCTGGGTGGAGATTCGCGAGGGCTCGATCATGGTCGAGATCCTCTACGACCTGCTGCCCCGGCTTGGGCGCCGGATCTGCCTGCTGGTCGCGACCGCCCTGTCGGCCCTGTTCTACGGCGGCCTGTCCTGGCTCTCGTGGGCGCCGGCGGTCAAGGCCTGGCAGATCGGCGAGGTCGTGGAAGGCACGTGGCGGGTCGTCGTCTGGCCGACGAAGTTCCTCCTGCCCATCGGCCTCGCGCTCGCCTGCGTGGTCATGCTGCTCCGCCTCGTCGACATCGTCCGGGGCGCCTACGCGCCCGGCGACGTCCCGTCCGACCCGGCCTGAGGAGAGATCGCATGGATCGTCTCGATATCGGCATGGTCGGGATCGTCGTCACCCTGGTGGCGATCGGCTTCCGCATTCCCATCGGCGTCGCCATGGGCCTGACGTCCTTTGCCGGCATCTACCTGATGATGGGCGCCATGCCGGCGATCGGCATCGCCAAGGCGATTCCCTACGAGATGATCGGCGACTGGAATCTGTCGGCCGTCCCGATGTTCCTGCTGATGGGCTACATCGCGTCCGGCGCCGGCCTGAGCTCCGGCCTCTTCAACGCCGCCCGGGTCTTCCTCAACCGTCTTCCGGGCGGGCTGGCGACCGCCAGCGTCGCCTCCAGCGCCCTGTTCGCCTCGGCCAGCGGCTCGAGCGTGGCAACCGCCGCCGCCTTCTCGCGGATCGCGATCCCCGAGATGCTGAAGGCCGGCTACGCCCCCTCGCTCGCCTCCGGGTCGGTGGCAGCGGCCGGAACGCTGGGGTCGCTGATCCCGCCGAGCGTGCTGCTCATCATCTACGGGCTGATGATGGACGTCTCCATCAACACGCTGTTCATCGCGGCCCTCATTCCCGGCATCCTGTCCGGCATCGTCTTCGCGATCATGATCACGGTCCGCTGCACGCTCAACCCGGCCCTGGCCCCGGTCGACCGGACCCGGACCAACTGGCGCGAGAAGGCCGACCTGCTGAAGAAGACCTGGCCGCTCCCGGTCCTCATCGCCGGCGTGCTCGGTGGCATCTTTTCCGGCATCTTCACGGCGACCGAGGCGGGCGCGGTGGGCGCGTTCCTCGCCTGTCTCATCGCGCTCGCCCGCCGCACGCTGAGCGTGCGGATGATCCGCAAGGCCCTGATCGACACCGCGGTGAGCACCTCCGCGATCTTCATCATCGTCGTGTCGGCGGCGCTGTTCTCGCGCTTCATCGCGCTGTCGACCCTGCCCGTGTGGATCACCGCGCAACTGGCCGGCCTCGACCCGACCTGGGTGATCATCCTGATCTGCCTGCTCTACATCGTGCTCGGCTGCTTCCTGGAAAGCATCTCCATCATCCTGCTGACGGTGCCGGTGTTGGCGCCGCTGCTGCACGATCTCAACATCGACCTGATCTGGTTCGGCGTGCTGGCGATCAAGCTTCTGGAGACCGGGCTGATCACGCCGCCGGTCGGCATGAACGTCTACGTCATCCGGTCCAGCCTCGGCTCCGCCATCCCGCTCGGCACCATCTTCCGCGGGGTGTCGTGGTTCATCCTCGCCGACGCTTTCACCATCGCGCTTCTGGTCGCCTTTCCGGTGATCACGCTCTGGCTGCCCGGCCTCGCCGACTAGCGGCCGTCCACGAATCCGTCCGGGACCCCGGCGGTAAGAACAAATGGGAGGAGACTGACATGAACCGACTTCTGACGGGCCTGGCCCTGACCGGCCTGACCATCGCGCCGGCCGCCGCCGACAACTACATCGCCACCAACTGGCTGACGCCGGTGCACATCCTCAACGAGCAGCCCTACCAGCGCTTCGCCGCCGACATCGACAAGGCCACCGACGGCAAGATGACCTTCGAGGTCTATTCCAGCGGCTCGCTGGTGCCGGCCAAGTCGACCATGCAGGGCATCCGCGACAACGTCGCCCAGCTCGGCGTCGTCTATCCGGGCTACTCACCGTCCGAGCTGCCGGTGAACAACGTTCTCAACGACCTCGTCTTCACCTCCGACGACGCGCTCGCGGCGGCGCTGGCCTACACCGAAGTGGGGATCAGCAACGAAGCCGTGCAGGGCGAATGGAACGCCAACGGCGGCATCTTCGTCGGCGGCTATTCCACCCCGGTCTACAACTTCGTCTGCATGCAGCCGATCCGCGTGCCGGGCGATGCCAAGGGCAAGAAGATCCGCACGGCCGGCGGCGCGCAGACCGCCTGGGTGGAAAGCCTCGGCGGCGTGCCGGTGTCTGTGCCGATCGGCGACGTCTACTCCGGGCTGAGCCGCGGCTCGCTCGACTGCACCATGTCCGACCCGACCAACCTCGATAAGGGCAACAAGTTCTGGGAAGTCGCGAAGAGCGTCACCACCCTGCCGATGGGCGTGGTCATGGGCGCCACCTACGTGATGAACCCGAGCTTCTGGCAGGGTCTCGACCAGGACCAGCGCAAGGTCCTTCTGGACGCCATGGCGCTCGGCGTGGCGCGCACCCAGGTGACCTACGCGGCCGATGTCGAGGCGGCCCTGGAGGGTTCCCGCGAACGGGGCCTCGAGATCATCGAGCCGTCGGCCGAGCTGTCGGAGGCGCTGGAGGCGTTCCAGGCCAACTTCGTGGAGGAACTGCCGCAGAAGTCGGTCGACAACCGCGGCATCGACAACCCGAGCTCCGTCATCGACGCGTTCCTGGCCGCCCAGAAGGCCTGGAAGGAGAAGCTCGCGACCATCGACCGGACCGACCCGGAAGCCGTCGCCGCGCTGATCCGCTCCGACATCTACGGCAAGCTCGACCTGTCGAGCTTCGGCAACTGATCGGCTGACCCGAGGGGGCGGTTCGCCGCCCCCTCTCCCCACGTGCGCACGGGCCCTTCCATGACGGACACACCCCTCTCCCTCGTCACCGGCGGCGGAGCCGGCATCGGCCGGGCCATCTGCCAGCGCCTGGCCCGGGACGGCGACCGCGTGATCGTGGCGGACCTGTCGTCGGACAGGGCGGCCGAGACCGTGTCGCTCATCGAAGCCGCCGGCGGCCACGCCGATGCGGCCGTGGCCGACATCACCGACGCGGCCGCGGTCGCGGCCCTGGCCGCGCAGATCGGCCCCGTCCGCCGCCTGGTCAACAACGCCGGCATCTTCGACGTGACGCCGTTCGACGCGCTCACCGCCGACGACTTCCGGCGCATGTACGAGGTCAACCTCGTCGCCATGTTCACGCTCTGCCAGCAGGTGGCCCGGCGGATGGAGCCGGGCGGCGCCATCGTCAACATTGCCTCGCGCGCCATGCTCGGCGCGAAGCAGTACATCCACTACGCCTCCTCCAAGGCCGCCGTGGCAGGTTTCACCAAGTCCCTCGCCCTCGAACTCGCCGACCGCGACATCACGGTGAACGCCGTGGCGCCCGGCGTGATCGAGACCGACATGCTGCGGGCGCGCTCCGACACCAATCTCGACGCCCTGCGCGCGCTGCAGCCCGGGCCCCGGCTCGGCGCGCCCGAGGACATCGCGGAGGCCGTGCGCTTCCTGGCCTCCGACGGCGCGCGTTTCATCACCGGCCAGGTCCTCCTCGTCGACGGCGGGCGGTCACTCGGCGGTTCACTCGGACTCTGAAGGCCTCATGACCCAGCAAGACAAGACCGCACTGGTGACCGGCGCCGCCTCCGGCATCGGCCGCGCCACCGCGCTGCTTCTGGCCGAACGCGGGTTTCGCGTCGTCGCGGCCGACTGCGACGCCGACGGGCTGGCCCGGCTGGCCGCTGAAGCCGCCGGGCGACTGGACACGCTGGAGCTCGACGTCACCGACCCGGCGCTCGAGGCAGCTGTCGCCGGCTTCCTGGACGCCCGCGACCTTCGGCTCGACGTGCTGGTGAACAACGCCGGCATCGGTGGCGGCGACTTCATCGAGAACACCGACGACGCCGCGCTCCGCCGGCACCTGGAGATCAACGTGATCTCGGTGTTCCGGCTCTGCCGCTTCGCGGTGGACCGCATGCGCGCCACCGGCGGCGCGATCGTCAACGTCGCGTCGATCTTCGCGGAGATCGGGGCGACGAAGAGCCCCGGCTATTCGGCGTCGAAGGGGGCGGTGGCCTCCCTCACCCGCCAGCTGGCCACCGACTACGGCCCCTGCGGCATCCGGGTGAACGCCGTCGCGCCGGGACTGATCGAGACGCCGCTGACCGCCGAGCGGATCCGCACCGAGAAATGGCGGCACCAGATCTTCATCGAGCAGGCGCCGCTGCGCCGTGTCGGCAGGCCCGAGGACGTGGCGCGGACGATCGCCTTCCTGGCCGGCGACGACGCCGGCTTCATCACCGGCGAGACCGTCCGGGTCGACGGCGGCTGGGCGATGGGCCGCTACCCGCGCGAGGAGGCCAGCCAGTGACGTCGTCCCCCGCGCACCCCGCGTCCGCCTACGACCTGATCGTCTTCGGCTCCGGCGCCGCCGGCATGGCCGCCGCGCTCACCGCCCGTCACGCCGGACTGTCGGTGGCGATCTGCGAGAAGGACAGCCATTTCGGCGGGTCGACGGCGGTCTCCGGCGGCGCCATCTGGATCCCCGACAATCCGAAGATGCGCGACGCCGGCATGGAGGACAGCCGCGAGGACGCGCTGCGCTACATTGCCGGCGAGACCGGCAATCTCCTCAACGTCGACCTGGTGAAGGCCTTCCTCGAGGCCGGGCCGGAGATGGTGTCGTTCATGGAGGCCAACACCGACCTCCAGTTCGAGCACCGGGCCTATTCGCCCGACTACCATTCCGACCAGCCGGGTGCCGCCATGGGCGGCCGCGTGCTCGACGCCCTGACGTTCGACGGCAACGAACTGGGACCGGAGTTCAAGCGCCTCAAGCGGCCGATCCCCGAGTTCACCGTGTTCGGCGGCATGATGCTGAACCGGTTCGACATCGGCCACTTCATGAAGATGACGCGAAGCCCGGCCTCGGCGCTGCATGCCGCCCGGCTGCTGGCGCGCCATCTGCGCGACCGCCTCTCCCACGATCGCGGCACGCGGCTCGTGCTGGGACAGGCGATCGCCGGACGGATGGCCGCGTCGACGCTCAAGGCCGGCATTCCGATCTTCACCGACTGTCCGCTGGAGCGGCTGGTGAGGGACGGCGACCGGGTCGTCGGAGCGGTCGTCGGCGGCGGCCGCGAGGTGTCCGCGCGGGCGGGCGTCGTGCTGGCCACTGGCGGCTTTCCCGCCAACGCCGGCCTGCGCCGCGAGGTCATGCCCCACGTCGCGGGCGGGGCCGACCACTTTTCGATGTCGCCGGAGCCGGCCACCGGCGGCGCCATCCAGGCGGCCCGGGCGGTCGGAGCGAAGTTCGAGACCTCCAACCGGCACGCCGGCTTCTGGGCCCCCGTCTCGCTGCTGCCGGGCAAGGACGGACCCCGTCCCTTCCCGCATCTCTTCCTCGACCGCGCCAAGCCGGGGGTGATCGCGGTGTCGCCGGACGGAGAGCGCTTCGTCAACGAGGCGGTCTCCTACCACGACTTCGTTTCCGGCATGATCGGCGCCGAGCTGAAGACGGCGTGGCTGGTCTGTGACCACCGCGCGCTGCGCCGGTACGGGTTCGGCGCGGTGCGGCCGTTCCCGGCGCCGTTCAAGGCGCACATCAGGTCGGGCTATCTGAAGACCGGCCGCACCCCGGAGGCGCTGGCGCGGGCGATCGGGGTGCCGGAGGGCGCGTTCAAGAAGACGCTCGACCGCTTCAATCGCGACGCCGCCGCCGGCTCCGACACCGCATTCGGCAAGGGATCGACGGCCTACCAGACCTATCTGGGCGATGCGGACAACCGGCCGAACCCGTGCCTGCGGCCCCTCGACCGAGGCCCGTGGTACGCGATCGAGATCCACCCCGGCGACATCGGCACCACCATGGGGCTTGCGACCGACCCGCAAGGCCGCGTGCTGGACACCGACGGTCAGGCCATTCCCGGGCTCTACGCCTGCGGCAACGACATGAACTCCATCATGGCGGGATCCTATCCGGGAGCGGGCATCACGCTGGGACCGGCCCTGACCTTCGGCTACGTCGTGGGAAACAGCGCCGCCCGGGACCGGGCGCCAGCCTGACCGTCTCTCCGGCCGGCGTGTGGCAGCGGCGTGATCTCAGCCGCCGGCCGGCACCAGCGCCAGAACCCGCAGCGGGCTTCCGCTGCCCTTGCGGATCTTCAGCGGCGGACAGATCAGCACCGCGCCCTGGGGCGGCAGCTGGTCGAGATTCCTCAGGCACTGAAGCCCGTACCGGTTGGCGCCGTGCAGGTAGAAGTGCGCCGGATAGGGCGGCTTCAGGTGGGCGGCCTGGCCGGCGTCGGTGCCGATGGTCTCGGTGCCGAATCCGACGATATCGCGCTCGTCGACGAGAAAGCGGACGCAGTCGGGATCCGGCCCGGGCGAGTGCTGGCCGACGGCGTCATAGTTCTGGAAGGCGGCCGGATCGGTGCGCTTCGACCAGTCGGTGCGCATCAGCACCCAGGCGCGAGGCGGGATCGGCCCGTGCTCGGCCTCCCAGCGCTTGACGAAGTCCACCGTCAGCAGGAAGTCGGCGTCGGCATCCGATTCCGCCACGCAATCGATGACGCAGACCGGCCCGACGAAGCTCTGCACGGGCACCGTGTCGGTGGTGTTGTCGGGCAGGTTGCGGCCGGACACCCAGTGGATCGGCGCGTCGAAATGGGTGCCGGTGTGCTCGCCGCAGGAGAAGTTGTTCCAGTACCAGGAGGCGCCGCGCTCGTCGTAGCGGGAGATCTCCTCGATGCGGAAGGGCGCGCATTGGCCGAACTCGGGCGGCAGCGCGATCTGCGGAAAGTCGGGCGACAGGGTGTGGGTGAGATCGACGATCCGGACCCGGCCCGAGGCCAGATCGGCGACCAGCGTGGCGAGGGAGCCGTCGGCAGGCGCCATCATGCCGTGAGCTCCATTTCGAGCACCTTCGGGTCGGCCCGCCAGCGGTCGTGCCAGTCGCGGGCGATCGGATCGGGATAGAGGTCCTCGATGCCGTCCTCGAGCGCCCGGACAATAGCCGAGGCGAGCTTGGCGGGGGCGAGTTTCGGCGGCAGTTCCAGCTGGTTCCAGTCCTCGTCGACCGGCCCCGGAAACACGTTTAGGACGCGCAGGCCGGAGGAGCGGAACTCCGAGCGCAGGCACTGGGCGAGCGACAGGGCCGCCGCCTTGGAGGCGGAGAAGGTGCCCTGCTGCGGGTAGTTGGCGAGCGCGAAGACCGACAGGATGTTGACCCAGGCCACCGCGTTCTTCGGCCGTTCCGCCGCCCGCGCGCACATCGCCGGGCCGAAGGCCTGGGAGAGCCGCAGCAGCCCCAGATAGTTCACCTCCATCTCGGCGCGCGCCGTCTCCACGCCGCGGCGCGCCAGGGCGGAATGGGTGCGGTGAAACTCCGCCGTGTTGACCAGGATGTCGACCTTGCCGCCGATTTGGCCGGCCAGCGTCTCCACCGACTGGCCCTCGGTGACGTCGAGCGGCAGCACGGTGATGGCGGGGTTCGCCTCCAGCGCCTTGAAGCTTTCGCGTGCCTTCCAGGGTTCGCTGACGCCGACCCAGACGGTCTCGGCGCCCGCCGCCACGGCCGCCAGCGCCATCGCCTCGCCGATCTCCGAGCGCCCGTCGGTCACCAGCACGTTGCGCCCCTTCGGCGAATTGCCGAACACCTTCAGCAGCGGATCATCGGTCATCTCGGGAACATCCTCTTGCGGAAGGGCGACGAGCACGGCCCGTCCGGCCCGGTCCAGATACGCACGCACGCGGACCCTCCCCGGCGCCTCCGGGCAGACTCCATGGAGAAAGGCGACGACGCTGACGCCGCAGTCGAGGCGGACGAGGCCCGTCCGGAACGGCGGCTGGTCGCGGAAGTAGAGCTCGTAGGGACGGCGCACGATGGTGGCGGCCAGCAGGGTGCCGCCGCCGTCGTCCGGGCGCCAGTCGAGCCGGTCGGACAGGCAGACGCGGCAGGCCTCGCGTGGCGGATACTGCACCGCCCCGCAATCGCGGCACACCTGCAGGGCGAAGTCGCCGACGGCGGCGGCGGCGCTCAGCCCCAGCGCGTGGCGGGTGCGCGCCACCGGCGGCAGCGTCGGCAGCCGCGGCGGAAGGACCGGATTGCGGCGCTTGGGGGGCGTCCGGGGGTCGCTCATGCTCATGCCGCCAGCACCGCCGCGCCGGTCGACAGACCGCGGTCGTAGTTGATCATTCCGAACCCGCTGACGAGCCCGAACCGGGCATCGGGCACCTTGCCGCCGAGCGCCTGCCCGCTCAGCTGCCGGATGGCCTCGACGAGGCCGAGATAGCCGCCGGCCGCGCCGGCCTGGCCGACCGACAGCTGGCCGCCGGAGGTGTTCAGCGGGAACGAGCCGGCGTTGGTCAGGTCGTTGTCCTGCACGAAGTCCCGGGCCTCGCCCTTGCCGCAGAAGCCGAGATCCTCCAGCTGCAGGAAGATGATGACGGGATAGTCGTCGTAGGCCTCGAAGAAATCGATCCGGTCATGGGTGACGCCGGCCTGGGCGAACAGCTCGTCGCGGTCGGCCGCCCAGCCGCCGCGCTCCTGGATCGGATCGTCGGCAAACGCGTTGTGGCGCTCGATCGCGCCCAGCAGGTGCACGTGGGGCAGCCCGTTCTCGCGGGCGGTCTCCTCGCGCATCACCAGAAAGGCCTCGGCGCCGGCGCACGGCATGACGCAGTCGTAGAGCCGGATCGGATCGGCCACCATCGGGCTTTCCAGATACTGATCGAGCGTCAGCGCCGCGCCGAACATGGCGTGGGGAAAGTCCAGCGCGTTCCGCCGCTGGGCGACGCAGACCTTGCCGAAATCGGCCGGCTGCGCGCCGAAGCGGCGCATGTAGTGATCGGTCAGCAGCGCGAAGCTCGCATTCGGCCCGCCCGATCCGTACGGGTAGACCGCATCCTGGGCGAACTGGCTGAAGGCGGCGGTGGAACGCCGGAAGGAATCGGTCTGGTTGGTGTCGCCGGCCACGCAGGCCACGATGTCCGCGTCGCCGGTCTGGACGGCGCGGGCGGCGCGGCGCAGCGCGATCATGCCGCTGGCGCCGCCGAGCGGCACGAAGTCGAGCCAGCGGGGCGACAGGCCGAGGTGCTCAGTGACGCCGATCGCCGTGTCGGGCGCCAGCGAGAAGCTGGTGGCGCAGAGCCCGTCGATGGCCGCCTTGTCGAGACCGGAGGCCCGCACCAGCTCCCGCATCGCCCGACCGAGGAACCAGTGGGCGCCCCGCGTGGAAAAGCGCTCGTAGGGGATGGTGACGGGGGTCGCGAGGACGACGCCGTCATAGCCGTGCCGGCGGCGCGTCATGGCGCCGCCTTTCGCATCGCCTGCTTGCGCGCGCGCAGGTCGTGGCAGTCCGGATCCTCGGCGAGGCGGTCGACCAGGTCGCCGAGATCCGCCTTGCGAACCTTCTGGGTCGAGGTGGTGGGCAGGGAGGCGCGCAGCGCGATGTAGCCGGGCAGCTTGTAGTAGGCGAGCCGCTCGGCGCAATGCGCGAAGATGCCGTCGGCGAGTGGCTTGCCGTCGCCCGGTTCGCGCGGCACCACCACCGCCAGGACCTCCTCGCCGCGCAGCGGATCGAGCACCGCGACCACGGCCACCTGGGCGACGCCCGGGTGGGTGCCGATGGCCGCTTCCACCTCGACGGCGGCGATGTTCTCGCCGGAGCGGCGGATGATGTTCTTCTTGCGGTCCACGAAGAACAGCGCGCCGTCGGCGCCGCGGCGCATGATGTCGCCGGTGTGCAGCCAGCCGCCGGCCCAGGCCGCCTCGGTCGCGGCCTCGTTCTTCAGGTAGCCGGAGAAGAACCGGCGGCGCGGATCGGCGCTGCGGGCGCGCAGGATCAGCTCGCCCGGCTCACCGGGGGCGACGTCGGCGCCGTCGTCGCCGACGAGGCGCATCTCGACCGGAGGGCCGGGGCGATCGGAGCGCCCGATGCAGCGCTCGCCCACGTGGCGCGGCTCCTCGGCCGCGCACAGGATCCCGGCGCCGCCGGTCTCCGTCATCGCCCACCCCTCCAGCAGCGGCACGCCGAAGCGCGCCTCGAAGATCGCGTGATGGTCGGGGTGGACGCCGCCGCCCATGCCGAAGCGCAGGCCGTGATCGCGGTCGCTGTCGCTTTCCGGCAGGGCCAGCAGGATCGCCGGCATGACGCCGAGATAGTGGAAGCAGGTGGCGCGGGTCTCGCGGGCCACCTGCCACCAGGTGCGGGGATGGAACCGGTCGATGATGATCTGCGCGCCGCCGGCGGCAAGCATCCCCATGAAGGAGTTGCCCATGGCGTTGACGTGGAAGCTCGGCAGCGGCGTCATCAGCCGCTCCTGCCCCTCGCGCAGCGCGATGTACCCGCCCTGCGAGCCGTACCATTCGGCCCAGCCGTGAAAGTAGCCGTTGGAGAGCAGGCACCCTTTCGGCCGCCCGGTGGTGCCGGAGGTGTAGATCAGCGCGCATTCCGCCGTGGCCGGGTCCTCTGGCGGCGCCCCGGGCGGGGTCGGGGCGGGGGGCAGGTCGACCGTATCGCTGGCGACCAGCGGCACGCCGAGCCCGGCCGCGCCCTCCTCCGCCTGGGCGGTCCGGGACGGCAGATGGACCAGCAGGCAGCTGTCGCTGTGGTCCAGCAGGTAGCGGAGCTCGTCGGCCGTGTAGTCCGGATTGACCGGGACGGCCGCGGCGCCGAGCGCATTCAGCGCCAGCCAGTGGAAGAAGTGGGCGGGCCGGTTCTCCAGCAGCAGCGCGATCCGGTGGCCGGGGCCGTAGCCGGCGGCGCGGTAGCGCGCGGCGAGCGCGTCGACCGCGTCGAGCGTCTCCGCGTAGCTCCAGCCGGCCCGGTCGACGGACCAGAGCGTCTGCACCTCGCCCGGCAGCACGAACAGATCGTTGCCGGCGAACCGCGCCGCCTGGGCGCGCAGCAGGTCGTAGACGCTGCCCGTGCCGGCGCGTTGACTTTCTTGCGGGGTTGCGACTTGTTCCGCTGTCATCTGACCTGGTTCGCGCGACATGTTGAAAGGTTGAATCCGGAATGACGGCTAGAAAGACGGCGCAGCCAAAGCAGACCGGCGCGGGCGAGGCGTCGAGCGGCGACTACGAAACGAAATTCGCCGAGTTCGAGTATGCGATCTGGCATCTGGGCGCCGCGTTCGCACGCTGGCGCCGCGACTGCCTGGGCTCCGTCTCCGACGTGAGCCTCAGCAGCACCGAGGCCTCCATCCTTCACGCGGTGCACATGAACGGCACCGACAAGGGCCTGGTCGACATCGGCCGGCTGCTGCACCGCGACGACATGACGAACATCCAGTACGGGCTGAAGAAGCTCGGCCAGCTGGGGCTGATCGAGAAGCGCGGCAACTCGCGCAAGAACATGACCTACGCGGTCTCGGCGCGCGGCGACGAGATCATCGGCGCCTACCTGGAGCAGCGCCGCAAGGTGCTGCTGCGGCTGTTCCAACAGGTCGCCCCCGATCCCGACGATCTGGACACGCTGATCCTGCAGATGCACGTGATGATCGGCATCTACGACCAGTCGGGCGATCTCATCATGAACCGTCAACCGTGACATCGCCGCTCACTGCATCCTGTAGCCGCCGTTGACGTCGAGGGTCGAGCCGGTGACCCAGGCGCCTCCTTCGCCAACGAGGTAGGTCACGGCGGCGGCAACGTCGGCAGCCTCGCCGACACGCCCCATCGGGATCCTCTCCACCAGGCCCGGGACGCCGGCAGGATCCATGGCGCGCTCGAACATGCCGGTCCGCACGGGCCCGGCGGCCACGCAGTTGACGGTGACGCCGGAGCCTGCCGCCTGCCGCGCGGCGATCTTCGTCAGCCCCAGAATCGCGGCCTTCGACGCCACGTAGCAGGGGTCGCCCCGGTAGCCGCCGAGCTGGGCGGCCGCCGACGACAGGGTGACGATCCGCCCGTCCGCCACCGGGCGTTCGCGGTGGCGGCGCAGGAACTCGCGGATGCACAGAAAGGTGCCGCGCGTGTTGACCGCCTGGATGCGGTCCCACTCGTCGACGGCGATGTCGGCAATGTCGGTCGCGGCCCCGCCGCCTTCCGACATGATGCCCGCACACGTCACCAGCACCGCCACCGGACCGAGCTCCGCGCTCGCCTGATCGAAGGCCGCCGCGACCGACGTCTCGTCGGTCACGTCGAGGCGGCAGGCCACCGCCGCACCGCCGCTGCCGCGCATGTCGAAAACGAGGCCGTCCAACGCCCCAGGGTCGAGGTCGGTGACGGCGACGCGGAGGCCCGCCCCGGCCAGCGCCAGGGCGCAGGACCTGCCGATCCCGCCCGCGGCGCCGGTGACGAGGGCCACCCGGTTTTCCAAAGCCTGCACCGCACGCAACTCCATTCACGCCCCGGCACGGCACGATGCCGGTCGGGTTTTGAAAAATTACCGGACAAAATGAGCTTGTCAAAAGCTAAATTACGATATGAGATAGCGGGTACCGTGGTGGAGATAATCGTGGCGGCGCTGTGAGGAGATGGCGCCGGAACACGCACCAAGCAGAGGACAGGGACACATGATCCGTACCATTAAGGTGGCCGGACTGGCCGCACTGACGCTGACGGCGTTTGCCTCGACGGCCCCGTTGCAGGCACAGGACGCCGTTTCGCTCAGCGTGCAGAGCGCCTGGCCGCTCACGCTTCCGGCCAGCGGCCGCGACGCCCAGCACTTTTCCGACTCGATCAACGAGGCCTCCGGCGGATCGGTCGAGATCGAGCTCTACGGCGCCGGCAAGCTGGTGCCCTCGCTGGAGATCTTCGACGCGGTGCAGCGCGGCACCCTCGACGCCGGCTACACCAGCCCGCTCTACGTGGCCGGCAAGTTCCCGGCGCTCCAGCTGTTCGGCGGCGTGCCGTTCGGCCCGGACGCCATCGAATATCTCGGCTGGATCTACAACGGCGGCGGCCTCGACATCTGGCGTGAAATCTATGCCGAGCAGGGCGTGATGACCGTTCCCTGCGGCCTGATGGAGCCGGAAGCCGGCGGCTGGTACAAGGAGCCGATCGAGACGGCGGCCGACCTCGACGGCCTCAAGCTGCGCTTCGCGGGGCTGGCCGGCGAGGTGATGAAGAAGATGGGCGCGTCGGTGGTGCTTCTGGCCGGCGGCGACATCTTCCCCAATCTGGAGCGCGGCGTGATCGACGGCACCGAGTTCTCCATGCCGGCCATCGACGCCATCATCGGCTTCGACGACATCGCCAAGAACTACTACCTGCCGGGCTGGCACCAGCCGGCGGCGATCAACGAGCTGATCATCAACAAGGCCAAATGGGACGCCATGAGCGACGCCCAGCGCACGCTGATCGAGCTCACCTGCCGCGAGACCATGCTGTGGGGCGTCACCTCCACGCTTGCCGAGAACGCCGCCGCCGTGCAGGCCTTCAAGGAGAACGGCGTTGAGATCCGCGAGTTCTCGCCGGAACTGATCGAGGCGTTCCGCGAGAAAACCGCCGAGGTGATGGCCGAGCAGTCGGAGAAGGACGCGAACTTCAAGCGCGTCTGGGACTCCCTGCAGGCCTATCGTGACAACGCGGCCGACTGGGCCAGCGTCCGCAACGACTGACGTCACCGGGAGCGAACGCCCGCACCATGAACACTCTGCTCCACGGCATCGCGACATCCATCGACCGGATCTCCGGTGCCGTGGGGCACGTCGCCTCCCTCCTCCTGCCGGTCCTCATGCTGGTGATCATCGCCAACGTCGCCCTGCGCTACGGTTTCGGGCTGGGGCTCGTGGAAATGGAGGAGCTGCAATGGCATCTCAACGCGGTCGTCATCCTCGGCTGTCTCGCCTTCGCCTATCGTGACGACGCCCACGTCCGCGTGGACGTGCTGCATGCCCGCCTCTCCGACCGCCGCAAGGCCCTCTTCGAGTGTGTCGGCGGCCTGCTTCTGCTGATGCCGTTCGTGGTCGGCATCTGCTGGTTCGCGTGGGGCACCTTCACCTACTCCTTCTCCATCGGCGAAGGCTCCCCCATGCCCAGCGGGCTCCCTGCCCGCTACGTGATCAAGTTCCTCATGTTCGCCGGCTTCTTCCTGCTCGGACTGCAGGGCATCGCCCAGATCTGTCGCTCGGTGCTCACGCTGCGCGGCCACACGGAAGCTTCCGGCGGACAGGTGCTGCGGTGACCCAGGAGGCCATTTTCGTCGCCCTGATGTTCGCGGTCTTCGCGGGCGGGCTGTTCGCGGGCTTTCCCGTCGCCTTCGTGCTCGGCGGTACCGGCGTGCTGTTCGCCATCGCCGGCGACCTGCTGCCGATGGCCGGCATCAAGGTCATGGCCGGCACCAACTTCATCGGCTTTTCCTCCGACCGCATCTTCGGGTCGCTGTCCAACTACAGCCTCGTGCCCATCGCCATGTTCGTGTTCATGGGGCTCATGCTGGAACGCTCCGGCGTCGCCGGCCGGCTGCTGGCGGCGATGTCGCGGGTGATGCACCGGGTGCCCGGCGGCCTCGGCCTGTCCGTGGTGCTGATCGGGCTGGTGCTCGCCGCCTCCACCGGCATCATCGGCGCCTCGGTGGTGCTTCTGGCCACCGTCGCGCTGCCGGCGCTGCGCCGGGCCGGCTACGACATTCCCCTCGGCCTGGGCGCGGTGGCCGCCTCCGGCACCCTCGGCATCCTCATCCCGCCGTCGATCATGCTGATCGTCATGGGCGACCAGCTGCGGCTGTCGGTGGGCGACCTGTTCATGGCGGCGGTGGTGCCCGGCGCGCTGCTGGCGCTGATGTACGCGCTCTACATCGTGATCCTGTGCGCGGTGCGGCCCGACCTGGCGCCGAAGCTTCCGCCGGAAGAGGTCGAGGGCGACGGCAGCCCGATCGTGGAACTGCTGCGGGCGCTGGTGCCGCCGATCCTGCTGATGACGGCGGTGCTCGGCTCGATCTTCCTCGGCATCGCATCCCCGACCGAGGCCTCCGGCGTCGGCGCGCTGGGCGCGACGATCCTCGCCGCCGCCGACCGCCGGCTGAACTGGCAGACCCTGAAGGAGGTCTGCCACGGCACCGGCAAGACGACCGCCTTCCTGTTCGCGCTTATCTTCGGCGCCAGCTGCTTTTCCGTGGTGCTGCGCGGCTACGGCGGCGACGACGTCATCGAGGGCGCCATCAGCGGTCTGCCGTTCCCGCCGCAGGCGGTGCTCGGCATGGTGCTGCTGGTGGTGTTCCTGCTCGGCTTCGTCCTCGACTGGATGGAGATCGTGCTGATTATCGCGCCGCTGACCGTCCCGGTGGTGGTCGGGCTCGGGTTCGACCCGCTGTGGGTGGCGATGCTGATCGCCATCTGCCTGCAGACGTCGTTTCTGACGCCGCCGGTGGGCATGGCGCTGTTCTACGTGAAGAGCGCCGCACCGCCGGACGTCACCACGATGCAGATCTACCGGGGCATCGTGCCCTTCGTGATCCTGCAGCTGCTGGCGCTGGCGGCGGTGTGGCTGTTCCCCGCGCTGGCCCTCAAGCTCCCCGAGATCGCCTACTGACCCGCGCCTTCGGCGCGGCGCACTGAAGCGCGCCGCGCGTGTTCGATGGCCGCAGACGGCTGTGGTTCAGCGCGGCTGCTGCGGCATCAGCAGGTAGGACTGCCGGTCGCCGCCGGTGTGCAGGGTCGTGCGCCCGGAGAACACGCCGTCGGGGCGGTCCGTCGGGTCGTTGTGCAGCATCCGGCCCGGCGTCTCGTACTGGAAGTCCCGGCCCGCCACCGTCAGGCAGAGCGTGTAGCCCGGCGGGCAGACGATGCTCGTCGGCCAGACCTCCACGTCGAGTTCGGTGACCTCGCCCGGCGTCAGCATCTCGATCCGGTCGTGCGTCAAATAAGGCCGGTAGGGCAGGCTTTTCTCGGCATCGAGGCGGCGCTGCGACGCCCTGAGCCAGCCGCGCGCGACGGGAACCTCCTCGTGGGCGCCGACAAAGCGGACCTCCTTGCCCTCCGGATCGAACAGCCGGAGCGTGACGAACAGGTCCAGGTCGGTGGTCGTCGACGCTGCGAACAGCTTGAGCGCCACGGGACCGGTGAACTCGGTCTCCCGCTCGAACGGGTCTGTGCGGAAGGTGACCTCGCCGTCGCCGGCATCGAAAACCGCCGACGCCCCAGCGGTCGGCGCCTCGAAGCCGAGGCTTTCACTGCCCGCGTCAAGGTAAAGCCGCGTCCATTCGGTCGCTCGCAGCGGCCAGGCCGTGTCGGTGCGCACCTCGCTGCCGTCCGGCCGCCGGATCACCACGCGGACCGGCGGTTCCTGGTCGAAGCCGTTGTCGATGTCCTTCAGGAAGCGGTCGAAGAACCGCTTCTGCATGGCGACGTACTCGGGAAGGTAGAAGCTCTCGTAGTGGGTGCCGATGTGCATGGAGAGCCACTTCTGCTTTGACCCGGCGCGCAAAAAGCCTTCGACGTTGCCGCGCAAATGCAGCGCCGGCCCGCCCCAGTTGCCGGCCGACAGGATCGGCACGTCGATGGCCTCCAGGCGGCCGCAGCGCTGCTCATACCAGGCATCGTCGAGCGCGTGCGCCCTGAGCTCCTCCATGAACGGCGCGATGCTGCCCGCCAGGATGCCCGGTTCCCGCGCAGGGCCCGTGGTGCGTTCGCCGGTGTCGGGGTCACGCAGCGGGCTGTCGCCGTTGCCGTGCTGGTTCACCAGCACCTGGCGGGGCAGCCACCCTTCCGTGAAGGAGTTGCTCAGGATGCCGCCGTGCCGGGCCCATTCACGATAGATGTCCGAGGCGCCTTCCCAAGGGACGATCGCGGCCAGATGCGGTGGACGGAGCGCGGCGACCTGCCATTGCTTCATGGCGAAATAGGAGACGCCGAGTAGGCCGACCTTGTCGGTCGACCATCCCTGCGCCGCCGCCCATTCGATGATTTCGGCATAGTCCGTCGTCTCGCGCGACGAGAACGGATCGAGAAAGCCTTCCGACTTGCCGCTCCCGCGCCCGTCGACCGACACGAGGACGTAGCCGTCCGGCACCCAGCGTTCCGGATCGGCGGTCTCCCAGCGCAGGAAGCGGCCGGTCGATCCGTCGGTGGCGAGTCCCGGATATAGCCTGTTGAGGATCTCCCACTGCGGCTTGAAGCCGTCGCAGAAATGGACGTCCTTCCCGTAGACACCGTATGAAAGCACCACGGGGTATCGCCCCGGCTTCAGCGGCAGAAACACATTCGCCCGAAGCGTGATGCCATCCGACATGCGCACCGGGACGTCCTTTCGGAACTCAAGCACGTCCGTCCGCTCGACGGTCTCTACAATCGTCATAGCATGCTCCTCAGGCCGGTCTTCTCGCCCTGCGCCGGCGGGGCGAATGTCTTTTGCCCGGTCCGGAGACCACCCCGGGCCGACCGTTCGCCACGGCGAATCAGCCCTCCGGCTCCATTTGTCGTTGTCGGACGGTCGGCCGTGTCGGCTGGCACCGTGGCGTCAATCCGTAAGCGGCGGTGTCTCATCGGGCGGGAAGACCTCATAGGCGTTCAAGACCAGCGCCACCATTTCGTAGAACCCGATGGCCGTTACAAATTCCGACAGGCCCTTGCGGCCAAGGACATCGACCGCTCGCTCGAACGTCTGCGGCGAGACGCGGCGCCGCCCCATGAGTTCGGTCGAAAAGTCATATGCGATGGCCTCTTCGACGGTCATCAACGGAGGACGCTGTCGGCTCCTGATTGCTTCCACCGCCGTCTCCGACACCCCTGCCTTCAACGCCAGAACCGACTGCGTACGCCATTCGAACTGGCAGGTATTGTGACGGGCGATGACAAGAATGCCGATCTTCACCGCTGCCGCCGGAGCGTGTGCGGGCGCACGCAGATCCTCAAGCATGTCGATCGCCGCCGACATGATCCCGTCCTGCGCCGCCCAGACGCGAAACGGTCCCTGCACGGCATGGCCCGTCAACGCTTCGAAGCGCGCCGCCTGTTTCCGCCCCTCGTCGCTATCGCTTGGTTCCACCGTCTCAATTCGGTCCATGCCCACCCTCTCCAACTGGTTTCCAGGTTCACCCAAATGCAAGACGGGGCAGCCACAGGACAATCGCGGGGAACACAGTGAAGATCACCAGACAGACCAGCGCGATCACGAAGAACGGCACAACGCGCTTGAAGATCGACATCGCGTCGACGTCGTCGGCGATGCGGGCCATGATGTAAACGTTGAGCCCGACAGGTGGCGTGATCGCACAGAGCTCGCACATGATGATCACGTAGACGCCGAACCAGACTGGATCGAATCCGGCCGACATGACGACGGGGAAGACGAAGGGAATGGTCAGGATCAACATCGCCCAGATGTCGAGGATCATGCCGAGGAAGATGTACATCAGCGTGATGAAGAACAGTAATTCAAAGGGCCCGAGCCCCAGCCCCTGAATGCCCGTCACGAGATCCGAAGTAACGTCGGTCAGCACGAGGAAGCGGCTGATCACATGCCCCCCGATGATCACCATGAAAATCATCAGACCGGTCTTGAGCGAACCGTCGAGAGCCTCCCTGATGGCCTTGAACGACAGTCGGCCGAGTACGCCTGCGATCACCAACACACCGGTTACCCCGATGGCCGCCGCCTCAGTCGGATCAAAAATCCCACCGTAGATACCACCGATGATGATGAAGAAAAGAATCCCGACCGGCAGCAGTTTTCCGAGACTGACAAACCGTTCCCGCCACGGGAAGCTCTCGCCTGCGGGCGCGATACCCGGGACGAGCATCGCCCACCCGACGATCAATGCCGAATAGGCGATCGCCATGACAATGCCCGGCACGATACCGGCGAGAAACAGCGCACCGATCGACGTTTCGGTCCAGATTCCGTAGGCGATCATGAACACGCTGGGCGGGATAAGGATCCCAAGCGTCCCCGACACTGCGATCGACGCGCCAGCGAGCCCGCCGTCGTATTTGAACCGCCGCATTTCGGGCATGCACATGGGCCCCAGCGTGGCAACCGTCGAGGCGCTGCCGCCGGACACCGCGCCGAACCCGGCAGCGGCCATGACCGATGCCACGGCGAGGCCGCCCGGCAGACGGCCGATCCAGCGATAGATGCTGCCGTAGAGATCCGAGGCCAGGCCGGTGCGAAAGACTAACTGCCCCATGAACAGATATAGTGGAATGGCCAACAGCGAGAAATTGGTCCCTTGCTCCATGAAGTTCAGGAGCAGTTGCGTCTCGGCGTAGAGCCAGCCCTCCGTCAGAAGGAGACCAACCGCCCCGACGGTCAGCAGCGCTATCGAGATCGGGAACCCCAGTCCGATCAGTGCAAGGAGGCCGCAGAGCGAAACAGCGGCAATAACGTGGCCCGTTTCCATTCGGTCATTCTCCTCTAGCACGCGGGGGGAGGCCTCGAATGGCACGGGCGGCATGCACGAGGCCAAAGCAAACCATGCAGACGCTGATGACCGTCACACCCGCGAAGAAGGGCCAAAGGCTCATCTCGAGCTCCGCGCTCTTGAACCCAACGCCGTAGTAAAACATCGCTTCTTCGTAGGCCTTCATCGCTATCAGCGAGAAAACGAACGATATACTCAAGTTGATAAGGACCTCGACAATACGACGAATCCTTCCTGGCAAACGCTCAAAAATAACATCAACACGAATATGAACATCTTCCTGGAAGGAATAAACAAGCCCGAGAAGAAACATCGTGAGCATAATGTATTTTGAAGCTTCCAGCCCCCAGGACAACGGGGCCAGGAAGATGTAACGCAGAGCGACATCGGCGGTCACCAGGGCGACAAGAAGCGGCAGAAAGACGCTGTAGCCGACCGTGTGGAAGACCTTCGTCAACCTTCTCAACAGGCGCGCGATCATGTTGGCTCCCCAGAACTCCGTCCGCTGCAACCGCCGGCCGCATCACCGTCGGATGACGCGGCCGGGGCCTATCGCACTTGCTGTATTCAGTTCCCGCTCATCGGCGCAACGCCCGCCGCCGGAGAGTCCATAACGTGGGTGAGAAGCTCTTCACGGCTCATGCCGCGGTACTTCTCCACTGAAGCGCGCATATCCTCGAGAAGTTGCTTCGTGGGCAGGCCTTCAGCTTCGCCCTTCTTGACGTAAGCGTCGACCACCGGGGCATAGGCCTCCTGCCAGAGCGCAAACTCCTCGTCCGAGATGCGGTTGTACTTCATACCCTCATCGAGGAACTGCGCTTTCGCTTCGGCTGAACCGAGCGAAAAGGACAGCTGTGTCTCGACCTGGCTCTTCTGGCGCGACCAGTCGTAGAAGACGGCCTGAAGATCCGACGGCAGGCTTGAGAAAAAGCGGGGGTTCATGCACCACTCGAACGTGCCGAAATTGATCGGCGTGTAAGTGTGATTGCTGGCAACCTCGTTGATCCGGAACGTCCTTGCCGAAGCGTCGGAGGTGAAGATCGCATCGATCAAGCCGCGCTGGAGAGCCGAGAATAGGTCGCCCGATCCCATGTTGACGGGTACCGCCCCGAGGTCCTCGAAGATTTCCTTGTTCACGCCGGTCCCCGAGCGGACTTTCTTCCCCTTCAGGTCCGCCAGAGTGGTGATCGGCTGGGTCGAGAAGAGGTTGAAATGCGTGCTCGCGGTGATGCTCTGGATATAGACGCCCTGCTTTTCGAATTCCGGCAGGAAGTATTTTCCCGCCAGCTCCTCGGCTACGAGTGACAGAACTTCCGGGTTCGGGAAGATGCCAGGCAGAGCCAGCCCCCCGGTTAGCGGGAAATTAGATGCGTTCAGGAAAACGAAGCAGGCAGCAAAATCCGTGATGCCCGACCGATTGGCATCGAAGCCTTCGCGCACCGAATGAACGGCACCGGACCAGCGCGGCTTGATTACCAGCTTGCCATCCGACATGTGCTCGAGCACGGCGAAGGACTGCTTGAGAAACTCACCTCGCTCGGAAGCTTCGGGAAGATGGCTTGAGAGCCTGATCTCTATCGGGTCTCCCGTATAGGTGACTTCCGGAGCGTTGTAGTCCTCAAGCTCCAGATTGAGCCACTTGGAAGCCATCCGCGTGCTCTCGCGAACCTCTTCGAGGCTCAAGGTCTCGTCTGCCTGCGCACCCATCGGCGCCGCGACGAGCATCGCGGCGCCACAGATCGCACTTCCGAATCCAATGTGTTTCATATGTTCCTCCCTTGTCTTTTCTGATGTTTTCGGCCGAAGCGTGCTTCGGCGAACCGTTGGCGGTTCCCGTCCGGCCAGATCGCGACGGTCGGACAGGCGGTCGTGCGGGTCGACGTCGTCCCCCGTCAGCGCGCTTCGTCGACGATCTCGTTGGAGAGGACCCCGAACCGCTCCACCTCGATCTCGATGGTGTCGCCCTGCTTCATCCAGAGCGGCGGCTTGCGCGCATGGCCGACGCCGTCCGGCGTTCCCATGGCGATGAGGTCGCCCGGCTCAAGCACGGAGAACTCCGAAATCGCCGCGATGGTCTGGGCGACGGAGAACACCATGTCCGTGGTGTTGGCGTCCTGCAGGATGGTGCCGTTCAGCCGCGACTGGATGCGCAGCCCCACGCAGCCGGCCGGAAGCTCGTCCGGCGTCAGCACGTCCGGGCCCACCGAGCCGGAGCGGTCGAAGTTCTTGCCCGGCGTCCACTGGGTGGTCTTGCGCTGGTAGTCGCGGATCGAGCCGTCGTTGAACAGCGTGTAGCCGAACACGTGGTCGAGCGCGCCGGCCTCGGCGATGTGGCGTCCGCCCTTGCCGATCACGGCCATGAACTCCGCTTCATAGTCGAAGCGCTCCGAACACAGGGGCCGCACCATCGGGGTCCCGTGCGGCACGATCGAGCCGATCGTGCGCATGAACAGCGCCGGATAGTCCGGCACCGCGTGGCCGCCCTCCTTGGCGTGGTCGACGTAGTTCAGCCCCAGGCAGAAGATCTTCGGCGGCCGCGCCACCGGCAGCGCGCGCTCCGCGTTGAGCGGCAGGCGCGGCGCACCGGCCATCGCCTTGCGCGCGGCATCGACCGCGGCCTGACCGGCCTCGATCACCGGCATGAGATCGCCCGCGAACAACGGATCGGCAGCGGACAGATCGACGACGGCGTCGCCATCCACCACGGCGACACCCGTCTGCCCGTCTGTTTTCTTGATTACCGTCCATCGCATGTGCGCGGGTCCCTCTTCCGTGGCCAATTCGTTGCCAGACGATAAAGTGGGTAAATGCAGCTAGTCAATCGATGTAACGTTGACCTTGACTGTTTTATCGACAGAATTGCGACATGGTTCGGGGCCGGCGCCGCGGCGCGCCCGCACCTGATGCGAACAAAGACATTTCGGGAGAGACGGGCATGAAGGGCATTCGGCGGGTCGTTACCGGCCACGACAAGGACGGCAAGGCCGTCGTGATTTCCGACGCGGAGGCGACCGAGATCCTGCAGCGGCCGAACCGCCCGGGCGTGGCGCTCGTCAACCTCTGGCAGACCGACGGCGCGCCGGCCGAGTATGACGGCGCCGAGGAATCGCTGACCGGCAACTTCGTGCTGCATCCGCCGAAGAACGGCACGGTCTGCCGCATCGGCGTCTTCGAGCCGGAGGATCCGGAGGTCCTGAAGACCCTCGACGGACGCTCCGCCTTCAGCGAGATGGGGGCCGCCCACAACATCGTGGAGAACGCCCGTCACCCGTTCATGCACCGCACCGACTCGGTCGACTACGCGATCATCCTGTCGGGCGAGATCACCATGCTGCTCGACGAGGGCGAGGTTCACCTCAAGGCCGGCGACGTGCTGATCCAGCGCGGCACCAACCATGCCTGGTCCAACCGCGGCACCGAAACCTGCTACATCGCCTTCATCCTGGTCGACGCGGTGGCCAAGCGCCCCTGACCACGTCGCGGCCGGCCGACGCGCCAGGGCGGGTGGCCCGGGTCAGGACCAGCGTCCACCCGGCTCCCGCCCTGCAGACAGAAGCGATCACTTTGCATGGCACGGGTCGTTTCGACCCAGGGTTATGGTGGTCTAGGATGGTCGCCTGAGTTCGACCAACGGAGAGACGTGATGGCGCAGGTGGAGTCAGCCGCCGAATCCCTGACCCGGCGGGCCTATGCGCAGTTGCGTCAGGACATCATCGAGGGCACGTTGCAGCCCGGATCCAAGCTTAAAATCCAGGAGCTCACCAAGGCCTACAGCACCGGCGCCAGCCCGATCCGGGAAGCCCTCAGCCATCTTGCCTCGGACCGGCTGGTCAACCGGATCGAGGGGCGCGGCTTCCGGGTCTCCGACGTCAGCCGGGAGGAATTTCTCGACCTGCTGCGTGTCCGCATCTGGGTCGAGGGGAAGGCGCTGGCGGAATCGATCGCCATCGCCGACCCGGCCTGGGAAGACGCCGTGCTCAGCACGAACTTCCGGCTCGCCCAGTCGGCCCGCTCGACGCGCGAGGACCGGTTCGAGCCGAACGCGGACTGGGAGGACAAGCACAAGCGCTTCCACATGGCCCTGATCGAGGGCTGCCGCTCGCCCATCGCGATCCGCATCTGCGACCAGCTCTACGACCAGAACATCCGCTACCGGAAGATCGCCGGTCCGGTCGCCTATCCCGGCCGCAACGTCGCCAACGAGCACGACGCGATCGCCCAGGCGGCGCTGGCGCGCGATGCCGAAAAGGCCGTGCGGCTGCTCCAGGAGCACTACGCCTCGACGGCGGACTACGTGCGCGACTGCCTGCCGCCGGCCGACTGAGGGGGCCGGTTCAGCCGGCGGGCGCGGGTTCCGGCACCGGCTTCAGCACGGCGACAAGCCCCACCAGCAGCACCAGGCCGGCAATGTCGGTCGCCAGCGTCTGGTAGAGCAGCAGCAGGCCCGCGACGATCAGGAGCGCGCGCGGCAGCGGCCCGAGCGGCCGCCGCAGCCAGCCGACGATGCCGGCGGCGAAGCAGAACACGCTGATCACCCCGCTCGCCACCGCCAGCGCGATCTCGCCGGTCGTCCCCTGCATCAGCAGCGCCGGCCCGAAGAAGAACATGAACGGCAGGATGTAGCTCGTCAGACCGTAGCGGAACGCCGTCCAGCTCACCTTGGAGATGCTGGAGTTGGCGATGCTTGCCGCCACGTAGGAGGCGAGCGCCACAGGTGGCGTGATGGTCGAGATGCACCCGTAGAAGAAGACGAACATGTGCGCGGTGAGAAGCGGCACGCCCATCTTGACCAGCGCCGGCGCGACCACGGTGGCAAGGATCAGGTAGGCCGCGGTGGTCGGCAGCCCCATGCCGAGGACGACAGCCACCAGCATGGTCAGCATCAGCGCCAGGATCGGGACGCCCGCCGAGGCGGCGATGATAAGCGACGAGATCTTCGAGCCCAGCCCCGACATGGCGAGCGTGCCGGAAATTATGCCGGCGGCGGCGCAGGCCACCGCGATCGGCACCACGGCGATGACGCCCTGCTCCAGGGCCTTCAGCGTCTTGCCGAGGAACACGCCCGGCGCCGGCCGCTGCATGATGGCGCAGAGCACCAGCAGAAGCCCCAGCGCCGCGAACGACGCCTTGAACGGCGAGTAGCCGCTGACCATCAGCCCGACCAGCGTTGCGAACGGCACCACGTACGGAATGCCCGAGACGAACAGGGATGTCTCGCTCTCGGCCGGGACCTCGCGGTCGCCGTCGGAGGCGCGCCCGATGCCGAGCTTCATCGCCTGCAGGTGCACGATCAGCAGGATGGAGAGGAAGAACAGGAGCGCCGGGATCAGCGCCGCCTCCATCACGTCGGCATAGGGCCGGCCGATGATCTCGGCCATGATGAAGGCCGCCGCCCCCATCACCGGCGGCATGATCTGGCCGCCGGTGGAGACGACCGCCTCGATCGCTCCCGCCTGGTGCGGGTGGTAGCCCTCCCGCTTCATCATCGGGATGGTCAGCGTGCCGGTCACCGCGACGTTGCCGGCGGCCGAGCCGGAGATCATCCCGAGCAGCGCGGAGAAGATGACGGCGGTCTTGGCCGACGCCGCCCGCATCGACCGGGTGAACCGGTGCGACAGGGCGAAGAAGAAGTCGCCGGCGCCGAACACCGACAGGAAGGCCCCGAAGATCGTGAACATCACGATGTAGGTGGCCGAGACCCCGAGCGGGATGCCGTAGACCCCCTCGGTGGTCGTGGTCAGGAAAGCGGCGACCCGCTCCACGCCGTAGCCGCGGCCGTGGAGAAGGCCGGGGAGATAGGGGCTGACGAAGGGATAGACGAAGAAGGCGAGCGTGATCAGCGCCAGTGCCAGCCCGACCCGCCGCCGGGCGCCCTCCAGGACCAGGAGGATCACGGTGAAGCCGACCACCGCGTCGAGCGGATCCGTCATGCCGCCCGAGAAGGCGATCGCCTGCCAGCGCGAGAGCAGGTAGGCGGTGCAGCCGAACGAGGCCACGACGAAAAGCGCCCGTACGAGCCCGCCGGTCCAGGCGTGGACGCCCGTCGCCCCGCCGGCGCGCGGCTCGAAGGCCGGCGTGGTGGCGAAGAGCAGCACCAGCACGGCGCCGAGATGCACGAGGCGGATCTGCATCGTCGACAGGACGAGCACACCCCCCACGTTCAGAAGATGAAAGACACCGAGCGCGATGGCGGTCCACCGGACCGCCAGGGCGTTTGCGCGCAGGAACGCTGGCACGATCGGATACCCCGGTGCCGGACTGGACTACTTGGTCTCGTCGAAGAAGCGCTGGGCGCCCGGATGCAGCGGCACGGCCAGCTCCAGGGAATCCGACAGCCTGATCTGCTTGGCGTTGGCGTTTTCCTCGCCGAAGGCGTCGAGGTGGCCGTAGACCGCCTTGGTGATGGCGTAGGCCCGCTCCTCGTCCATCGACGACGGGGCGATCAGCACGTTGTTCACGCCCAGCACGACCGCATCCTCGTCGAGGCCGTAGACGTCCTTCGGCAGGGTGACCTTCGAATAGTAGGGATAGGTCTTCAGGATCTCGGCCAGCCTGTCGTCGGCGATGCTCACGAACTTGAGCTTGTTGGTGGCCTGGGTCTGCATGACCGCCGAGGTCGGGTAGCCCGAGAGCGCCAGCGCCGCATCGACGTTGCCGTCCGAGAGCTGGCTGAAGCCGTCCGAATAGGACAGGAAGCTCGGCGTGATGTCGTCCGGAGACATGCCGTAGACCTCGAGCAGGCGGGTAAGGAAGCTGAGCGTCCCGCCGCCGGCCGGACCGACCGCCAGGCGCTTGCCCTTGAGGTCGGCGAACGTCTCGATCGGCGAGCCGTCGAGGGTCACGATGTGAAGGATGCTCGGGTGCAGCGCGCCCAGCGGCGCGATGTCCAGCACGCCCGGATAGGGCTTCTCGCCGTTGACCGCGAGATACAGGAGATTGGCGTTGGTGATGCCGAGATCGGTCTCGCCGCTCGCCACCAGCCGCGGGTTCTGCACCGACCCCTGGGTAACCACGGGGACCATGGACACCCCGTCCACATGTTCGGTGACCAGGTTCGCGATGCCCTGCCCCACCGGATAGAATGCGCCGCCGAGGCTGGCCGTGCCGATGCGAAGTTCCTCCTGCGCCAGGGCGGGCGACCCCACTCCGCCGGCAACCAGCGTTCCAGCAATGAGAACCGTCGAGAACAGATGCTTCATGGTTTCCTCCCTTGTTTTCAGGGAGTGTCGAACCATCTCCGGTCGCCTGTCAATATTCCATCGATAAAAAACGCAATATGTAATTTTCGTCGATCATACAATCCGGCGGGCGCCCGCTATCGGGGTGCCCGCCGCACCTGCCTGATCGGGTCGATCTGCGCCGGTCAGTATTCGTCGTGAAGCCGGACCCAGCTCATGGTGCTGGTCTCGTTGCGGCCCTTCGGCGTGAGGTCGAGCCAGTTGAACGCGCCGATGAGCAGGTCGGCGCCCCGGCGGTAGGTCGAGTAGGTGTGGAACACCGCCCCGCTCTCGTCCTTCACGAAGATGCTGACGCCGAACAGGTCGGACGCATCCTTGATCGTCGCCCCGTAATTGTAGATGGCGCGGCCGGCCTCCCGGTCCTCCGGGGTGAACGACACCCCGAAGTCGAAGTTGAAGTCGCTGCCCTCCGAGGACACCCAGGGGAAGGTCCAGCCCATCCGGGTGCGTACCTCCTCGATCCGCGCGAACGGAACCCGCGAGACCGCGGCAAAGGCAAGGTCGGCCTCCTCGAAGTGCTGGCGGGCCGCGTCGACGTGGTCGACGATCAGCGAGCAGCCGGGGCAGATGTGATCCGATCCCGGGGACAGCATGAAGTGGTAGATGGCAAGCTGGCTGCGATCGCCGAACAGCTCGGCCAGCCCGCATTCCCCGTCCGCCCCCTTGAAGACGTAGGGCTTCTCGATGCGGACCCAGGGCAGCTCCCTGCGCTCGGCGCGCAACGCGTCCAGCTCGTGGGTCAGGGCCCTTTCCCGGGCCAGCAGTCCCTTGCGGGCATCGAGCCATTCTTCTCGCGAAACGATCTGTCGGTTCATCGTCGGTCTCCTTCCGTTGCGGGGTGCGCGTCGCGGGGACGCTCGAACGCGAGCTTCAGCCAGGGCGGCAGGTGGAACAGGCTCATCAGCAGGTACATCGCGGCCATGCCGTGGATCGACAACGGCCCCGACATCGGCCCGCACAGGGCCGCCGGCCGGGGATCCGCCGCCACCACGCACGCCATCAGGGCGAAGCTTGGCGCGGCGGCGAGGCCGAGCCAGCCGGCGGCGGTTGGCCGCCAGGCCGGTGTGCTGCCGTTGCGTGAGGCCGATGACATTGCCATGGTCCAGTTCCCACCCGATTGTCGCCGTTGACGGCGGTTGCTCGATGCGCCGCAACCTAAGGCGGAGGCGGAACGGGGTGAGAGTGACAAGTGTGTCGGGATTTTCATGGACTCGCTGATTGCCGCGGCAGCGCTCGCGCTGGCGACGGGCGACCCGCTCGCCGCGCTCAACCGGGTGTCGCTGCGCAACGACCCGCCGGCGCTGGCGCTGCGCGGCATCGCCATGGCCCAGCTCGGCGACCTCGCCCGCGCCAAGGACCTGCTGCGCCGGGCCGGTCGCGCCTTCGGTCCGGGCGAGGCGACGGCGCGCGCCCGCTGCGTCGTTGCCGAGGCCGAGATCGCGCTGGTGCTGCGCGACCTCGGCACCACCATGCAGGCGCTCGAGGCCGCCCGCGCCACCCTCG
>Ga0207904_1000198_pt1 | contig 29164 bp, 30 predicted proteins | sample MalvirmetaMSP118_FD_184232 | JGI IMG/M metagenome (GOLD analysis project Ga0207904, IMG submission 184232) | Marine viral communities from the Deep Pacific Ocean - MSP-118 (SPAdes) | ecosystem: Environmental > Aquatic > Marine > Oceanic | place: Pacific Ocean | collected 2011-05-30 | reverse complement strand
CCGATTCGCGGTGATAGAGACTGCCGGACGTAAAGGAGATGCGATACCGGCCTTGGGTCATTCGGAACGCTCACCCTTGCTCGTTTCGGCGGCTCCACCGCCCTTGACCCACTCATCCACTTCGACTTTTTTGAACTTCCAAAATCGCCCCATGCGGTGGGCAGGCATTGAGTGCTTGTCGATCCAGCGGTACACGGTGTCATTGCTGACACCGAGATGCTTGCCAATTTCGTCTACGGATAACCAGCGATCTTCCATCTCGGCCATGTTTTCGCTTCCTATGGGCGATGGTGTTGCCCCCTCATCTGAGGCGGCATGGTTTCGTGGGCGGAGCAGCCCTACACTAGATTGACTGATCAATATATAGAGGTGCCACGCCGCATTCAACCGATTTGACCCGGATAGACCAGCAAAGAACGGCACATATAGCCATGTGAAATCTGGGCGACCCCATCAATAGCCCCACACAATCAAGACCTGCGGTGTGAGCTGCAAGACTTTTATCGCCAACAGCCCTCACCCCTCCTCGCTGGAGCGGCTTGAACTCCCGCTGGTAGCCTCTTTCAGTCCACCGAGGTGCTCCTCCAGGTCTTTCAGAAGGCGCTCGCTTTTCCGCACGATTCGACAAAGCTCCGCCTGGTTGGCATTGAGCCTTCGCAACATTTCTAAGCCGGCCTCAGTTTCCATGATGAGCGGTTGCTCCCAGTCCTGGGCCCGCGTGAAGGCTGGTTTGTGATAGCGGAACCGACCTTCTTTGCGGATGTACTCACTGAACACTGATCGGCCCTCGCCGCTCTTCTTCGGGACAAAGCGGTTGTAGTACCAGGACAACTCCAGCTTTCTTTTCCGGAGTCGGACGCGGCAGCCGAAATGCCCGGGATATCCGGGTGTCTTATCGGTACGGTGCGCGACGTTGTGTGACCAGAAGTGGTCACAGAGACGCTGCGCCAGATAGCGGTACCTGGTTTGCTCCACGTTTGCTTGTTGATGAATTGCGGCCAGAAATTGCCGGCATTGCTTGATGGCGGCTTCGGTGCCGCGACGATGGTCCACGTTTTGGGCTCGGCTGACCGCCTCCCACTCTTCGCAGATTTCCTGGTGAGTCATTCGTTTGCTCATGGCTGGCTCCTCGCTATGGATTTGCCAACAATCGTAAGCAGCTGAGTGCTTGGAGCTGCCATGCGCTTTTGCCTTTTTCGGACGAAAAGACGGGGTTGGAGGCAGATTCCTTCCTCCAAGCCATGGGACCTTTACAATTCCTGTCCACGTGACTACCTGATTTGGGACTTTACCGCTGCGCTCCCACGCGCCATGAAATAGCTCGCATGGGCTGAAGGGTCCGCACTCCATCATTTATTTGGGACCCTGGCTTCCCACCTCAGTGACAACACCGGTATCCGGTGGCGTTACTTCCTCGGGGCACTTACAAGGGGCTTGGAAGGGACCTTTTGGAGCCCCGGTGTGATGCGGGCACGTCCCGTGAAATAACAGGGTCTCGACAAGGCTTTTTGAGAGGCTGTTTTGATCACGTCCAGCATTGACTTTCACATGTGAAAGTCAGCGGGAGTTACCGCTTCATGAAATGATGCCGTGATGATGGCGGCTAGCGGAGACTGTTCACATTTTCGCCAGAATTTGTCCAAAAACCGATGGCCGCCACATAGAAAGCGCCTAAACCCTAAAATTTATCCTTTAAATTCAGCACTTTAATATCTTTTTCTCTTTTCGCCCAAATTGGCCAATTCCACGGTTCTGGTGTGAATTCAGGACTATTCATAATCACTCCTGTCCGTTAAACAACGAATCAGGAGTGGATTATGCAACGACAGTATTTCAACGAGACGAATGAGCGTTTGCTCACCTATGAAGAGGTTTGCGCCGTCACCCAGCTTTCGCAAGCCACGCTTCGACGGTACGTGAAAGCCGGTCGTTTCCCTGCCCCCATAAAGCCAAGCCCGCAAGGAAGGGCCGTCAGGTTCCGGATTCAGGATGTTCGTGACTGGCTGGACCGGCTGTGACGGAGGCGCGAATGAAATATCAATTGAGAGACTCAGGGCTGTACTGCTACAGCTCTGAAGAGTGGCAGAGGGTTGGCGGGTGGATAGAGGTTGTTGCCCGAACCCGCCTCTCCAATAAAAAACACGGCCACGGCGCGCTGCTGCAGTGGAAAAATATGGACAACGTCCTGCTGCGCGAGGTGGTGTATGCAAGGACTCTGAACGGTGATAACGCTCGTCAGATACGAGAGCTGTTGGTGGACACCGGCTATCCCCTCGAACCCGGCAATATTAGCTGGACACGACTGCAGCGGTATTTGCTGGAGGAAATGGCAAAGGCGCCTCCGGCCACAACCGTCGACCGCAGCGGCTGGCATGGGCCTATTTTCGCGACGAGCAGCTGGACGGCAGGTCAGGCGGATGAGCAGCACCACTTTGTAGGGCAGCTATCGACCTCACCGTTGCTCCAGGAAAGCGGGTCTCTTCAAGACTGGCAGAATCAAGTGGGGAAGCTCTGTGGCGGCAACCCGCTGGCGATCCTCAGCGTCGGGGTGGCACTCGCGGCGCCCCTGCTAAAGCATGCGGAGCTTGAAAATGGGGCCTTTCACTTGGTTGGTAATAGCTCCACCGGGAAAACGACGTTGCTGCAGGTGGCCGCGAGTGTTTGTGGAGCACCAACGTTCGTGAGGAACTGGGTAGCGACTGCCAATGGCTTGGCAGCCGTCGCTGCTGAGCACAACGACATGTTGTTAGCGTTGGACGAGATTGGCCTGGCTCGGCCGGAAGATGTCGATGTGGCGACGTATCACATAATGACCGGTGCCAGTAAGCTGCGTGCGAATATCTCAGGGGATCTTGCTGAACAAACGCACTGGCGAACGCTGGCGTTAAGTACTGGTGAGGTATGGCTGTCGGAAGTGTTTCAGGATATAGGAAAGTCGGTTAAAGCCGGCCAAGAGAACCGTCTTGTCGAGATCCCCGTTTTTGGAAAATTTGGAGCCTTTAACGAGGTGCATGGCTTCAGCAGCCCCCAAGAGTTCGTGGACGCGTTGAAAAGCCGCACCAGGCACTACCATGGCACGCTGTTCCGGCACTGGCTTGAGCGTCTCACAGAAGATGTGGATGACTTGCCCGGCTATATCCAGAATGAGGTCGCCCGGTTGACGGACCAATGGAAGACCTCTCATATGGCTTCGCAAGTCCTCCGGGTGATCAGGCGGTTCGCACTGATCACCGCTGCTCTGTGCCTAGCCTGCCGGAACTACCTACTCCCCTGGTCGGAAGCGGAGTCAGTTCGAGCGGTACACCAAGCAGTTGGAGCCTGGCTTCGGAGCCGAGGTCACATCTTCAATTCGGAGGAGCACCGCATTTTGGCTCGCCTTCGCGATGCGATTTACAAATGGAATCACCGCCTCGTTGACATAGAGCGGGGGGATTACGGAAGAGCAATTGGTTTGCGACGCAAAGTGGCCGGTGAGACGCAGTGGCTTGTACCCAAAAATACTCTGATCAAGGAGCTTGGCCTTCGTAGTCGATACACTCGGGAAATTGAGCCGCTTATCCAGAGAGATTTCATGGAAACTAATGAGCAGAGCCGTGGCACCATGAAAATCAAGCTGCGGGATCGATCGGAGCGTTTTTTCGCCCTGTGGCCTGATCGCATCAAGGCGTATTGGGAAGCGCTACCGGATGGGGATGGACTATCCCAGTTTCCCACTATTCCCACTGGTGATTCGGAGGTAGAGGGGGATGATTGATAAAACCTTCAGTCCGCCTTCGGAAGAGGTGCGCACCAAGCTTCTGGCTCGTTCTGGACAGTGTGAGCGACTGGTCCGGGAGGGGGATCGCCGCGCAATTACCGGCGTCAGTCGAACTCAGTGGTGGACCTTGGAAAGAAAGCGAGTGGCTCCGGCACGGCTCAAGTTGGGCTGCAACTCGGTGGCGTGGCGACTATCGGATCTGTTGGCTTGGATCGAACAGCAAGGGGCTTGATTTGGCCCCTTCTACTCTCCAGAACTAACTTCACCTCTCACGATGGGCGCTAACCATTCGCAGAGCGCCTCGTGAGCCTCTCTTCGTTCTTCAAAATACGCATGCTTGTTATAAACCCGGTCCGTTCTGTTCCCGGGCAGCTGATTCAGGCAGCGTTGGGCCAGATTGTCATCAAAGCCGAGTTTTCCCAGCTTGGTTCTGGCCGTACCCCGTAGATCGTGGACGCGGCGCTTGTCGAATGAGAAGAGTTTTTTCTCAAAGAGCTTCTTGAGCGCATGGTTCAGCGTGTTTTCACACACATGCGGAGTCCGTGCCTTTTTACTGATCCTGCGAGCTGGAAACACCCAATCACTACCGCAGGAACGTACCTTCAGCTCATTCAGCCATTCCACGGCGGGCTCCGCCAACGGGATATCGATGGCCCTTCTCTTTTTGGTCCTGTCCTCGGGCAGGTACCAGATACGGTTCCCAAGATCGAATTCCGACCAAGGCGCTGCCAAAAGCTCCATCTTTCTCGTACAAGCCGCTATCAGCAACGCACAAGCCAGGTAGTTCTCTCGACTGAACTGCGCCGGAATCACCCGGAGTTTCGTAAAGAACTCGGTGACTTCGTCTTCATTCATTGGGTAGTTGGCGGCCTTCTCCTCCCCTCCGGCGTCCCTGGGACGGAATGGCGAGGCTGGATTGAACCTGGTGACGTCCAGTTTGATGCCATGATCAAACAGGTTCCTCAGCAGGCGCATCAAATCATTTGAGAGGGTCGGGCGGGGCTTATTGTCGTCATAGCCATTGGCCACGTCGCGCAGGATTTCACTGATATCCACTGGCCGGATCTTTTCCAGCTCCACCTTCCCGATGCGCCAGGCGACCTCACGCTCGTACAGGCTCTTTTCTTTATGGTGGGACGCGATTTCTCGTTTGCGAAGCTCGTAGTAGTCCGCGTACAGGTCATTGAGCGTTTTGAAGGGGTTCTGGTTGACCTTCTGCCGCTCCTGAACCGGGTCAGTACCCTCACGCTTGATCGCCAACCTCAGCTTCGCCGCCTCATCACGGGCGTCGGCCAATGACCAGTCGTCCACCTTGCCGATGGTGTATTCGCGCCGGAGCTTGGTAGCTGGGGTGGTATAGCGCAGCATCCAGTAGGCATCGCCGCGCTTCGGGGTCATGAGGTAGAGGCCATTGCCGTCGGCATGCCGAACGGATGGCTTTTCTTTGATCAGTTTCTTGACGGTTTTGTCGTGTAGCTTGCCCACCTTCCTGCCTCAAAAAATTGGGGAGTACAATCTCACCGATACACTATAGCGAGAAAATACTCCCCAATCTACTACCCATCACTACCCAAACTTGCCAGAAGTTACACGAACATCATGACTATCTAAATTACATAAATATTTGATTTTAAAGGCACGAAAGAACAGCGCCGAACACCCAAGAACATCACTCAATGTTCTGGATCTGCTCATTGAGCAGCGGACTAGACCCTCAAAAAATCAATAGGTTACCGAAAAGAAACCGTTCAAAAATGCCTGTTTGCCCACCAAACTGCCCACCACTTGCCTATGGCTTTTACGAAATCTTAGTGGTTAGCAATGGAAAAAAAGTGCCGTTTTTTTGCTGCTGTTAGTACTTAAAAGTAGCAGTTTTGAAGGGCTTTATCGAGTAATTTTTTCAACACTCTACGCACTGATGGATATTATAGTATCCAAGTTCTGTTTTATTTCGCTATAATGGATATAACTGTATCCACTTGGTCTTTGCGGATGAATTTTACCTTACTTGATGATACCGATGTAAGCCAAGCTTATGCGGCTTATTTACGTGAGTTACGCAAGCAGGCAAAGCTGTCGCGCGCTGCATTGGCTGAGCGAAGCTGTGTACCTGCGGCCACCATTAAGAAATTTGAGCTGACCGGGCAAATTTCATTTCGTCAATTGCTGTTGCTATGGCAGACACTTGATTCGCTAGATAGGCTTTATCAGCTCACGCAACTTAGCAAAGAACGCGCTGCTATACCCACGAGTATTGATGAGGTGCTAAAAGATGAGTTTTAAACCGATTCAGAAGCTTAATGTTACTCGTACGCTAAGCTCAGGTGAGCAGATATCTGTTGGAGTCTTGGCGCAGAATCGGCAAGGCGTTTTTTTTCAGTATACTGACGACTATTTGCAGCAGTTTGGCAATTTATCACCGTTTACCTTGCAAGCGAATACGCTAGTTCAAGCCGCACCTAAAGCGCCGCACCAAGGTGTACATGGCGTATTTGGAGATTGTTTGCCCGATGGCTGGGGCATGTTGTTACAAGATCGTATTTTCCGGCAAAAGGGCATCCTACCTAATCAATTAACGGCGATGGATAGGCTGGCCTTTGTCGGTGATAAAGGCATGGGAGCGCTGTCTTTTTCTCCGGTGTCTGAGTTTTCAGCCACGACATACGCGGACATTGATTTAGCAACCTTGGGCTTAGAAGCACAAACGCTGTTCGATGCTTCAATGTCAGATTATATGGATGATAATCACGACGAGTTAGATGGGCATACGCAACAGGTATTGGCCGCATTAGTCGCCGGAGGTAGTTCGGGTGGGGCAAGACCTAAGGCACAAATTTATATGCCTGCTGGGGAAACTCAGCATTGTCGAACCTTTGCTCAGCCTGGAGATGAGGCCTGGCTGATTAAATTTACTTCTAAAAATCTCGCGCTCGGGCATGAAGAAGGGTTGTGTGAGGCGGTTTATTTACAAATGGCAGAACTTGCTAAGTGTCAACCGCCGCAATGGCAACTCATTGAAGCACCACCTACAAGCGGTGCGTCTGCTTGGTTGGCGCTTAAGCGTTTTGATTATTTCACTGAACAGGCCGACTTAGGCAGAAAGCGCAGTGCAGGTCGATTGCATATGCACAGCGCTTGCGGGCTGCTGGATGCAGACTTTCGAACGCCAAGTTTAGATTACATTGATTTAATTAAAGCCAGCCGTCAGTTGTGTAAATCCCCCGCTGCTGGGCAGCTGCAATTTCGCCGTGCCGTTTTTAACCTGCTGTCGTCTAATCAAGACGACCACAGTAAAAACTGGGCGTTTTTGCAAGCGGATGACGGTCAATGGGATCCTGCCCCTTTTTACGATGTTACCTACAGCCCACATCCATTCAACGAACACGCAACTGCGTTCGGAGGTTATGGTAAAGCGCCACCGCTTAAGGTGATGCAAAAACTAGCGACCAGCGCTGGCTTTGCGAATTGGAATGATGCAAAGCAAGTTATTGAAGAAGTCGCAGAAGCCATCAGCCAATTTACGTATCTTGCCAAGCAACAAGGGATCAGTAAAACAACAGTGTCTGCGATTGCTAAGACATTGGATCAGCGCAAACAGGAAAATGCAGCGCTTTTTCAATGAAAGTAAAACAAACTTTTCAATTCACAATAAATACAAGGTCTACAGATTGTTACCCATAAAGTCACTTTGTGTAGACCTCCAACCTCAGCATTCCCCCGTTCGGTAAAACGCATAGACGAGTACTCAACTTGTATTGCACACTTTTACGCGCAGAAAAGTGCGTAATTTTACATTTTTATGCGCGTAAAAGTGTTATGGCGTTCTAGTTGAGCAAGACTTTCCTTTTTGAGAAAGCTTTTGGCACTCATCCCTTGGGCATTTGGGACAATATGGGCAAAGCCTTAATTCACGCCACTTAGCAATACGCTAACCCTGCCCACAGGGTATTTATGACTTGGGGCATTATGTAAATTCTGGGGCAAGTAGCTACTTGTACCCTCAGAAAGCTGCACGATCTGGGCATTTATCTGCCTACTGCGTCCGTTTAGCACTGGCAAACTCCTAACTGAACTTAACAGAACAGTGAGGAAGCAAACAATGAACCCAACTACACAATCACCCACAAACACAGTACCCCCTGCGCGTCAGCAGCGGATTTTGCGTTTGCCCGAGGTAAAGGCCAAAACAGGTTTTGGCCGCAGCACCATTTATGCCCTGATGGCCAATGGTGAATTTCCCCGTTCCATCCGCATTGGCGCGCGTGCCGTGGGCTGGTTAGAAAGCGATATCGACCAGTGGATTGAAACCCGCCGTATCGGTGCTGCTTATGGCCGTGGATAAAGCATCAGCATCAAACCCGTTACCTGCCAGTGAGATGCATAGCAACGCGCCAACATTACCGGCTGGTTTTGCCTATAACGCGCAAAACTGGCTGGTGATGCAACCGGCTGGGCAAGATAGCCCAGTTAAAATCTGCTCTTGGTTGCAAGTGGCCGCCCGCACCCGCGATCCGCAAGGGGATAACTACGGTTATTTATTGCACTGGTTAGACGATGACAATCGCCATCGCTATTGGGCCATGCCCGCAGAACTCTTAGCCGGAGACGGCAGCGAGTACCGTCGAATTCTACTCAGCCGAGGCATGCGGCTTAGTAACAGTGTCAAAGCGCGGCAGTTGCTCTCGCTGTTTATTCAACAAATGGGCGAACTGGCCACGCAAAAGGCCATTAGCGTGAACTGCATTGGCTGGCATCACCACGCTTATGTGCATCCGCGCCTCACCTTTTACCCCTGTGAACACAGCAGCAACAACCCGCGTATGGTGCTGCAAACCATGCACCCGATAGAAGGCTTTATTCAACAAGGCAGTAGCGACACTTGGCGGCAGCACGTAGGCCGTTATTGTCTGGATAACCCGCTATTAATTGTTGGCGTTTGTGCTGCACTGGCTGCACCTTTATTGCATTTGTGCGGGGTGGATGGTTTTGGTTTACACCTCTACGGTGCCAGCAGTACTGGCAAAACCGCGGCGCTGTATCCGGCGTTATCAGTGTGGGGCGAGCCTAATCAATTGCGCCATAGTTGGCGTGCCACGGCCAACGGTTTAGAAGGCACAGCATTAGCGCATAACGATGCCTTGCTGGCGCTCGATGAAATGGGCGAAGTTGACCCAAAAGAGGCAGGCGATGTCGCTTATATGCTTGCTAATGGCCAAGGTAAAACTCGAGCAGGCAAATACGGTGAAATGCGTTTACCCGCCCGTTGGCGCTTGGTGTTTTTATCCACTGGCGAAGTGACGCTCGAAAGCCACCTCGCCAGTATCGGCAAGCGTGTAAAAGCAGGGCAGCAAGTGCGCGTGATTGATCTCAGTGCCGATGCTGGAGCGCAAATGGGCGTGTTTAACCAGAGTCATGGTATGAACGCTGCCGATTTAGCCGATCATCTAAAACAGCAAAGTCGCCAACATTACGGCTGCTTGGCCTTGGACTGGTTACGGTATTTAACGCAGCACGGCGCACAGGTGCGACCCGTTTTCCAAAACGTACGCCAACGCTTTTTAACCAGCTTACCACCCGAGGCTGACGGCCAAGTGCGCCGGGTCGCCGAAAAGTTTGCCTTGCTGGCCAGTGCAGGCCTGTTAGGCATTCAAGCCAAAGTACTTGATTGGCCAACCCAAAGTGTCGAGGCAGCCTGTTTAAGCCAGCTTAACCAATGGATACTTGCCCGCGGTGGTGTGGCCGCCAATGAAGACCAACAAGCGATTCGCCAAGTGCGTAGCTTTATTGAGCAACATGGCGAAAGCCGTTTTACACCTAAACAAATCGGTTACAGCAGTCAAGTACGCCAGCGTGCAGGTTGGCTTGATACTACTGGCCCACAAACTCTCTACCTGTTTTACCCAACTGGCTGGCGTGAAGCCACCGAAGGCCTAAGCCCAGATCGCGCCGCCAAAGCACTGATGGCCGCAGGCTACCTAGTCCCCGATGGCAACCGACCACAGCGAAAAGTCAGCCTGCCCGACAACACCCGCCCACGCATGTACTGTGTTAAAGGCAGTATCTTGGATGACTAAAGAGGCGATGAATTCTGTCTGGGCTTGTCGCCTTGCAGTGCACCGCCAGTAAACCTAGGAGCAGGGCTAGGCTCAAAGTCTAAAGCAGTCAAGACCGCTAGTGTACTGGTTGTGTACTTGCTGTGATTGGTGATCGCCATTGCGCTGAATGATGGAAAATAATCTTGTGATCTAATCAGTAGATGATAAGATGTATGGCATGTATAAATGCACAGTTATCAAGGGCCGTGTAATGGAAGAGCTTAAATTGGGGTTTAATTCTCACGATATACCAGTAACGCTGGTTAACAATACATCGCCAAATGATGCTTGCGCGTCGTTCTACTTCCGTCAGGATGGTAAGTACTATCTACTTTGGGTTGAGCACCAAAATGTTGAGTATCGAGAGCGTGATGACTTACCAAGATATGCCATAAGCTGCGCCATCAACGAAGGGGATGATGAATATCCCGAAGTTTACAGCGACACATCCAAAAACGATATTTTTAGATCAGATGACGTTAAAGACTTGATCGCTTATTTCCATTCTTAGGTTTCATCTTCAATTTTTGTTAGTAGAGAAATATGAAAAACCTCAAACAATCGCGCTGCGTGATTGGCATTAAAGGGCAAATGCCCGACCCCGATTTCCCCGTTGATATCTGGTTCGATTCGCTGAAATCGGTGGCCAATGTGCTGTCGAAAGAAAATCAGCAGTTGTTAAAAGTAATCGCCGAACAACAGCCGCAATCGGTCACTGAGCTGGCCACGCTTACGGGCCGAGCGGTCAGTAATGTGTCGAGAACACTGAAAACATTGGGCAAGTACAACTTGGTTGAAATGCAAAGTACAAAAACCATGCTTCGCCCTATAGTCATTCATCAAGAATTTTTAGTAGTAGTTAATAATGAACAATAAAACCAACGTCCTTCTACAAGCAGAAGAAATGATTAAACCCTTAGCGCTTGAGCATGTGCCACAAAACAGTGACGTTGAAGCGGTAATTGACCAATGGTTACACGCCATTGCGACTGATAGCCAGTTTTACTGTAATCCAGAAATCAGCAAGCCAGAACAACTTAAAGAACGTGTAATCAGTCTTCTACAGCAAAATGGTTTATACACAACACGTAACGCGTTCTTTAATGAGGTATTTAGTGCCTTAAAGCTAAAGCCTGATTTTGACGCTAAGTTTCGCTTTATCGACTTATTTGCGGGTATCGGTGGGATCAGATTGGGAGCTCAAGCAAATGGAGGGGTTTGTGTATTTTCTTCAGAGTTCGATTCTTTCGCTCAGAACACATATTCATTTAATCATGGAGAGCATCCATTTGGTGACATAACAAAAGTTCAGGAAAAAAACATCCCTGAACATGATGTACTATTAGCCGGATTTCCCTGCCAACCATTCAGCTACTCAGGGCGCTGTGAAGGTTTTGAGGATAAAACAAGAGGCACGTTATTTTTCGATGTTCTTAGAATATTGGAGCAAAAAAAGCCAAAGTTTGCACTTTTAGAGAACGTGAAAGGTTTTAAATCCCATAACAAAGGGGAGACTATGTTTATAGCGCTTAAAGCGTTAGAAGAAGCAGGTTATGAACCTCATTGGACTATTCTGAACAGCTACGATTATGGCGTACCTCAATATCGTGAAAGGTGGTACTGCGTTGCAATTCGAAAGGATCTAGGTATTACTGATTTTTCATTTCCAGATTTTAAGGATAGGAAAACTAAACTTAAAGATATAATTAACTTAAGTGAAGATGACCAGTCTTTATCAATCACAGATTTTGAAAAAAATAGAATTAAATATCACTTTGATAATTATGAAAAACAGGAAAGAGTCCAGCATGACAACTCAATGTATGAACCTCATACAAAAAAAGGAAGGCATGGAGTATTTTCCTTCTTGAAGCCTGATGGTTCCCTAAGGTTTCATGTCGGTGACGTTGCAAAAACTCAAATACAAGAAGCTTTTTACGCTTGCTTAGAAACCTACGCCCCCACGATTATTGCAAATCGAGTCCCGAAATTGTGGGATATTCAAAGAAAGCTATCTGTAACAGAATCGTTGCGTCTTCAAGGCTTCCCTGATGAGTTTAGTTTCAGAGTATCTAAAGCACAAGCATATAAGCAACTAGGTAATTCTGTAACAGTTAATGTAGTTCAAGCAATTATTGAAAATATTATAAAAATTAAGGACTGATTATTATGGCATACTTGGCTTTAGATAAAATACTAGAAGCAAGAACCTATGTTGAAGAAAACATAAAAAAGCCTGATACATTTATGGGGCTCGTGCTGTTTTTGTTATGTGTTGTAGAGAGAAAGCGAAATGGCTCTTATCTAAAGTCAGATATGAAGCAGTTTTCAGAACTTGCAGATGCTGCTTTCTATCTATCCGATACACGATCATCTTACTCAGATAAATATTGGTTTGCGTTACTAACAAATGATTGGGTCGATCAAGTAAAGGATTACTTTCTCAAAGGAAATAAAGTTTCTGCAAATAAAGTTATGCAGTCAATTTTTTGGTTAGATAGCTTTTCCGAACTTCAATTAAAAACCAACTTAATCCCAAAAGATATTTTTGATGAGCTATTTATATCTGATCTGGATGAATCAGATTTCAACCAAGCCAGTCAAGTAAGAAAAGCTGATTTGTTATCAAGTTATGGTGGGAATCAAGAAGCATTAACCATTAAATTTGATGGTTCTTTTGTTAAGAAAAAAGCAGGGGATTTGAGTGGCGCGCCTTTTGGGCAAACACTGTATGCAGCTACGGAAATTAAAAAAATAATTTCCGTATTTGATTTTGATTTTATAGAGAAATTTGATTTAACTGGCACCAATAAAACAAACAATTACTCAATGTCTTCATCAGAGGTATGCTTATCCAAACCCTTCCTCCTTCTCGCTGGTATCTCTGGTACAGGTAAAACCCGCTTTGTGCGTGAGCAAGCAAAAACATCAAAGCAGTTTGCAGAAACCTATTGCTTAACCTCGGTGCGTCCCGATTGGCATGAGCCGAGTGATTTACTCGGATATATTTCACGCCTAAATGGCGCTGCGGAATACATCACTACCGATGTATTACAGTTTATCGCCAAAGCTTGGCGTGCGATTGCTGATAGTGGCTTAACCGTTGAAGTGCAAGAGAGCGAAGACCAAGGCGAGCGTTTAGTCGTGGCCGGTGAGCGTGATGAGTTAGATAAGGTATTGCCTTACTGGTTGTGCTTAGATGAAATGAACCTTGCCCCCGTTGAGCAGTATTTTGCCGATTACTTGTCGGTGCTGGAAACCCGCGAATGGTGTTGGACAGGTGATAGCTTTACCTATAGCTGTGATGCGCTATTAAAACCCGCCACCATTAAAGAAGTTGCTGATAAAGAAAAACTGCGCAAAGCACTAGGCTTTGAGAACAATGAAAATAAAAATTATGACGAGCTTTGGCAATTGGTTTGCCAATATGGTTTAGGTATTCCGTTTAACCTGCTTGTTGCAGGCACGGTGAATATGGATGAAACCACCCATGGCTTTTCACGCAAAGTGATTGATCGTGCGCTGAGCTTTGATTTTGGCGCGTTTTTCCCTAACGATTATAACTACTTTTTCACTCCAACCAGCTGCAATAAACGCCTTAGCTATCCTATTTGGTCAAATGCCAGCAAAGCGGATTTAGCTGATACTTTTGATGCGGATGGCACAGAAACGGTTGCGTTTTTATCGGCCGTTAATGCCGTGCTAAAAAATACACCGTTTGAATTAGCGTTCCGTGCGCTCAATGAACTACTCCTCGCAGTTGCCAGCAGCCAACCACAAGATGAACTGACCCTAAAAGCCGTATGGGACGACTTTATGATGTGTAAGGTTCTGCCGCGCATCGAAGGCGATACCGACAAACTGACTACATCTGATGGTAAGGCTTTGTTGGTTGAAATTAATACTGTGTTGGCAGACCAGTTAGCCCCCATTTGGTTGGCGTCTGACACAGACGAAGACAGTCAACGCCCTGACTTGTATCGTGAGAAAATCGTGGCCGATGGTGCCACTGATAAGGAAAAAGCACTTCGAATACCTTGCCGTTCAAAAGCGAAATTGCAGTGGATGAGCGAGCGATTAGCCAGTGCCACCTTTACCAGTTTCTGGCCTTAATGGGTTGGTGTTGTTTGATGCTTCTTGCAATGAATGCAACCCATAAAAAACCGTACAGCGAAGGTGTAAGGAGTGGTAGGGAATGCCAGAGTTAATACGATTACAAACCCCCGACTTTGAGTTTTCGGTCTGGGCGAATGATATTAGCCAGCGGTTGAGCGTGTACCAGAATACAATGGCGCACAGGGCGAGCGCTAATGATGTACATAGCTACGAATTGCGCTTTGCGCCAGCAGCGCAGCTGAGCAGTGCTATTGTACCGCAAGGGCTTGTAGCAGATGGTTTGGTACAAAGTGCGTTATATGAACGTGACTTAGCCGACAACGACCTTGTTGCCAATGGCTTAGCGAAACACGCTGAGCTGACATTACATTCCCCGCTGTTTTTTGAGAATACTCAGTACCAGTTTGAGTGGGTCTTTTTTAGTGAAGTAACGAATGCGCGGCTAACTCACCGAAGCCAAAACGTGAATGAGGCGTTTCGTTTTGCTCCCGAAGTAAAAACCGCAAGGGGCGTAGTGCCCGCACGTTTAACCGGCACCATTAATACTGGCAATGATGTGGGCTGGTTACGCTTGCCACTTACCTTTGAGCACAATGGCAAAACACAGACTCAGCACATAGCCTTTGAAGTGCTGCCAACCAAAATGGCACTTCACCAAGACTTACCCGCCATGTACCAAGCTATTGACAAAGTTTACCCTCTTTGGCGCTTTAGTTTGGTCGAAAAAACCGAACAAGATGCAGCGACCAGCCAGCAACGCGGGCATTTTCCATTGATGTGGTTGGCTAATTTTGCCGCGTTACGGGCGCGTTTTGAGCAAGGCTTAAAAGTGATTTGTGCCGCACCACATAGCCGTTTGCAACCGACGGTTGCCAATATCAAAGCGGCCAAATTAAAAGGCCGTTTGCCACATAAGTTAGCGGAGCAAGTCAAGCAAGACTTTGCCAATGGCCAGTACGATAAGCGCTACGCGGTCGAAAAAAAGCAACTGAGTGTCGATACCCCAGAAAACCGTTTTATCAAAATGGCGGTGAGTAAAAGTAAGCGGCAATTAGCGGAGTTTGAACAAAAGCTTAGGCAGAGTAACCAAGCACCAGAACGGCAACGGTTGTCAGATTCATTTTTAAATGAGCTGCATAGTTGGCAGCAGCCGCTACAAAAAGTGTTAGGTCAGAGTTTTTTAAAAGAGGTTGGAGCATACACAGGGTTAAGCCGTGAGTCGTTAGTGCTACAGCAAAAAACAGGTTACAGCGCGGTCTATCGCATTTGGCAGGAGCTGAAATTTTATTTAGATGTGTTTGGCAATCAGTCGAGCATTTCAATGAAATCAGTGGCCGAGATTTACGAAGTGTGGTGTTTTTTGTGTTTGAAACAGATTTTAGAGCAGGATCTCGGCTTTGAATTGGTGGAAAACGGGGCGACTAAGCTCGCCCAGAATGACTTTTTTGAGTACCAACTAAAAGATGGTTTTGCTGGAGCCTTTCGTTTTAAACGCAGCGATGGTGTGACCGCTCGGCTGGCACACGAGCCGAAATTTACCAAAAAGGGCCAATCAATCCGCTCGTACTTGGTTAACCAAGAGCCGGATATTGTGTTGGAAGTGACACTGCCTAAAAGCGCTGATTTAACGAAAGCAGACTCATCAGAAGAAAAGCAGTTTATTTGGCTATTTGATGCCAAGTACCGTATTAAAACCGAGAAAAACCGCTTTGATGACAGCAATGAAGATATCGAAAGTAAGGATTACGTACCAGACGATGCCATTAACCAAATGCACCGTTATCGGGATGCCTTGATTCGGCTATCAGAACCTCACGATTCTAAATCACCATCAAGTGGAAACGCTGGCCAATCTCCTAAAAAAAGCCGCCCAGTTTTTGGTGCGTTTGCTCTATATCCAGGCTTTTTTGATCAAGCCACAACACCCAACCCCTACGCAGCCGCGATAGAAGAAGTGGGTATTGGCGCATTTGCCCTGTTACCTAGCCAAAATGAGCCTAGTCAAATTTATCCTACCCAGACTAAGAGCAGTTATTCCGGTCACCAGTGGTTGTTAGAGTTTTTGCAAACGCAAATTGGCACAGCACCGAATGCACAAACAGGGCAAAACAATGAAGCCATGTATCCTGTGGCTGGTATGGCGGAAAGGCTCTACGTACAAGACGCTGCACGCATACCGTATTACGGCATGCGCCAAGTGCTGTACCCTGATTTGACGATGACAGTGGCATTAGGTGGGCAACGTGGGCGTGATAATGGCTACTTTGAACAATTTGAGCAAGGCACAGCGCAGTGGTATCACCTGCCGCAAAGCACGTTTTTGCAGAAATTTAAGCAGCATATTGCCGAGGAAATTCGCTATTTAGCGTTGGCGTCTACCTCAGACACTCAAAGTTCATCCAAGCAAATTGACAAACTTTGGCCGGTTAAACGAGTCACAGTGTTACCACGCTACGCCATTACCGAAGAGCAAGCGGGCAAGAAGTCAGGTTCTGCTGATTTGTATTATTTATTTGAGTTAGGCAAACCACTGTCACTGCAAACGCCAGTGACCAATGTGCCGCATCGGCCAATGAAAAACTCGATGAAACTCACAACCTTAACGCGCCTAGAGAGCGTCACTAAGTTTACCGAGGTTGAAAGAGTGTACGAAGCGGCAATGGTGTGATAGTGAAATATAGAAAAGAAAACTTCCCTTTTTGGTAACTTTAATTATAATTCCCACCAAGGGAACCTTGAGGTGGTATGCAAGTCTTAGGTAAAGACAAACTTGTCGATTTTTATAAAAAACACGCTAATGTGAAGTCAGCTTTAGAGGCATGGGTTTCTGAAGCTCAAAGCGCTTGTTGGAAAACTCCTCAGGATATTAAAGACCGTTACCGCAGTGCAGATTTCCTAGACGGAAATAGAGTTATATTTAATATCAAAGGTAACCATTACAGACTAGTTGTAAAAGTCAGGTATCAAAATGGCATTGCTGTTATTGAGTGGGTTGGTACTCATGCTCAGTATGATAAGCAACGCTTTTAGGAGGGGAAGATGAGTCACATTAAATTAATCAAATCAGCACACGATCATGAGTCAGCATTGATGCGATTAATGTCATTAATGGACTTGGATCCGCAGCCAGGTTCAGCCGAATCTGATGAGATGGATGTATTGGCATTATTAATTGAAAAGTACGAAGAAGATCATTTTCCAATTAGTAAGCCCGATCCAATAGAAGCGATAAAATTTAGAATGGAGCAACAAGGTTTAAAAAATCGAGACCTTGTTCCTTTTATTGGATCAGCTCCAAAAGTTTCCGAGATATTGAATGGAACACGTAGCCTTAGCTTGAACATGATCCGAAAGCTAAGCAGTGGGTTGGGTATATCAGCTGATGTTTTGATTCAATTGCCAGAGCAAAAGCACGCAATTCAAAGAGAAGTTGATTGGCAAGCCTTCCCGATAGCTGAAATGCGAAAGCGTGGCTACTTTGAGAGTTTCAGTGGGTCATTGCAAGAGTTAAAGGAATATGCAGCGGAGACTCTGTCTGATTTTATCGGTTCCGTAAAATCAGGCTTTAATCTTCAACCTGCCTTGTTGAGAGCGTCTTCTCACCTTCGTACAAATGATAAGGAAACAGATCCTTATGCTCTGTGGGCGTGGCAAATTCGAGTATTGCAGAAGGCTGCTGAACAAAAATTACCCTGTCAATATCGCGCTAGTACTGTGAATTTGGAATGGATGCAGAACATTTCCAAGCTATCTTGGCTTGAGTCAGGCCCTTTACTAGCGATTGAGTTTCTAAATAAGTCAGGCATTCATGTAATCATTGAGCCTCATCTACCCAAAACTTATTTGGATGGTGCTGTGTGCATGGGTATTGATGGCAACCCGATCATAGCGCTGACGTTAAGGCACAATCGTCTCGATAGCTTTTGGTTTTCACTAATGCATGAAATGGCACATATTGCATTGCACTTAGATGGTAATGAAAGCTGGTACTTAGATGATTTAGATGCTCAGGGCGCTGATGAGATTGAGAAACAAGCCGATGATATGGCTAGAGAGGCGTTGATACCACAGGGTATTTGGTGCAGAAGCAGTTTATCGAGCGCTGAAGAAGTAAGGGAGTTAGCAAAAGAGCTTCAAATATCACCTTGTATCGTGGCTGGACGAGTTCGTTTTGAGAGTGGCGATCATAAAAAGTTTGGTTCTTTATTCCGTGACAAGATTAGCGATTATTTTCAACGTTAAGCCATAAGCTCTTGAGTGATCCACACATCATTCTCTGGCCCACAAAGGTGGTGTAGCAGCGCTAGGTTGATCTGGTGGCTGATCACGCTGGCCTTTCGTTTTTGGCTTTCTTTTCTCAAACCGTGCAGTAACAAACCCGCACATGATTTGCCCATTTGCTCCGGCGAACTGGGCAGGCAAAAGGCGCGATTTTGCTGTTTTGGGTGCAAGGTAGTGCGTTTTCCAGTTTTAGATAAAGGCGAAATGCACCAAAAAGTACAGGCGTTGGCCGGTGTGTTTGCGAGCAATGTGTTGGTTTGGCACGTGCCATTCCTATCTGTCGGTAATAAATGTGCGGATAACAAATGCGCTGGCAACAAAACTAGCCCGCCTTGCGCATGCCCATCAACCTCAGGTAAAGGTAGCCAATACAGGTTTGGCCATTGCTCGGGGCTTTGCCATTTTTCTACGATCACTTGCGCGCCAATGCAATTCAGCCATTGGTGAATTGGGCAGCCTGGGTGCGCTTGTTTAACGCGCGGTAACTGATAGGTCAGCCAGCGGGTTAAACGTTCGGCGGCATTATCGCACTGGCTTAGTGCTGGGTAGAGGGTAAACGCGCCATGCCCAACCAGTAAAGCAACCACCTGCTTTATCCATTCTCTATCCCAATCGTTGCCACTTGCCCATAACACGTCACTTATCACCTTGTTGGTTCTTCATGTCGTCTATTTTCAGTGGTCAGATGCAGACTCGGTGGTGAAATAGATGAAAGAAATGGCCATCAAACTAACCAGTCAAATCAGTTTTTTGTGATGACCTGTGCGTGGCTAATTGTTTGATATACATAGTCCAATACGGCGCTGTTTGGCTGCGTTCCCCAAGTGCAAAAAAATCGAGACGCCAAACGTTCGTTTGCATTCTGGGTTGGAAAAATCAAACGGTTTGTATTTTGGATTAGAGGTTGGTTTAGGGTGCAAAAAGTGCCAAACCTTGCTTTGAGCCAGTAATGGCAAGGCCTACCAGCGTTGGATTTCAATCGAGAAGCCAAACAGTGAATGGGCTAATTTCCCTGTTTGGCGTTTCGATCCAAAAGCCAAACGGATAGTGGTTTTGGCGTATGGGTATAAAGGCATGGGGAAGTGTGTGGCGGCTGTTGAAACTCATGGATTAGCAAATGACGCCTAGGGGGATTGCATCAGCTGATCAAAGTAAGTAATTGGGTTGGTTGATTTAGCTTAAAGCTGGGTGTGGTATTTTGTAAGCGAACTGTTCTAATTACTGCTCCATTGTCCAATTTGCCCACAGTAAATGAGAGTAGATGTTACGTTTATCTATAATTACATATCAGATATAGGATTTTGATGTGTAATAACTAATCATTCTTGTGGTGTTCGAATTAGGATGATATGTTTTTGTATATGATTATTGTTAATTGATGCATTAAGGCATATCGAAATGAGCTATGTAACAGAGCAGATACTAGAAAGTCTTCGAGAAGCTCGGGTACGCAAGGGGTTTAGCCAAAGAGAGTTAAGCGCACGGTCGGGTGTACCTCAAAGCCATATATCGAAAATCGAGTCTGGCGGTGTTGATTTAAGAATGTCCAGTTTGATTGCACTTGCCCGTGTACTCGACCTAGAGTTATTTGTTGTGCCTAAAAAGTCTGTGCCAGCTATCAAGTCGATTATTCGAAGCAGCCAAGGTAGCATCGACGAAGGTGAGACAATGTCGTCCGCATATCAGTTAGGGGAAGACGACGATGACTAATCATGTTTCTACGCTCAACGTGTTGCTCTATGGCGAACCCATCGCAACGATCACCAACGTGGGCAATGACAGAACCCTTTTTGCTTTTATGGATTCGTACATTAATGACGAATCGCGGCCTATTTTGGGGCTTGGTTTTAAAGATGCACTGGGTGGCTTAATGACTAATTTTAAACCGACCCAAACCAAGTTAACTCCGTTTTTCTCTAACCTTTTGCCTGAAGAAACCATGCGTAATTACCTAGCAGAGCGTGCCGGTGTGAACCCAGCGCGGGAGTTTTTTCTATTGTGGGTGTTAGGGCAGGATTTAGCAGGCGCGATCACGGTTGAACCGGCCGATGGTGAAGCGCTGCCGCCTAATGTGCATCAAGACATTGAAGATGAAACGAAAATTGAAGCGCCAATGCGCTTTTCATTGGCGGGTGTGCAGTTGAAGTTTTCAGCCGTGCAACAGGCAAATGGCTGTTTGACCATTCCAGCAACCGGTAAAGGTGGCTCTTGGATTGTGAAATTGCCGTCGTCTCGATTTGACGCTGTGCCAGAAAATGAATATTCAATGATGGAGCTGGCTCGAATGTTGGGAATGGATGTGCCGGAGACTCAGCTACTCCCCATTAACCAGATTGCTAATATCCCAGATGGTATTGGTAAATTTGGTGATGCTTTTAAAAATGCTCAGGCGTTTGTGATCAAGCGCTTTGATCGTGCAGGTGATCAAGCCGTACATATTGAAGATTTTGCGCAAGTGTTTGGCGTCTATCCTCAAGATAAATACAAAAAAGCCAGTATGCGCAATATTGCTCAGGTTATCGGCATCGAAGGTCAAGACGAGGACATCGCAGAATTTACACGCAGATTGGTGTTCAATACGTTAATTGGCAATGCCGATATGCATTTGAAGAATTGGTCTGTGATTTACAAAGACAAGCGCACGGCATCCATTGCGCCCGCTTATGACTTTGTTTCGACCATTCCCTATATCCCCGATGATAGTGCGTCGCTGAAGGTGAGTCGTAGCAAGAAATTCAGTGATTTCACGCTGGATGAGTTATCACACTTAGCCGCTAAAGCCATGCTGCCAGAAAAATTGGTGTTAGATACCGCCAAGCAAACCGTGGCAGGCTTTCATGAAATCTGGGCGAAAGAAAAAGCGCATTTACCGCTTACCAGGTCGATGATTGAAGCCATCGAAACACATTTACGAAGCATACCGCTACGCTAACGTGAGAACCGACGTGTACAAAAATGCAGAGGCGTCGGCCATAGTGGCTTGAAAGCTGTGTTTGAGAAGTCTGTTTGGTGGCTTATTTTGTCAATCCAAGCCCTGATTGCCCCATTCCTTGGGGCGGTTCAAATCCCTCTTATTCACCTTCTAAAGCTTGTGGTATCAAATGTTGCCCCATTGTCCCAACTGCCCACAGTAAGTGAGCAAATGGGTGGCTAGTTAGTTTCGCCTGATTGGCTTTTTCGGCATACGGCTGCGTTTGCCATCGAAGAACGCCAATACTCTGAACCAATAGAGCGATTCTTTATAACCTAGGCTATACGTTGGGCGTGCAGGCGGGATGAGTCCTAGTTTACGTCCTAGGCTGACAATCACGTAGAACGTGAGTTTTAACGTCAGCCAAGGAGCGAGTACCACGAATACCATCAGGCAATACCGGGTAAGTGCGTAGCCTATGCCATGAGGCTGTTCGAGTAAGGCAATGCCAATACACCAGCCAAGGCCTGCCAGCATGGCTATTGGAAAGGTAATGGGGGCGAGTCGCATCATCAGTCGCATGTTAACACCCTCCTGTGTTGTGTTGTGAAGGGTGCTCAAAGTTCACCAGCGGTTCAACCACATCAGCTACGGTTTGGTGGGCAATATGGCGCTCTTCAAAGTAATCGTGGCGGTCGTAGATACCCTCAACGCCTTTTAGCTTATGGTTAAGACAGCGTTCGGCCACATTGCCTGCAATGCCTAAAGAGGCGGCAAGGCTGCGAAAGGTGCGGCGCAAATCGTGTACGGTGAAGTGCTCAAGTTTGCCCATTTTATTGGGTGGCTGCTTTTTGCGCCCAGGCTCGCGACCAAAGAGTTTAGATATGGCACGGTTGAGTGTATCTGGCCCCATATGTGGACGGTGGCTTGCTCGTCTGGCAGGGAAAACATAAGGCGAGCCACAAGCGCGGATTTGCAGCTCGTTAAACCAAGCAATGGCTTGGCGCGGTAAGGGGATGCTGATTGGCACGCCAGTCTTACTGCGCTCTTTGGGTAGATCCCACACGCCTGTGGTTAAATCCATTTCACGCCACATGGCTTCGCACAATTCGCTTTTGCGCACACCCAACACCAAAAACAGGCAGCAAGCGAGGTAGTTATCGCGGCCAAAGCTATTGATATGGGTATGAAACACGCTAAAGGCGTAGTGAATTTCCTCTTTGCTGAGCATCCTGTCTTTACTGGACTCCACGCCACCGGCATCGTCCACGGTAAAGGCTGCGGCGGGGTTGTTCAGCGTTAAGTCGAGCTTTATCGCATGTCGAAACAACTGCTTCATGTACATCAAAGTGTCGTTGGCAATGGTAGGGCGGTTACTTTCTCGAATGCGCTCTAATACTTCGCGCACATCGCGTGCAGTCACCTCAGCAATACACTTAATGCCAATGACTGGGCTTATGTCTTTGGTGTAAACCCGATACGGAATCTTGGGATGCTTAAGTCGTCGGCTCAGATCGGTTCGATACCAGTCATGGAACAGTTGATCAACAGTTTCAATGTCAGGTAACTCGATTTTCTGTTTTTCCAGAAGAGGATCTATGCCGTCGCGTACTTCTTTTCGAAAGTATGCGGCGGCAATTCTAGCGTCGGCCAACGACATTAAAGGAAATTGTCCCAAGGTCGCTTCTCGTCTTCCTTTGGCTGTGGTGTAGCGGATCATCCAATAAGGCGAGCCCTGTTTGCGAACGCAAAAGTATAGGCCTTCAACGTCTGAATATTTTTTGGGGTCGGCTTTGCTGTATGCAATAACCTGTTTTGCTGTGAGTTTTCCCATGTTTACTCCATAGTTGCTGAAATAATGGAGGGGCATTAATGGCTGCCCACCACTAAACAGGTAGTTGGTAACGGACATCTGCAAACCGATTTGGACTGGGAAAATAATAAAGCCCTGTATTTGCAATGAAATAGCAGGGCTCTTAGGGCATTCGTGGAAGGGTAAAAAACTATTCCAGATTCTGGATCTGCTCTCGCATCTGCTCAATCAACACCTTCAGCTCCACCGCCGCCTGAGTTGTTACCGTGTTAATCGATTTGGAGCCGAGGGTATTCGCTTCCCGGTTCAGTTCCTGCATCAAAAAATCCAGCCGTCGCCCCACTGGCCCGCCTTTCTTTAGCGTCCGGCGCACTTCCGTGACATGGGTTACCAGCCGATCCAATTCCTCATCCACATCCGCTTTCTGTGCCAGATACACAATTTCCTGTTCCAGCCGATCCTGATCCACGTTCACTTGCAGTTCTTCCAGTTTCGCCTGCAGTTTGTCTTTCTGCGCCTGCAAAATGGCGGGAATGTTTGCCTTGACGACCGCCACCTGTTCTTCAATGCCGTTCAGCCGCTCCTGAATAATATTCATTAGTTCGGCCCCTTCCCGTTGCCGGTGGGCAATAAATTCATCCAGCGCCTCTTTCATCAGGGCGATGGCCGCTTGCTGGATCTCCGACTGATCGGCTTCCGGTGTTTGTACAACGCCGGGCCAGTTCAGCAGGCTCGCAACCGACAGCGAACTGGTTTCACCGGCCAACGTGGCAATGCGGCCTGCGGCGTCGATTAGCTGCTTGACGAACTCTTCGTTGATGTCCAGGCGGGCGGGGGTGATGTTCTCGGCCTTGATTTTCAGGGTGCATTCCACTTTACCGCGGCTGAGGGCTTTGCGTAATGCTTCCCGCACCGGGTTTTCAAGGTCACGCAGGGTGTCCGGCAGGCGCGGTGAGATTTCCAGATAGCGGTGATTCACCGAACGCAGTTCCCAGGACAGGGTTCCCCAGGGGGCGGTAAGCTCTTTGCGGCTGAAGGCGGTCATGCTGCTGATCATGGAGTCTCCGGGCTGGGCCCTGCTGGTATTGAGTTGAGAATGGGTTGAAGAGATTCTAACCGACTTTGTCTTTGGTTTCATGGCAAGTATACGGGATAGGGATTGGCGGCAGTTTGTCCCGATTTTATTCGTGAATTTGAGTATACTGTGCCGCTGTTAAGAATAGGCAACCGCCATCCCAGAATTCAATTAAGGAGTTTATTATGCGACCCAGTGGACGTCAGCCGGATCAAATGCGCGAAGTGGAAATCATCCGCGACTATACCTGTCATGCAGAGGGGTCGGTTCTGGTGCGCTTCGGTAATACCAAGGTGATCTGTACCGCCAGCGTGGAAGAAAGTGTGCCCCGGTTTCTGAAAGGTAAGGGACAGGGCTGGATAACGGCGGAATACGGCATGTTGCCCCGTGCGACCGGTACCCGCAACGGGCGTGAAGCTGCCCGCGGCAAGCAAGGGGGCCGTACCCTTGAGATACAGCGTTTGATTGCCCGCTCTTTGCGTGCGGCAGTGGATCTGAAAAAACTGGGTGAGAACACCATTTATATCGACTGTGATGTGATCCAGGCCGATGGCGGCACCCGTACAGCGTCAATTACCGGTGGTTGCGTTGCCCTGGTGGATGCGCTGACACATCTGTTAAATAAAGGGTCGGTCAAGCAAGACCCGTTAAAGCGCCTGATTGCGTCCGTTTCGGTGGGTATTTATAAAGGCACACCGGTTCTGGATTTGGATTACCCGGAGGACTCCAAAGCGGAAACCGATATGAACGTCATCATGACGCAGCACGGTGGATTGGTGGAAGTGCAGGGTACAGCGGAAGGTGAGACGTTCAGCCGCCAGGAAATGGACGCGATGATGGACCTGGCTGACAAAGGCATTAAAGCGTTGTTTCAGGAACAGCAAAAAGCCCTGGGGTGGTAAGCCATGCTTAAAGCGTATCAACGGGATTTTATTGAATTTGCCTTGCAGCTCAATGTGTTGCGCTTTGGTGAGTTCACACTCAAATCCGGCCGTAAGAGCCCGTATTTTTTTAACGCAGGGCTCTTCAACAGGGGGTTGGCGTTGGCAAAATTAGGTCAGTTTTATGCCGCTGCCATCGTTGATTCCGGTGTGCCGTTTGATGTTCTTTTTGGTCCGGCCTACAAGGGTATCCCCATTGCCTCTGCCACCGCCATTGCCATGGCGGAGCACCATAATCTGGATTTGCCCTGGTGTTTTAACCGTAAGGAAGCCAAGGATCACGGCGAAGGCGGTAACCTGGTTGGCGCACCACTGGAGGGCCGGGTGTTGATCATTGACGATGTTATTACCGCCGGTACCGCCATTCGTGAAGTGATGGAACTGATCGACCGGACCGCTGCTCGCCCGGCGGGCGTTGTGGTGGCGTTAGACCGTCAGGAAAAAGGCAAGGGTGAATTGTCCGCGATTCAGGAAGTTGAAAAAGACTTTTCTATTCCGGTGATCAGCATCGTTAATTTAAACCAGCTTATCCACTATATGGAAGAAAACGCGGCCTCATCCACTGCTTTGTCACAGCATCTGGACAATGTGAAAGCCTATCGATCGGAGTACGGGGTTTCTTAACGTGATCAGGCTGCAAAATGCAGCTTTCACGAAACGGTCATAATAAATGCTTCCTGTTGTAAACCCTGTGTAGGATACAATTCGGTTTATGGATAAACCGCTCCCCAAATCGGACCCGATCTTTAAGTCCGCTAAAAAACGTGTCGCAAAGGTGCTTAAGCCGATTGCGGACGATGTGCCGTTAACGGAAGAGCAGATACACGAAGTGCGTGTCTGCACCAAAAAACTGCGGGCTCTATTGCAGCTCTATCGCCCTGTTTGCAGCAAGTCCGCGTTACGCTCGGTGGATCACTCGATCCGTAATCTAGCCCGCGCCTTCTCGTCGGCGCGGGATGCCTATGTTCAGTACGCCATGCTGGAACGGATGACGCGGGCTTTCAACGAAGATAATCAGAACAATCTGCAGCCATTGCTGGACCATTATTGTATTCATGTGGCTCAGGAGGATGTGATCCTGGCAGCGGTGGATGTGCGGGAAGGTTTTGATGAATTGCTGCACATCTGGCGTCAGAAAATTAAACTCAAAGCGACGCCAAACTTTGTCGACGGGCTTAACTATGCCTATAAGCATGCGCGCAAGCTGGCATACGATGCCGAATCGTCGGACGACGACGAGCTGTATCATGAATGTCGCAAATGGGTGAAATACTACCTGTATCAGTTGCAGATGCTGGTGAAAGATAAACGCCCGAAAGATAAAACCTATATCCGCTCGCTGGAAAAGCTGGGGATCTGTCTGGGTGATTTCCACGATCGCTGTGTTCTGGAGCGGTCGCTAAACCGGTTGCTGGAGGACGACGCCCAACACAACCTGGATCTGGAAAGTGCTGGGCTATTGATGGTCACCTGGCTAATGGAGCAAAAGCGTCAGGACAAGGAAACCTGTCAGCATCTGTTCGAAAAGCTGTTTTCTCGAACCCACAACCCGGTGAAACTTTAGTATGAAAATTCTGACCTTGATACGTCATGCCAAATCCAGTTGGAAATACGATGGTTTAGCTGATTTTGAACGGCCGTTGAACAGCCGAGGGCAACGGGATGCGCCCTTTATGGCCGAGTTATTCGCACGGCTACCGGAAAAGCCCGATTTGCTGGTGTCCAGCCATGCGACCCGCGCCTTGAGTACCGCGCGCACCTTTGCCCACTATCTGGATTACCCGATGGAGCGGATGCGGCTGAGTGAGCAGATTTACGAAGCCGGTGCCGGAATGCTAATGGATTATATTGCTTGGCTGCCGGACAGCGCACGCAACGTGGCGATGTTTGGCCATAATCCGGGATTTACTGATTTAGTGAATTTGCTGACAGACGAGGAGCTAAAAAACATACCCACCTGCGGCATCGTGATGATTGAGCTGCCGGTGGAGCAGTGGTGCCAGATTCTGGAATTCAGTCCGGCAGCGGGAGCGCGGCCGGGACGTATGGTGTATTTTAATAGCCCTAAGCAGGCGGATCAGTAGGCGGAGTGTCGACAGTCCTTGTCAGTCAGGCTGCCTTGCTTATTGCGTCGGACAGCAGCGCCTTAATTTCCTGTGGACTGGCTACTTTACTCAGAAAGTGATCGCTACCGCATTGGGCAAAGCGCGCACGTTCTTTGTCGGAATTTTTATAGGACACGATGACCACAGGCGTCGTGGCCAGGTCGGGTTTCGCTTTGAGTTTTTCCACCAGCTGCTCCGATACCATGTCCGGCAAAGTGGCATCCACCATGACCAGATCAAAGTTCCAGTCCTGGCATTGGGTAAGGCACTCGAAACCGAGCGCATAAAAGCGAATGTTGTACTGTTCATTGAGTGACTTGCTGAGGTAGCGCCGAAATCCCAAATCGTCATCTACACAAAGAATGTTGAATCGTTGGGGTTGCATAATCTTTCCTTTCAATTATTCGCGAGCAGCCTTTGTACGCTTATGCTGGCCAGGCTCACCTGAATATAGACCTTGTTCACAAAAAAAACAGGCAAACGAAAAACTTTTCTGCAACTAAAAAAAGAATGCGGATTGCTGGCTAAGCTGCACCCAGGGCGGACCCTATCAGCTTTAGGCCAACGGCCATGGTCAATACTTCGAAGCAGCGCTTAACTAATTGATTTCCTTTGATTATGGAGAGGTGTGCCCCTGCGTAGCCTCCGACAAAAGAGCCAGCTAACAGGGCCGGTAACCAGTCCCATCTAACCGGCGTCTGTAACGCCAGCGTCAGGGCGCCGATGCCGTTCCAGAATAGGCCTACCAGAACCAGGGTGTACACCACCGCGGTTTTATAGTCGAGCCCGAACCAGCGCACCAGCCAGAGGGTGACAAATAATCCGGTGCCCGAGGTTAAGCTGCCGTTCAGGATGCCGATGATAAAAAGAACCAAGCCTCCGATCAGGTATCCGGCGGGCGTGCGGTGGGCAAGATGTGACGTCTGACCCAAATCGCGCTTGAAAATGGAATAAAGCCCGAGCCCTGTGGTTAGAATGCCCAATGCCAGGGTCGAGACCTGATCGTCAAAATTGAGAATGATCAGGGCCCCGGTAATCACACCGGGCAATCCAGAGGCTAATATTAGTAGGGCAAAGGGCCGGTTCAGGCGGCTTTCCCGCAGGTGACGCAGGGTGGCGCCGATGCCCAGGGCAATACTGGCGACTTTGTGGGTGGCCAGTGCGCTGGAGAAGGACAGACCCAGAAATAGCAGGATGGGCAATTGCAGCAATCCTGAGCCCCCTCCAGCCAGAGCAGAGAGCGTATTGGCGACCAGGGACGCGAAAAACAGGATTATTTGATCGATAAATGACAAAATGCATCAACAAATCAAGTGATTGGGTGCAGCAGTTATGCGGCAACGGGAAAAGCACGGGGATCATACCGCATCGTGTAGGTGAGAAAAACGACATGAGAGTCATCAGCGGAGAGTATTAACGGCGTGATGTTGATTTTGAACAAGATGGTAACGCGAAATTTGCTTTGTTTGAGTATCGGGCTGCTCGGTTGCAGTAGCCTGTTTGCAGCAAATTACTACCGCTATGAAAACGATGAGGGCCGCAAGGTGATGACGCAGACCATGCCGCCGCAATTTGTGCACAAGGGATATGAAATCCTGAACGAGAAAGGTCGGGTGCTGGAAGTGATTCCCCGTGCCCTGACTCAGGAAGAGCTGAACGCATTGACGCAGCAGGAGAAAGATAAACTGAATGCCCAGGAACAGGCAGCCCGGGATAAACGCCTGCTCAGTATATTCAGTAGCCCCCATGACGCCGAGAGGGCGCGGGACCGGAAGCTGGAAGCCATAGACGTCTATATCAATGTCACTCGTGGCAATATCAGCAAATTACAGGGTGATTTTGACGAAGCGCAAGCCCGCGCAGCGGAGCGTGAGCGGGCAGGCCAAACCGTGCAGGATTTTCTGGTGGAAAAAATGGACAGTCTGCGACGGCAGATGGACCAGGCCAGGGAGTCTATTGTGGAAAAAGAAGCGGAAAAAGAGGAGATTCGAAAAGAGTATCAGGTCGACATCGACCGGCTTAAATACCTGGTGGACCTGCGTAATAAAGCGATCGAGCAGCGTCAAAGCA
>Ga0207904_1000197_pt1 | contig 29266 bp, 25 predicted proteins | sample MalvirmetaMSP118_FD_184232 | JGI IMG/M metagenome (GOLD analysis project Ga0207904, IMG submission 184232) | Marine viral communities from the Deep Pacific Ocean - MSP-118 (SPAdes) | ecosystem: Environmental > Aquatic > Marine > Oceanic | place: Pacific Ocean | collected 2011-05-30 | reverse complement strand
CCCTGTGGCCGCGTCCGGACGAGGTCCGCGCCTTCCTGCTGGGCCGGGACCAGGTCTACGCGTTCGGCCCCGGCGTCGCCTGATGGGCGGCCGGAGCTAGTTCCGGCGCGCCGCCCGGGTGAGCCGTTCCACGAAATTGTGCGACCACTGGGAGGCCGTCGTCGTGGTGATGCGGTCGTAGAGGCGCTGCCATCGGTCCTTGCGCTCGTCGAGCGGCATGCGGATGCCGGTCTGCAGCGCCTCGGCGATGGCGTCGATGGAATAGGGATTGATGATCAGCGCCTCGCGCAGTTCCTCCGCCGCGCCGGCGAAGCGCGACAGCACCAGCACGCCGGGATCCTCCGGGTCCTGGGCCGCGACATATTCCTTGGCGACCAGGTTCATGCCGTCGCGCAAGGGGGTGACGAGGCCGATCAGGCTGGCGCGGTAGATGCCGGCCAGCGCCCGGCGCGGCAGCGACTGGGTCAGAAACGAGATCGGCGTCCAGTCGATGTCGGAGAAGCGCCCGTTGATGCGCCCGGTGAGCCCCTCGAGTGTGCGCTGAATGTCGGAATAGGCGCGCACCTCAGACCGCGACGGCGGCGCCACCTGCATGTAGGACACGCGGCCGCGGTTCTCCGGATAATCCTCGAACAACCGTTCGACGGCCCGGAAGCGTTCCGGCAGGCCCTTGGAATAGTCGATCCGGTCGACGCCGACGATCTGGACCTGGCCGTTGAGCAGGGTCTTGAGCCGGCGAAAGTTCCGCTGGCCCTCGCCGGCGACTGCGTATTCGGAGAAGGTGTCGGCGTCGATGCCGATGGGAAAGGCGCCCAGGTGGACGGTCCGCCCCAGCACCGACATCGCCCCGTCGGGGCCCTCTGACGCGCCGGCCTCTTCGACCAGATAGCGCTTGAGGGCCATCGAGTCGCGCTCGGTCTGGAAGCCGATCAGGTCATAGGCCAGCAGCGAGCGGACGAGCCCGGCGTGGTTGGGCAGCGCGGTCAGCACCTCGGGCACGGGAAACGGGATGTGCAGGAAGAATCCGATCGGGTTCTGCACGCCCATGGCGCGCAGCTGGGCGCCCAGAAGCATGAAATGGTAGTCGTGGACCCAAATGATGTCGTCGGGCTCCAGCAGCGCCTTCAGCCGGACGGCGAAGCGCTCGTTGACGCGCCGGTAGCCCTCGTCGAACCGTCGATCGAAGTCGGTCAGGTCGAGCCGGTAGTGCATGGTCGGCCAGAGGCAGCGGTTTGCATAGCCGGCATAATATTCGTCGTAATCCGCCTGGGTGAGGTCGATCGTGGCGATCTTCACCGACCCCGACGTCTGCTCGCGGAGTTCCGAAAACGTTCCTTCCTCGGTGATCTTGCCCGACCAGCCGAACCAGACCCCGCCCTTGTCCCGCAGGACGTCCACGAGCGCCACGGCCAGGCCGCCGGCACGGCCGGTGTCCTTGAGCGGACCAACGCGATTGGAAACGACTACCAGGCGTCCCATGTCCCTCCTCAGACCATCTTGTCCCAGCGCCGGCTGAGCCGCATCGCGCCGTTGATGATACCGACCATCGAATAGGTCTGCGGGAAATTCCCCCACAGCTCGCCGGTCGCCGGATCGACATCCTCGGACAGCAGGCCAAGGTGGTTTCGGCACGAGAGCATCGACTCGTAGATCTCCCGGGCTTCCTCCACGCGCTCGATCCGTGCCAGCGCGTCTATGTACCAGAACGTACAAATGTTGAATGCGGTTTCAGGCCGGCCGAAATCATCTGCCGCGGCGTAGCGGTAGAGATGGTTTCCGTGGCGCAGGCGCTCGCCGATCTTCTCCACCGTGGCAACAAAACGCGGATCGTGCGGCGAGACCAGCCCGACCTCGGCCGCCAGCAGCAGGCCGGCGTCGAGATCGGTGCCCTCGAAACTCTCCGCGAAGGCGCCAAGTTCCTCGTTCCAGGCGCGCCGCAGGATGGTTTCCTTCACCTCGTCGGCACGGCTCCGCCATTTCTTGGGATCGAGGCCGAGCCGGTAGGCGATCTTGGCGAGCCGGTCGAGAGCGGCCCAGCACATCAGGCTGGATGAGGTGTGCACCCGGGCGCGGGTGCGCAGTTCCCACATGCCGGCGTCGGGCTTGTCGTGCAGCTCGTAGGCCTTCTCGCCGATCGCCTCCAGCTGGCGAAAGTCCTCGATGCCGGAGGGCCGGAACAGGCGCTGGTCGAAGAAGGCCTGGGCGGCGCCGAGAACGATGTTGCCGTAGACGTCGTGCTGGAAGTGCTCGTAGGCCTGGTTGCCGATCCGCACCGGTCCCATGCCCCGGTAGCCCGGCAGGTCGACGGTGCCCTCGATCAGCGCGCTCTCAAGGCCGATCCCGTAGACGGGCTGGACGTGATCGCCGTTGGCCATGGCGATGATGTTGTTGATGTAGCGGAGGTAGTTCTCCATCGTTTCGAGGTCCGACAGCCCGTTGAGGGCGCGGACCACGAAGAAGGCATCGCGCAGCCAGCAATAGCGGTAGTCCCAGTTGCGGCCGGAATTCGCCGCCTCCGGGATCGAGGTGGTGATGGCGGCGACGATGGCGCCGGTCTCCTCGAAGGTGCACATCTTCAGGGTGATGGCCGCGCGGATCACCGCGTCCTGCCATTCCAGCGGCAGCCCCAGCCGGCGCGACCAGCCGCGCCAGTAGGTTTCGGTGTTCTCCACGAAGGTATGGGCGATCTTCACCGGATGGTCGGTGAGGGTCTCGTCGGGGCCCAGGAAAAGCGCCAGCTCGCGGTCGAGCTGGAACCACGTCTCGTCGCGGATGTAGGTGACCGGTGCGTTGGTGGTCATCCGCAGCGCCACGCCGTCGCCGACGTAGCGGATGTGGTTGGAGCCGGAGGTGATCTCGGGGAGCGACCGCGCCCAGCCGAACACCGGGCGGATCTTGATGCGGATGCGCGGCCGGCCGACGAGAGGCCGGATCTGGCGGACGAACTGCGCCGGGCGGAAGGTGCGGCCGCGGGCCTCGAAGCGTGGCGCGTGGTCGATGACCTCGACCGCCGTGCCGTCCTCCGCATAGATCCGCGTCGAGAGGATGGCGGTGTTGGTCACGTAGCTCTGCTCGGTCCGGACCTGACCCTCGATCTCGATGGTGAAGGCGCCGTCGGCCGGATCGCCGGAGCGGCTGCCGAGCAGCGCGTGAAAGACCGGATCCCCGTCATAGCGGGGCAGGCACCACCAGACGATGCGGGCCTGCTTGTCGATCAGCACGGAGATGGAGCAGTTGCCGATGAGGCCGAGATCGAGCGTACTCATGAGGCGAGCGACCTTTCCGGGTGGGCCAGGCGATCGAGCCATTCCATCACGTGGGTGCTGTCGTCGAGCCGGTAGGCGGCGCTGGTCGCCCCGTCGCCGACCTTGATGGCGACGCCCCCCATTGCGGTGACGATGCGGAAGCCGTCCTCGTCGGTCACGTCGTCGCCGAGAAAGACCGGCGTTCGGCCTTCGAACGGCGGAATCTGCATGAACTCGGCGATGGCGATGCCCTTGTTCACGTCGCCGCGCTTGGCCTCGACGACCATCTTGCCCTCGATCAGGTGCAGTTCCTCCAGATCTCCGGCTGCTTCGCGCAGCGCCGCCTTCACGTCCTCGGCGGCCTCCGGGGCCTGCCGGTAGTGAACGGCGATGCCGCTGCCCTTGTCCTCGAGGCTGACGCCGTTCTGCAGCAGGTGCGAGCGCTCCAGCCGCTCGCGCAGGATGCGGACCTGCGCGGACTTCGGGAGCTCGACGATGGCGGCGTCCTCGGTGCTGCGGCGCTCGATGCCGTGCAGGCCCGCCGTCGGCAGGATCAGCGGAGAGAGATGCCGGTCGATTTCCGCGATACGGCGGCCCGTGACGACGGCCAGCGCCCCGCCGGCGCGGCTGCGCACGCGACCGAGAAGCGCGACCAGATCGTCGGAGACGATGATCGCCTCGGGGGTTTCCGCGATGTCCACCAGCGTGCCGTCGAAGTCGAGAAACACGGCGGGGCGGAGGGGTATCGGAGGGTGCGTCATGCCGTTCCTTGTAAACCAGGCGCGGGAGGGGGTCGATGTGCGACGCGCCAGCCGGCGCCCGTCGCGATCGGATTGCCGCAAGCAGGTGCTCGGGAATGCCAACAGCGTCAGTTGCTTAGGCAGCCAGCGTCTTCTCCGGGCTCTTGCACAGATCGGCGATCAGGCAGGCGGTGCACTCGGGCTTGCGGGCCTTGCACACGTAGCGCCCGTGCAGGATCAGCCAGTGGTGCGCATGCTCCTTGAAGCGGGCGGGGATGACCTTTTCCAGGTGCGTCTCGACGGCATCGGGCGTCTTGCCGGGCGCCAGCCCGATGCGGTTGGCGATCCGGAAGATGTGGGTGTCGACCGCAATCGTCGGTTCGCCAAAGGCGATGTTTAGCACCACGTTGGCGGTCTTGCGCCCGACCCCGGGCAGCGCCTGCAGGGCCTCGCGGTCGCGCGGCACCTCGCCGTCATGCTCGGAGATGAGCGCGCGCGAGAGCGCGACGACGTTCTTCGCCTTGTTGCGGTAGAGCCCGATGGTGCGGATGTGCTCGCGCACCCGGTCTTCGCCCAGCGCCACCATCGCCTGCGGGGTGGTGGCCTCCGCAAACAGCCCCCGCGTGGCCTTGTTGACCCCCACGTCGGTGGCCTGGGCCGACAGCACCACCGCGACAAGCAGGGTGAACGGATTGACGTAGAGAAGCTCTCCGCGCGGCTCCGGATCGCGGGCCTCGAAGCGCGCGAAGATCGCCTCGACCTCGGCTTTCGTATAGGCGCTGCGGGTTTTCGACAGCGATTTTCGCCGGGCCGGTGGCGCCGCCGACGCCGCGCCGACAACGGCCTTTTTGCCGTTCGGCGATGTCGAGCGCGTCGGGGACTTCGATTCGGCCATTTCGGTTCTATAATTGCGTTCCATGACACAGGGCAACACGACATCGGACCGGGAGCTGGGTGCACCGTTCTTTTCGGCGGTGCTCACCCCGCATCGCTCGCTGGGGCGGCGCGGCTTCCGCGTCATGATGGGCATCGCGACGCTGATCGCGGTGTGGTCGGGGCTGCGCTTCTATGTCATCGGCGCGTGGCCGGTGGCGCTGTTCATGATCGCGGACGTCGGCCTCCTCTTCTTCGCCTTCCGCCAGAACTACCGCGCCGCCCGAGCCTTCGAGGAGGTGCAGGTCTCCACCACAGAGATCCTGGTGCGGCAGGTCGGCGCCAACGGGCGGTCGCGGGAGTACCGCTTCAACCCGGCCTGGGCGCGCCTCGCCATCACCCGCCTCGCTGACGAGGGCGTGACGAACCTGACGCTGACGTCGCACGGCCGCAGCCTCGTGGTGGGTGGCTTCCTCAACCCGGACGACCGGGAGAGCTTCGCGGCGGCGTTCGATGGCGCGCTTGCCGATGCCAAACGCGGCGGACCGCGCGCCGCCTGATGCGTGTTCGGAAACGGGTCGCGGAAACGCGCGGATCGGGGTTCATTCCGGCATGACAGGCAACAAGGAGCCCCGGATCATGTTTGGGTCCGCAATCGACGCACTGCCGGCACGCACCGACGAGGTGGATCCGGTCCCGGCCCGGACGGCGGAGGACTACGATGTGGTCCGCCGCGCGCTCGCCCACATCTCCAGCCGCTTCCAGGATCAGCCGAGCGTGCCCGACGTGGCGCGGGCCGTCGGCGTCACGCCGGTGCAGCTGACGCGCGTCTTCGACCGCTGGGCGGGGCTGACGCCGAAACAGTTCCTGCAGGCGGTGACCCTGGACCACACGCTCCAGCTTCTGGAGAACCGGGCGAGCGTGCTGGATGCGACCTTCGAGGCGGGGCTGTCCGGTCCGGGCCGCCTGCACGATCTCTTCGTCACCCACGTCGCCATGCCTCCCGGGGTCTACCGCGAGCGCGGCCGCGGCATCGAGATCCGCTGGGGCTGGCACGAAAGCCCGTTCGGACGGGCCTTGCTGATGGTGACCGACTACGGCCTCGCGGGCCTCGCCTTCGCCGATCCGGGCGAGGAGGCCGCGGCCTTCGCCGACATGGCGGGTCGCTGGCCGAACGCCGACTACCGGGAGGATCCCGCCGCGACCGCGGCCACCGCCGCCCGGGTGTTCGAGCCGGGGGCATGGAGCCGGGACCAGCCGGTTCGGGTCGTGCTGATCGGCACCGATTTCGAGGTGAAGGTCTGGCAGACGCTTCTGAAGGTGAAGCCGGGCCAGGCGACGACCTATTCCGATGTCGCCAGCCACATCGGCAAGCCGACGGCAGCGCGCGCCGTGGGCACGGCCGTCGGCCGCAACCCTATCTCGTTCGTGGTGCCGTGCCACAGGGTGCTGGGCAAGGGCGGCAGCCTGTGCGGCTACCACTGGGGCCTCACCCGCAAACGGGCGATCCTCGGCTGGGAAGCCGGCCGCTTCGCGGCGTGAAGGGAGTCACCCAAAACAGGCAAAGACCGCCAAGATGATATCTACCGCGTCGCCTAAGTATGGAATCCATGTTTGGTTAATACTAAGTTAATTCTGTTAGCCGGCAGACAGTCTCTCTTTTTTTGCTCAAAAGCCCAAGCGACGCTGCCTATTTATATAGCCAATAGCTCGCTTCACCAATCAAGCGACCGCAGCCGGGGTGCCTCCAAAAGCCTCCAATCAACCCCATGCAAAGTACGAAGCGGAGTAGACGCATCCTATCCCATCGAAGACACTAAGGTGGCGATTCGGGACGGAAAGGAGCTGCAGAATGCCTCGCAAGGATGACATGGCCCGCAAGCCTTCGGTTTCTCAAAATTCAGATAGCAGTGGCGAAGCGCTTGTTAAGAGGGTCCAAGCCAGCAAAAGTCGAATGCAAGCAATCGAAATTGAGAGGATCCTATATAAAAAGTCATATTCGGAGGAAGGGTTGGGCTTGGAGAAGGCGTTGCAAGCCCTCGGCACTCTTTGCACGATGCAGCCGCGAGATGAGTTTGAGAGAATGCTAATGGTCCAGATGATCGGTTGCCATGAAGCCTCGGTGGAATGTTTCGAGCGCGCTTCAGTTCCTGGACAGTATCCAGAGGCAATGGATCTGTTTTTGAAGAATGCCGCTCGGTTGAGCAGTACTTTCGTGAATCTCATGCGCTCATTAGATAAGCACCGGGCAAAGGGGCATCAGAAAGTGATAGTTGAGCATGTCCATGTTGAATCCGGAGGGCAGGCGATCGTCGGAAATGTCGAAGCGCGTTGAGCGGTAAGCTTTAGAATTTTGTGTGACTTGAGCTTTGATCTAGATTGTAGCAGTTCAGGCAATAGTAGGAGTATTGTATGACACATAAACGAAATACGGAGGAGATGCTCAATAGTCCGAGATGTGGCGCTAAGACTCGGTCCGGCGAGCCGTGCCGTGCGCCTGCTGTTTCAGGGAAACTGCGATGCAGAATGCACGGAGGCGCATTAGGCAGCGGGGCGCCGAAGCGGAACAATAATGCGGTGAAACATGGTTTGTATACTGGGGAAATCGCTGAATTCAAAAAGCGTGTTTTGGGGATACTTAAATCGTCTAAAATAGTCATGGACGAATAGCGACTTTATAGTAATTATTGTATCTGACCCCATTTCACCAAGGCGTACTTTATATTTTCGGATTTAGCCTGATATGTATCCAAAAAAGCCGCTTTCGCTGGGGACTTGGATTGAATATACGGTCGGCTCTGCGGATACTGGGCTATCACTTATGTATATGAACCCTCTAGAGCAGGCGATGTCATCTTAATAGCGCGTCAGAATGGCGAAGGTCAGGATTTTTCGATCCTGCCTCGAACTAGCCGCGTCTTGCCTGTTGGGCCGTGATCGCAGAATCCCCTCGATCATCTTCAAACCTACCCATGCGTTGCGAAATCTCACTAGCAGGCGCTCGGATCCTCGAAGTGCTCTTTCATTCTGGGCCAACGAGCTCCGTCTCGCACCTGTTCTCGCATCAAGACCGCTTCCACAAAGTTTGACAATGAAATACGGGTCGACAGTCCGTTGGCAGCTGATAGGAGTCGAAGTGGTGTCGCATGATCGTAGGATCGCTGTTATCGGCCTCGGCTACGTTGGTCTTCCTGTGGCGGTTTCATTAGCCGGAACCGGCGCACCGGTCGTGGGCTTCGACATCAGTCCTCGACGTATAGAGGAACTGCGCTCTGGTCACGATCACACACGCGAGGTCGACGAGGATGACCTTGCCAGCACGTCGATCCGATTCTCCTCAGACGTCGCCGATCTCAAGGGCTGCGACTTCTTCATCGTGACGGTGCCGACGCCCATCGACGCCGCGCGGCGTCCGGACATGGGGGCGGTGATGGCAGCCAGCGCGACGGTGGGCGCGGCGCTCTCCCCTGGCGCGATCGTCGTCTACGAATCGACCGTCTACCCCGGCGCCACCGAGGAAGACTGCGTTCCCGTGCTGGAACGTACGTCGGGGCTCGCTTGCGGTCGGGATTTCACCGTCGGCTACTCGCCGGAGCGCATCAATCCGGGCGACCGGGAGCATCGGCTGGAAACCATCGTGAAGGTGGTCGCCGGGCAGGATACACGTACCCTAGACGTCGTGGCGGAGGTCTATGGCTCCGTGGTACAGGCCGGCATCCACCTCGCGCCGTCCATTCGGGTCGCCGAGGCGGCGAAGGTCATTGAGAACGCCCAGCGCGACCTGAACATCGCCTTCATGAACGAACTGTCCGACATATTCGGCCGGATGGACATCGATACCTACGACGTCCTCGCCGCAGCCGGCACGAAGTGGAACTTCCTGCGCTTCACGCCCGGCTTGGTCGGCGGCCACTGCATCAGCGTCGATCCCTATTACCTGACCCACAAGGCGCAGATGGTCGGGCTCCATCCCGAGGTGATCCTTGCCGGCCGGCGGACCAACGACGATGTAGGCGCCCGCATCGCGCGGACCGGTGTGCGGCTGATCAACAGCTGCGCCCGGCCGGGCCGGCGCGTTACCGTCCTCGGCATCACCTTCAAGGAGAACGTGCCGGATATCCGCAACTCCAAGGTCGTCGACGTCATCCGCGAGTTGAAGGCCTTCGGGATGGATGTCGCGGTGGCGGACTGCATGGCGGTTGCGGAGGAGGTACGCCGCGAATACGGGTTCGAGCTGGTCGACGAGGCCGATCTCAAGCCCGCCGATGCGGTCATCCTCGCAGTGCCGCATGAGGCCTATCTGGACCGCGGTTGGCGATTCGTGGAGCATTTGCTCGCCGATGACGGCGGTGTCGTCATGGATCTCAAGGCGCGCCTCAATAGGGACGGCAAACCGGAGCACGTGCGCCTCTGGCGTCCGTGAGTGGCTTCCTGCGCGCCAGTGTGACAGAACGTTGACACTGTGGTCCCGGGCGTCGATCCCTTTGCGCCCGCAAATGGCGGGATCGATTTGCGCCGAGGCATTCTCCCGTACACGAGCATACAGGATCCGATGAAGGTACTCGTCACTGGCAGCGCCGGCTTCGTCGGCTTCCATACCGCCAAGCGGCTTCTCGAGCGCGGCGACAGCGTCGTCGGCTTCGATGTGGTCAACGACTACTACGATCTGGCGATCAAGGAAGCGCGGCTGGCCGTGCTGGAGGAGACGGCGGCCCGGACCACCGCCGAGTACGCCTTCGTGCGCGCGAACCTCGCCGATCGGGCGGCCGTGGAGTCCTGCTTCGAGACGCACACGTTCGACCGCGTGATCCACCTCGCCGCGCAGGCCGGCGTGCGCTACAGCCTTGTCAATCCGCACGCCTACGTGGAATCCAACTTGATCGCCTTCACCAACATCCTGGAGGCTTGCCGCCACGCCGAGGTGGCGCATCTCACCTACGCGTCGACCTCCAGCGTCTACGGCGCCAACACCAAAATGCCGTTCTCCGAGCACGACGGCGTCGACCATCCGCTGCAGTTCTACGCCGCGACCAAGCGCGCCAACGAGCTGATGGCGCACGCCTACAGCCACCTCTATCGAATGCCGAGCACGGGCCTGCGCTTCTTCACCGTCTATGGGCCCTGGGGCCGGCCCGACATGGCGCTGTTCATGTTCACCAAGAACATCCTCGCCGGCGAGCCGATCTCCGTCTTCAATCACGGCAACCACACCCGCGACTTCACCTACGTCGACGATATCGTCGAAGGGGTGATCCGGGTGAGCGATCAGGTGGCGGAGCCTGACCTGGATTGGGACGCCTCCGACCCGGATCCGCGTTCCTCCAATGCCCCGTTCCGGATCTTCAACATCGGCAACAACGCGCCGGTAAAGCTGTCGGCCTATATCGAGGCGATCGAGGACGCCGTCGGCAGGACGGCGATCAAGGACATGCTGCCTCTGCAACCGGGGGACGTGCCGGACACCTATGCCGACGTGTCGGAACTGGAGAAGGCGGTCGGCTACCGGCCGGCAACGCCGGTGAAGGAGGGTGTCGCCCGGTTCGTCCATTGGTATGTTGAGTATTACGGTCTCTAGGTGCGGACTGCACAAGTGACCCAAAGTTACCCAGCTTTCCGTTACAGTAGTCCTTGAGTTTCGGTCTGCGCGGGTGGCCAAGTAGTAGTTGAAACGTCGGATTTCCGTAGTTTTTCTTTAGTAAAGAAATACAAATTTGTATCTCTTCATATTTATATGAATGATTAATATGTTGAGGAAATAAGTTCTCCTCCTAGGATGTGATCGTCTAGGAATTCCCTTCTTGGATTGACGGTAAATCGGATTTTATATTCGGACTGCATCTGCGTAGGGGCATGCGGCGATCCCCGTCAATATTTCATCGCCAATGATCTTTCGACCAAGCAGAGTAGGCGTTAGCGGGGAATTTGCCTGCCCCCAAATAGGTTATCCACCGCCTCCGTGTGGATTGCCCTGTGGCCGTTGACGTTCAGCTATGCCTACGGCTCACGGAGGGAGAGGCAAACTGCTTCACCCATGTCCGGCGCATCCCGCGTTGATGGCGACTGTTGCGCCTAAAGCCTCGGTCTAGGATCGATTGCGTGGTTGCCATGGCCGTCGTGAGATCGATCGAACCGACAGGGAGGCACGGTGCTGATGGTGTCGTATAGCCAAATGTGGAGGGTCCCGCCCTCGCAAGCCCGGTGCGTCACCGATATCACCTCATTCGATACTCGGACTGGGGAACACCGAACTCGACCGACCAGTGATCCAATAGGCCAACAGCCCCACCCACTCATGCGCGGCATCGTCGAGCTTCATCAGGCTCTGAGGAAGCGACGGCGAGAGCCCGTGCCACGCTTGGCCGGTTGCCCTAAACTCCACCGGCCAGGCGGTGACATTCTTCCAGCCAGCTGCTCGAAACGCGCCGATCGAGCGCGGCATATGGGCAGCCGCTGTGACCAATACCCAGGACTGATCCGGCTGCGGATCCAACACCTGGTGGGCATACCGTGCATTGTCCCAGGTGTTAGCGGAACGCGCATCGCCGGAAAGCCGTGAGGGCGACACTAGGAAAGAGGTAAGAAGCTCTTCGATTACGGTCACCTCGCTCGTACCTTTTGTGTGAAGCGGGGTGACGCCACCGGCAATGAAAATCCGAGCATCCGGGAATTCCCGCGCCAACGTCGACACCGCGGCATATCCGCGTGTTGAGCCGCCGAGGACGATGATGCCCGCCGGCGCCGGACGGATTGTCGGGGCGGCCGGAAAGCGCAGCTCAAGTTTCTCCAGAAGAAACTGCCCTGGCGGCCCGTATCCACAGACCATCAGCAGGACGGTGGCACAGACCATGATGCCCACGCCCCGACCCCGGCTCCCGAACACTGAAACCGCGACACCAGCGAGCAGCAGTATCATCAGCAGGTTGGTGGGGACGGCGAGTACGCGGGCAATCATGTCAATCGCGGCCGACATCTGGGTCTCGTGGCAAGCAATGGCTGGAGCACGGGCGCTGTTAGCAGAAGGGATGGCAAGGCAAGCGATGCCGAAAGGCATAGTCTGCTTTCAAGTCATCGTAGCGCGTGGATCTCGCGACTGCATTCGACCTTCGCGCGTATGGATAATCCCGTACAATCCGAGGGGGCATATTGCATATCGGATAGAGCGGTGAGCGGTTGCTTCACCCAACTGAACCGCTCCGGCAAAGTCGGTGGTGAGCTGCACACACCTCAACGATATAAGGTTGTGAGCGGCCTATTGAATCGCAACATCACACTTTCTCACAAGCAAAACCGCCTCAATGCTTGAAGTTGCGGCTTAACTGCCTTCTCCGCATCTGGATCCTCTGGCTACGTATACACATCTCGGAGACCAATAAACCAGCAGCGGGACAGCAAGCCCCGATTCCTCGCAGGATTTCTCTACTGTATATAGGGCGTATCTCTTTGAGAAATTGAAAGATTATTGAACCAAGCCTCCCCTCCATTTGCCTTCTCAAAATCGGAATCAGGCTCTCCGACCGTAAGTGTAAGCCATTGGGCCGAACAGTTCTGTTGAGGTACAGAAAAATCAAATGAAAAAGTGGACCAAGGAACGGTGCCCTCGATTGGTGAAGTCTCTCCAATAACTCGAGAATCAATCCCAACGCAGCTTATCGTCCATGCGAAACCGGGATAAGTTTTCACCCTGTTTGCTCTGAAGTCTCCTTTCATCTCAAATGTTCCTGCGGGCAAAACTAGAAGCTTCCTAACGATCCATTTGTCCGGGCGACCGCGGTAAAGTTGTATCCACAAGGCGTGTTCCTCACCAATATTTGTGATGTCCGCGATAAACCCGGAAGAGTCACTAATTTGCCAGTCGAATGGAAGGCCCGATATTCCAGCCTCAAATCGCCCGTTTGATAGATACTCTAGCTGCTCCATCTGTAAGTCACTGAGAGAGCTGAGCCAAAGAAAGTAGCCCTCAACGGGGCGGTTCGCATCAATTAACGCGGTTAACAAAAGTCCGAACTCGCTCTTGGTGAATGTGCTCCCCCGAGACCGAAGCCGAGCGGCAATCGACGTGCCTACTCTTAGCCCTCGCTCAGATTGCCATGTTAGATACGTAATAAACTGAGCCCGCCAAGGCGGCATCTCGCTTAGCTTTTCCGAAAGTGCATCTAAGGAAGAAGGTGTACTCGCTATAATCAACAGGATCTCATAGAACCTTGGCCAAAGTTGTGGCTGAACACGAAGTAGGATGTCGATTTGGTCAATCGCGGCGGGCCAATCTTGGATAGCTATTCGATCGAGCGCCATCCAGTAATGAGCAATATTATCTCTTGTATTCATGCGCGCGGCAGCAGAAATTATTTGTCTCCCGCCGGCGGAATCCCCTCGGCCCTCTAGGCTCAGGCCATATAGAGTTAGAGCCTTGCTATTCAGCGGTGATATACTGATCGCTTCTTGGCTCATTTCGGAAACTTTCTCCCAGTCAACTTCCGTATAATTTGTGAACATCTGTGTCGCGGCCGCAGTTAAAACAAGCGATCTCGAAAGGTCGCCGATCGGTAGGCGCCGGACATTAAATGAAAAATCATTAGTATATGCCAATATCGCGTAGACGAGCGCGGCTGATATCGGCAATAATTTAAATGATCTAATGAAATAATCTTTCGGCTTCAGGGTTTTTCGCATTTCTAGGATTGACTCGCTTGGTAGATAGGAGTTGTTTCTTAGTATTGTCAGATAAGCGAAATATATTAAGTTAGATTAATAATAAGTGCATCTAAATTTTACTGCCGGAAAGGAAATTTAGAAATAAAGAGCGGCAGAGGTGGTGGCGCAATATGAGTATATCATTGGTCGATCTGGCGCGGGTGTGGTGCTGAATATCAAAAAAGATAGGGCGAGTAATGGTGTTCGGAAAAACGTTCCCAGAATGGTCCGATCATGGCGTGTCTCCGGGAAGAAAATGATGGGAGGGCGGCTGGTATGTCTAATAGTAGATTGTTGGATTGGTGCGCTTTCCCTCTCTAGTGCGTCATAAGATCGACGCTTCTCGACTGTTTTAATTTCATTCCATGCGCTCATTATCCTTGCCGCAATATCGGTATGCCAATCTAAGTCGGAACTGGAGTCAGGATGCAGCCATCGCATGAGCCATCTTCCGTGCTCACTTATTTTTTCTTGGGGTGCGTCTTCGATGAGACCAAGTATACGATAGTTGTCGGCTTCCGACGCAAAAATGACTTGGGTCAAGTAGAATTGGGACGCCTGTACAAGTAGGTCCGGTGGTCGGCGTGAAAGTTTGGAGATGCGGTCGATGGTTGGCCTGCATCCCCCCGCGATGCGAATGAGCTCTGTCATTCCCTCGGGTAGTGTCCCGTCTCTCCTCAGAGCGTCCGCGAGCGTTGGCGCACGGAACAATTCGAGCGCTACGATTATGCTTTTGGGTGGTGGAGGCTGGCTCATGCGTCAGATCTCGTGGCGACCATTTTCCACTAGCTACGTGTTGCTGTGTCCTGGGACTCAATTCGATCTTCTTGCTCACCGTAGCTATAGTACGCCTCATCGTACCCGTACCCGTACCCGTACCCGTACCCGTAGCCACCATTCTTTGGGTTAAATTTTGTGAACACAACGCCAACAAGATTGGCGCGCGCGAACCGGAGGCGCCGCAGGGCGTTCACGACGGCATTGCGTTGCACGCCGTGTGATTCGACCACCATTACGGTGCCCTCCGTGAAGTTTGATAATATGGGGGCATCTGCCATTCCACCGACGGGGGGGCCGTCCACGATGACTAGATCGTAGCGTTCAGACGCTAGCGTCAGGAGTGACGCCATACGTGCGCTGGATAGGAGTTGGGTTGGGTCCGGTGGGGGGGGGCCAGCTGGCATATATTCTAGATTTGCAAATTCAGTTCTTTGGATGAGTGCCGGGGGGGTGGCGTTGCCAGATAGACAATTCGTCAGGCCCCGGGGCGTAGGCGGTATTCCAACATGGCGGTGCAAGGAGGGTTTGCGTAGATCGGCGTCGATGAGAAGCACCGAGTCACCGAGATGGGCAAAATGTCGCGCTAAGTGGAATGCCGTAGATGATTTACCCTCTGACGGTCGCGTGCTGGTAATAAGCAGGGTCTTCGGCAACCCAGATGAGGTAGAGAATTGTAGCGCCGTTCGGAGCGATCTGAATGCCTCATTGATTGCCGAGCGGGAATCGGTCAATGCCTCCGAGAGATCAGCTTGAGCGGTTCGGGGAATTATTCCGACGAGTGGCAGGCTGAGAAACTCTTCAACTTCCTCGGGCGAGTTGAATCTATCATCGAAATATTCGTGACCGAACGCGGCAAGGCATCCAGATGCTAGACCAATCAGGAGGGAGAAGGCGAGGTTGAGGCCGATGCGGGGACGGTGTGGGGATGTCGGGGTTCTCGCTTGGTCGACGGCTGAGATGTTCGAGGGATTGCCCGCGCCACCGGCTACGCTGAGCTCTTTGTAGCGCTGCAGGAGGCCGTTGTAGAGCGCGCGGTTTGTGTCGACCTCACGCTGCAGGATCGTGTACTGGATGTTTCGCTGAAGATAGTCGGCGACATCCTGCTTGAGTTGTCCAACGTTAGCTTGAAGCGCATTCTCTTCCTTTGCAGCCGACTCGTACTCCATGCGTACTGATTCGCGAATGCGCCGCTCCTCGTTGTCGATCAGTTTTTCTATTTCGGATATCTGCGCTTGAAGCTTGAGCATATCGGGAAAGCGCGGTTTGAAGACCTTGAGCTTGTCCTGATACTCAATAATAATTTCTGCTCGTTTTCCGCGGAGCTTCTCTAGCACCTCATTGGAGAGTGAGGCCGGCACGAGGTCGGAATTTTCCAGCTGTTTCCAAGTAAGCTCCTTTTTCACACGCTCTTGGGCGGCCCTTCCGAGCGCCGAATTTACCTCCTCCAAGTTGGTGTCTGAGAGGGCTCGCTTCTGATCGCCGGTCGTCAAAATGTCCTGCTTCCGTGCGTAGTCAACGAGTTTCCGCTCGGAGTCTTCAAGCTTGAGTTTGAGTTCCTCGATGCGGCCGTCAAGAAAATTGCGGGCATGAGCGGACGCCTCGTAGTTCCGCTCCAGGCTCATATCCACGAACGACCCGACGACCGCATTTGCGATCATTTCGGCGTACTTTGGGCTCGGGCTCTCGTAGCTCACTTCCACGATCCGCGAGTTCCGCACCGGCTCAACGGACAGGTTGTTCATGACGCGAGCCGCCGCCGCTGCCTGGCGCTGTTCGACATTCGGAGTCGCTTTGGCGCCGAGGATGGACGTTTTGATCTGGCCGAGAAGTGATTGCTTTCCCTGCAGGAAATCCGCCTGCTCGGCGAGACGAAGCCGCGCGACAACGCGCTCGGCGAGCGCGCGGCTCTTCAGCAGTTCGTACTGTGTCTGATAAAACTCCTCCGCTCCGGAGGTGTCCACGTTCTCAACACCGTTGAGCCCCTGCAGCGTCGTGACCTCGCGCTTGATCTCCAGCGTGGCGCTTCCGCGATAGATCGGGGTTTGCAATAAGGTGTAGAGCAGCCCGAGTGCCATCACGAACGCGGTGATCGACAGGATCATCCACCGGTGCTTGAGCAGGACGCCTAGATATTTTTTGAGATCGAGAGCCTCGTCGTCGCCGAGAAGCGTGGCGCCGGCTCCGTAGTTGCTTAGCTGCGGCGGGATATCGTTGGCGGCCGCTATGCTGCGGGAGGCGGGGTAGGATGACTTTGAAGGTACGCCCACAGCGCCGTCCACGTCGGCGCTGTTGCTCTCGTTCGCCCCGCTCGGTTCGATGCTCTGCGGAAGACGGCGATCGCCGTCAGAGTGTTCCGGATTGTCCTTCCTCGCATCGTCCTTCCGTGAAACGTCCTGTCCACGGTCAGAGTGCAGCGGATCCCATCCGTTGTCGTCCATGTGTCAGTTTCCAGCCTTGCCTCGCACGCTCCGATGCGATGCGTTAAGAGATGCATATCAGAACACAGTAGGTCGTAACACGCTCAAGATGCCCGCGCTCTCGCGGACGTTGCGCCATGCAACCCTGCTACCGGATTCATTCACAACGACCGTATCGCCGCCGACCACATGCGGATCCTCGACCTGTCCCTTGCGGATGGCGATCACGTCGTAGGTTACCGAGATGCGCTTCCCGTTCTGGTTGTGGAAAATCGTCACGCCGCTCGGGTCGCCCACCCGATCTATCCCTTCCGCCTTGGCGATCACCTGGAGCAGGGAGGCGCTCCCGGGGACCTCGTAGACGCCCGGCTTGTTCACTGCTCCTTCCACAGTGACCATCTGGCTGCGGTATTCCTTGACGAAGACGCTCACCTGCGGCGACTGCAGATAGCTCTCGCCGAGCTTGCGGGCGATCTCCTGCTCCAGCTCGCTCGCGGTGCGGCCGCTGGCCTGCACGTTGCCGATCAGCGGCAGCGCGATCTCGCCGCGGGAGTTCACCTCGACCGTCTTGGTCAGATCCTCGACCTGGAACACGGAGATTTCGAGCAGGTCGCGGGGCGCCAGCCGGTACTCGCCGCTGTCGACCTGGGGAGTGGCGGTGCCGGTTGTCGCGGACACTTGCTGAAACTGCGCGGTCGTGGCCGGGGAGTTGGTGGCCGCGCGGCTGGTGGACGCAGTCGGCGCACCGGACGAACCGGCTCCGTTCGAGGCCTGCTGACTGTTCGAGACGCATCCGCCGAGCAGAAGCGCTCCCATCACTGCGACAATTGCCGGTCCACGCATCAACACTGCCTTTTGTCGTCGTTTCCGGGCAAGTGTGTCCAGATCCCCGGACCGCTCGCCAAAGGCCAGTCTATCGCCTTTTCGATCAGGCCACGAGCCGGGATCAGACTGCCTTGCAAGATCCTAAGGTTCCGTAGCCCTCATGCCGCGGCTGTCGATCTCGTCGGACCTCATGCGGCCCAATACGGCTGATTTGCGACCGTATCTCGGCAGCGATGAACTTCTGTCAACTTAGGATCATGGCGCGGGTGATGGCACAATCGCTCCGGACGGGCAATAGAGGCAGTCGAATGACGTTATTTCGATCAAATGCGTCGTCGCCGCAGCGGTTGCCTTTCGGTGCCGGCCGGTGCGCGTCGGGGGCGGTCCGGCCAGCCGCAATTGGCGCCGCGCCAATCTGGCTCTCCGGGGCGGTGCGCTGGGCGAGTGGCCCAATCCGCTTCCTGCGGTTTAACCGATATTGAAAACGGGGCTGGTTTCCGACCGTCCGGTTCCGGTATGCGATCAGCGCACCCTTACCGGTGCGGCGGCCCCCGGCGGCCGGTTCCATTTTCCTTATCGTCGGCAAAGCCGACTGCACGCGCCGGACCGATCTTTGCGCCGCCGTCGGCACGCGGTGCATTCAGTGCTATGTTCTGCCTCGTCTGGAGTCCTTGTTTGGAAAGCTCAGCGGTGATTGAAGTCAACAGATTCATGCTGGATCGGTCGTCCCGCGGCGTGAAGCGCTACTACAGCGAGCTAGCCGGGCCGCTGGCGCAGAATTTCCAGCTTGTCGATTCACCCAGTCGAAAGGGTAAGATCCAGTCGCGCTTGAGCGAGGCGTTCTATGTTGGCAGCAAGACTGGCATTTTTTGGTCGCCGTCACATTCCGGATCTCTCATCGCGCATAATCAAGTCGTCACGGTCCACGATAGCATCGCTATCGAGTACATATATCAGGGGTGGCCCTATCTTCCGCTCTACAGATCCATGCTGGCCAGAATTTTGGACGTTTCGGCCGGAATTGTGTTCATATCGCATGCAACACGGGACAGCTTCTTCAGGCTGTTCGATCTGGACGCAAACAAGTGCCACGTGATCCAGTCCGGGTTTCCGAAGGTTTCGTTTCATCCGTGCGGAGCACCGGAATCAGCTCCATCAGGCGCGCGCGAAAGATATGTCCTGTCGGTCACCAATTTCCTGCCGCACAAGAACACCTTAACTCTGTGCGATGCTTTCTTACGCAGTAGACTGCTCGGCGCGGGTTGGCGGCTGACGGTTGTCGGAAGCGTTTCGGCCGAAGCGCAAGAGCTCATCGCTCGGAAAGATATTCCGGTCGAGATCCTCTCATCCGTCGACGACAGCAGGCTCACGGATCTCTATGCGGGTGCAGGCGCCTATGTGAGCCCGTCCCTGCTGGAAGGGCACAACTTCACGATTGCGGAGGCGCTGATGTGCGGGGCTCCGGTGATTGCGTCCGACATAGCGGCTCATCGGGAGTTCTATGATGGGCGGGTGACATTCTTCGATCCAGCCGATGCAGCCGAGCTGGCGGCATGTCTGGATGGCGTGTGCGTTGGTGCTGCAGGCGTGCGGAAGCAGGACTTCTCTGGCGTACGGACCTTCGAGCATGTCGCGGCGGACTATGTCGACTATTTCACGACGCTGACGCTCGGCGCGAAGTGAAGCCACGAACGCTGAGACTGCGATGCCCCGAAGGGCATGGTTGGCCCACCCGGATGTTCGGGCTTGTTTTGGAGTTACTTGGAATTTCTAATGCTCGTCCGCGTTTGTGAGCGAGTTTAGCTTCGCTCGAGGCCGGTACAGCGAATTGACCGGGATGTCGTGCGTGAATGAAATAGCTTCACATCTCGAAAACATTTGCCGAGCAGCTTCCGCGGATAATGAAGGGATATAGGAATGTTGGACTGTTTCGCGATAGCGGAAAAGATCGAGGCCCGGTTGAGGTCCGAGCAGGACAATCTTTCGAATCAATATGCGGGTAGCCCGCCGATCCGTCATTTTTGGATCGAAGACCTGTTGCCGGAAGAAATCTGTCGGGAGATCTACGAGGCGTTTCCGAGCGGCGAGGGCATGAAGCAGAGGAAGTCGTTTCGTGAGCTCAAGTACGTTTCCAATCAGATGTACGAGCACAATCCTCTTCTTGAGGAGATCGTCTACGCTTTTCAGGAGAGCGGCGTCGTCGACGTCGTGAAGGAGATCTGCGAAAAAAGGACCTATGTCCGGACGAGAAATTTTACGAGGGCGGCATATCGATGATGGCGTCCGGTCATTTTCTGAATCCGCATCTCTGTAATTCGCGCGGCGACGACCGGAAAATGTGGAGAAATCTGAACCTGTTCTACTATGTCTCGCTGAAGTGGCCGGACAACCGGGGCGGAAATCTCGAATTGTGGCCCGAGGGCCCCAAGGGCGAGCGGATTTCGCTCCATTCCAAGTTCAATCGGCTTGTGGTGATGGAGACGCACCAAAAGTCCTCGCATTCGGTCAGCCAAACACGTACGATCGCAGCCGATGCTGCGTTTCCAATTACTATTTCTCGCCCACGCCGATGCGCGAGGACCATAAATTCCATGTCACGTCGTTCCGGCGACGGCCTGAACAGCCGCTCCGTGACGCAGTTCTACTGGCGGATACGGCGGCCCGTTCCGCGGTGCGGTCGGTGTTCAAGCGCGGTGTGGTCGACCACAAGCACAAGTACATCAAGGTTTGATTCCCGCCCGCCGACGGTCCGGGTCGGCGGCAGTTTCGCGCATCCGGCTGCCGGGTCCGCCTCGACGGTGCGTCCGGCAAATCGGGTGTATGTTTCCGCCGCTTCTGGTTCCGTTTCGTCGTGGCCGTCTATGAAGAGGGGCTACGGCGGACGCTTCTAGGCGGGTGGCATGCGCTGCCAGCCCCATCGAGTGGGGGCGCGGCTTCGGCTGCTGGCCAGTTGGGCGCCGCCCCGGAAAGTCCCGACAGTCCTGAGGTGGCGGCGCCCCAGGGGGCCTGTCCACCGCGCCGCATCATTCGACGCCTTGTTCCGGGAGACGCCATGACGGGCGGACCATCATTCTGCTTCTCGATCGTTTCCCACGGCCATGACGAGACCCTCCGTACGCTGCTGGCCGACTTCCGGCAGTTGGCCGGAGCGGAGATCCGGCTGGTGGTCGTTCTCAACATTCCCGCGCGCGCCGATCTCGAGGCGGAGTTCGCGGACCTGCCGATCACCTGGGTTCGCAATCCGGAGCAGAGAGGGTTCGCGGCGAACAACAACACCGCGTTCGCGCTCTGCCGCGAGGATGTCTTCGTCACCGTGAACCCCGACGTCTCGTTCGACGGGCTGGATCTCGTCCGGGCCGCGACATGCCTCGCCGATCCCGGCGTCGGCTGCTGCGCGCCGGTCTGCCTCAACGAGGATGGCTCGGCCTCCGACAACGCGCGCACCTTTCCCACCCTCTGGTCGCTCGCGCGGCGCGTGGTCGGCGGTAGGCAAGGGAAGCCCGAACTCGTCGCCGTGCCCGACGCGGACGCGCTGTCGGCCGACTGGCTCTCCGGCGCCTTCATCTTCTTCGATGCGGCCGCCTTTCGCGCGGTCGGCGGGTTCGATGAGGGCTACCGCCTCTACATGGAGGACGTTGACATGGGGAAGAAGCAGGAGAAGGCCGGATATCGGCGGTTGCTGCTGCCGGACCTAAAGGTGGTCCATGTCGGCCGGCGCGAGAGCCGCATCAACATGCGTCATCTGCGCTGGCACGTGGGCAGCCTGGCGCGCTATTTCGCAAAGTCCGCCCTGAACGCCTGGTAGGCCAGCCGGCGAGCAGGGCCGGCGGTTTCGAGCGACGGTAACGAGTGCCAAATCTTCTGATCGTTCACAGAACCGTCCTTGCTGTGTCGAAATTGAGAACAAAAAGCTGCAGAATTCTCGGCACGGTTGTCTTGGGTCGCAAATGACGCTATGGGGCCGACGTTCCGTCGCGTGATCGTTGATTTCTGGTTTAGACTATCGTCCCGGTCCCACGCGCCTCCTCACAACAGGGCGCTGGCACGTGAGCCGGGCTCGCACTTTGGCGCGTGGCGTTGGAGATCTGATGTCATTTTCTGTGAAGATTTTCGGTGCCGGTTCGATTGGCAACCATTTGGCCCACGCAAGCCGGAGCCTCGGCTGGGACGTGGTCATCTGCGATATAAGTCAGGCGGCGTTGGATCGCACCCGAAACGAGATCTATCCGACCCGCTACGGCAAGTGGGACGAGGCCATCGAGCTCTGCTCGAATGACGCCGCGCCGACCGGAGGGGCAGATTTGGTCGTGGTCGGGACGCCGCCCGACACCCATTTGCCCCTGGCGCGAGAGGCGGTCGAGGAGAAGCCGAAGGCGATCCTGATCGAGAAGCCGCTCTGCGGGCCGGATCTCGACGGCGCCGCCGACCTCGTCAAGCGGGCGGACGAACTAGGCGTGAAGCTGTTCGTCGGTTACGACCACGTCGTCAGCAAGGTTACCGGGCTCGCCGGCGACCTGCTCGCCAATCCCGCCCTCGGCACCATCCAGACGATCGACGTGGAGTTCCGCGAGTACTGGGGCGGCATCTTCAAGGCGCATCCGTGGCTGGCCGGTCCCTGGGAGACCTATCTCGGCTTTTGGAAGAAGGGTGGCGGCGCGTCGGGCGAACATTCCCACGCGCTGAACCTGTGGCAGCATCTGGCGCATCTCGCCGGTGCCGGGCGGGTCGTCGAGGTCCAGGCGATGATGGAACTGGTGACCGACGCGCGCGTCGATTACGACAAGATCTGCCTGATGAACCTGAAGACGGAGAGCGGCCTGGTCGGGCGCTGCGTTCAGGACGTCGTCACCGAACCGTCGCGGAAGTGGGCGCGGGTCCAGGGTGAGTCCGGTTTCGTCGACTGGACGATGACGCCGGGACAGGACAGGCTGCGGGCGCAGATGGCGGGGCAGGACCCGGTCGAGCAGTCCCTGTCCAAGACCCGCCCGGACGACTTCATCACCGAGCTCAGGCATATCGAGGCGACGCTGAAGGACGGTGCTCCGCAGTCGCCGATCGCGTTGACGTTCGGGCTCGACACCATGCTGGCCGTCGCCGCCGCGCACCTGTCGCGCCAGACGGGCCGGTCGGTGGCGATCGACTATTCGGCCGGGCCGCGGCCCGAGGCTTTGTCGACCCTGTAGCGAAGGATCTTCAGATCATGGCTCCGGCGCCGAAATTCGATTTCAGTGACCTCTTCGTGCTCGATATGGCCAACAACCATCAGGGCAGCTTCGTGCACGGCAAGACGATCATCGACGGATGCGGCGAGGTCGTTCGCCGGCACGGCGTCAGGGCTGGGATCAAGTTCCAGTTCCGCGACCTGCCCGAGTTCGTGCACGTCAGCCAGCGCGAGAGCTCGACCAACAAGCACGTGCCGCGCTTTCTTTCCACGATGCTGAGCTGGGACCAGTTCGCGGACCTGGCCGATGCCGTGCGGGCCGCGCGGATGGAGACCATCTGCACCCCGTTCGACGAGGCTTCGGTCGAGAAGATCGTCGAGATGGACTTCGATATCATCAAGGTCGCGAGCTGCTCAGCGCGCGACTGGCCGCTGCTCGAGGCGGTGGCCGCCTCGGGCCTGCCGGTGATCGCGTCGACAGGCGGGCTGTCGCTCTCCCAGGTCGACGACCTGGTCAGCTTCCTGGCGCATCGCGCCTGCGAGTTCGCGCTGATGCACTGCGTGTCGATCTATCCGACCCCCGACGCGGCCTGCAATCTCGCCAACATCGCGGAGTTCCGCACCCGCTATCCGGGCCGCACCATCGGCTGGTCGACCCACGAGCCGCCGGAGGAGACGGCGCACGTGGGCATCGCCGCGGCCCTCGGCGCGCGGATGTTCGAACGCCACGTGGGCGTGGCCACCAACGAGATCAAGCTCAACGCCTATTCCTCGACCCCCGAGCAGGTGGACCGGTGGCTTACCGCCTACGCCAAGGCGCGGACGCTGATAGGTTCGTGCACCCGCGACAGCATCCTCGACGAGGAGATCGCGGCGATCGACGGCCTGAAGCGGGGCGTATTCGTTAAGAGCGCGACGCCGGCCGGCACCACGCTGTCGGACGACGACGTCTACTTCGCCTTCCCGTACCAGGAGGGGCAGTTCTCCTCGGCCGACTGGGCGCCCGGCAGTGTGAACATCGCGACGCTCGCTGCCGACGAGGCGCTCACACCGGCAAACTGCGAGATCTTCGTCCATCCGGACAAGAAGGTGGAGCAGGTGCTGAAGTCGGCGATCCACGAGGTGAAGGCGGAGCTCGCCTACGCGGGCGTGACGCTCTCGCACGAGTTCCAGACGGAGTACTCGCACCACTACGGCATCGAGAATTTCCGCGAGGTCGGCGCTGTCCTGATCACGGTGGTGAACCGCGACTACGCCAAGAAGCTCCTGGTGCAGCTCAAGGGGCAGCGCCATCCGCTACATCTTCACAAGCTGAAGGAAGAGACCTTCGTCGTCCTCAAGGGCGACCTGGTGATCGAGCTCGACGGCGTGGAGCGCACCCTTCGCCCCGGCGACCAGCTGACCGTTCCGCCGGGCGTGTGGCACTCGTTCTATACCGACACCGGGTGCGTGTTCGAGGAGATCTCCACGACCGCGCACCCGAACGATTCCTACTATCGCGATCGAAAGATCGCCGAACTCTCGTCGGCCCAGCGCAAGACCGTCGTGGATCACTGGGGTCGGTTCCAGATCAGCGAGCAGATCCGCTTCGCGAAAATTACCGGTTGAGAAATGGTTGGGACGTTTGCCTGCGTCGTCTTCGATTTCGACGGAACGCTCGTCGACTCCAACGCCCTGAAGCGCGCCTGCTTCTTCGACGTGGCGCGCACGCACCGGAACGGGGAGGCTACGATGGCTGACGTGCTCGCGTCGGTGACCGGCGACCGGTTCGCGATCTGGACGGCGTTCGCGTCCGCGATGGGTCTCCCAGACGAGGCCGGCGACCGGCTTGCGCGCAACTACAGCGACGCGGTCGACGCCGCCGTCGCGGGGGCTGCGGAGATGCCTGGCGCCACGGACCTTCTCGCCACGCTGTCTGCGTCGCCGGTCGCGGTGTTCCTGAGTTCCGCGACCCCGGAGGCGAACCTGGCCGCGATCGTCGAGCGGCGCGGTTGGCGCCGTCATTTCGACGGGGTCTACGGACGTCCCGCGTCCAAGGCGGAGACGCTGCGGCGCCACGTCCTGCCGCTCGCCGGCGCGCCGCACCGCGTGGCCATCGTCGGCGACGGCGCCGACGACCGGGCGAACGCGGCCGAGACGAGGTGCCGCTTTTTCCCCGTCGGAGAGGCTCGGGGTGCGCCCGCCGGATCGGAGCCGGTCTACGCGCTTGCCGACCTCGCCGCCCATTTTCTCCCCGACACAACGGAAAGCCGGTCGGATGTCCGCCCCCCAGACCACGTGTGATCGAGCGGATTTCCCGCGCTGCCAGGTCTGCGGCGCGGACGCGTGGACCTCCGTCTACGTCGGGCCGGTCCGCGACGGCGGCTTTGGCGCCAACCGGGAGGCCGAGGTGCGGCGCTGCAGGGGCTGCGGGGTCGACCGCCTCGCCGAATCCGTTTGTCTCGACCTGCGCGACTACGAGACATCGGCCTATCGCGACCGGCTCGCCCAGAGCCACCAGATCGACAAGCACCGCAAGGAGCACGACGAACTCGCCCGCTTCACGTTCGAGGCGCTGTGGCCGTTGTCGCTGCGCGGGGCGGCCGTCGCCGATGTGGGCTGCGGGGGCGGGGTCTTTCTCGATCATGTCAAAGGGGTCGCCGCGGACCTGGTCGCGATCGAGCCGAACACGCAGTTTGCCGACTATCTCAAGGCGCGCGGCTATCGCTGGTATCCGACGGCAGCCGAGGCGATGGCCGATCACGGCGGCAGGGTCGATGTGGCTGTCTCGACCCAGGTGATCGAGCACGTCGAGGAGCCGTACGCCTTCCTGCGCGACATCTTCGCGCTTCTAAGGCCCGGCGGCGTCGCGGTCGTGTCGACGCCGAACCGGGAGGACATCCTGATGGAGCTCCTGCCGGAGGATTTTCCGTCGTTCTTCTACCGGACCCAGCACCGCTGGTCGTTCTCGGCGGCAAGTCTCAGGGGCTGCGCGGAGCGGGCGGGACTGGTCTGCCGCGAGGTGCGGGGCATCCACCGCTACGGCATGTCCAACGTGCTGCACTGGCTGAAGGACGGCCGTCCGCGCGGGCGCAAGCGACTGCCCCCGATCGACGCCACCATGGACAAGCTCTGGCAGGGCTGGCTGGAGAGCGTCGGTAAGGCGGACAACCTGTTCCTGATCGCCGAGCGACCGAAGGAGGACCAGGCGTGATCGACGACCTTTCCGTCCTTGGCGTCGTTCCGGCGCGCGGGGGCTCCAAGGGGATCAATCTCAAGAATCTGCGCGAGGTCGGCGGCAAGTCGCTGGTGGCGCTGGCCGCCAATACCGCGCGCTCTGTCGACGAGATCGACTACACGGTCGTCTCGACGGACCACGATGCCATCGCCGCCGCGGCCGAGGCTGCGGGGATCGCCGCGCCGTTCCGCCGGCCGGAAGCGCTGTCCGGCGACCGGATCGGCGACCTCGAGGTGCTTCAGAACGCGCTCGAAGAGGCCGAGCGCGTCCGCGGCGAACGTTTCGACATCGTCGTGATGCTGCAGCCGACGTCGCCGCTGCGCACGCCCGACCACGTTCGCGGCGCGCTGCGCATGCTGCTCGACGGTGGCTATGACAGCGTTTGGTCGGTCTCGGAGACCGATTCCAAGGGGCACCCGCTGAAGCAGCTCACGGTGACCGACGGGGCTCTCGACTACTACGACCCGGCCGGTGCTGCGATCATCGCACGCCAGCAGCTGAAGCCGGTCTTCCACCGCAACGGCATCGTCTACGCGATCCGCCGGGCGTGCCTCGTCGAGCAGCAGACGATCAAGGGACGCCGCACCGGTGGTTACGTCGTCGAGGGCAACCACGTTTCCATCGACACCGAATGGGATCTGGAGCTTGTGAACTACCTGCTGTCGCGGGAAAGAGCACTGACCTAGAGCGCTTCCCACCGCGCTGACACCAAGCGGAACGGGACTTGCGTTCGAGTGAACGATGAGTTGGGGCATCACCGCCCCGCTGATCGCGGGAATGACTCCCCGCATCGGGACGCATCTGGCGTCGCGTGCGAGACGAGAGGACTGCAGATGGCAAGCGCGGCCGAACTGGAATGGTGGGACAAGTACGCCGACGTGATGGCGGAGCAGTGGTTCCTCACGCCCGACCTGAACAAGCTGATCCGCACCGAATATGAAGAGGACTACAAGGCGTATCTGCGCAAGGACGGCGGACGCCTCTTGGAAATCGGCTGCGGAACCGGCTGGATCGGCATGAATTTCTCCGCGCTGGGCATGCAGGTCGACGGCACTGACTTCTCCGAGGAGCAGCTTGCCATCGCCCGCCGGCTAGCAGCCGAAAAGGGCCTGGACACCATCGAGTTCTTCCAGCGCGACCTCGTAAACGACGAGCTGAACGGCCGCTTCGAGAAGTACGACGCGGTGCTGATCAACGCGGTTTTGCACCATCTGTCGCGCGAGGAGTACCAAACCGTGCTGCGCAACTGCGCGCGCATCCTCGACGACGGCGGCCGGATCTACATCTATGAGCCGATCAATCCCGGCGACAGCTCGGCCGGGCGCGCGCTGGTGTACCCTGTCGAGTTCATGTTCCGCGCCTTCCTCTACGTGATCAACCGGGGCAAATTTCTGCAGAAACAGCATTTTCTGGACGCCGCGGCGACCGGATACACGGGCACCAGCCCCGACGAGGGTCCCATTCCGATCGAGACGATCACCGGGCCGCTGCGCGAGGAGGGGCTGACAATCGCGGAGGAACGTCCATATCACGGCCACAACCTCGGGTGTTCGATGAATTTGATGAGGCTGAAACCGCGCTATTTAAAGTTGTTCTATCCGATGGCCTACGTGTTCAACCTGACCGACCGGCTGCTCTTTAAGACGGCCGGGTGGCGGAACTACGGGAACAACCGCTCGGTGATGTGCGCGATCAAGGCGGTCAAGTGAGCGCCGAGCCCGCCCTGATGGACGCGATCAGCGATCCGCGCCTGGACACGTGCCCCTCCTGCGGCGGTCCGATCGAGACCGTGATGACCAAGGCGCGCGACCCGCATTACGGAATGCCGGGCGAGTGGAACTGGGACGCGTGCCAGAGCTGTTCGCTGTGGTTCGTGAATCCCGCGCCACGCGAGGACTTCCTGTACGGCGAGGGCTACGACGACAGCTACTATTCGCTGCAGCCGTTCGAGGAAAAGCGGAGCGTGGCCAAGGAGCTTGCCGCCGTCCTTTTGCTCTACGATCCGAAACGGACCCGCGATCCCGCCTTTCCCGCGCCCGGGCGGATGCTCGACATCGGCGCCGGCACCGGCGAGTTTATCTACAAGATGCGCAAGAAGGGGTGGCAGGTGCACGGGCTGGAGCCGGGTGGTGGCGCCGCCCGGATCGGGCGCGAGCGCTACGGTCTCGACATCGCCGCAAGCTGGGAGGAGGCGGAGGCCTACGACGACCTCTCCTTCGACTACATCCGCCTCAACCACACTTTCGAACACATTCTCCGTCCCGACGAGGCGCTCGCCTTCATCCATCGCAAGCTGAAGCCCGACGGCAAGCTGTTCATCGGCGTGCCGAACGTAGACAGCTTCGCCTGCCGCAGGTTCGGGGCCGACTGGTGGCTCCTCGGCACGCCGATCCACCCCTACGGCTGGTCGGCGAAGTCGCTCGATACGGTGCTCGGGCGCAATGGCTTCAAGATCGAGAAGTGGTGGACGAACTCCAACTATTCGGGGCTGCTCGGGAGCTATCAGATCCGGCGCAACGTCGCGGCCGGCAAGTATGAGGACCACGGCCCGATCTTCACCAACCCCGTCCTGAAGATCCTTGCCAACTTCGTGGCCAAGGCAACCGACCTGGTCCGCCAGGGCGACGGGATCGAGGTGATTGCGCGGAAGGCGGCGCGATGAAGCCTCTGGTGATCGTCTGCCTCTCGCAGCCGTTCCATATCCGCAACATCGTCTACTCGCCGTTCTTCGCCGAGCTGCGGGCGGCCTACGACGTGACGCTGGTCGTGCCGGTCGGGTTCGCGGTGCCGCTGTCCGAGGCCGGTCTAGTCGAGGGCTGCGCGATCCGGCCGGTCCGCCCGGTGCTGCACCGCTTCGAGGGCGGGTTTGCCTTCCTGCGCAAGAGCGTTTTCGCCGGCCGCGAGCGCACCCAGACGTTCAACCTGATCAGCGAGCAGGAGCGTGCCGGCAAGACCGTACGCTATGCCATCGCAGGTGCGCTCAATTCCGTTCTCGGCCGGTTCGAGGCCCCGGCGCGGGCTTGGCGGGGCGTGGAGGGACGGCTGATCCCGGGCACCGAGTTCGACGCGGTCGTCGGCGAGAAGCCGTACAGTGCGGTGATCACGGCGAACTACGGCACCGACGGCACCGAGGCAAGGCTGATCAGGGCGGCCCGGCGCGCCGGCATTCCAAGCGTCGCCATCGTGCCGAGCTGGGACAACCTCACCTCCAAGGGGGTAATCGCGGCGATGCCGGACCATCTGGTGGTCTGGAACGAGACGATGCGATCGGAAGCGGACAGGCTCTACGGCTTTCCGCCGGACCAGATCCACATCGC
>Ga0207904_1000195_pt1 | contig 29651 bp, 28 predicted proteins | sample MalvirmetaMSP118_FD_184232 | JGI IMG/M metagenome (GOLD analysis project Ga0207904, IMG submission 184232) | Marine viral communities from the Deep Pacific Ocean - MSP-118 (SPAdes) | ecosystem: Environmental > Aquatic > Marine > Oceanic | place: Pacific Ocean | collected 2011-05-30 | reverse complement strand
ACCGCTTCAGTCATTGCTGATATGCGAGCGGCTTAACGGTACCTCCGGCAACGACACGGGCTGAAAAGCCTCTTCCAGCAAAGGCCAGGTCTTGATTTCTAGGTTATCGGTTTCCAGCGTATCGGCGGCAGTGCCATCCCCGGCCTGCATCGTTTCCGGCTGCACCGTTAGCGTCGGGTCAAAGCGATAATGCCCCGTAATATCAAAATCAAATAACATGTCTTCCAGTTGCGGACCGCGGCCGATATTGTGAACGATCAGCGGTTCCCCGGTTTTCGGCAACGTCTGGTTGGTGACAATACCGATGTGCGGTAGGTTGCCAGGTAACATCCAGGTGACGATGTCGCCGGGATGGTAATCCTTATACGCTTCGCTTATGGGCAACACTTTACCGTGGCGGGTGAAATAGGCTTGCAGGTTGGGCACCCGGCGGTGGTCGATGTTGCTATCGGGTTTGTTCATACCCCAGATTCGATGTGAAGGATAGGCTTCGAAATCCAGCTTCATATCCTCGTGCACGAGTTGTTGTAAATCCACTCCAAGTTGGCGGTAACTGCGAATAATCACATCGCTGCAGACACCGATGTTTGCGGGTACGTCGCCGCCTGGGTAGGGGATAGAGCGATAGGCGCCGTCATAGGTGACCTGATGCCGGGTGCGTTCGATGGCAGCAGTAACCAGGCTGTTCTCAAATTCGCTCTCGTCGACATTTGCTGCATAGAGGTAAAGCGGGAACAACAAGCACAGTGAAAAGGCGGCGCTCAACCCTCTTGCGCAGAGCGGTAGTTTGGACATTGATCCTCCATGACAGGACAGGCATTCACAGGTAGATTCGGGCTGCAACCATAGCACTTCAGGGTCCTGGCGGGTAGTGGCAAACCGGGGGTCACTTGTATTAGCGCACCTCAGTGAAGCCGTCCGCCGGGGCACAGCCGGTTTCCTCTTCGTTGGTTTATAGCGCCATTATGGTGCATCGTAAGATGGCCCTGCCGACCCTCTATTTACTCTTGTTGCTGGCTATATAGGCTTTTTATATCAATGAATTAGCGCTTATCCAGCGGCGTTGCCCCGGGTTCTGGCACGCCAAGTGCGTAGCTCCAATAGAGAGGTTATAACCGGTTAATACAAGTGACCGACGACGGCTTTGGAATCCATTCAGCTACAGCAACAAGCAATCAGTGAAAGTCTGAATGACAGACCAATCCGATGCAGTCAGCTTGTCATAGCAGGTTATAACATTCAATTATCTAGGGAGCGCAATGATCATGACCTTTGTCGTTACTGAAAACTGTATCAAGTGCAAGTACACCGATTGCGTGGAGGTGTGCCCGGTGGATTGTTTTTACGAGGGACCGAACTTTCTGGTTATTCATCCGGATGAGTGCATCGATTGCGCGTTGTGCGAGCCGGAGTGTCCTGCCAATGCGATTTATGCAGAAGATGAGTTACCCGAGGACCAATTGGAATTCATTGGGATAAACGCGGAGCTGGCGCAAAGCTGGCCCAATCTTGCGGAAAGGAAAGATCCGTTACCGGATGCGGACGATTGGGATGGAGTGGAAGCCAAAGCCCTGCAACTAGTACGTTAGATTCAGGATTGTCGTACATTTGCTGTTAAAATTTGATCTGTTTTTAACGACGGATCCTATAAATGGTGTGGCACAAACAATCAGCTTTACTAACCGGAATGATGGCGACGTTAGCAGGTATCGGGTTGTCGCGTTTTGCCTATACCCCTTTAATTCCGGTTTTGATCGAACAACACTGGTTTGGTGCCAGTGATGCCGCGTATATCGGTGCAGCCAATTTGCTGGGCTATCTGATCGGGGCATTGTCGGCTCACCCCCTGACGGAACGCTTTTCTTATCGTTGGGTTTTGTCGATCGCCTTTGTGGTGGTAGCCCTCAGCTTTTTGTTGTGTGCCGGTCCATTTGGCTTTGCCTGGTTTTTTATCTGGCGTTTATTGTCGGGGGTCGCGGGCGCGATTCTTGTAGTGGCCGGGCCTTCCATGGCGTTGGCTGCAACCCCGGCGGAGCAGCGCACCACCATGAGTATCAAGGTTTTCACCGGCATCGGAGTCGGCGCTATGCTCTCGGCCACGGTGATTCCTGCTTTGCTGGAAGTCAGCTTGACCGCCACCTGGATTGCACTGGGGGTGGTCAGTTTGCTGGTGGGTGTAATCGGCATTGGCGGTTTATTAACACTGGGTTCCGCTCACCATCACAACGAGGCAAACCCCGGCGCACAAGTTGAGGATGGAGGTCAGGCAAACATCGGCGTTTACCCTGCGCTGGTGGTGTGGCTGGTGATCGCCGCGTATGGTCTGGATGCGGCGGGCTTTGTTCCCCACACGCTATTCTGGGTCGACTACCTGGCAAGGGAGCAGGCGCTCGGCCAACACGCAGGCTCGGTGCAGTGGGGCTTGTTCGGTCTGGGCGCCGTGCTGGGGCCGTTGCTGGCGGGGTTTTTCGCAAACCGGATCGGCTGTCATCGGGGGTTGATGCTGGCCTATTCTGCCAAAGCACTGGCGGTGGCGATTCCTCTTATTTCGGTGACCTTAGTGTTTCGCTCCCTATCATCGTTTATTTTTGGCGCGATGGTGCCTTGTTTGGTGGCGCTGACGTCCGGTCGTTTGGCGGAACTGGTGGGGCCGGTGCAACACAAGCGGGTGTGGGGACAGGCCACGGCCGCCTTTGCGGCGGCACAGGCCGTGGCCGGATACGGCATGTCGGCGCTCTATGATTTATGGGGAACCCATTATCCCTTATTCGCCATAGGCAGTAGTTTGTTGCTGTGCTGCGCCGCGTTGATCTGGTTGAGCCAGCGCGTGTTGCTGACAAACCATGCCTTGCCGCAAGTCAGATAACCAGGCTCGCGATGCCTACGGCAATGAATGTAAAGGCGGCCAGAATATTGGCCAGCTTCAGCGGTATCCGCCGCATCAGGTAATCCCCTGCCAGCACCACCGGAACATTGGCCAGTAGCATGCCGAGGGTGGTGCCGATCGTAACAAGGACGACGGAATTGAACTGAGCGCCGAGCAATACGGTGGCGATCTGGGTTTTATCGCCAATTTCGGCGACAAAAAACAACAGGGTTGAAGCCACAAAGGCGCCGTATTTCTGCAGCGGCGATTCGGCGCTGTCATCTTTATCCGGTACTAACAACCACAGACCCAATAGCACGAAGCTGGCACCTATCAGCCAGCGGCCCAGGTCCCCTTGCAGGTATTGGGTAATCCAGTCGCCCAGCCAGGCGGAAACCCCATGGTTAAGCAGTGTCGCAACCAGGATGCCCATTATGATGGCCCATTTGTTTCGGAATTTGGTGGTGAGGAAAAGTGAAAGGAGTTGGGTTTTATCACCGATTTCGGCGAGTGCGACGGTGCTGGTGGAGATGAGTAATGCTTCCATGAAATAACTCCGGTGGGATGGCTAAGAACAGTAAGGCAAACAACAGCCTCCCACCTTTGGGACTGTCGATTGCCTTAGGTCTTGCCAATACCGTGCTGCACAAACTAGCGTGAGGCGTGCATGACGGTACGAATCTGCCATAAGCCATTGAGGGCTCAAGTATGTTGACAGACTCTCTCACTGTGAGAAGACTACTCCCCTAAGGAAGCGATTGATTTTAGAGATTCCCTGTAGAATTGCAACGGTTTAGCCTTGCCAATAATTCTGATTTCCCCTCCCTGTCCATCCGCCCACTTGTTCTATCCGTTAAATAAATTCGATTTCAATTCGGTGCTAATGCACCACCCGTTATCGGTGCAGTGCACTGTGCACGAGCAATCGCCGGATTCGCTCTGCGCTCAAAAGTGAATAGCAGCCCAAAAAAATAACGTTTGAATTTCAGATAGATACAGATCGAAAAAACGCAATTTACCAAACTTGGCACGACAGATGCCTCACTCTTTATGACCCGTTATAACGGGATAGAACAAGTTGGCAACCGACACAGAATCAATAACCAAAGGCTTAGGAGTTCGGCAATGACAGCAAAAGCCCAGCAGGTTTCCATTAAGCAAGTGCACGATGACGCCGCTGCTGCTTGTGCAGCGGCAGGCAACAAGGTGCCGGTGCCCGAAGCCATTCCCCGCAGCCCGATTAATGCAGACGTGATGGGCTGGTTTCAAGATAAAGGATCAAGTTGGGTTGTGCGTATACTCGCCATCATCGGAGCCATCGGCGTTTGGCAATTGGCCTCCAGCTTTCAGTGGTCGTTCTTTCTCAGTTTTGAAAACGTACCGACACCGGTGGTGGTGTTTGATGCGCTGCTGGCGCAACTGAACAACGTGGAATTTTACAAACACATTATGGTCAGCCTGCAACGGATTCTGCTGAGTTACCTGTTAGCGGTGGTGATCGGCGTGATGATCGGTGTGCTGATGGGGATGTATAAAATTGCCGAAGATATTTTTCTGCCCTATATCGAAATTCTACGCCCCATTCCAGCGGTTGCCTGGATACCGATGGCCATTCTGGTCATGCCTACCGAAGAATCCAGCATCATCTTTATTACATTTCTGGGAGCGCTGTTCCCCATCATTCTGAATACCGTGCACGGAGTGGAGCAAACGCCGGTGAACCTGATCCGCGCCGCGAAATCGTTTGGCGCTAACGGCCGCAACATCCTCTGGCATGTCGTTCTGCCCGGTGCACTGCCCAGCATTCTGGCCGGGCTTGCGATCGGCATGGGGGTCGCCTGGTTTTCACTCCTGGCCGGGGAAATTATCAGCGGACAATACGGCATTGGTTACTTTACCTGGTCCGCGTACACGCTGGTTGAATACCCCAACATCATCATCGGTATGCTGATCATCGGGCTACTCGGCACGGGCTCCACAGCGCTGGTACGGTTGATGGCAAAACCGATGCTGCGCTGGCAAGGGGAAAAAGGCGGCAACCGTTGACGCTAACCCATTTCAGTTCGGTGTAGCGAGAGAGATTGAGAGAGATCGAGAGAGGGGAAAGTTCCATGGACGCAGCAGTATCAAAAATATTGCCTTACCAAAGCCTGGATAAACGATTGGCAAAGAACAATCAGGGCAAGGGTCACGTTGTTATTGATCAGGTCAGTATACGATTTCATGCAAGACACGGGGTAAACACGGCGGTAGCCGATGCCAATCTGGACATCAAACCCGGCGAGTTTGTGTGTTTGCTGGGGCCTTCCGGTTGCGGCAAATCCACGCTGCTGAATTCGGTCGCCGGATTTGTCAAGCCCAGTGAAGGCAGTGTCACTCTCGATAACAAAGCGGTTATTAAACCAGGCCCGGATCGCGGCATGGTATTTCAACAGCATTCATTATTTCCCTGGAAAACCGTTCTGGATAACGTCGCCTTCGGACCGCTGATGGCCGGCTCTACCCGCAGTCAGGCGGAGGGCGTTGCGCGCACGTTTCTGGAAGTGGTAGGGCTGTCCGGATACGCCAAACAGTATCCGGCCATGTTATCGGGCGGCATGTTGCAGCGAGTGGGTATTGCTCGGGCGTTAGCCAATTATCCTTCCGTGTTGTTGATGGATGAGCCCTTTGGCGCACTGGATGCCCAGACCCGGTCTTTAATGCAGGAAAACCTGCTGGAGATTTGGAAAGAATTTAAAAATACCGTGCTGTTTGTGACTCACGATATCGAAGAAGCGGTGTACCTGGCGGACAGGGTAGTGGTGATGAGTGCCAGTCCCGGGCGTCTCATTGCGGACATAAAAGTCAATTTGCCGCGCCCCCGACCCACGGATGTTTTTATGGATCCGCATTTTATTGAAGTGAAAGCACAGTGTTTGCAATTAATTCGTGAAGAAACCACGCGCGCGTTTGAGCAGCAGAATAAAACGGCCTGAAGGACACCTGAATTCTGGTCGCCTATTTCACAGGACAGCACATTACTGGACAGGACAACATTATGACTACAGTAGCGATGCACTCAATGTCTCATCAACCATTGTATGTGCAGATTAAAGAAACCTTAAAGAAGCGCATTCTGGACGGCGTCTATCAACCCCATGACCGCTTGCCGTCCGAAAACGAAATGATGAATGCGTTCAGCGTCAGTCGTATTACCGTGCGCCAGGCGTTGCGGGATCTGTATACCGAAGGGTTGGTGTTCAGTGCCCAGGGCAAAGGCACCTTCGTCAGTAAACCGAAAGCGGTTCAGGATGTGCAACGTCTGGAAGGCCTGGGCGAAGCCATGACCCCGAAAGGCTATCAGGCTTCGGCCCGTATGCTGGAAATCGCGGAATGTCGACCGGCAAAGAAAGTGCAGGAAGCGTTGCAACTGCAGAAGGGCGAAGACGTCATCCAGGTAAAACGATTGCGTTATTTATCGCAATCACCGGTGTCGGTGGACACCTCCTATTTTCCACTTTCCATCGGCAGGAAATTACTCGGTCGCGACCTCACCGGTGATATTTTTCCGATGCTGGAAAATCAATTGCACATTGCGTTGGGCAAAGCCGACATCCGACTCGAGGCGCGCAAAGCCGATAACGATACCGCAAAGCTGTTGGGCATTGAATCCGGTGAAGCGATTATGTGGGTCACCCGCTTGACCTACGATACGCAGAGTAACCCGATCGATTTTGAATACCTCGCATTCCGGGGTGATACCTATCAATACCACTTTACTGTTGATCGCCAGAAGGAGAGAGAACGATGAGCTTATTAGATGATATGACCGTGAAAGACGTAGACGTACTGGTGATCGGTGGTGGTACTGCCGGACCCATGGCGGCGGTGACAGTGAAAGAAAAGAACCCGGAAATGAGTGTGCTGTTGCTGGAAAAAGCCAATGTAAAACGCAGCGGTGCGATCAGCATGGGTATGGACGGGTTGAACAACGCGGTCGTTCCAGGCCACTCGACTCCGGAGCAATACGTAAAAGAAATCACCATTGCCAACGACGGCATTGTGCACCAGAAAGCGATCCTGAAATACGCCGAGCGCAGCTTCGACATGATTCAGCAATTGGATAAATGGGGTGTTCATTTCCAGAAAGATCAGACCGGTGACTACGATATGAAAAAGGTGCATCACCTGGGCACCTATGTATTGCCGATGCCGGAAGGGCATAACGTTAAGAAAATTCTGTATCGACGGTTACGACGTCATCGCGTGGAAATCGAAAACCGTTATCAGGCTACGCGCTTGCTGAAAGACGCAGAAGGCCGTGTTAGCGGGTGTGTGGCGCTGGGTACGCGGGATGCGGATGTGATTGTGATTCGGGCCAAAGCGGTAGTGATGTGTACCGGTCCTGCCGGACGAATGGGGCTGCCTTCATCCGGCTATATGTTTGGCACCTATGAAAACCCAACCAACAACGGCGACGGGCACGCGATGGCTTATCACGCCGGAGCAGAGCTGAGTGGTCTGGAATGCTACCAGATCAATCCGTTACTGAAAGATTATAACGGCCCCGCCTGCGCCTATGTAACCGGCCCGCTGGGCGGATATACGGCCAATGCGCAAGGCGATCGCTTTATCGAATGCGATTATTGGAGTGGCCAAATGATGATGGAGTTTTATAAAGAATTACAAAGCGGCACCGGTCCGGTGTTCCTGAAACTGGATCATCTGGCAGAAGAAACCATCCAGGAAATTGAACACGTTCTGCATAGTAACGAGCGTCCCAGCCGTGGCCGTTTCCACGAAAATCGGGACAATAACTACCGTCACAGAATGGTGGAAATGCATATTTCCGAAATCGGCTTTTGCAGCGGTCACTCGGCATCCGGTGTCTGGGTTAACGAAAAAGGCGAAACCACCGTGCCCGGTTTATATGGTGCCGGTGATATGGCCTCCGTCGCCCATAGCTATATGCTGGGCGCGTTTGTGTATGGCCAGATCTGTGGAGAAGAAGCGGCCTCGTTCGCCGCCGGTCGTGAAACTCCGGTTCTGGATGAAGCGTTTATCGCACAGGAGCGTGACCGGGTATTGGCGCCGTTACAACGTACCGATGGCATTCCGCCAAACCAGATGGAATATAAAATACGCCGCCTGGTGAACGATTATCTGCAACCGCCTAAGTCCACAGTAAAAATGCAAATCGGATTGCAGCGTTTTGCGGAAATCAAGAAAGATCTGCCGCTGCTGTACGCTCGTGATCCCCACGAGCTGATGCGCGCGGTGGAAACCCAGCATATTCTGGATTGCGCCGAAATGGCAGCTGTGGCATCACTCTTTCGCACTGAAAGTCGTTGGGGCCTGTATCACTACTGCGTGGACTATCCGCAACAAAACGACAAAGACTGGTTTTGCCACGTGCAATTGAAAAAGGACGAAAACGGCCATATGGCTTGCCACACACGACCGGTAGACGAATACGTGGTACCGCTGGATGAAGAGGAAAAAGACGCCTACAGCAAATTGCGCGTCAAAGCCGTCGCTAATGCCTAGTGTAGAGCCCTTGTGCAACGCTCTGGAATAAACCAGGGCAGAACGATTTATTAGCGAAAATATAAGAGAGGAAGAATTATGCCAGTCGCTATTCAGGTTACTAATGTTCCGGTAGAAATCGACAATGATAAATGCATTGCCGATAAAGGCTGCCGGACCTGCATTGATGTGTGTCCGTTGGACGTGTTGTGTATCAACGAAGACACCGGCAAAGCCTATATGAAATACGATGAATGTTGGTATTGCATGCCCTGTGAGGTGGATTGCCCCACAAATGCAGTAAAAGTTTCCATTCCCTATTTGTTACGCTGAGGTGTTGCTATGACCAATTACGACGATCCTTTTCTAGCAGATCTGGCGCTGCGGATGCAATCCGAAGATTCCGGAGTGCGCCGTGTTGCCGTAATGGAGTTGGTGGACAGTGCGGAACCGGAAGCGGTGGAGCTTCTGATCCTGGGACTAAAAGACGACGATTCTCTGGTGCGCCAGGAAGCCGCCAAAGTGATAGACGAATTTGAAGCCGGAGACATGACCGAGGTGTTGATAGAAGCACTGATGTCAACGGACGAGCATGTACGTCAGGCTGCCTCCAATGCAATGTCCGACATCAAGGACCCCCGGGTTGCCGGTTCGTTAATTCAGACGTTAAATAGCCATCCCCAAGACCCCACTGTGTTGGCGGGGGTACTGCGGGCACTTAAGCCGATGACGGTGCCTGAAGCAATGCCGCTGGCGTTGCAATTGATTGGCCACGCCGATGCGGAAGTGCGCCGCGAAGCAGCTGGAGTGCTTGGCTATCTGCGTGACCCTTCCACACTGGAGGCATTGATCGCACTGGGTCAGAACGATGCCGACAGCGAGGTACGACGGGTTGCTACCGGCACGCTGCGCTACGGAACCGCGGAGCAGGTCGCGATGCCGTTGATCAAAGCGTTGCAGGATGAACATTGGCAGGTGCGAACCGAAGCCGCAGCGACCCTGGGGCGTCTGGGGGCGGGGGCTGCGGTAAAAGCGTTAATGGATGCCACCATGGATCCTTACTGGCAAGTGCGGGAAAAGGCAGCGGAAACGCTGGGTAAGCTGGGTGACAGTAAAGCGATACCGGCGTTGGGTAAATGCGCCAAAGACGAAGTCTGTAATCTGCGCAAGGCGGCCATTGCTGCCATGGGTGAGATCGCGGATATCTCGGCCATGCCTTATATCCAGTATGCTATGGATGATCCGGACCCGGATGTGCGCAAATTGGCGCGCTGGGCGTTGACCAAGCTGGATACAGCCGCATGAGCCGCCCGCTGTCGAAGCACCTGGTGCAACCGCAACGGGTCGCCACTCCGCTGCCGCTCAATATTCATGTATTCCACCCGGGCAGGCAGGTGGAAATAGAATGGGATGATGGGCTCACCACCAAAACTGATTTTGTCGAGTTTCGGCGTTACTGCGCCTGCGCGTGGTGCCGTCAACAAGGGTTGATCGGTCATGATCCGGCTCCGGAGAGCAGCGTGATTAAAGCGATCTGTGCCGTCGGTGAGGTGGGTATTAATATCGCCTTCACCGATGGCCACGACCGAGGTCTATTTCCCTGGGAATATCTGCGCACAATTGCCGACGGCACGATTGCAAACGGCAGCCGCGGGAACGCGTCGGATGAGTGAAAAAGAACAATCGGCTTCGTTGGATATGCTCAGCGCCGGTCACGCGCGGATCAAGCATCTGCGAACCTATATGCCGGGAGTGGTGCTCTGTGCCACTGTCGCAATGGCGGCACAGTTTATTGGTGAGCATTACGGTGGCCCGGTGATTTTGCTGGCATTGCTGCTGGGCATGGCGTTCAACCAACTGGCGGAAGATACCACGTTTGAACGCGGCATCGAATTTTGTGCGCGTTCGTTGTTGCGTTTTGGTGTGGCGCTGCTCGGAGTGCAAATCAGTTTCGATCAACTGCAAACCATTGGCTCGGCACCCTATGTACTGGTATTGATTTCGGTGCCGTCGGTGATCGGATTTAGCTTTTTAGTCGGCAAGGTACTGAATTTCAATCCGGTGCAGAGTTTGATTGCCGGTATTGCGGTGGCCATTTGCGGCGTTGCCGCGGTGTTGGCTGTGCTGGCCGCTATTCCCAAAACCAAACAGGATGTTAAGCACAGTCTTTGTATATTAGTGGGGGTCACCGGGGTCAGTACTTGCTGCATGTTGTTATACCCGCTGCTGGCAGGCAGCCTGGGCATTCAGGATGACGGGCTGGGGTTGTTTTTGGGCGCTACCATTCATGACATCGCGCAGGTCGTGGGCGCGGGTTATCTGGTATCCGATCACGTGGGTGACGTTGCAATCTTTACAAAGATGCTAAGGGTGTCGTTGCTGGTGGTATTGGTTTTATTGGTGTCGCTGTATTACCGTAAACAGGCGGTACCCCGAAGCAAGGGTATCAGCTTGCCGATTCCGGCGTTTTTGATCGGCTTTATGTCGCTCATGATATTGGTTAACACGGTCGACGTAGCGCAACCGTTGGTGGACGAGTTGGGCCATTTCTCTCGCCTGTGTTTGTTGTTGACCATTGCTGCGTTGGGGGTCAAGACCCAGTTGGTGGCGATGGTGAGAAAGGGTTGGAAATCGTTGATTCACCTGATCTGTAATACCCTGTTTCTGGCGGCGCTGACCTTGTTGCTGTTGCAGTTGTACTAGTGTTTCTTCCCTGTTCTTTCCCCTATCAAATCCGCTACACTTAAGTGTAAGTTAGATACTCTAACGGTCAGCCTTCCTCTTATAACCACTGTCACTGTAGTGAGACTATGAATAGCCTATTAGAATCCCATGTCCTACCGCTCTTCAGCCAAATTCAGCCGGAACAGGTTGAACCCGCCATTAGTCAAATAATTGAACGAAATCACCAGCGTATTGCAGAACTGGTCGAGCACGCCGAGCAACACGAAGTCACCCTGCAGAACTTTCTGTTGCCTTTCGAAGAACTGAATGACGATTTGTCCAAGGCCTGGTCTCCGGTTAGTCATCTGAACAGTGTGATGAATAATGAAGCACTGCGTAACGCCTACAACGCGTGCTTGCCCAAACTATCGGAATATTCCACCGTCTTGGGACAGCATCAGGGGCTGTATAAAGCCTACAAAGCGTTAAAAGAATCCCCGCAATTCAATGACATGACGGTGGCGCAAAAAAAGGTGATTGATAATGCGCTGCGGGATTTCCATTTGTCGGGCATTGATCTGCCCAAGGACAAGCAAGTCCGCTATGGCGAGATCAGCAAGCGGCTGTCGGAACTGACCAGTAAATTTTCCGAAAATGTATTGGACTGTACAAATGCATTCAGTCACCACGTTAAAGACGAAAAAGAGTTGAGCGGGCTGCCGGAAACACAGTTGCAGGCCGCAAAATTGGCCGCTGAAGCGAAACAAATGGATGGTTATTTATTGACGCTGGATATTCCGGTTTACATTGCCGTAATGACCTATTGCGATAACCGGGATCTGCGTAAGACATTTTATGAGGCCTACAACACCAAATCCTCTGAGTGCGGGCCTTTTGCCGGACAATGGGATAATAATCCGTTAATGGATGAGATTCTGGCGTTGCGCCATGAATTGGCTGTGCTGTTGGGGTTTAATAATTACGCAGAACGTTCCATCGCCACCAAGATGACCGAGACCACCGATCAGGTGCTGAACTTTCTCTACGATCTGTCGGAAAAGGCACTACCGGCCGCGCGAAAAGAAGTTGAAGAACTGCAACAATTCGCTGCATTGCAATTTGAGCACCCGGATCTGCAAGCCTGGGATGTGGGCTACTTTAGCGAAAAACTAAAACACCAGCGCTATGCTATTTCCCAAGAAGCACTGCGTCCCTGGTTTCCATTGGAAAAAGTCCTGTCTGGTTTATTTGAAATTGCCACCCGCTTGTTTGGTGTGACGTTTGAAATGGATAGCCGTGTTGATGTGTATCACAACGATGTACGTTTTTATCGCGTGTATCGTGATGGCGAAGCGATAGCTGGATTTTATCTGGATCTTTATGCCCGTGCCAATAAGCGGGGCGGTGCCTGGATGGATGTCTGCCGTTCACGCCGTCGTACTGTGGCGGGGGAATTACAAAAACCGATTGCTTATTTAACCTGTAACTTCAATGGTCCGGTGGGAGAAAAACCCGCGTTGTTGACCCACTCCGAAGTCACCACCTTATTCCACGAATTCGGCCATGGCCTGCACCATATGCTGACTCGGGTAGAGGAAGATGCCGTATCCGGCATTGCCGGGGTTGCCTGGGACGCGGTTGAATTGCCCAGTCAATTTCTGGAGAACTGGTGTTGGGAAAAAGAAGCCATACCCTTGATGTCCGGCCATTTCGAAAGTGGCGAACCGTTGCCGGATGAAATGCTGGAAAAAATGCTGGCCGCAAAAAACTTTCAGTCGGCCATGATGATGGTGCGCCAACTGGAATTCTCCATATTCGATTTTCGTATCCACCTTGAATATCAACCGGGCATGAATATTCACTCGGTGTTGCAGGCCGTGCGCGAGCGTGTTTCGGTGATCTCGCCACCGGAGTTCAATCGCTTTGAATGCAGCTTCAGCCACATTTTTGCCGGTGGCTATGCGGCGGGTTATTACAGTTACAAATGGGCCGAAGTGTTGTCTGCCGATGCGTTCTCCCGCTTTGAAGAAGAAGGCATTTTTAATTCTGAGATTGGTCGGGATTTTCGCCAGCACATTCTGGAAATGGGCGGATCGGAGGAACCGATGGCATTGTTCAAGCGTTTCCGTGGCCGCGAACCGAAAGTGGATGCGCTATTGCGACACTCCGGGTTGACTGGCTAAGTGGTAATGCGGAAACAGTTTATCGCGGGGGCCAAGTGCCCCCAATGCAATCTGCTTGATAAAATCTTCGTTTATCACAAAGACGGCGATGACATTGCGCAATGTAATGCCTGTGGCTATATCAGTGTCAGACCGAAGGAGGTCGAACCCCAGCCGGAGCCCGTCGATGTCGATGGCGTGGTGAAGATAATGGGTAAGAAGCCGGACAGCAAAGAATAGACAGTCCGAGTGGCGCTAGTTCACCCGCCCCACTACTTTCACGCCGTCCGTCAGGTCTTTGCTGTCAATGTAGCCGATGGCGTTGTGATTGCTTTGCACGGCGCTCAGGATCGCCTGAGTGTCGCCCATGGTTTGCGGAGGAGTGGCGCGCCCGGTAAACAGCAGTTTGGCCCAGTAGGCGTTGACCTCGGCCACGCTTTTGTTCACCAGTTTGTTATAAAATTCATTGCGCACCGCGGATTCCGGCGTCTGATCCAACCGAAGGATCAGGCTGCCATCGGGAAAATGCAGGTTACGCCCCATATACAAATCCACCAGTTCCCGATGGCTGAAACTGCTAACCGGATTGTTCGCATTCACCACCACAACGATCTCGGCCCTGGCAATGCCTGCCAGTAGCAACCCGATCAATAATGTGGTGTTTCTTGCAAATCGTCTCATATTCAAAATATACAATTCAGATTAATGGAAAACGTATTGATCTCTTCATCCTGCGCGGGCAGGGTGCGTACATCCCATAAAGCAGCGGAATTGGCACCGATCCAGGCGTGATCCCACTGCATTTTCAAAGCTAGATTGTAACCAAGGGCCCAGCGCACGCCGGCCGTCAATGATTTCTGATCAACGCGAACCCCATCGTAAGCGGTTTGCGATGCCTGTTGGATGGCAGCCAGTTGTCCGGTCAGTACCGGATTTGTATCAAACACCGGTGCATCCGGAACCAATACCCGGTCATCCTGCGATTGCGCGCTGGCCACCATAACATAGGGCGTGAAGTCATTGATCCGATAACCTACGCTCAAATAGCCGTTCAATTGGGAAGAATACAGGTCGACCTCGGAATCAAAAAAACTGAGCTCAGTTTGGATTTGCCAGGGATTATTAAAATAGGCTGCGCCGAGCGCGTAATAGCGGATATGGGGGTCGCTGACATAGAGCCGGTCAATAATGGACGTGGCTTCCGGCCATAACGGGGTTAGCAGCTGCAAATAGCCAGCCAGGGGTTCTGTTCCCAGAAAGTAGTCGCCCTTTTCGCCGAGTTTATTGTCGGATGCACTGAACCTCAGTTGCCAATGTTCGGATTCCCAGGTGATCGTGGTACCGATAATGTCGTTTAATTCAATATCAACAATATTACCCTGCGAAGACGCGTTGGTTTTGCTGCTGCCCGCGAATATTTTTGTGCGCAGTGTGCCTTCCCCTACTAATGTGGACCAGGTCAGATCGGCTCCGTCATAACTGTCAAAGGTGCCTAACGTGTAAAATTCGGAAGGAGGCCGGGCCCACAAGTAAGCGAAACCCACGTCGAGGTATTCCGATAACATGAACAAATCAAAACGAAGTCGCCCGGCCCTTACCGTCCAATCCGGGTTGATACGGTAACGTAAAAATGCCCAGCCTACGCTGTTTTCAAAGCTATCAACGGTGCGGTCTTTGCCCACCAACTGCACGCCGCCACCAAATTTTTCATTGGCATTGAAGTCAAATTGCAATCCAACCATCGAGTCGGCGGCAAAAGACCAGTCTCCGTCATAAACCGGTACGCTGATCTGATCACGGTGAAACCCCAGATCTTCATTTCCACTTTTGGTTAAACCCAGGGTTGCAAAGCCGCTAAAATGAAAATGCTCGTTGCGCAGAGCGTTTTCAGCCAGGCACGCGCTACTGACTGACGTCAATGCCAGTGCCAGTAATAGCGTGCGTAGCCGGTTCTTCATTTCCATAAGTCTCAGTCTAGCAGGGGGAACGCTAACATCAACGAAGGTAAAGCTGCTATAACGTAGCAGCACCCTGAGAGGGCGAACGGATTAATTTTGTTTTGTAACACTCGTTAACAGAATAGAGGTAAGACCATGTCAATCTATGAAACCCCGACCGCTCAGGTTGAACAGAATGGGCAAAAGTTCGCACGGAAGGGGAACAAAATTCTGGCTGTACTGATCGGGTTTGCTGTGGACTTTGGTCTCACCATTGTGGGTTCCACCGTTGCTACTTATCTGGTGGCTGCGATGTTGCTCAAACAGGGGGTCGGGGCGGACCAGTTGGAACAGCAAATTGCGTTGTATTGGCCCACGGTCATGGGCTCGCCTTTGGGTTACGGGCTGATGGTTTTTGGCACTTTCACGTCGTTTCTGGGCGCGTACCTGGCCGCCCGTTTTGCCAATGACCGTGAATATGTGATCGCAACCGTGCTTGCGCTGATATCAATCGGCTTTTCATTGGGGATGGCCAGCCCCTCAGAGGGCGCGATGCATTGGGCGTTAAGTGGCGTGGGTGTGGCGGTTATCTATCTGGGAGCATACACCCACGTACGGGCTAAGCGTGGTGGCGAATAACGAAAAGGGGACGGTACGACAAGTAGCGAGCCTGATGGGATCTATCTTATTGATTTTATTGGAATCATGAAAAAAAACCAAAATCCTCACGAGTTTAGCGTTGTTTTGATCGCTGGCCACAGCTTGGTTTTTGGGTGTATTTTTTTAAAAAGTAAGACGGGATTTGCAGAAATAAAACTCGCAACCGGGAAAAATTGACTATAATTTGTACAGGGCAGTACGTGGCTACCTCAACGTAAGTGAGGTGGGCTCACCCATTTAACTAAACGTAACCAAACCAGAGACATCAGTGTAATCGCTTGTCCGTGCATCGCTTTATGCCATAGACGGGCTAACACTGCTTCACCCAGTGAATACGACCCGACTGTGCTTTTCTCAACTAGCGGTCACGGTGAAGAATGTCTTACTTCTATAGGACGCAAGGAGATAGGAATGAATAACCCGTATAGTGCACCCACCTCAGACGTTAATGTGATCCCGGAAACCAATGGTCTGCATGTCTTACCTCGATTTAGTGCGTGGGGCGTCGCCGGTTTAACGATCATTACGTTCGGCATTTATTACATGTATTGGCTTTACTCCAGAACCACGAAGTTGAATAACGTTGTGGAAAACAAAGTTCCGATGTGGCTGGTTTACCTTTCGATTGTTTCTTACTTATTTTATATGGCAATGAATATGATTCCGGAAAGCTCCATAGCGTCACTCACTGTCGTGTTCGGAATTTTAAGCGTGGTGCTTGTCTATATCGTTTCCTACTATTGGTGGCTGTATGCAGTCCGGTCGCGTATTACGGTATTGGCCAATGACAGTAACTTTAAAATCGGCGGCATCAAAACTTTCTTTTTTCAGCCACTCTATCTGCAATATAAAATTAATCAGTATCACGATCAGCACACTGAATAAGGGTGTTATCACCGTAGTGTCGTGTGTGGCAATTGCTTTGATTATGAATATCCCAAGAGAAAAATAGATGCCAGAGCTAACGGAAGAACAATTTATTGAGTTGGTTAAGCGATCCGAAACGGAAGCGGAACAAAATATAACGAGATATAAGCTAAAGCTCGCTTTGTTTGCAGGGTTGGGTTATTTCGTCATTTTTTTCCTGGTGACGGCTTTGCTATTTCTGGTTGGTGGAACCATCGGTGTGGCGGTTTTCAGTAGCAGCCTGTTCTTACTACTCATAAAGAAAAAAATAATAATTGTAATATTAATTGCCATCTGGACGTTCTTGAAAGCGTTGTGGATAAAGTTCGACACCCCACAGGGGCATGTGTTGGAAAGGGAGAAGTACCCTAATTTATTTGAAGAGCTGGATAGCCTTACGACAACGCTGAATGCATTAACAATACATCAGGTTATTATTGAGGATACTCTCAATGCGGCAGTGATCCAGCATCCCAGATTTGGTTTGTTTGGGGGCAATAAAAATACGCTATTTCTGGGTATACAGCTGCTGCTGGCATTGTCTCCAGCGGAAATGCGTTCGGTTCTGGCGCATGAACTGGGTCATTTATCCGGTAACCACAGTCGCTTTTCCGGATGGATTTATCGCGTGAGGCTGAGCTGGTTTCGGATCATGGATGCATTCGAAAACAGTGATTCTTTCGGTGCTGGATTGATGCGTCGTTTTTTTAATTGGTATGCGCCGAAATTCTCAGCGTATTCTTTTGCGCTTGCACGTACCAATGAATACGAAGCAGACCAGGTTGCGGCTCGGCTAACTTCAGCGGACACAGCGGCCAAAGCGTTAATCAATGTATATGCACAAGCACCCTATATCGACGGTGAATTCTGGAATACGTATTTCAAACAAGCCGATGATAGGCCTTCCCCGCCGATTCCACCATACGAAGGACTTGCTCAGTTTCTCAAGCAAACCCCCATTTCCCGCCAGCGCTTACTGGAAAATATCAAGCAGGTGATGCAGGAGGAGACACATTATGCCGATACGCATCCGGCGCTAAGGGACCGGGTGGAAGCGATCACACACGACGCGGTCCTACCGGACACGTTCGACGTTAACGCAGCCGAATCGTGGTTGGGAACGGGTTACCAGGACATCCTTACGCGATTCGACCGTGATTGGATGGCGCGCAATGAAGAAAACTGGAAGAACCGTTATGACTACGTTGAAACCGCGAGACGTGTTTTAGCAAAAAATCGGGACGTAGATCCAAACACGTTAAACGACGATGAACTGTGGGAACTAAGCCAGTATAAAGATGAGTTTGAGGGGGACGACGCAGCGCTAGCGGTTTATCAGTGTTACCAGCAGCGTCATCCTGATAGCGTGGGGGCCGCGTATTACATTGGTCGAATCCTTTCTGCAAGGGGAGATGTGTCCGCAATCGAGCACTTGCGTATTGCCCTTAACCATCCGAATACCCTGCAACAAGCCGGGCAGTGGGGATATCAATTGTTGAGTGAGCAAGGCAATGAAGGGGTTGCAGAGAAATGGTGGCAAGAGGTGCTTCAGGTCAACGAAGGGCAACGGATCTCTGCACAACAACGGGAATCCATTTGTTTATCGGATACCCTAAGGACACCGGATATTGACGACAGCCTATTGCAAAGTACGGTTGATCTGCTTAAAGCGCACCGCAATGCCGGTGCTTGCTGGTTAGCCCAAAAGGAGATTCAGGACGACGGCGCTCCCGTTTACATTATCGCCTTTCGCCCGCGTGGATTTTATTGGAGTTTTAATAAAGCCCAGGCTGCTGTTGCAGAAGCCTTGACGGTGGATGCGGATGTCTTTGTGGTTTGCCTTTGGGGAGATAACAGCAAGCTTGCCAAAAAAGTAAAAAAGGCGGGGATCAAGATCGTTTAATCCTGTAAACCCGGGTCTTGTCGCTGGCCATATTGAACATAATTAAACATACTCTGTCGGATTAGGGCTTCGTGTCCTTTTCCGGGATAACGAAAGACAAAGGGTATGGGATGAATTTCAATATTTCAGCAGATCATTTCAGGTTCTTATTGAATCGGTTTCGCGAGCGGCTGTGGGTAAAGCCGTTGGCGGTTTGCTTGATATCGATCGGCGTGGTTTTTGTAGCCAAACTTGCCGATGGCACGGGCATGAAGGAATGGGTGCCGGATATTACCCAGGGATCGGTTGAAACCTTATTGTCTATTATGGCTGCGAGTATGATGGTCATCGCCACGTTCTCGGTGGCTTCCATGGTCTCCGCGTATGCCTCTGCCAGCAGCACCGCCACGCCGCGTTCTTTTGCGGTAGTGATCTCAGACGACGCCTCCCAGAATGCCCTGTCTACGTTTGTGGGTGCTTTTATCTTCAGCATTGTGGGGATTACGGCGGTCAAGAATAATTATTTTGGCCCGGCGGCGATGTTTATTCTTTTCGGTATGACCAACTTTGTGTTCATGCTCGTGATCGTTACGTTTGTGCGGTGGGTAGACAGTATCGCCCGCCTGGGGCGGATGGGATCGACCATCAATAAAGTCGAAAAAGCGACAACGTCCGCATTGAAGCGACGTCGTGACACGCCAGCATTGTGTGGGGTGCCTTATATCGAATCGGAACAACAGGGTGAAAAAGGCATGGCTGTTTTTTCAGATCGTGTCGGGTATGTGCAGCATATTGATATGGCAACGATACAGCAATACGCAGAGGATGCCGGGTTGCGCGTGATTGTGGCGGCGCTACCGGGCACATTCGCAGCGCCCGGTCGGGCGTTGGCTTATGTTCGTGTGGAATCCGAAAGCAATCAGGAGCAGAGCCAGGATCACGGTCAGTCCATTGCTGAATCGTTTCAGATCGGTTCCGATCGGCTTTTTGACGACGATCCGCGCTTCGGTTTGGTGGTGTTGTCGGAAATTGCCGGCCGTGCTTTATCTCCGGGGGTGAATGATCCCGGCACCGCAATCAATATTCTGGGCACCATGGTGAGGCTTTTCGATTTGTGGAGCCAGCCTTCCTCAGAGGACGACGACAATAAAAACAAAACACCGGAGTACGATCGCGTTGAGGTTCCCGCCATCTCGATGCGGGATATGTTTGACGATGCGTTTACTGTGATATCACGGGATGGTGCGGGCATTGTAGAAGTGGCGATCTGGTTGCAGAAAGCGTTGCATTCCCTGTCGTTGAAGGACGATCCGGAAATGCAGGATGCGGCCCGATTTTATGGAGCGCTGGCACTGAAACGCGCGCGCTTGGCATTGGCGTTGCCGGAAGACCTGGAGGCGGTATCAAAGGTGGCAGAGTATGCAAAGTCCTAGCGCAGCTTATACAGATCCTCCAGACTGATTGAGCGCCCGTCGTCCATCACTCGTCGCGCATGCACTCGTCGTAACTGTCTTGGCTCAGCCACTCCGCAGGAGTGCGCAATCACCCCGACTTCATGCTGCAGGTTACGATGAAAATTATAAACCCGAACGCTTTTACTCTCGGGGTCCAAGCCCTGTTGCAAACGCGGGTCGTGGGTGGTCACGCCGGTCGGACAGGTGTTTTTGTTGCATTGCAATGCCTGTATGCAACCCAGTGAGAACATAAAACCCCGCGCGGAGACGACAAAATCGGCACCCACACAGATCGCAGTCGCCACGGCACTGGGGGTAATTAATTTGCCGGAACAAATAACCCGGATACGGTCGCGCAAGCCATATTCCACCAGTTTATCCACCAGAATGGGTAATGATTCCCGTAATGGCATGCCCACATCATCGATTAACGACATGGGTGCTGCCCCGGTCCCTCCGTCGGCGCTGTCCAGGGTAATAAAATCCGGTGCCGATTCTACCCCTTTTATTTGAATCTCCGAGAACAGTTCGTCCAGCCAGTCCGGTGAACCCAGTACGGTTTTGATCCCGGTAGGCTTGCCCGTTACCTGGCGCACCCGTTCAATCATCGCCAACAAATCCGCTGCGCAACGAATTTCCGGGTGACGATTGGGGCTGACGGAGGCTTTACCAACCGGTATGCCGCGAATGGCAGCGATCTCCTCTGTCACTTTCTCCGCAGGCAGAATGCCACCTTTGCCCGGCTTGGCACCCTGGCTAAGCTTAATTTCGAACATGCGCACGTTGGCGTGGGATGCCACCTGCAACAGCTTATCGTCACTGAGGTTGCCGTGCGCATCACGCACGCCGTATTTTGCGGTGCCAATCTGAAACACCAGATCGCACTTGCCTTCCAGATGCCAAGGTGACAAACCGCCTTCGCCGGTGTTCATCCAACATCCGGCTAACTTCGCACCATGGGAAAGTGCCTGCACAGCCGGTTTCGACAAGGCGCCAAAACTCATGCCGGAAATATTAATTATGGATTTTGCAGAATAGGGGTGCGGGCAGCCCGGTCCGATTACTAACGGCGCGGTTTCCACCATGTCTTCATCCAGTGTGGGATAGGCGGTATTCACAAATATAATGCTGCCGGAGCGATAGATGTCTTTACTGGAACCGAAGGCCACGGTGCGGTCCAGATCCTTTGCGGCGCGATAAACCCAGGAACGCTGAGCGCGATTAAAAGGCAGTTCCTCGCGATCCATTGCGAAAAAATATTGCCGGAAAAATTCACCCAGATGTTCGAATAGATATCGAAAGCGACCGATCACCGGATAGTTTCGCCGAATCGCCTGCTGCGTCTGCGATCGGTCAACGATGTACACCACCAACACAACCAGTACTAATATACCCATCACCAGCAACAGCAGAGCAGACATGATTTCTAGAGCTAAAAACAGGAAGTGACTGACGCGATCTGAAAACATAAATTTAACCGTCTTGCCTTTTGACCAAAATAAAAATCAACAAAAACGCCAGCGCCGAACTCAATACGATGCTGGGTCCGGCGGGGGTGTCGGCATACCAGGACAAGGACAGGCCGGAAAACACCGACACCATGCCCACCAAGCTGGCGATCAAAGCCATGCGCTCCGGGGTGTTAGCGAGTTTGCGCGCTGCTGCAGCGGGAATAATCAAAATTGCCGTTATCAACAACGCACCGACTACTTTCATGCCAATCGCCACCACGCTGGCCAACACCAGCATATACAGCAATCGGACCACGCCCACCGCAGTGCCTTCCGCCTGGGCCAGTTCCTGGTTGACCGTAATATTCAGCAACGGACGCCAGATAAACTTCAGCGTAATGCCGATCAGGCCGGCCAGACAGCCCACCCACACCAGATCGGACCAGGTCGTCGCCAGCAGATCCCCGAATAACAGCCCCAGCAGATCCACCCGCACATGGTCCATCATGCTGACCAATACCAGCCCCAGCGCCAGGGTGCCGTGGGCCATAATGCCTAACAAGGTGTCGCTGGCGATGAAGCGCTGCCCTTGCAGCACAGTCAGGGCCAGGGCAATGCTGCTGCTCACCACAATCACGCCGATGGAGGGATTCAGTTCAAACAAAAAACCCAGTGCAATGCCCAGTAACGCGGAATGGGCCAGGGTGTCGCCGAAATACGCCATTCGCCCCCAGACCACAAAGCACCCCATCGGGCCGGAGATTGCCGCCAAAACCAGACCAATGCACAGCGCCGGTAACATCAGTTCAATCATGGTGTTGGCACCCGTCTTCGTCTTCTACGACTTTGCCGTGCAGGTCGTGGTGGTGGTCGTGTTTGTGGGTATAAATAGCAATATCGTTGACGTTGTTATTGAATAAACTCAGGTATTCCGGATGTTGGGACACGGAGTCGGCTGTGCCGGAACAGCACACATGCTGATTCAGGCACAGTACCTGATCGGTTTGTGCCATGACAAAATGCAGATCATGGGACACCATTAAAATGGCAAAGCCTGCTTCATCCCGCAACTGGCCAAGCAAATGGTACAACGCCTGTTGCCCCTGCAAATCGACACCCTGCGCCGGCTCATCCAGAACCAACAGGTCCGGCTTACGCAACAACGCCCTGGCCAGCAGCACGCGCTGGAATTCGCCGCCGGATAAGCTTTGCACTGCCGCTGCCCGAAGTGAGCGCGCACCAACCCGGTCTAGCGCGGCTTGCACCGGGGCGGTGTCGCCGTTATTCGCTAACGTCAGAAAACGCTCCACGGACAGCGGCAGGCTCGAATCGACCGTCAGCCGTTGTGGCATATAGCCCACACGCAGATCCGGCATCTGCTGGCAGACCCCTCGACTGGGTCGGTATAAACCCAGAATGACCTTCAGCAAACACGATTTGCCCGCGCCGTTGGGGCCGATAATGGTAAGAATCTGCCCGCGAAGCACATCGAATGTAATCTGATTGAGAATACGCCGGTTTCTAAAATCAAGGCCCACATCGTGGAGGTGGACCAATATCTCGTCTGACATGAATAGCAGATGACCCCTGTGAATTCGCTGCCATCCTAATACTGTTGCCTCGGCTTCACAATGATCAGGCTCAGTTGCCAGTCAATCCGTGGCCAAAACAATGGTACAATTGCGCGCCGCTCAGCCGCGGCCGGCTATCATCGTTGTGCTTTCGCTGATCTGCTATTTACTGTCTGGAATTCTGATGTATCGACTTATTTTCTGCCTAATGGCTCTGTCTTGGGGTGTTACAACGCCCGTTAATGCTGCCGCTGTGAACCCATCAACCGGCGCAGAGCTGCAACTGCTGGCTTCGGTGCGTCCGATTGCGCTGATGGTGCAGGAGCTCACCCAAAATACGCCGGTGAGAGTCACAACCTTATTACCGGAAGGCGCCACGCCTCATGATTACGCGCTCAAACCGAGCGATCTGAAAGCCATACAGCAGGCGGATTTACTGGTGTGGCTGGGCCCGCAAGGGGAACCGTATCTGGATAAAGTGGCGCAGCGGGCGCAGATCAGCCTGAATTGGGAATCGGTTCCCGGCCTCAAAACGCTGTCGCTGCGGGATGCGATGCACGACGAAGATCACCAGCCGGATCAGCAGGAACGTTTCGGTCACAATTCAGCCTATGACCTGCACTTCTGGTTTAATACTGAAAACGCGCTTTTGCTTGCGCAAGCCATTCGCGAGAAAATTGTCGCTATCAGGCCCGAACTGGCACCATCTATAGCCCAAAATCTGGAAAAGCTAAATCAAAGCCTGCAACAGCAGAATCAGCAGACCCGCTCCATTTTATCTGCCCAAGGTCAGCCTTTTTTACTCGCTCATGATGCCTATCAGTATCTGGAGGCAGAGCTGGGAATCCATTCTGTGGGGGCCGTGGTGCTGAATCCGGATGTGAAACCCGGTGCCAAACACCTGATGGAACTGAAGCAGGCAATCGGGATGCAGAAGGTCGGGTGTGTGATTACCGGCCCTGAAGTCAGCCCGGCATTGCTGGACAAGATCGACAGCAACCCCCCCATGATCCGGGTCGGGATTGATCCATTGGCGTGGGATTTTGAAGGTGACGGGTTCAGTTTGTGGCTGGCCAGTGTGTATGTGAAGGTGGTGGTGTGTACGGTGGCGGGGGTTGAAGAAGCCCGTTAAAACCTAAACTTTAACGCTCTCTCTGTCTATCTACCCAAGTAGAATTTTGTGCTGAGGATCAGCAAGACATGGGCGACGACAGCAACAGCGGTAACAATTCCAATAAATCGGGCGCAAGCTCCTCCGTATCCGACAACGATGCCTTCGGGGAAACGAAATTCGTCTGGAACGGCGATGTGGTGCTCAGTAAAAAGCGCAACAGCGAAGAGACGCTGTATGTGAACCCAACAGTTTCAACTTAAACTTCATATCAGGACAACTAAATCCCCCGATTCCTGGATCTGTAGGTAGAGAGCTAGCTCCTTCGACAGGGTTGTTTATTATTCGTTTAATAGATTTTCTACGATAATGATGGATTCAAATCGTTTAAAATCCTTCACGTTATGAGTCATCAAATTAGAGACACCATTGGCCAGCATAGAGGCGACGATATTCATATCATGTATTTGCTTGCCGCCACAGGGGAACTGCTTTAGTAGAGATACTAACTGCTGAGTCTCTTTGTTGGTATCATCGGCTACATTGAATTTTTTAGAGAAGTGCTCGATCTGCTGTAAAACGGCATCTTTAGGTAGGGAGTCAAACGCTTGCGGGCGTGTCATGACGACAAGAAATTCACGGATGATCTGGCGACTGATCCATAATGAACGATTGGCATTATACGCAGTTTCTAAAGCAGCCAGCGCTTGCTGCTGAAAAGGGGATTCCTTCACACTGGCGTATACCAGGATATTAGTGTCAATAAAAAGAGGCTTAGCGTCCATCGTCACCATAGATCTCTTCTCGACTTAATTCTAATTCCTGAGGCCATTGTCCTGCACTTAAAACAGGGAAGTCTAAGGCCGTGTGCGGTTTATTGATTTGTTCACGCTTGGTGCGTTCACATAGAAAATCCACAAAATCTTCCACCTCAGCCACGCGCTCGAGTGGGAGGTGCCGAATCTTCTCAACTAAATGTTCTAATGATTGGGGTTGAAAACTCATCATTCACTCCGTTATTGGTGCGTTGTTGATTCCGATAATTGAGCTGCTTTTAAAAACGTATCAATGACTTGCACTAATTTACGCTTTTCTTTGTTGGGTAGCTTCTCAATCTGCTGGAAGCGGCGCTGCAAGCGGGTATCTGGTTGGCGATTTTTTTTAAGGGGTTCAAGTCCGAGTAATTCATCGGAGGTGACATTGAGCAGTGCGGCTAATTTAGGCAAGAGGGCTGCCGGGGGGTATTCGGTATGGCCTTCATAGTGGGATACCATGCGCTGAGAGACATCCAGCTCATTGGCCAGTTCAGTCTGGGTATAACCGGCCTGCTTGCGCAATGTGACTAGTCGCTTACCAAAGTCGGTTAACTCGTCAATGTTCTGTTTAGGCATTGTTGTTCTCCTGGAGGCCCGATCGGCTTGGCGCCTTGGACTGTTACCCGGTTTTCCATGCTTTCTAGTAGTAACTTGCTAGCATATACGTCAAATGTATATTCTCATGGAGGATAAATAAAGTAGAAATTTAATGTATATGAGTAATGCCAGTGTTTTTGAAGAAGCCCGTTAAAACCTAAACTTTAACGCTCTCTCTGTCTATCTACCCAAGTAGAATTTTGTGCTGAGGATCAGCAAGACATGGGCGACGACAGCAACAGCGGTAACAATTCCAACAAATCGGGCGCAAGCTCCTCCATACCTGACAACTACGCCATGCCGAGTTGCCGCTCGGCCAACCAACCGGTCGCTATCAGTCTCGTGTACGACGACCTCTATAACACGCCGGTCGCTGAAACCCCATATACCGTTGTCTGCGATAAAGACCCTTCCTCCCCGATTAACGGTGTGACCGACGCCGATGGCAAAGCTCAACTGGATAACGTCCACGCGGGCCCCTTAACCGTCACCTTCCATCCCGAAAACGACACTCAGGACAAGGCGGATGCAGCTCAGCTGCGCAAAGAGCTGGAGCGATCCCTGGATACCCTGGTAACGGACGCCAGCGATGCCAAAGCAATGCACGAACGCATGCTGTCGGAATACAATTTAGTGGAAAAAGGTGCTATCTACACCGGTGCGATTGCAGATGGGTTGGTTACCGGTGTTGCGGGATATGGCGAGATGGTGGCCGCAGTCGGCTCGGTTCTGGCGAGCCTGGGCAAAGAATACCTGGATATCTATGGCGCCATTCTCACCGGCGATATAAAGGCACTACAGGCAAAATTAGAACAGGCCGAAGCAGCCGGTCAGGCGTTTGCAGACTCCTCAAGAGAAACCGCTGAAACCCTCTTTCTGCTAATGTCCGACGAAGAGGCGATGGCCATTCTGAAAGACTTCCCGGAACGTTACTGGGATGCGCACCATAGTCTGGATAAAGCCCATATGGCGGGCACGATGGGCACCGACTTAGTGGTGGGCGCTTTGATGGCGGCGGCCACCGGCGCTGTCGGCACATCGGCTGTCGGCGCAAAAATGATTGCTACCGGCGGGCCCAAAGTCGCCAAAGTAGTCGAAACCCTGACTGCCCTCGCGACCAAACTGAAAAAAACCAAAGCCAAAAAAACCTACCAGGGACAATCCGGCGGCGCGGTGGACGGCAAAGTCACCAGCACAGCCAGCAATGGCCCGCTCAGCGGGCAGGACGCCGGTCATCTGGAAACTACGGGTAAAAATCCCAACGGTGATACCACCCCTAAGGCAGACAAAACCGTTCAGTCGTCTGAGCCCATCAGCATGATCACAGGCGAAGAACTGCTGCCGCAAACAGACTTTATCATCGGCGGATTAATTCCCCTGGAGTGGAAGCGTTTTTACCGTACTTCGAATCCGGTCAATCGTGGCTTGGGCCATGGTTGGACTTATCCGGTCAGTGAAACCCTGCAAATCGGCAACGACAGTATCCTGTTCCATGATGCCGAAGGCCGCCGTATCGAATTCCCGGTGCCTGCCGTGGGCCAATTCACCAGCAACCGGGCAGAAGGCTTATTCCTGCATTGCGACTGGCATAACGTCTATTACCTGAAGCAACCCGGCCAACCGGACAAACTGTTCGCCGGAGACGACATCATCAGCGGCGCCCGATCCGCAACGTTACGCCTCAAAGCCCTGATCGATCCGGTAGGCAACCGCTGGGACTGTTTCTATAACGATCAAACCCAGCTGATCGAACGCATGGAATCCACCTGGGGCAGCACTCTGCTGTTTGAAGCCAACGCCCGGGGCATGATTGGCCGCATCCGCGAACAAATTACGCCGGTCGTAGCCTCCTCTGGCGCTAATCAAAGCGATGCTTTCCAAACCAACGCCTATCAAACCAAGGTCAGCTACCACTACGATGAACAGCGCGACCTGATAGCAGTGGAAGACGCAGGCGGTGACGCCGAACAGTTCCGTTATCAAAACCACATCATCACCCAGCGCACCCTGCGCAGCGGCTTCAACTTCTATTTCCAATGGGATCAATACACACCCAAAGCCCGCTGTATTCGCCAATGGGGTGATGACCTGGGCGACGGTGCCATCTATGACTATCACTTTGAGTGGGACCCGGACAACCGCATCAGCCGTTCCTATGACAGCTACGACAATCTATTAGAAATACACTACAACGAACACGGCCTGCCGGATAAAGAAATCGATCCCGAAGGCAATACCACCTGCTACGAATATGACCGTTGTGGCCGCAAAACCAAAGTCATCGACCCGCTGGGCAATGAGCAAACCTTTACTTACGACAAAGTAGGCAACCTGACCTATTGTTCAGACGCTGCCGGGGGCGGCTTTACCCAACTGTATGACCTCAAGCACCGTCCGATCAGCTTTCTGGACGCCGAAGGCAACACCTGGAGCCGGGAATACAACGAGCAGGGGCTGGTCAGCAAAACCACCGATGCCGAAGGCAACGTCGTTCAATACTTCTATAACGATGTCGGCCTGCCCCAGATCATCATTGATCCCAACGGCGACAAACAAATCCTCGCCTGGAACGCCAAAGGCCAATTGATCACCCGGGCCACCGGCAACGAAGCACAACCCGTCGAGCCGACCCACTACCGCTACGATCAGCAGGGCAATGTAGCCACCGTAGAGCAAGGCGGCAGGCAAACCCACTACACCCATGACCAGAAAGGCGACGTTGTCGCAATCCACTATCCGGACGGCGGGCGCGCCAGCCTCAACTACAACGCCTCGCGCCAACTCACGCAATACACCGATGCACTAGGCCGCACCACCCGCTTTCAATACGATGGCCTGGCGCAAGTTGTCCGGAGAATCGATCCCAACGGACAGGTGCTGCATTACCAATACGATCTTGAACGGAACCTGATTGGGCTGATCAATGAAAACGGCGAACGCTACCAACTGAAATACGATAAAAACGAACGCCTGATCGAAGAAGTCGGCTTTGATGGCCGCGTGCAACAATACCAATACGATCCGCTAGGCCACCTGACAACCCATATCGAAGGCCTACATACCGAAACTGAACTGCTGCAAGCAAACTCCACCCACTTCAAACGCGATGCACTGGGCCGCATGCTTAAAAAGCAAACCCCGGACGGTAATGACGCCGCGTTCAGTTACGATCGCAACGGCCGCCTAGCCAGTGCCGTCAATCGCGCCCGCACCCTCGCCTTCAAATACAGCCCCAACGGCCACTTGCTGGCAGAAAAGCAGGACCAGTCCGAGATCCACCACGAATACAATGCACTGGGCCACCGTATCGGCAGCATCCTGCCCAATGGCGAAACCATTGCCTATCAATTCAACCAGGCCGGCCAGTTCACAGCACTGGACTACAACGGCCAGCGCATTACAGAACTGCAACGCAACAGTCTGGGCCAGGAAATCGCCCGCACACAAGGCACCCTGCAAGCAGGTAGCGACTACGACCCCGCAGGCCGCCTGACCCGCCACTGGGTGCAACGCCAACACAGCCGCGAAGCCCTGATCGACCGGCAATACCAATACGACGGCGCAGGCCGGCTGCACCAGATCGACGACCTGCGCAAAGGCCGCACCGCCTATCACTACGATGCGCTTGACCGCCTAACCGCAGTGGACGGCTACGCCAGCGAACAATTCGACTTCGATCCGGCAGGCAACATCCTGAGCGGCACAGCGAACAGTGAAACCCAAAACCAACCCACCCAAAAAACATCCCCCGGTAACCGCCTGCGCTTCCATGGCGACCGTCACTTCACCTACGACCCACGCGGCAACCTGATTCAGGAACGCCGTGGCACCGGCGGAAAAATACAAACCCGATACCACTACAACAGCCAGAACCAACTCACCACTGTTGAAAAAGGCGGCCAAAACTTCCACTACGAATACGACCCGCTAGGCCGCCGGGTGCGCAAAAGCGATGCCTTTGGGGAAACAGAATTCGTGTGGAACGGGGATGTGCTGCTCAGTGAAAAGCGTGGGCACAAGGAAAAACTGTATCTGTATGAACCCAACAGCTTTAAGCCGTTGGCGTTTGT
>Ga0207904_1000192_pt1 | contig 30996 bp, 20 predicted proteins | sample MalvirmetaMSP118_FD_184232 | JGI IMG/M metagenome (GOLD analysis project Ga0207904, IMG submission 184232) | Marine viral communities from the Deep Pacific Ocean - MSP-118 (SPAdes) | ecosystem: Environmental > Aquatic > Marine > Oceanic | place: Pacific Ocean | collected 2011-05-30 | reverse complement strand
ACTTCTAGCTTTGAACTTCTTAAAATTCTAACCGAACAAGCGATAGCAACGCCCTACCGGACTTACGAATGTGTAGATGTAGAACCGCTTGGTTTTAAAAATATTTGAACTGGCAATTTATAACGCCGTGGTCAGTGGGCCAGTGTAGTGGAGCATTTTTTATGGTAAAAAGAGCGTAGCAATACCATAAAAAATGCGTAGCGTAACTGGCTCCACTGCACCACCTTGTTATGAGCGGCTGAAGTCTCGGCCAAAATCTATACCCCCTCGCAATTCGAAATCTAATGTTTGACCGCTTTGCAAAATTGGTGCTTTACGGACGTACATTTTGTAACCGGTAGCACTTACTTTAAAATCGCCTTCCTGGCACTCAAAACGAAAATCAAACTCGTTAAGTCGCCCATTTTTAGTTTTTCTCTCATTCTCCATGTGCAAGTCGGCGACTTCTAACTCCCCTTGCCTAGAGTCAATATCTAGTAAAATATCGTAAGCATTCTCGAAAACCATCGTCACGGGCGCGACCCAAAACTTAAAATAAGTCTCGCCTTCCTGAGGATGAACCCACTGAAATATATAATCGAGATCTACCATAAACTCGAATTTTTCTGTGTCAGCTAAAAAGCCCCATATTTTAGAGTCGTGCCAACCCATTACAGAAAAGTCATCTTCAGTCCAAATATTTTTTTCAAGTTCGTAGGTATGCACTCTCACTCCTCATAACATTATATTCAACCCCCAAAATCCCCATATCCACCCAATAACCCCAATACAAAACACCCAGACCACAATTAAACGCAGCATTAAACCACATCAATTAGCGACCCGAATCGATCTATCCATTTTCAATGTAATAACTAAAGATTCAACAAACCACCGTGATCCCCTAGAAGTAGAAAACGGCTGGACAACACTTACTCAGCGCTTTAAATAATAGCCACAATGGCGCCAGTTGAAAACCATAAATGTTCGTTAAATCAGCCTGGTTAACTCGATGTCGGGTCGATGGCTCGAATCACCGCTGCCGCAACAAGCGCGATGGTCGCCACCATATCAGCGATGATAACTTTTTGAATGAATTCATTATATCCGCCGACCGACCACGCGATGGCAATGAAGGACACCACGCTGATCAGACCGGCCACCATGGCCAGGGTTTGTAGTGATGGCTGGAATGCGGCGTAGAGCAGGAACAGGCCAAGAATGCCAAACAGAATGGCGCGGTGGCGCATCAATATGTCGATATTGGGTTCAGCCAGGGAAATTCCATATAACGCAGACAGCCGTTCCGCACCCAGCACACCGGGAACGGGTAATAGGTGAATGATACCGGCTAGCACCAGCAGGGCCGTGATTAGCTTTTCCATTGTGGATTCTCCTCTGTATTTCAACCGAATATAGCGAACGCCGGGCGCGCAGCCAATTACCTCTAACGCGTCCTATTCGGGGGAGGCGGACCAATAGGTAATTTTCACAGTTTGCGTTGCGCTTTCCGGTGCAACTTTTTCGGTGTGGGTTTCGTATATCTATTTGAAACCATTTAATTCGCTGAGGATGCCTTCATGAAATCATTACTTGTTGTACTCGCTTTGCTGTGTGCCCAGTGGGCCAGCGCCGCCATTATTGAAATCGACAGTCTGGATTGGAAGCTGAAAAAGGAAAATGACGATATTCGGGTGTTGACCGCCACGGTGCCGGAGTCGGAGCATCGGGCCTATCTGGCAGTTACCGTAGTCGATGCCCATGTTGATGATCTGGTGGCGATCATCAGAAACCCGCAAACCTGCGCCCAATGGGTTTATCGGTGCGGTCAGTCTTATCGCGTTTCCCGGGAAACCCCGAATGTGGATCTGGTTTATACCTCAAGTGATATGCCGTTCCCCGTGAAAGATCGGGACACCCTGGCGCGGATAACCTGGAATCAGGACCCGGAAACCAAAGTGATTCACGCTGTGGGTGTCGCCACTCGCGACATTCTTGCGCCCAAGGATAAGCACATCCGTATTGAGGAGGCCACGGTGATTTGGGAGTTAACCCCGCTGGACGACGGTAAAACCCGAGTGCGTACGTTTGGCCACGCTGATCCCGGTGGCGAATTGCCAACCTGGTTAACCAACCAGTTGTCCACAGAAGTGCCGGTGAAAACCTTGAACGGATTGAAAAAGCTGGTGGCGTCGAACCGGTTTTGAGTTAGGGGGCTAATCGTGAACTTTCAGTTCCCGATTAGCCGGTATTAAATGGAAGTCAGACAAATATGAGATAAAAGCCACTCCAGCCACAGCAGCACCGTGAATTCGGAAAATGGTATTGCCGCACAAATTTGGACATTGCGCCCCACGCTGAACCCCATAATCCCGATTGATCCGGCCCTGAAAGTAGGCCGTATGGTCAACTGCTGGAAAGTGTCCTCTCCACCCCGGTTAATAATGAGCTGAACTCGCTAATATGACTGCCGGGAATTAGCTCGGTAACTTTACTGATAATCTGCAAAGTCTTTCATAGATTTGGCATTCAAACGAGATTTCCTCACGTTGCTTTACACCCCAAAGCCACTTGCCGGCTGTAGTCACTATTTGATACGAGCGCGTCGCGCCTGGTGAGTACCCGGCCTATAAAAAGGACCCTTATAATGAAACACCCCAAGGATACAAGAACGTTGTTCTCTTTAAGTGCTATCTCCGGTGCGTTGCTCGCCCTGAGTGTCGGCGCCGTTCAGGCCGATTCCGTAACGACACAAAACACAATTTCAGGAATCGATGTGAATAGTCTGGTCGCATTCAACAGCGGAGGCAACGATTGTCGGCCCTGGCAGGATTGTGATGACGATGACGGCGGTGTCATCGTTACCCCGCCCGAAGGCGATGATTCTGCCTTGCCGGCAGTGAGCAGTGTGGAAGCCGCCGGGCCTTATACGCCCACCATAGATAAAAACGTTGGTTCCAGCCGGGAAGGGTGGGTGGCCTACCCGCAAAACATCGGACAAGATGGCGTTAAGCATCCGGTTCTTATTTGGGGGCCGGGTGGCGGTACGGGGCCGGCGGAATACGATTGGTTTCTGAATAGATTGGCGTCTCACGGGTTTATTGTTTATTCAGAAGTGTCCACCGGCAACGGTACAGAAATGAAATCCGCTATTACCTGGCTTCAGCAGCAGAACGACAATCCCTCAAGCCCGTTGTATCAAAATATCAACGTGAGCCGTATTGCTGCCGGGGGCCATTCGATGGGGTCGATTACCACCTTTGCGATGGCGGATGATCCGCGCCTGACTACCACCATTCATGTTGCAGGCGGCTCGTTCGATGGCAATGGGTCCGACAGTCTGCGCAATCCAACGTTGTATATCGGGGGCACGGAAGATTTCGCGACTTCAAACACCACCCGCGACTATCAGAATACAGACAGCGTGCCGGTGTTTTTTACCATTCTGGACGATACCGATCACATAGCCGCAACCCGCAATGGTATGCCGCTGATTACGGCGTGGCTGCGTTGGCACCTGGCCGGAGAAGTCGAGCGTAAAACGGACTTTATTGCGCCGGACTGCACCTATTGTTCAGGCATTTACGATTCCGAATATAAAAATTGGTAATTCATTTCAATCGGTGAAAGCCGGAGACTAAAGGACTTTAAAATGAAACAGATCAATCTGAATATTGCAAAATTCTCGTTGAGTGCCGTTGCCGCAGCGCTGCTGGCGTTGAGTGTAGGTTCTGTGCAGGCGGGCTCGGCTGCATCACAACAAACAGTGGCCGGAGTAAATGTGAATGAATTGGTTGCGATCAACGTTGGTGGCGACAATTGTCGCCCTTGGCAGGATTGTGACGACGATGATGGCGGGGTGATCGTTACTCCTCCTGAAGGTGAAGATTCCGATCTTCCCGCTGTGAGCAGTGTGGAGCGCAACGGTCCCTATACGCCCACGATCGACAAAAATGCCGGTTCGGGTCGTCAGGGCTGGGTTGCCTATCCAAGAAACATTGGCCAGGACGGGGTGAAGCATCCGGTGTTGGTTTGGGGGCCAGGTGCCGGAACCGGCCCGGCAGAATACGAGTGGTTTCTTGAGCGCTTGGCGTCACACGGCTTCATTGTTTATTCTGAAGTGTCCACCAGTAGTGGATCAGAATTGAAATCCGCCATCACCTGGCTGCAGCAGCAAAATGAAAATGCGTCCAGCCCGCTTTACCAAAACATCAATGTGAGCCGCATCGCCGCAGGCGGTCATTCAAGAGGTTCCATCTCTACCTTTGCTATGGCAGATGACCCACGCTTAACCACCACAATCCATGTGGCCGGTGGATCCTTTGACGGCAACGGGTCAGACAACCTGCGTAATCCGGCGTTGTATGTAGGCGGTACTGAAGATTTCGCGACTTCCAATGCAACACGGGATTATCAAAACACCGACGTGCCGGTTTTCTTCACTATTCTGGACGACACCGACCACATAACGGCCACCCGCAACGGTATGCCGATTATCACGGCATGGTTGCGCTGGTATCTGGCGGGAGAAGACGAGCGGAAAGCCGACTTTATTGCTCCGAACTGTACTTACTGTTCCGGTATTTACGATTCGGAATATAAAAACTGGTAATACGCAATAGTTTGTAAAAATAAGCAAACCGCAATCCTGCGTGCGTGAGGGTTGCGGTTTTGTTAAAACTAATTATGGTAGGGGCTGCCCTCTTGATGCTATCAAAATTGGGGCTTTTATTCTCACCGGTATTTCGTTGTAAAACTGAGCCGGGTAACCGGATTTAAAGCCGTCACTGTTCCTTTCGTTTTCCTTCCACATACTCGCAATCTACTGAGTTAATCCCTTTCAAACACTTTCCTTTTCCGTGCGGAATGCCGAGCTTGAATGGTCCTTCATATGCAATATCGTTAAACATAAGAACACCATTCCCTTCGGGACTGCCTAAATGCATTTTACCGGCAGTAACGGTTCTGGGATGTAATGAAATTATAGCGCCGCTTCCCTCCAGTGAAGCGTCCACCCAGCGTCCATAAGCTACTTCTTTGTCATCTGTGATCATCACGCCATTGCCGCTAGGTTTGCCATCGACCAAATCACCGACAAATATGGCATCATCATTTATTACTACGGCTTTACCGGTATACCCATTTATTTGTTTGCCGTGGATCAATTTGAATGTTGATTCGGTTTCTGATGAAAAGACTAATGTCGAGCCAGTAGCAAAACAAAAAATAATGAAACATCTGAATAAACCTATCATCGAATACTCTTCCTCTTTGCTTTTTCTGCGGAGCTAACCACGCCTTCCCAAAACCCTTTTTGACCGTTGGAATCAGAAAATGTAAATCGCAATAACTGACTGGCTGCAACTCTTCTCACGGCCTCCAACTCAATTATCTCCATTCGACACAAGGTCCGGTAGAATCCGTCCCAATCGTTGGTTGCGACAGTGGCCAACCCGACGTCTCGATCAAGCCAACCAAAAATATGTGCCACCGCAAGCAAAAAAGCCATTCCGCCTGACTGGTCGATCAAACGGTTAATCCGTTCGACCGCTTCTCGACTTCTCTGGTCGAGCTGTATTGTACTGTCGTACGTCATGTCGATATGTTGAGACATCCATTTGCCCTCCAAGGCAGCCACAGTGATATATAGACATACTGCACGCAAAATACCGACCGGAAATTTAAAGTTGCTTATTTAAAGGAGAGGCTTTCCTGGATTTGGGTTAATGCTTGGTTGCGGGGGGAGGGCCGCATCGTCAGAGTAGGAATTAGAAAATAAAAATCAGCACTAACCCTGTGGGCAAATATTTTTATGTTATTTGCTTCGCATGGGGCGCGAGGCGCCGGTAGGGTCACTACCCGGCACCTTATTCATATAGTCCCTTGCTGTGTGCGTTTAAATATTGAGAGGTAGGCTATTGAACTGCACATTAACTTCATAGGGGTTTGGGTGGTGCCATACAGTAAAATGTGTGTTCCATTATGTCACTACGATCAAGGTGGGTCGTTGTTACGTAGGTTTGAATTAAGTGGGGTGCATCTTCAAATTCAAACTCCATTCGAGCTTCAATTGACCCGTCACTATCATTGTCAATATCAAGATATAGCGGTCTTCCAGTAGCTTCATCATAGATATAGCTGGCGGTGGTGAGGTACTCAGTGGCGAAACCTAAAAAAACCGACTTGGATACAAACCGCTCTTGCTTTATACAATTGCCTTCGTATTCAAAGTCAATGGTATCAGACGTAGCTAAATTTGGATCAACGTTCCCTGATTCGGTCTCAAACTTTGAAATTAAATCGCCATCCCACACTACTGTGTTACGGTCAATCACTTGCCCATCACTATTGGTCCGTTCAAAAAACTCGACGCGTCCCCAGCTGTCGCGATTCAAGCGGACCTCTGCAATCACGGCTGGGTTGGTAGTAATTGCCGGTTCATATTCATTCGTGATTCGGTTAGGTAGTCCGTTCACAAAATCGAGATAAGACACTTTAGTAATAGCCTGAACAGCGCGGTTTTCATCGAGATGATTTGCGGTAATGCTGATAAGCCCTTCAGGCCCATACAGTAATTCGGAAGTTGTTTTTTGTATAACGGGCGGTTGTGTCAGGCTGTAAGAGTTATTAATAGTAGTAGGTTTTCCTTCGGTGTCATAAACAGTACTCTCGTGTACTTCTTTAAAGTTGAAAGCGAAATAGGGTGTGGCTTTCATTGTATGAATGAGCTGATTATCTTCAGCACTATCTCCGGAATATACAGAGTCCAGATTGGTTAGCTTGCCCGTTGCATCATAGGTGAAATTGACGACCTCGTCAGGCGTTCCATTGAAGTCAAAGTCAATAGTGGCGGACTTAAGGCGGTAATTAAGTAAAGTTTGTTTAAAGCCAGGAATATCAGTTGGCGTTGGTGTTTCCACAGGAGGGACATTGTCGGTGGGTGCTTCAGGCTCGGGCTCAGGCTCGGGCTGATCGGTGTCGCGGGGTATTTCATTTGGTGCCGGTGGTGCGGGCTCATCGTTACCGCCCCCCCCTCCACAGGCAGAGATCATAATGGGAAGTAAAAAAAGTAATGAAATCTTTAATAAAGCACTCTTCGAACAAAAATTAACCATTGTACTACCCTTAGCTCGCGCGAATCAAAAATTGAAATGTGTAAAAGAAATAGACGGACATCACCTGTGAATCCCAAAACACCGGAGCTAAAAATTGAGCCGTTCTTGCACAAAGATCTTGGTCATTCATGAAAACCAGTTTTAAATCTGATCTTTCTCCGCTGCTTCACCAGTCTTCAAATGCGGGTGGACTTTGATACAACCACGCAGATAGTCTGAATGGCATTAGATAGGTGTTTTTTATAGATGTATAAAAAAGTAAGCCGCGATCTTGAGCTCGTGAGGTTTGCGGTTTGACATGTTTTTGTGAATTGATAGGGCGCTATTACCGATGGTAAACCCTTGGGCATTTGAAATTGGCCTTTACATAAGCCCAGTGCAGTTAAATATGCTAAGGAAAATGTAGATCCCATAATGTTAATGGCGGTACGATTGCAATTTTGTTTGTAAATTGTTGGGGCGCGATTTAAATGGAAGACCTATCACCATCCGATCTGAAAACAATCCTGCATTCCAAACGTGCAAACATTTATTATCTACAATACTGCAGGGTGTTGGTGAATGGCGGGCGTGTTGAGTATGTCACTGATGAAGGTAAGAAGTCACTGTATTGGAATATTCCTATAGCCAACACCACAACTGTATTATTAGGGACTGGTACATCTGTAACACAGGCTGCTATGCGTGAATTAGCGAAAGCTGGTGTGCTTGTGGGATTTTGTGGTGGAGGTGGTACGCCGTTATTCAGTGCGAATGAAGTGGAGTGTGATGTCCTTTGGTTCTCACCACAAAGTGAGTATAGGCCAACGGAATATCTTCAAAAGTGGGTAAGATTCTGGTTTCAGGATGAAAAGAGACTGCAAGCAGCAAAGGTGTTTCAACTGATCCGGCTTGATCAAATCGAACGACATTGGTTGAGTTCTAAAATGCAGCGAGAGGAGCAGTTCAACCCTAATGTGGATCAGCTTATGGGGTTGGTTTCTGATTGTCGGAGCAGAGTTGAGCATTGTCGGAATGTCAATGAAATAATGGCGCTCGAGGCTAAAACCACGAAGGGGCTATATAAATTAGCCGTGAATGCGGTGAGCTATGGGGAGTTTACCAGGGCAAAGAAAGGCACCGGAACCGACATCGCTAATAGATTTCTAGACCACGGAAATTATCTCACTTATGGGTTGGCCGCCACGGCAGCTTGGGTTTTAGGTTTGCCTCATGGGTTGGCTGTTCTGCATGGTAAAACGCGGCGGGGTGGTCTGGTCTTTGATATAGCTGATTTAGTAAAAGATTCATTGATTTTACCTCAGGCTTTTATTGCGGCCATGGCGGGCGACGAAGCTCAAGATTTCCGGCGAAGATGCATTGAAAATTTTAACCAGTCGGAGGCGCTGGATGTGATGATCGATAGCGTCAAAGCCGTAGCTGATGAGTTTGGTGGGCCCCATTCATGAATGTGCTGATTGTATCCCAGTGCAACAAAAACGCGCTTTCGGAATCCCGTCGAATATTAGATCAGTTTGCTGAGCGTAAAGGTGACAGAACGTGGCAAACAGCCATAACACTGCAAGGCTTGAATACTCTAAGGAAAATGCTCAAGAAATCAGCGCGGCGTAATACAGCAATAGCCTGCCATCGAATTGGTGGAAAGAATCATAGTGAGCTGCTGTGGATTGTCGGAAATATACGAAAATTTAACGAGCTGGGAACAGTCCCAACGAACTTTACGCAACGAAATGTATTGAAAAGTTCCGATGAGAACTCATGGCATCGTGCAGAGGATATTGCATTATTTTCTACAATAGCTGCATTGTTTCATGATTTTGGAAAAGCCAATACCCTGTTCCAGAAAAAGTTAAAGGCGAAAAGAGTACAGCACGAACCATACCGTCACGAATGGGTTAGTTTAAGAATGTTTCAAGCATTCGTGGGTGATTTGGATGATCAGGGGTGGCTAGAAAAACTGAAGCGAGTTACCAAGGAGGACGAGGGTAAGCTTATTGAAACTCTGAGTGCAATTAAGGACCATCCGGATAATCGGCAGCATTATACGAATCCATTTGCCGCATTGCCGTTAGTTGCTCGTGTCGTAGGTTGGCTGATCCTGACACATCATAAGTTGCCTTGCTCTGATCGTAACGATAGCGAAAGCCTGGTTAATTTTAAATTTATAGAAGGCTTTCTACATAAAATAATAGATCCTAGCTGGAATTCTCCTCAGATTACTCAGTACGTTAAAGATGGAAACAAAAAACAGCGCGACGAGCTTGATGCAGTCTGGGTATTTCCTTTAGGTACTCCATTGAGGAGTGAAACATGGTGTAAGAAAGCGCATCGTGTGGCCTCGCGTGCTTTAAATAGATCACAGCTATACAGTCAAAACTGGTTTGATGATATTTTTACATTACATGTCTCACGAATGGTTTTGATGTTGTCAGATCATTATTTCTCTTCGATTCAAGGCAGGGTTGAGTATAGGGATAGTGCCTACAAGCCGATAGCGAATACAGATCGTAAAACGGGTCAGCCCAAGCAGCGTTTGGACGAGCACTTGATTGGTGTCTATCGAAATGCACATAGTCTGTCGCGAATGCTTCCGGCGCTCAGAACACTGCTTCCGGCTATTACACGCCATCCAGGGTTCAAGAGGCGCAGTGCGGATAAGCGTTTTCAATGGCAGGATAAAGCTTTTGATCTGGCTGTAACGCTAAATGAGCGTAGCCATAATCAAGGTTTTTTTGGTGTGAATCTGGCGTCGACAGGGTGCGGAAAGACATTTGCTAATGCGCGAATAATGTATGCACTGGCGGACTCACGTTTGGGTTGTCGATTTTCTGTAGCGTTGGGATTAAGAACCTTAACGCTGCAAACTGGCGATGCATTCCGGGAGAAATTAAAGCTGGATGAAGATGACCTTGCCGTATTGGTTGGATCGGCAGCAGTTCGGGCGTTGCATGAGGAGAATTACAAAGCCTCTGATACAGGATCAGAATCGTCTGCGGAACTTTTGGAAGAGGACTGTTATGTAAGTTATGAGGGTGCGTTATCTGACGGAGCACTAAAGCATTGGCTTGAACAGTCACCAAAATTGAATCGTCTGGTGAGTGCTCCGGTTTTGGTGAGTACCATTGATCATCTTATGCCAGCCACCGAGGGGACCAGGGGCGGAAAGCAAATAGCCCCGATGCTTAGATTATTAAGTTCTGATTTGGTGTTAGATGAGCCGGATGACTTTGGGCTAGACGACATACCTGCATTATGCCGGTTGGTGCATTGGGCCGGATTGCTGGGCGCACGAGTGTTGATGTCATCTGCGACGCTGTCTCCAGGTATCGTAAGTGGACTGTTTACAGCCTATCAGTCCGGTCGTGAAAAGTATCAAGAAGCGTGCGGAGAATTGAATCCTCGAAAGGGTGTATGTTGTGCCTGGTTTGATGAATGGGGTTGTGAAGCAATAGATGCTTCGGATACTGAGGTGTATCTGCATCAGCATAACCAGTTTGTGCAAAAGCGAATTGATAAACTGGAATCAGAAGTTCCGTTGCGAAAGGCCAAGATTCTAACCGTAGATATTAAATCTAAAACCAAGCCCGACATTATAAATGCCGTTAGTGAAAAAATTCATCATGGAGTTGGCAGGCTCCATAAGCTTCATAGTGCTAGGCATCCTGAATTTCCGGGCTTAATAAGTATTGGTTTAGTTCGGATAGCCAATATTAATCCCCTGGTATGTATTGCCCGGAAGCTTCTGACGCTTGAGCCTCCCGAAAATACGATCATTCATTATTGCATTTATCACAGCCAGCACCCGTTGATTGTTAGGTCAGCTTTGGAAAATCAATTGGATCAGGTCTTGAATCGTAAGGATCCGGATAGCCTGTGGAGGCAGTCTATAATATCGAAAGCTTTTGTATCTGACCCAAAAAAAGATCACATATTTGTAGTGTTAGCTTCCCCCGTAGCAGAAGTAGGGAGAGATCATGATTATGACTGGGCTATTGTTGAACCTAGCTCCATGCGCTCACTAGTGCAATTGGCTGGTAGGATTCAGAGACATCGAAGAATTGTATCCAGTCATCCAAACATGTATGTGCTCGAGAAAAATATCAAAGGTTACGGTGACGCTAAAATTGCATTCAACAAGCCAGGATTTGAACATTATGACAGGCCACTTGCCAGTCATAGCTTGTTAGATGCGTTAGAACCAAAACAATACGGTAAAATCGACTCGCAACCTTGCATTAAAGTAAGGAACGAAACATTTCCTCGTGACAATCTAGCGGATCTAGAGCAGCAGGAAATAAAACTGGTATTTAATTCCGATAATCCACGAGAACCCGTTGCACACAAGTGGCTTAAAGACAATGCAACCTACACTTCCGAATTGCAGCAAAAAACCCGGTTCCGAAGCTCCCAGCCCAGTGAAGAATATTATTTTTTGGTTGAAGAAGATCAAAGTGATATAGAGTGCTTTAAATGGCATGAAAATGGAGAATCGAAACCATGTTCGGAATTAATGAATAGGCCGTTAGAGATTAATAATGGAAATAGAATTTGGGGCCATACCAACTATATTGAATTGATGGCGGATCGAGCTGAGCGTTTAAACGAAGATATATCAGAAACCAGCAAAACGTTCGGTGCTTTTTCTTTGTTGAAGTCAGATTCAAACAAACAATGGTGTTATACACCTGAATTGGGTTTCTACAAATTGATTGATTAGGCTGATTTGTTTTCAGGTATTTTTTCAGATTTCACTACCGCACAATTCAAAAGCTTATCCGTACTCCAGCTTTTTGATTCTGCTATTAGCTCCTGTCACTACTCAACAAATTTACTGGGCCCCTTATTTGGATCGATAGTGATTTGGTGTCAAATGAATAGATATCAGGCACGAATAGTTGTGAGTACCTGATACCTAGTAGGCTGCCTGTTCGGCAGATAATAATAATCTTGAATACTTACATTTCTAAGCTGCCTGCGCGACAGTCATGGGGTAAGTGTGTTCAGTTTTGGCTTCTATGTCTAATAAAATCTTAAATATTTACAGGTTGATATGATGCTATTTCTATGAGTACAATCATAAATGCTAACAGCGTTAGGTTTACGGCTAGGTCTGCATAACCGATGTGGCAGGCATAGAAAATGGACTCTGATTAAAAAATAGGAACTAGAAAATGACCTCAGAGGTGGCGTCAGGTGGGTTGGCTCAGCTTATTATCGAGTACATAAAAAATAGAGAAGTCGATAGGCTAGAAAAATTTGATAAAGAAACAGAGAAAAAGCTAAACAGTGCCGAGCCGGCTCAATTTGCGGAACTTAAAGCCCAGACAATGAAAGCTCGGGAAGAGGAAGTCAATAAGTACAAGCCCAGTCGTTGGATGGCAGATGCGGCACAGCGAGCCAAGCAGCTTAAGTTCGTTACGCATTCACTTAAATTCATACATTCCGATGCGAAGGGCACCAACCTTTATTACATGGCGGGCTCAGGTGTTGACTCCAGCTATATTGGCAGTATGAGTATTCACAACCTGGAATATGATGTGGTGGGCAATGCGGCCGCATTGGATGTGGGGAAAATGCTGCTGCTAGATCTGGATGGGACTCCTGTTATCGATTTTATAAAGAGATCGGATCCATCAGTTTTCCATGCCATTGCAGAAAGTGAAAGTCAGGCTTTGGAGTGGGTCGACGGTTTTAGTCAAGTATTTCAGGCGTCAGAAATTGCCTCGCATAAATTTGCCAAACAAATTTTTTGGCCACTCGAAAATAATCAATATCATTTGTTGATGCCTCTTTATGCGACTTCTTTCGCGCATGAGATCTATCGTACGATCAGGGATGAGCGCTTTTCGGAAGAAAGTAAGGATGCGCGGGAAAAACGCCGCAAAAGCGCGTATTCGGAGAAGCCTGATATTCGATATATCAACACAGCAATCCAAAGCTATGGCGGGACTAAACCCCAGAATATAAGCCAGCTGAATAGCCAACGTTATGGTAAGTCCTATTTGCTCTCCACGGCTCCTCCCATCTGGCGGGATCAAAATAAACCGCCAATTAATATTGATTCAATCTTTAGCCGATATTTTGAGAGGCGAGTTTATCCATACTTAAAATCAATTCGGAATATTTTGCAGAAGTATATCGACCGGGATAGCAACATGTGGATGCAAATGGCAAGGGATAGGGGGTTGGATGACATTGTATCTTCAATACTTAACTTGTCAGCATCAATACAAATGCTTCCGGCAGGCTGGACTGATCATGCTGAATGCAAGCTTCCTCGGGAGGAGCAGCTGTGGCTCGACCCAAAGAGGCAGCAGTTTGATGAAGAGTTCAGGTTGGAGCGGGAAATGGGGGAGTGGCAGGGCGCGGTTGCCAGGAATTTTTCGCGCTGGCTGGCTGGAAAACTGGAAACAAAGGACATGGCATTTGGTGCAGTCGAACAGAGAGAATTTCGCGCATTGATCGAGCCGGAACTGAACCATAATCTCAAAAGTATAGAGGGGATTGTATTGTGATGGACGCAATGATTGTAATTCGCAATATACAGGTCAGCGCAGCGAACGCCATAGCGGGTTTTACATGGGGGTTTCCGGCGATTTCTAATTTTTTGGGTTACGTTCATGCCCTGCAACGTAAGTTGCCGGATCATCTTGATATTGAGTTCAGCGGTTGTGCTGTGATCTGCCATAACCATAAAACACAAGCATACCAACCAAAAGGTTTTGCAGATTATTCATTTGCATTAACACGGAATCCACTTACAAAGACCGGGGCATCGGCATCATTCGTAGAAGAAGGCCGGATGAATATGGAGGTGACTCTTCTAATATCTGTTGTTGATAATATGTTTTTAGAAACAAAACATGTTAATGAGTTAGTGGATAGTTTAGGTAAAAACGTGCAGATGCAACACTTAGCAGGTGGTCTCATTGGTAATCAACCTAAAATTAGTTTTCTCTCTTATCAAAAGCTTCAAGAAAATCATAGAGCATTGATGTTTAGTTTGTTACCTGGGTTTGCGCTGGTTAGCCGCCATGATCTTCTATTGCAGCAACAGAGAAATTTTATAGAGCAAGATATAGAAAACCCGGAGTTACAGGCGTGGTTGAGTTTCTCTTCTTTAACCTACCGACCGGTTTCGGGAGCAAGGCCAGAGTCACCTGAAAAGGTTGAATGGGAGCGGGTTAGTCCTTTTCGAGGTTGGCTTAAGCCTATATCCATTGGGTATCGCCCTATTTCAGAGGTGTATGAAGCCGGTGTTGTAGCAAAGGTGCGTGATGCAAATACGCCCGCCGGTTTTGTGGAGAATTTATATTCGATTGGTGAATGGCTTAGCCCTCACAGAATAAAAAATATTGAACAACTGATTTGGCAGAATAGTGTTTCAGAATCAGGTGATTATATTTGTATTAACCATTATCAATCTGCATAGAACTAAAATACTTCAAGGAGAATAAAAAATGGCAGCACTTAAAACCGCAGAGGTCTTGGCATTCGAGCGTAAGTTAGCGAATTCAGACGGAATTATGTATTCCGGTAGTTGGTCAGATATTGATAGCGCTGATACGTGGGTATCGATCCCCGTAAAAGAAAAATCGGTTAGAGGAACTATATCAAACAGACAAAAATCCGGAATCGCGAGCGATCCATTAAAGCTAGACAAGGAGATACAAAAAGCGAACCTACAAACAGTTGATGTAGCCGCGTTACCGTTCGATAAAGACACTCTGAAGGTTGAATTTACCTTGAGGATTCTGGGTAATTTAGATATTCCTTCAGCTTGTAATAAGCCAGAGTATCAATCGGCATTGGCTGGTTTGATCCAGGGTTATATTGAAGAGAATGGTTTTGACGAGCTTTCAAAACGATATGCTTTGAATTTAGCAAATGGGCGATTTTTGTGGAGAAATCGTGTAGGTGCCGGTGATGTTTGTGTGCGTGTTACCCAATATGAAAAGCAAAAAATATTGAAGCAATGGAAGTTTGACTCAAGTGAATTCTCGCTGAGAAATTTTGATATCAACCATCCGAATATAAGTGAATTGGCCGTTGTTATCGGTGGAGGGCTTAAAGGCGAAGAGTTTGTTTTTCTGAAAATTGAAGCATTTGCTTTGCTGGGTCAAGGGCAGGAAGTATTTCCTTCAGAGGAATTGATCCTTAACAAAAGCAACGATAAAGGCGATAAAAGCAAAACCTTATACCAAGTTCAAGATATTGCCGGTTTGCATTCGCAAAAAATAGGTAATGCACTACGTACCATAGATACATGGTATCCGGATGCAGATAAGTTCGGTCCTATTTCCGTTGAGCCATTTGGGTCAGTCACCAGCCGAGGTGTGGCGTACCGCCAGCCAAGCCAGAAAATGGATTTTTATTCTTTGCTCGATAACTGGGTATTAAAGGGTAAAAAGCCAGAATTGGAGCAACAGCATTACGTGATTGCGGCTTTGATTCGGGGTGGCGTTTTTGGTGAGAAATCAGAATAAGGATTAGGATATGGATCATCACATTGATATACAGGTGTTACCTGATCCGGAGTTTAAAGAAACTGTTTTGATGAATGCACTCTACTCAAAGCTGCATAGAATATTGGGGCAAAAAGCAGAAGGACGTATCGGTGTAAGTTTTCCAAATTACGATAAGACGCTAGGCGGTTTACTCCGGCTGCATGGTACATCACAGGACTTGAAGCGTTTGATGGAGGAGGCTTGGATGACGGGGTTAAGGGATTATTGCACTACCTCGGAAATTCAGGAAATTCCGGGACAGCACAAGCATTGTATCGTTAAACGTGTTCAGGCAAAAAGCGCCCATAACAAGCGATCTCGATCCATAAGGAAAGGTTGGCTCACGGAATCTGAAGCTTTCACTAAAATACCCGAAACGCAGCAGAAAGCATTGCAATTGCCATTTGCTCAGCTAAGAAGTTTGTCTAATGATAATTTAATGCGTGTATACATAGAGCATGGAAGCCTTAAAGATCAACCCATGACAGGAACCTATTCCTCGTACGGTTTGAGTTCGTCTGCCACCGTTCCATGGTTCTGACCCTTTTTTTAGCGGTCTCGGTAAGTATCTGAAATATATGGGTTCTCCGGTGATTCGCCATAAAAGGGTAAAAATGGTGAAGTTATCATTTGTTCTTTAAAAATCAATGATATAGTTGGGTTTGGCTACTGTTCGCTGCCGCACAGGCAGCTTAGAAATGGTGAATACCGGATATTTTTTACTTGAATGGGTTCGCTGCCGCACAGGCAGCTTAGAAAGCAGCTATATCCCGAACACCAGACATAAATCTGTTCGCTGCCGCACAGGCAGCTTAGAAAAAAAAGTGATGACTAAACCCGTCTGTCTGCGCGTTCGCTGCCGCACAGGCAGCTTAGAAAAAAATGGAAAACTTTTCAGCCATCACTTTTGTGTTCGCTGCCGCACAGGCAGCTTAGAAATATTGGCTACTTTGGAACAGGCATGAAGTACGGTTCGCTGCCGCACAGGCAGCTTAGAAATATGATGTTGGGTGGTAAATTCGGAGGTGATTGTTCGCTGCCGCACAGGCAGCTTAGAAAAAGACTCGTCATCCATCACATCCACGATGAATGTTCGCTGCCGCACAGGCAGCTTAGAAAGAGCGGAGACAATAGGCGGTCTTACTCAAGCCGTTCGCTGCCGCACAGGCAGCTTAGAAATCCAGCTAATGCCTTCAACGGCCTTTGGACGAGTTCGCTGCCGCACAGGCAGCTTAGAAAACAGCGTCATTTGTGTTCTTGACTGAAAAGCCGTTCGCTGCCGCACAGGCAGCTTAGAAATTATTGACCATTGCGGTACTTTTTATCCAGTCGTTCGCTGCCGCACAGGCAGCTTAGAAAACAGCGTCATTTGTGTTCTTGACTGAAAAGCCGTTCGCTGCCGCACAGGCAGCTTAGAAAGACCTGGGGCTGCGTCTTCTCTTCTCGCCCTGGTTCGCTGCCGCACAGGCAGCTTAGAAATATACCGTCAATGCTTATTTCAATGACAATACGTTCGCTGCCGCACAGGCAGCTTAGAAATTAAGTCATCTTGATCAGTTAAGACAATACTAGTTCGCTGCCGCACAGGCAGCTTAGATACACCATCGATCAGACAGTACCGCTTCAGGGTCTGCTTCTGTCCGATGGATCCACTAGCTATTTTTTGCCCTCTGGGCTATCCACTGGCGGTTGGCAACGCATTCGGTTGTTGCAACCAGTAACGGTGGAAGTGTTGCCGGTACCGAAGCGTACGGCCTGGCAATAGCCCTCAATTCTTTTCCAACTTCTTCTTGAAAAACCACCATGGTGCTGCTTGGCTGAAAGGTACGCTACACGCTTTGTTTTGAGTTGTTAATGCTACTGATTTAGTTAGGTATGGCTCAATAAAAGTTTATATTTAATAAGGATATACAGTACCTTGAGCCAATCTGTTCATTTCATCTCTGGCCTGCCAAGATCAGGCTCCACTCTGTTAGCCGGCATATTACGCCAGAATCCCCGTTTCCATGCTGCGATGTCGAGCCCGGTGGCCAATTTGATTAACGGCGCACTGGAGCAAATGGGCGCGGGCTCTGAATTTTATCCGTTTTTCACACCGGAAAAACGTCAGGCGATATGCCGTGCGTTGTTCGATACCTATTACGCCGACGCTGGCGATCGCGAGGTGGTCTTTGATACCAATCGCATCTGGACTGCGCGGCTGCACCAATTGGTGGAGTTGTTTGATGATTTCAAGGTGATTTGCTGCGTCCGCAACCCCGCCTGGATCATGGACAGTTTTGAATGCATCTACCGCAAAAATCCGTTTGATTATAGTCGCATGTACAGCCCCGCCAGTCGGCAGACGGTATACAGCCGTTGCGAGAGCATGATGAGCGGTGGTGGTGTGGTAGGCGGTGCTTGGACGGCGCTAAAAGAAGCCTTTTACGGTGACGCATCCGAACGTTTGCTTTTGGTGGACTACGACATACTTACGCGCCATCCGCAGCGCTCCCTGGAATTGCTGTACGACTTTTTAGATGAACCGGTGTTCGATCACGATTTTGATTGTGTGGAATACGAAGAAGGGGAATTCGACAGTTTGTTGGGGGTAAAAGGTCTGCACTCGGTGAAGAAAGAAGTGCGCTTCACGCCCCGTCGCAGCATCTTACCACCGGATTTGTTTGTGAAATATCAAGAGATGGATTTTTGGCAGGACACTGTGGGCACATCCGCCCACCTTATTGCTGCCAAACCGTCAACGTCTGCTTCAACAGGTAAAGAATCATCATGAGTAAACGCATATTGGGCGGCTTGGCTCCGCTGTTGTTTCCGTTCGCCACCTATGCCGCGCCGAGTCTGTTGACGGGTGCGTATCAAGCCCGTCCGGCCGGTGCCCGGGAGCTGTCATTGCGCCACGACGCGAAGATCGTCAGCGATGGGGTTCATGAAACGGTGTCTGTCAGTAGCGACGCAGGGCTAACCCTGGAACGCGGCCGCACGGTAGTTGAGTTGATGGTGATCGACGATTCGGTGGCCGATAAATCGACTTTATTGCAGCACCTCAAACCCGGGGTCGCGGTGATCGAACTGGACCGTAATCAGGATGGTTTGGCGCAGTTGGCGCAGGCACTGGCCAGCTATCAGCAATTATCCGCTATTCATGTCGTATCGCACGCGCGAGATGGGATATTGTTGCTGGGTAACCAGTTATTGGACACTGCAACGGTGGAGTCCGATCCACGTTTTTTCAATGCAATCCAGTCGGCACTGAAAGCCGATGGCGATGTGCTGTTTTACGGTTGTGATTTGGCAAAGAGCGAAGTGGGTGAAGCGTGGTTGGATGTGGTGTCCCGGGGTACACAGGCCGATGTTGCGGCCTCCAATGATCTAACCGGGAATCATACCCTTGGTGGTGACTGGACATTGGAAATTGCTCGCGGTGATATTGAGGCGACGCTTCCGTTCAGTGATAAAGCGCTCAAGGATTTTCAGGGAGTCTTGGCGCCCACGGCGTACCACATGCTGGGATTCTACAACGCGAATCCAGGTTCGTATTTCCAAGTAAGTTCGATTGATTCGGCGGATGGAAAGCTTTTGCTGTCTTCTCCCAGTGGGAAAATCAGTGTTTTCGATGATGGGCAGACAGCTTACGGTATGTCGTTAGCTGTGGATGGAAGCGGCAACTACTACGGTCGGCCGTTCCAAGTGGCAGCGGATGGCTCGCTGGCGTCCACGTTCGAACTGAATTCCCTGTTGTTGTGTAATGACTCCGGAGCATTTGGCCCGTCGGCGGAATTTACAACCAACTTAACAATCAGCGGCTTTTACGCCAACAACGCCAGCGCGGGCAGTGTGAATGTCTCGGTCACGACCAAAGCCTGTGTTTACGGGGCGAACTCCAACGATGTCGATATTGTGGATGTATCGGGTACCTTTGGCGCCGGAAAAGATCTTGCACGCTTTGTAATTAATTACAACGGAACCCCACCAAACGACAGGTATTTGGTGCTGCGCTCTCTGACGGTCGATAACTTCAAAGCACCGGATACGACAGCGCCGATCTTCGATACCACACCCACCGTTGGCAGTCTGACGGTGGCGGGTGGCACAGTATCTGCCAACCTTGATGAAGACGGTACCGTCTATTACGTGGTGGTGACCGATGGTGCGGGTGCACCCAGTGTCGCCCAAGTTAAAGCGGGCCAAGACAGCGGAGGCGGTACGGCGTTGGTCAGCGGAGATTTCACCACCAGCAGTACCACCGGTAGCGAAGCGTTCAGCGGCCTGACTCAAGGCACCGCCTACGATTTGTATGTGGTGGCGCAAGACGACGAAGGCACGCCCAATGTGCAGGGTTCCGCAACGTTGGTGAATTTTACCACCACGGCTTCCAATACCAATGGCGACCTCACCGCCTCAGGCACGGTGTCAGAACCGGTGGGCTTGAGCAGTACGATCGATACCAGCGGTGAAGCGGTAGCGGTGTTTGACTTTAATATTGTTGATGGCAGCGGCGATGGCTTGTCTTTGTTTGTGTCCGGTCTGGATCTTTCTGTCAGTGGCTCTATGAGCGCGAGCGATCGCGTGAAAATTACTTGGTTGCTAAACGGTCCAGGTGTGACCGATGCTGTGGGTTCATTTAATGGGCCGACCACTACATTGTCCTTCAGCAGCCTGGGCATTACGGTGGCCGAAGGGGGCACCAACACTTACACGTTGAGCGCATATTACAACGACAACACCGGCTTAACCGATGGTTCGGCGGTGGTGTTTTCCATCGACGGGGACACGGGGCTTGTTGTGGGCGGCGCTGGCACGCAAATGGGGACGACAACACCGGTCACCAACGGCTTGGGCACGACCTCTGATATTGAAGCAACGGCGTTGGTGTTTAGCACTCAGCCGGCAGGTTCGACATCGGGTTCGGCGTTAACTACACAACCCTCTGTGGCGGCCCGGGATGCATTTGGTAATACGGATACCAATTTCACCGAGGTGATTACATTAACGGAAGCAAGCAGCGGAACCTTGAGCAATGCCTCTCAAGCGGCAACGAGCGGTGTTGCGATCTTCACGGGGCTGACCTACACAGCTTCAGCCGATCAGCAAAGTTTCACCCTGACAGCCAACGACCAGGACGGCGTGGGTTCTAACTTGCCTACGGTAAATGCTAATGCCGTGACCAGTGATGTCGTGGCGACGAAATTGATTTTCAGTACACAGCCTGCACCATTGTCGGTGAACAGCGGTGTAACTACTGCACTAAGCACTGTGCCGGTGGTATCGGCAATGGATGCCGACAACATAGTGGACACCGGGTACAGCACCGGTATTACCTTGGCAGAAGTCAATGGCGCCGGTTCAGCAACGCTAACTACAACAGGGGATACCGATGGCAGCGGAGCCACTGTGACCCTTACTCCTTCGTCAGGTGTGGCAACTTTTTTGTCGGCCCAAATCACCTACACCGCATCGGGCGGTTCGTCAGAAAACTTTAATCTGCAAGCGTCTTCCGGTGGCCTGTCTACCGCTAACAGCAGTCAGATGACTGGTGTTGTCGATAGCACACCGCCCACGGTGAGCAGCGTCAGTGTGCCTGCCAATGCCACCTATTTAACAGGCCAGAACCTGGACTTTACAGTGAACGCTAGTGAGAGCGTCACGGTGAATACCGCGGGGGGCACGCCTCAATTGAGCTTAACGGTGGGCGCTACCACCCGGCAGGCAACCTATCTTAGTGGCAGTGGCACCAACGCCTTGTTGTTCCGTTACGTCATACAGGCCGGCGACAATGATACCGACGGCATTGCGATTGGCACCTTGTCCGCCAATGGTGGCACCCTGCGGGATGCCGCCAGTAATAACATGACGCTCACCCTGAACAGTGTCGGCAGCACCGCCAGCGTGTTGGTGGATGCAACAGCACCCACGGTGAGCAGCGTCAGTGTGCCCGCCAATGCCACCTATGTAACAGGCCAGAACCTGGACTTTACGGTGAACACCAGCGAGAGCGTCACGGTGAATACCGGGGGTGGCACGCCTCAATTGAGCTTAACGGTGGGCGCTACCACCCGACAGGCAACCTATCTGAATGGCAGCGGCACCAGTGCCTTGATGTTCCGTTACACGGTGCAGGCCGGCGACAGTGATACCGACGGTATTGCGATTGGCACCTTATCCGCCAATGGTGGCACGCTGCAGGATGCCGCCAGTAATAACATGACGCTCACCCTGAACAGTGTCGGCAGCACCGCCAGCGTGTTGGTGGATGCAACAGCACCCACGGTGAGCAGCGTCAGTGTGCCTGCCAATGCCACCTATATTGCAGGCCAGAACCTGGACTTTGTGGTGAACACCAACAAGAACGTGACCGTGAATACCGGGGGGGGTACGCCTCAATTGAGTTTGACTGTGGGCGCCACCACCCGGCAGGCCTCCTATCTTAGTGGCAGCGGCAGCAGTGCCTTGTTGTTCCGTTACACCATCCAGGCGGGCGACAGTGATACCGACGGTATTGCGATTGGCACCTTATCCGCCAATGGCGGCACGCTGCGGGATGCCGCCAGTAATAACATGACGCTCACCCTGAACAGCGTCGGCAGCACCGCCGGTGTATTGGTCAATAACGCCCCCACCGGCACAGCCGACAATGCAACTACTGACGAAGATAACGCGGTAGCGATCAACGTGCTGGCTAACGATAGCGACAGTGATAACAGCCTTAACGCGGCCAGTGTGTCGATCACCAGTGCGCCCAGCCATGGCAGCACCCGGATTAACACCGGCACCGGCGTAATCACCTTTACCCCGGATGCCAACTACAACGGCAGCGACAGTTTCACTTACACGGTTGACGATGTGCTGGGTAGCACTTCTGCCAATACCGCAGTCAATGTGTCCATTAATGCGGTTAACGATGCTCCGGTGGCAGTAGCCGATGTGGTGAATACCGCAACAGGCACCGCCGTGAATATCAGTGTTGGCGCTAACGATACCGATGTGGATACCGGCGATAGTGTTGATACCGCCACCATTAGCCTGGTGACACTACCCGTAAATGGCAGCGCCGTCGTCAGTGCAGGCCAGGTGGTTTACACGCCGGTTGCCAACTTCAGTGGCAGTGACAGCTTTACGTATCAAATTGACGATCAGAACGGTGCCACTTCCAACGTCGCGACGGTGAAGATCAATGTCAGCGGTGTTAATAGTGCACCCACGGCTGTTAATGACAGCGGCACGACCGATGAAGACACCGCGGTTAATATAAACCTGATCAACAACGACAGCGATGCAGACGGCAGCGTCGAGGTTTCCAGCGTGGCCATAATAGAGCAACCCGTTAACGGATCAGTGAATGTAGACGTGAGTGGTCAGGCCACCTATACACCCGATGCGGATTACCACGGCAGTGACAGCTTCACTTATGTCGTACAGGACAACGGCGGAGCCACCTCGAATGTGGCTACCGTGACCCTCACGGTCAACAGCATCAACGATGCACCCGCTGCTAACAGTGATACGGTTTCAATACAAGAAAGTACCCCTTATAAGATAAACGTTCTGGGTAATGACGCCGATGTGGACGGCACAATCCAAAGCGGCACACTCCAGATTGTGAGCGCACCTTCCAATGGTTCCGCAGCCATCAGCGGCGGCACTATCACCTATACCCCGGGGGGTGGCTTTAGTAGCGACAGCCTCACGTATCGGGTGCAGGATGATGTGGGTACCTGGTCCAACATCGCCACCGTGACGCTGACTTCGCAGCCGGTAAACAACGCGCCGCTGGCTAATAACGACAGCGCCACCACCACTGAAGATAGCCCGGTGATTATCAGTGTGCTGTCGAACGACGCCGATGTGGATGGAACACTGGACAACACCAGCATCACCATCGGAACTGCACCGGCGAGCGGCAACCTGGTTGATAATAATGATGGCACCGTGACCTATACGCCCTCGGCCAACAGCTATGGTAGCGATCACTTTACCTACAGCGTGCGGGACAATGAAGCCTCCAGCTCCAACAGCGCAACGGTAGCCATCAGCATACGAGCAGTGAACGATGTGCCGACCATTAGCGGCAGTCCGGTGCTAAGTGTACTGGAAGGGCAACCTTACAGTTTCACCCCGACACTCGGGGATGAGGACAGCACCAACCTGAGCGTGAGCGCCACCAACCTGCCTGGCTGGCTGGTTCTGGATAGCGCAACCGGCGCCCTTACCGGAACGCCTCAAGTAGGCGATGCAGGTAGCTACTCTAATATTGTCCTGAGTATTACGGATGGCCGTGATAGCGCGACACTGGCGGCCTTTAACATCACGGTGGTGGGTGACAACGACACCGATGGAATCGCCAACACGGTCGATACTGACGACGACAATGACGGCATGAGCGACAGTTACGAGCAAAGCAATGGTTTCAACCCATTGGATGCGAGTGATGCGGCACAGGATCGGGACGGCGACAGAGTGACTAATCTGCAGGAATCCCTGGACAACACCGACCCGGACGACGCTACTGACTATAGCGACATTACTGCGCCAATCGTAACGGCTCCGGCGGACTTGGTGATTGACGCCACCGGCTTGTACACCCGGGTACCGCTTTACCAATTGCTGGATCTAGGCAGCACCACGACAACAGCCGATTTACAGGATGGTCTGAGTGATCTGGTGTACGACAATGTCGATGGTGCCGGTTGCTGCAACAACCAGGTAGTCGGCATGGTGAACAGTGCTTTGTTACTGCCACCCGGCAGCAATACCGTGACCTATCGCGCAGTGGACAGTAAAGGCAATCAAGGCACAGCCACTCAGATCGTTAACGTGAGGCCACTGGTGTCGGTGAATAAAGATCAGATCAGCGCAGAAGGTGCAACCGTGCAGTTCCGCGTGATTTTGAATGGCCAATCTCCTTTTTACCCGCTAACGGTGCCCTATGTGATTGACAGCGCCAGCACCACCAATGCAGCTGATCATGACCTGGTGAACGGCTCTGTGCAATTCACTAACGGCCAAACCGTTGCCAGTGTCAGCATCGCATTGACAGCAGATGGGGTGAGTGAGGGCGATGAAACGTTGATTGTACGCCTGGACGACCGAACCAGTAATGCCCAGGATCTGGCCAATGGCTACAACCCTGTCTCGCCGGATATCTATGACATTAACAGCGGTGCCCAGAACCGTCATCAGATCACGGTGACTGAAAATAATGTGGCACCGGACGTTTCTCTGCGACTAAGCCAGAACAGTACAAACACTGTATTGATTACCACTACGGGGGGCGCTGTCACCGTCACGGCTACCGTGTCTGACCCCAATAGCGGCGATCAGCACACTCTGGATTGGTCAGCCACGGATGCCGCTCTGGTGGAAACCGATGGTAATAACACGGATGCCAATCTGGTGTTTGATCCTGGCGAACTGGCCAGCGGAGTGTACAAAGTCCGCGTCACGGTTACCGATGATAACGGAGCACAAGACACCGCCTCGCTGTACTTCAAGCTAGTCGATGCTCTGCCCACTCTGGGTTCAGAGGATACCGATGGCGATGGTACTGATGATGCGACAGAAGGCACTGCCGACAGCGATGACGATGGCATACCGGACTATCTGGACAACATAAGCGCTGTCAACGTGCTGCCGGAGCAGGCAGACGAAACCAGTGCTTTCCTGATGGAATGTGATCCTGATATCCGTTGCCGGGTTGGTCAGTTTGCGTTGCAGGGCGAGGGCGGCGGTGCGAGTGTGCTGCAAACAGAACTCTCGGCCCAAGGTATTGAAACCGATACGGAGTATGCTTATGGCGGCGGCATTTTCGATTTTGAAATGCACGACCTGCCATCGTTGGGCCAAAGTGTGAAGGTTGTCTTGCCGCAAACCAGCGCCATTCCGGAAAACGCAGTGTATCGCAAATTGTCGAATGGTCGCTGGCAGGACTTTGTCGACGATGCCAATAACCAGGTTCACTCCGCACCCGGCAATCTGGGTTACTGCCCGCCACCGGGAGACGACAGCTGGCAACCCGGCCTGACTGAAGGTGACTATTGCGTGCAGTTGACCATTGAAGATGGCGGTCCTAACGACGCTGATGGCCTTGCGAATGGCAGTATCGAAGATCCCGGCGGAGTCGGCACACAGACCCTATCTACCGACGACGGAGTGCCGACATTCCCAACCATTACCAGCAAGGGTAAAGGCTCTGGCGGCTCCATGGGTGGCGGCCTGCTGCTGATCTTCGGTGCAACGCTGTTTTTGCGGCGGCGGACTCGTTCCGCCCCGCATCTGGCGCTCGCGTTGCTGGCCAGCACAGGCGCCAGTTTGCTGCCTGTGCAAAACGCAGAAGCGTTTGAATGGGACGAAGCCAAACAGCAGTTGCAGGAACACGGTTATGCCGCACTGGCGTTTTATCGCGCCAAAGGCAGCCAGGGCGAAGCGGATTTTCAACAGGGCATGGCCGCCAGCGGGGTTAATGTAACGCTAGGCACCTACGACACTACCCGCACGGCGTATCAATTTACGCTGGGTTACGGCTATCACCCGCACTTGGCACTGGAGCTGGGTTTTCTGGATTTGGGTGATGTGCGCGTAGACATGAGTGCCACCGGCACCCCGGACAACTTAAGGGCGGGCCTGGAACAGCATTACCCTGTCAGCAGCGAAGGCTTTACGTTGTCCAATCGTTTTCTGTGGCCGGTGCAGCAACAAACCACCCTATCGGCGGAAGTAGGCTTATATCGATGGGACGGTAAAATCGATATTTCCGGTGCCACGGTGGAACCGGACCTGGACGGCGGCACGGATTTTTTACTGGGGGTGGCGGCTCAATACAATGTAACCGATCAGTTTGCAATTAGTGCTCACATGAAACGGATTTTCTTTGACGATCAGGATGTAGATCTGTTCGGGGTTGAAGGGAAAATTCGATTTTGAGTATTAAACTATAAATCTTTTTGCCCCTGTAACCGTAATAATAAGTACGCCCATCAGCAATTCTATCGGCGACTTTGCTCTCCAACGGTTAATCTTTATGACCAATACACTCTGCAACCGGCTGCAGTACATTAAAAAACGATGCCATGTTGCCGCCAATGAAGACGTGTCCGGTGGCAGGGTGAGGCAAGCTTTGGATTTTAAAGATAGCGCGTATTTAATTTTCTGGCGCTTTCTTGTGTTTGCTATCTCTATATTTTTTTAACTCTGTTTTCAAAAAATAATTTTCACTCAACAATGAAAACATAAATATTAAAGCAAAAACATCGAATGCGTTTTGGCCGAGAAAATGCCAAAAGCACCAGGACAAGAAAGCGCATATCAGTGCAACAATGAGCAATGCTCCGCGATCTAGTAAACGTTCCATATATCAACCTATAGCTGAACGTATTTCAGGATTGGAAAGTAACACAGCTTCAATCCATATTTCATTTTCATACGTCTCAAAAATCAATCCGCATTCCAGTCCTTTAGTTCGAGGCTTTTATTACCGTCTTCAATGAGGCGCTGAAGCTGCTTCAGCTTTGATTCTGCTGTTCTCTCTTGTAGTAACCGCAGTCCGTCACAGGCAGCTTTGTTGGTTGCCTTGTACGGTGCCAGCCCATACGCCTACAACATAGACTAAATGTAGTGGAGCCTAACCGTGATAAGTTCGCGCAGCGAATCACGGGCTTGGCGAAACGAAGTGTTGGTCTAATACTTGTGATCGTAAGCGCACATTATGCTCTTTAAGCATAGCGAGCAAACTACCCTATAAAACTATCGATTTGAGTATGGCTGACTCAAAATAATTAGTTCAGATTTATCTGATAAGTCGTAAACTTACTACCATGAATCTCGGAGTGAGAAATGTTTATGGCCATTCTAGCCAAGTACCTATTTTCTCGACGACTATGCAGCAAATTTATAAATATATCTTTGTGCCCAAGCTCTTTAGCCCATGCCATTAGATCAGCAAATACGCGTTTCCCTTTACCCCAGGCGGCATGATCCAAGACGATAGCGATCTCGTACCTCTCTAACTCTAGTTGTATGCCGCACCAACCTATGAGTTTTCCTTCGAACTTTATCGCCCGAATCTTGCAGCCAGGCGTCGAGTCAACTGACATTTTCAATTCGATCCAATCCCTAATTGAATTCCCATCGAAAAAATCATGCTCAATCAAATGCTCCCTTATTCTTTGTCGATTTAGAATAGAGATAAATTCGTTCTCGTCAACGGAATCAAATTTTATGTACTGAAGTTCGTTCATGCTCGTCACTAAAGAATCCGTTGACGCTCGCAACACTGGCGCAGTGTAGTGGAGCAGTTTTGGTGTTACAAGCGAAGCGCACCAACAAAACTGCGTCCAGTGCTTGCGCTTGTTATGCATCCGCGTGTATCGTTGTACAAAATATTTGTACAAAACCTGGAAAAACAAGCGATGCTGACTGTCAATATAAGCGAGCTTAGAGCTAACCTATTGAAATATCTAGAAAAAGCTAGTCATGGCGAGCAAATCACTGTCACTACAAACGGTAGGGTTCTTGCGACCATAGCCCCTCCATCAGATAGAAAAGCTATGGCGAGAAAACAGCTTAGTGAACTGTCTGCTACTGCCAAAATTCAAGATGTAACCAGTCCGTTAGATGATCAATGGGATTCTATGTTGTGATTCTGCTAGATACCTGTGCAATCATCTGGGATGCACTTGATCAGTTAAAACTAACTAAAAAAGCCAGAACTGCCATTGAAAAAGCGGATGCTCACAACGCGCTAATAATCTCGGACATTTCAATCTGGGAGATAGCAATGCTGATTAAACGTTCGCGCCTAGAAGTCGACACAACCGCGGCAAATTTCATTAATCTCTTCTTAGAATCACGCAATATATCTGTCGTTTCGATATCACCCGAAATCGCGGAATTATCAACTAACTTCGGGCCTGAAATAAATAATGATCCCGCCGATAGAATTATCGCTGCAACCTCCGTCATTCATAATGCTCAGCTAGTTACTGCAGATTCCAACCTGCGGGAATCTACTATCGTTGATACACTTTGGTAATGCATAATATTGCATTGCCAAGCTGTAGAACAATTAACTTAAAAGCAAGTCGCTTCCTACAGCTTGAACGCCAACAACATGGGACCATGTGTAGTGGAGTGATTTTTGTGGTACAAGCGAAGCGTCACCACAAAAATTGCGGAGCGTAACTTGGTCCCGTGCTTGTTTTGGTTATGTGCGATTTAACCACGTTTGTGGATTTTTCTGGGCGTGTAAAACTGCGATGACAACAATAGATTTTTCTTGAACCAAATAAAATATCCTAAAAGGAAACCGCCGAATAGCAGCACACCTAAGATCTCTATAGATTACGCGGTAGTTATGTGGGTTTCTTTGTATTTTCGAGAACCCCTCTTCAAGACAAAGAATAAAATCATGACCAAGCCCCAGCCTGACCTCTTCGTAGTATGAGAATTGTTTAGCGATATCGGCTTCCGCTTCACTTCTGATCGATAGCGAATAGCTCATTTCGAAGATAAAATTCGGTCTTTTACTTCAGTCCAAGTTGAACCTGGATTCCCATCTTCCGAGAAGCTTTGAAGTCGCTTGTCGAGCTCTAATTGCTGTGCTTCGGTAAGCTCTATCTCTACACCGCTATTTACCACACTATCCCATAATTGTTCGGCAAGTAGAATTCTTTCGGAAATGCTAAGTTCTTGAATATTCATAATAAAATGCACCAAATGTACAGCATGATTAAAGAAATTCTATCATATATTAGGGGCTTGTATAGACGAGGTTACGGTTGGAACCTTGCCAGCACATAACGCCAAGCTCACCTGCACAGATTGCGGAGAGCTTTTTTGTGTAAAATGGAGCCACGCGACATACATAAAAAAGAGCGTAGCAATATGTGTCAGCGTGCAGCTTTTTGTTATATTTTATAGTGACGACTTGGTAAATGGCTTATGGAATAAAGACGGCATTCTATCTTGCTTCAAGTAGAATTTTGGCATCTGCTCCTTTTTCACCCAAGCGTAACCATTTAGCTTGTCCTTTAAGACCCCATATTGAGCAGGCATAGTAAGTTCATCCATAACTTTTCGAACGAATGAACGATATTTTTTTCCAGCAAAATATTGTTTATATAAGACAGATGGAATTGGGAGCTCGATCTTTGCATCATCTCCGGAGACGCTAATACCTAAAATCTTTGTAGGAGGAGCAATTTTAATAAACCGAGGATCGACCCCTTTTTCTTTCAGAAGGTTATCACCTACGTTTTCGATATCATTAATCATCTTTGAGTGCTTATGATATCTACCTTCGTCCATTTCCTGTTCAATTTCAGATAGACGCTCTCTAATCTCTATAACCTCCGGCGACTTTCTATAATGCGATAATGCATCAAGATATTCTTGTCCATCAGAACACTCTTTAACCAACATCGGGATGAAATTTGGCAATCTCAGCTCGTCAGAATTTGGTATAACACCTAAATCATTATAAGTTTGAAGCATTTTCTTTTGAAAACCTTTCATTCCTACTTGGAATGATTTAGCAAAATCTTCAGATGAGTTAGCACCGTGATTCATTCTATCCAGGAAATCATATGAGAAAAAATCTCTTAGCGGGTGAGACATATAGTTTGCGCCCACCTTAGCTGCATAAACTTGGTGCCAAATATATTGCGTACCAAGCCAACCCATTACGGAAAGCATGCGCTTAACATGTGGAGATAATTTCTCCCAGTTCACAGGTAAACCGTCTGTACCTTCGATCTTTAGATTTTCACCTAATCCGTAATCAGCAGGACTTGCCAAAACAGCCTCGATCAATGGATTTTCCTTTTCTACTCCCATGCTACGAAAAACCAAATAAAATTCCGACCCTGAGTGCTCCCATATAAAATTGCTAAACGCATTAGTCTGCTCGAAGTACTGAGAAAACAATGATCTATTAGAGCCTTCCTTATAGGCTGTTACCCAAGCATCAGACAGTGAGTTTGATATGGTTAACAAATTAGAATCTGTTTCTTCATCAATAGTTGTGAAAGTAAATACAGGGTCACATAGCATCTTCTTTCGTGCTGGAGTAAGAGCTTCTTTGTAAGTATCAGGAATTATTATTTCATCACTTAATAAAAATACTTCGCTAAATCGCTCAAGAGCCACGTGTTCTATATCAAGTAGCGCAGGCTCTTTTGTCGGAGCCTTACCTAACGCTCTTTGCACGCTTGAAATCGTAGCATTATCTAATAGTACTCGGGACACTATGTGACTCTCTTAAAAATACAACGCCGGGAACATGGGCGCAGTGTAGTGGAGCATTTTTTGTGGTAAAAAGAGCGAAGCGATACCACAAAAAATGCGGAACGAAACTGCGTCCCGTGCTTGCCCTGGTTATTTGTTGCCTGTACAAAAGCGAATTA
>Ga0207904_1000191_pt1 | contig 31163 bp, 22 predicted proteins | sample MalvirmetaMSP118_FD_184232 | JGI IMG/M metagenome (GOLD analysis project Ga0207904, IMG submission 184232) | Marine viral communities from the Deep Pacific Ocean - MSP-118 (SPAdes) | ecosystem: Environmental > Aquatic > Marine > Oceanic | place: Pacific Ocean | collected 2011-05-30 | reverse complement strand
CTTAATAATGCCACGTCGATCACTCCTGATTGCTCCTGCATCGTTGGGTGCAGGATGAGTTGAACGTGGGTCAATATTCGATGCAAATATGGGACTGAAGTGGGTCACTTTTGGGTGCAAATCAACAGCCTGGGATCGTAAACAGCGCCGCTGCAGCAATACAGAGCGATTACAGAACATTTCAGATGCCGTGTTTTCATTGGTGCGACATGGAATTTATCCCAGCGAACGAAAACTAAGGGATCTTGGTTATGTAATTCCAAGCGATTTGCGGCGAGACGATGTGAAGCACTTGTTGAGCACACTCCAAGAAATTTACCGGGAGCTCAAAACTTAACATTTTGGTCAGTAATGCAACCAATAGCTTAGTCACTTTTCAAATACGTGCACTTTCGCAACTATTTCCACAACACTTGAAAGTTTGCCCTTTCCCTAATTCGCGCGTTTCCAGCGTAAACCGCCCCACTTCAAAAACCGTGTAAATTGTAAATACAAAGAACAACTTGCGAAGAGAATACTTCAGCTGCTACCGATATCCACCCAACCTGAAAATGCTCCTGCGCACTCATGGTTGTATAAAATTATGATTTTTGTATAGCCCCTTGACCAACTGAGCCAGCAATCCAAATTTTTTTCACTACACGTTCAGGCATACGCGAATTATAAAAATTAATGGTGTTAGCCACTATATTCAACCTGACTGGGGTCAGATTCAATGGCCTGGTGATTCCTGAGTTTGGCCGGAATTTGGTGGATGAGCCGGGCGTGGACGGATTAGCAATCTGGAAGGCCGTTGCAAATAGTCCCTACTTTTTCCAAAAACTCATCAAGATATTAAGTAAACTCACACAGTCATCAAAAAGCACAACATCTTATGTCCCACCGGCATTGCCTATAGGCGTTTAAGTTAAGCAACAAAATACCTAAGTCGCATTATTTAGCATTATTATGGTGGTAACGAATTGATTTTATTGAGATATTCAGGACGTTTTTACTGACAAATTATGCTTTACTTTCCGATGTAGACTGACGTTTTATGGTTTATCACAGCGGAAAATTTCAGTTTCTTGGAATATTAGCGCGCAATTATTGATCAAAACTGACAACAAATGATTTAAACCGACTGACATAAATTGGTTTCCCCGACAAAAGGCAATATACAAATTCGAGGATGCCGAAATCTGTTACAGGGTTTCGGCGTTTTTTTGTGACCATTTTGTGTCCAAACTGCGCCCATGGGGGTATTGAGGGTGCGCTTCGGTAAAACCGCGGCTACTGACTTACAGCCGCATCGCTATTGCTCGCAAATCCTCCAAACATATAGGGGGTGGATATCGAATAGGGGGTGGATATCGAAGTTAATCTCGGTTTTCTGAAATTAGCTGTGATTGGCTAGCTTTCTCGGCAGATTACTTTTGTTTTTCTTTGTCTTAAAGGAGCGAAATGCAGTCATTGCCCCCAATTCTAACAAAAACTTTTCCCGACCATGCGCGGACGTCCGACGCTTTGTTGTAGTTCACTTTATCCGCCCAAGCAATACCCAGGTTATTGCATTCCCCATCAAGCACCTAGATTTTCTTTTTCTTCCTCCCCTTCCTTGGTTTGGTTACGTGCTTTAAGGAGAGATATGAGCGCCTATACATTGCGAGCCTCTTTTCTAATTTGTCCTCTACATAGTCAAATCTCGCTCTAGTTCTTAATTTACTAATGCATCTAGCCAACATAGATGCAGGAAGTACAAATACAAGTACTTTATGTTGATTCCACAATTCTTTGACCCAACCAATTTCTGTCGTATCTAGATTTTCTATGTCACTTCGATTCACTATTATCACAAAACGACCATACATATCTCCGGAATAACTGAGAGCCTGCCTATAGTTATCAATTTTCATTTTTTCAAAGTTTTTTACTTCGAAAATTATCTCCCTAACATCAAAATCATCTCTTATTGATCCCCAAAACCCCTCCTTAGTAGCAATAGTACCGATAACATCTCGCCTTTGAACTGAGTCTTTATTTGCATGCAATTCCGGATTTTTTATTTTCCCGGAAAATAGCATTTTTACTGCATTCAGAACCCATTGCTCAAATTTAGCAGCATCTTCATTACCAGTTTTCATCTGAGGTAAGTTGGCTACAATCTGTCCGATACGTTTTGTTCTTTGATCTGTAAATTCACTCGTATCACCTGGTTTAAGATCGTCATAAAGATCAATTCGAACGTCCTCACTCAAAATTTCTGATTGAATATTCAACGCCTTCCAATAGCAAGGGTGAATACACACTTTCTGGTTAATACTATTTGCGTCAATTTCAGCTGGCGAGCCGTCATGACAAAAATGTATACGCTGTGAAGCATCCGACTCCAACCCTAAAAAGCCAACAGAATAAAGAGCAAAAAAAGCCTCCTTACCCGAACCAATTATTGCAAAATCACTAGCTCCGATCTCATCATAATTATCACTAGCAATCACCTCTTTAAGGTGTGTAGTGACCTCCAAATATGGGCGAAAGGCTTTTTGATTTAGAAAGCTATCTATTAGCAATCCTAGACCGGGAAAAACTTTGTTATATTCTTTAAGCAAATCGGACAATCGATTCTTAGATATTTGTTTTGAAGAAGCTTCCACATCAGAAGAAATAATTTGTTCTCTACCAGACTTTTGAATTTGGATATAGGTCTCGTTAAGTAAGACTATAATGTCTCTTGGGCGAAATAGAGTGTAGTTAAGACATGTTCTGAATCCATTCAGATTTTTAAGATCTGAAGCAGATATTTTATTCCATACTTTCAGGTCACTTTCTGATTTCGCCTCAGGAATTGAAACCCTCAACCGATCTGTAACAAGTTGAAAAAGTGAAGATTCATCCCAGGTAAGTCGCAATGTACTCCCTTCTATATGGCGCGAAAAATCCCCATCAAAGTACTGTAGTGATCTAAAGACATTATCCCTAAAAAACAGCAACATACATACTTCAGAATTTCTTTCACGGAAATCAGAAGCACATAGTGCAAGTCCTCCTAGAATGGCAGTCGAAATTGGCTCTGGCAACCAGCCCTCATCCAAACCGTCAAACATCAAGTAATGGGGTCGACCGATTTCGTTGAGAACAAACTCCACTTCTTCATTTAACTTTTCAACTTCATAACTATCAGCAATAGTTCCTGGTAACTCGAACATTGAATCCGAGCTTTTCATACATATCTTTATTATTTCACTTGTTCTTTTGAAGCAAGAAAACTTTACCAAATCACAGTTATTTCTTGCGATATGCTCAAGATATTCTGTATTTTTAAACTGATTATACTTGTAGTGACTTTTTAAGTTAACAATGATCTCTAACAACAAACTAACCCGCCAAGCCACACGGGTTATCGCTCTTGCCATGGAATACTCAGTTGTTATTTCATTCATTTTCTGATTAAAAGATAACTGCTCGTATTCTTTTGGAAGATAACTAAACACATAACCAGATTTAGTTGTTTCAATATATTCTATCAGCTTTATAAACAACGCCGATTTTCCAGTTCCCCGGCGACCAACCACATAGTTGAAATCCCGGGTATGGGTTAGTGCCTCAAAATTTTGAGTTCGTACGAAAGCATGGTCTAGCATATATTGATCTGCTTCCGCTCGCGAACCGCCAAAAACATTTTGCCCCATAATAAATTATCTCTTGATAATATAACCTTTTAGTCGCCCATCAATTGACCCATTTCGACAACCTCCCAACCAAACAATATACAAACTCTATTTACTTTAACCTCCTTATCAAAGAACTAACAGATCAACATTTACAATGTATCCATCATTTAGCGAACGTGCGCTATGGGTCAGCTCCAGTCCATCGCCTAAACTAATTGGAAAGTCCGCTTTGGGGGTCAAACCGGTTAAACAATATAAATAAATTCGCCCTAAATCCAACGAATCTCCCACCTCACACGGATATAGCTGACAAAGTTGATTATATCGCCTCAGCTCAGGGTCGATGCGCTGAGCAGTTTCCCTGTATTTCAACGTCACCGTATTACGCTGACGTCCTGTTTCTTGAGCTACATCGACTAATTTCACTTTCCTAATGAAGGCGGCTTCACCATCTCAAATATCATTCTGAACGGCAAAAAATTGAAATTTAAGTCAAGATAACATTTTGACTTAAATTATCGGCGTCTATTGAGTTGATATCAACGGAGAACGCCCTTTTCGTATTCTTTATCCAATACCGAACCTAAAAATCCCACCCCAACCCCACCGACACAGCCTCCGCCGCACTCACATATCCTACCCTTACAGATAATTTCGAAGCATAAATCAAAAACCCCGCACTAACTGAAAACTGAGTATCAGACTCCCCCGCCCACACTGTATTCCCCATCGCTGTCGAGTATGTACATCGGGTCGTGCAGATAGATCACTTCCTCCTTCCACACCACACCTACACCGGAGTAAAACTGTACGCTTGAGCCCTGGCTGTATGAAGGCCCGAAATGCAGCCCTGTATAGTAATGTTTTCGGTCAACTACAGGATCATCGAAAGCGTGCTCACTCAGATCATCACCGTAATGACCTTCACTTTCGTCGGTTGGTCCTGACATGTAGCCATCGACATACCAGGACCAACGGGAATTTTCTTTAGGTCTACCCGCCAAATAGAGACTCAATGCGTTTTCTGCATCATCTCGGGGGAACAGGCCTCCGAAGCCGAGCGTGGGTTGTGCCAGCAGAGGAGCGGAAAACCCCAACGCTAAACAGCAGGATATTATTTGCTTCTTCATACTACCGGTAGCATTCCTAAATACTTGATTTACAACTCGCTACTCACCAAAAGCAGCTTGCCCGGCTTTAAATTCAATTATCCAGGCAAGAAATTCCTGTCACCTTTCCTTGGCTAATTCATATTGGCATTTCAATTTGCAGCGAGGTTTTCTCAAGAAGATAAGCTTGAAAGCACGACAAGACGCCCCGTGAGGACGGCGAACATCCACATTAACCATAGCAGAAATTCAGGCTTTGTAGCGCTGGAATTTCTGTTGTTTGGTGTCGAGGACGTTGAGGTCATCGGCGTGCAGGTAGTTTTCCCAATTCGCCAGCAGGTTACGAATATGGTCCTCACCAATGGGCGGGGTATAGATAGCTTCACCCGTAGTGGTGATGGTGGTGCCGGGCACATTACGGATGTCCATTTTATAAATTCCGCTTTTTTCGACACGTTGTTGAGCATATGTCGATAGCGCATACATGTGGGCAAGATGTGTCGAAAAAAATCGATTTTATCCACATGACTGGCCTGGGCTGAATTTCCGCTGAGGATATCAAGTGCTATCCCAAAGATGTTCCGCCAGATCCGCCAATACCAGGACCAACAGGAGTTTTCTTTAGGTCTACCTGCCAAACAGAGGTTTAATGCGTTAGCTAATTCACATTGGCATTTGGATGATCAAGCCCCTATATTAGAGTAATCAGTCTAGCCCACCACCACCATACCGAAGCGCCTATGTCCCTGATTGAGCTCACCAAACGCAACGCCCTCAACACCTTGCTGCAACTTCCCAACCCGCTTAAACGCCGCCTCGCAGGCCGCCCCATCCGGTTGGATGGGCTTGAACTGGATGTGGATATGCAATTGCTGGTCAAGCTGTCCCGATTGGAAAAACCACAGCGGGCATCTCATGATCCCCGCATGCTGAAGATCAGCCGGGAGGCGTTCAATTCCAGTGTGCGCATTGTGGAAGGCAGGAAAATTAAACTGCCGACGCGGGATTTGTTTCTGTGTCAGGCAGCACCCTATCTTCCAGCGCGCCTGTACACACCCGAAGGAAGTAGCGATGCTTTGCTGCTGTTTTTCCACGGTGGTGGCTGGGTGCATGGCAATCTTGATACCCACGACAATCTTTGCCGTCATCTGGCGCAGGTGACACAGGCCAAAGTGCTGGCAGTGGAATATCAGAAAGCGCCGGAAAATCCCTGGCCGACGGCAGTGGATGATGTTTTAAGAGCCTACCGTAATGTATTGGAACGCCTGCCTGAATTCGGGTTGCGGAATCCGGTGATGGCGGTTGCGGGAGACAGCGCAGGCGGCAAACTCGCTACGGTACTGGCGCGCAAACTTTCCCATGAAACTATCCGCTCTCCAGCGGCCCAATTGTTAATTTATCCATCTGCAGACAGTCCGCGTGAAGTAGGTTCACGTAAACTATTTGCCGATGGTTTTCTGTTAACGGACGAAGGCATTCGCAAATATCGGGAGTGTTACGTTCCCGCTGGACAAGATGATCGTCACCCTGACATCTCCCCACTTTATGCCGACGATCTTGATAAATCACCACCCGCGATTGTGGTCACTGCCGGGTTTGATCCGTTACGTGATGAAGGCCGGGACTATGCAAAAAAGCTGCAACAAAACGGAATACAAGTGCAATTGCTGGAATTCCCCGGTTTGGTCCATGGCTTCGCCAATATTCTTTGTTCGCACAGCGCACTCAAAGCCGTAGAGGAAATGGGGCTGGCACTGCAGGCATTAATGCAGCAGGCGGCCGCCAATCGGGCGGACTAAATAATTCAACATGCAACCTACGCAACCGGGTCAGCTTGCAACTCTTGCATGATTTCGGAGAACAACTCGAACGATCGCAATCGGTCCTGCAGATGAAACATACTCGATACCACCATGAGTTCATCGACCCCGGTTTGTTCGACAAACTGCCTGGTTTTCTGTTTCACCAGCTGCGGCCCGCCAATGAACGCGTATTTCAAAAATTGTTGAAAAGCCGGCTCAACCAGCAGCGCTTTCAGCTCCGGGGTAAACGGCCCCGGCGCTTGTAAAAAATCCCGTTTATTGGTGAGGATACCCAATACCATGCGGATCAACGAGGTGGATAGCGTTTCCGCGGCCGCATCGGAATCGGCCGCGATCACATTGACACAGGCAATAGTGTAGGGCGCCTGCAGCTGCGCGGACGGTTGAAAGTGGTTGTGATAAATACCAAGTGCTTCGTGCAATTGATTGGGGGCAAAGTGACTGGCGAAGGCATAAGGTAAACCCCGTTTAGCCGCGAGCCAGGCACTGTCAGTGCTGGAGCCCAATATATAAATAGGCAGCCGGATGCCTTCGGCAATGGGGACTCTTACTGATGCATTGGCGTTGTCCGGGGCACAGTATTTCTGTATTTGCGTGATCTCCTCCGGGAAGTTGTAGACCGAGTGGGTTCGGTCCGGCCGTATGGCGTGAGCGGTCGCCTGATCAGTCCCCGGCGCCCGCCCCAAACCCAAGTCTATCCGGTCCGGATAGAGTGCAGACAAGGTTGCAAAGTTTTCTGTCACGATCAGGGGAGCATGGTTGGGCAGCATAATGCCGCCGGAGCCGACCCGGATGCGTTCCGTGCCCTGGGCAATATGGCCGATCAAAACGGCGGTGGCAGAGCTGGCGATGCTCACCGTATTATGGTGCTCTGCCAGCCAAAAACGATGATAACCCAGCTTTTCCGCCTGCTGGGCCAGAATCAGGCTGTTATTAAACGTTTGCTTTGGTGTGGAGCCGGCTGCAACGCTGGCCAACTCTAAAATCGAATATTTCATAGGGTCATTGCCGTGCGGGCCTCTGCCCGGGTTAATAGCACGAAGCGAAAGTAAGCATCACCTAAGCGCGATTCGCCAAGCCTTGTCAAGCTGGCTGCCTGGTAAAAAACACCGCGGCTGGCGAAGCTTCGCCTTCTGGCCCGGATTCGGATTCGGTATTGCCCTATAGGTTCAATTAAAGTTTAGAGAAGAATCAATGCATTGCGCTTCGTTGCGCTCAGAACCACCGGAACTAGCACCCTGTTTCCCCCTTGAGGAAGCGCAATTTCGCCGCATTGAATTCTACAGAATGGGAATTTCTTTATAATCAACAGTGATGTATAGTAGTAAAGCATAACTAGAATTTTATCAGCTTATAAATAATAACCCGACACATCCATGATACTTCGCACTGGCGTGGCATTCTAAGAAGATGCAGAGGGTCGACACACTGATGATCCAACTCTCGACTGGGTATGGTTAACACGCCTGCGAGCTGGATCGAGTTTGAACTACTTTGAGTTACAGGAGAATGCAATGTCATTGTTCGAAAAGTTTAGCTACCGCAACAAGCGAGTCTTGGTTGTAGGTGGGGCAACAGGTATGGGCGCTGCAGCAGCAGAATTGGTTCGCGATGCAGGCGCCGAAGTGGTGGTCATGGACCGCGGCGAGATTACATTGGAAGGCGTGCGGACGATCTACGTCGACCTGTCCGACAAGCAGTCAATCGACCAGGCACTGGCGGAATGCGACGGCAAGATAGACGCGCTCTTCAGCTGCGCCGGTGTGGCCGACGGCACACCCGGCATCGAGCGGATTAATTTTATCGGTCATCGCTACATGATCGATCAGATTTTCGCGTCGGAGCGCTTCAACCAGGGCGCCGCCATCGGCATGATCTCGTCTGCTGCCGGCATGGGTTGGGAAGCCAACCTGCCTGAGCTGATCGAGTTCCTTGCCATAGACGACTTTGACAAAGCAACAGAGTGGACGGTCGAGCACGAAAAATGCAATTACATGTTCACCAAGCAAGCGGTCTGCGCCTATGTCGCCCGCATGGCGATGCCCTTTCTAAAGAAAGGTGTCCGTATCAACGCCATTTTGCCTGGCCCCACTGACACCCCATTGGCACGTGACAACGCCGACTCCTGGCTGGCATTCGGCAAGGACTACCGTGATGAAGCCGGCGTGGAAGTGTCCACGCCGATGGAACAAGCCGGACCGCTGGTTTACCTTTGCAGCGACGCCGCCTCGGTGGTCAGTGGCATCACCTTGATCACCGACGTGGGCTTTACCAGCTCAGCGGTCTCGGACGTTTTCCCCAGCGCCAAAATGATCGTCAACTTCCTGAGAGGTGTCGGTGGTGGCGCGGCGGGTGGCTCATCGAATGCACCCCAGGTGCAGCGTTCCACCGCGACCAAAGCCGATAAACCCAAACTGCCGGAAGTCAACCCCGAGACCCGCATGCTGATCGACGGCAAGCTGGTGGAAGCAGAGAACGGCGCGACCTTTAATAACATTAACCCGGCCACGGAAGAAGTGATCGGTGCAGTCGCAGATGCTACCCGTGCCGATATGCAACGCGCCATCGCTGCGGCACGCCGGGCCTTCGACGAAACCGATTGGTCCACCAACCGGGATTTCCGCAAGAAATGTCTTATCCAGCTTCGCGACGCGATTATGGAAGAACGCGAAGAACTGCGCGAGCAACTGATCCAGGAAGCAGGCTGTCCCCGTATGTCCACCGTGCGCCAACAGTTGGACGCCTCTTTCCCTGAAGCGCTGGATTACCCCATTGGATTGATGGACCGGTTTGACTGGGAGGTAGAACTTCCGGACGGCAAAGGCAGTCAGGGCGAACCCAATGCACGTCGCATCTGGAAAGAACCCATGGGTGTGGTCGGGGCAATTGTGCCCTGGAACTTCCCGTTCGAAGTCGCCATCAATAAAGTTGCCCAAGCGTTGGCGACCGGCAACACTTTGGTACTGAAACCTGCACCGGATACCCCCTGGAGCGCTACTTTCATCGGCCGCATAGCCGCTGAAAAGACCGATATCCCAGCCGGCGTACTGAACGTGGTGACGTCATCCGATCACCTGATCGGCGAAGCACTCACCATGTCACCTGCAGTCGACGTGATTTCTTTCACCGGCTCCACCTCAGTGGGCCAACGCATCATGGAGAAAGGCGCAGCAACCATGAAGCGTGTCTTCCTTGAACTCGGTGGCAAGTCGGCCAACATCGTTCTGGATGACGCCAACCTGGACTCCGCACTGATGGGCGCACTGGCTGTTTGCTTCCACGCTGGTCAGGGCTGTGGTATTCCGACACGGATGCTGGTGCCCAAGGCACGTTACGAAGAAATCGCAGCCCGGGTGAAAGGCATTATGCAAATGGCACCGTATGGTGATCCGCAACGTGCCGACGTGATGATGGGCCCGCTGGTCTCTGCCAAGCAGCGCGACCGGGTTCTGAATCTGATCGATATCGGTGTTGCAGAAGGCGCTACTCTGGCGCTCGGTGGTAATCGTCCGTCCGCATTCGAGAATGGCTACTATGTAGAGCCCACGTTGTTCACTCACGTCGACAACAAGATGACCATCGCCCAGGAAGAAATTTTCGGGCCGGTGCTGGTACTCATCCCGTTTGAAGACGACGACGATGCCGTACGTATTGCGAACGAAAGCCGCTACGGTCTGGTTGGCAGCGTTAATTCCACCAACATCGACCGGGCCATGTCCGTGGCACGTCGGATTCGCGCAGGCGTAATGTCCATCAACGGCGCCTACGCCCATGGTGCTGACATTCCGTTCGGTGGTTACAAGTTCAGTGGTATCGGACGCCAGAATGGTGAGGCCGGATTTAATCAATATCTGGAAACCAAGTCCATCGCCTGGCCTATCCCCAAGAAGTAGCGAACAGCACACCGGCATCCACAATGATGCCGGTGTTTTCCTTTTCAAGCGTTTTAACCATACTTACCACAATCGGTAGCGGTTACTTACTGTCTGCCCTTCCCATGAACTTTCTTTCCTCCACATTGATCTTAATTCTATCTCCCGTCGCAATATGCTCGGGCACATTTATGGTGACCCCGGTGGATAGCTTTGCCGGTTTTGATCGGGACGTTGCAGAAGCACCTTTAATAGACGGATCGGTTTCCAACACAACCAGTTCGACGTTCGCCGGCATATCCAGTGCGACCGGCAACTCATTAACCACGATCACCTGGAGGCCCTCAGTCTCTTCGTTAATAAAAAGCATCTCTTCGGCGATGGCATCCTTATGCAGGTTGTAAGGCGTATAATTCTCCTGATCCATAAACACGAATTCTTCCCCGTCAGCGTAAGAAAACAGGGCCGGTCGGCGCACCAGATCAGCTAAATTAAGCATGTCGGAGTCTTTAAAAGTCTCGTCTATTTTACTGCCTGTCACAACATCATACATGCGCATTCGGTAGAGACTACCGCCGGCCCGACCCTGCGGCACGGAACGTTCAATATCTCGCACGATATAGGTTTTACCATTGTATTCAACGGCGGCGTTTCTTTTTATTTCACCCGCTTTCGGCATTTTCTAAATCCTGAAAAGCTTACGCTTAGTAGAGGTTGGGGGGTTGAATATCCCGTTAAGAATGGGTCTCCACTTTAACAGGCTATCAAGTTGACGCTGACCCGACCTTCAACATTTTTTCAGGTGCTTTTTGCGGTTTTCTGCCGAGGGTGGGATTCCACTCAATTCTAATTTCAGGGTTTGCTAACGTCCAGCACTCCCCGCTCGAATTAAGAAAACAGACCCACATTAAATGCTGTTCAGGCCCATAATCAATTACGCCATGGGCTAGGGCCGATTCGTTTTTAGCGGGTATGAATAAGGGTAACGGTGGATTAAGTTGGGTGAACATGGAAGCCTCCTGGCACGGGTATAAAGATCGCTATCGGCTTCGCACTTGCAGCATACTGGCCAACTTTGTATACATCGGGCGAAATTGGATTTTGCGATGGAGTGAATATGGGCGTTCCGGGTACAAAAACGGACTGTGAGCGTGGACGAGCCGGGTATTGGCACGGCCGCAACAAGAACGCTAACCGAAGCCCGGCTGCAATTATTGCAAGCATTTTGAAAATTCTTCCCGCCGCAGCCGGATTTCCTGCAACTGAAGTAGCGGGAACAGCCACTTTGAGCGCGCCTGGATAATTGGCCCTTTTTTTGCGTACTATCGCTGAAGCACTAATATTAGAAAATAAGCCGGGCTTGAATACCAACGTTGAAATAAAGCCACAGAAACACGACGGCTAGGGAAAGCGCATTCACCGTGTATCAACAAATCTCGACTGGGGAGATCCAAAAACTAGTGGCAACCGGGACAGGCTTTGCAGAAAAACCGCAGGAATCGACTCTATCTGACTGGCAGCAGTTAAACCGTTCATGGTTATTCACTGCGACTTTGGTGCTGATTTTCACCACATTAGGCGCGCATCTTTTGGTATTCGCGAGTTCGGTTCTGATCCCCCTTCTGTTCGGCTTCTACCTCGCTGCGCTGCTCTACACTCCGATGCTGTGGCTCAAGAAACTCTACATCCCGGAAGCGTTGAGCGCATTGATACTGGTTCTGCTGGTGCTCGGCACGCTGGTTGGAAGCTTGGTCCTACTAAAAGAACCTGCCGAGCAATGGCTGGAAATCGCTCCCGACATTCTCTCTAAAGTGCAATCGCAGGTACCGGAATTACGGGAAACCATGATCGAGGTTCAGAGTCGCTCTGAAGATATGGAAGATCTGGTCGACCACGCTATGGCAGCGGGCGACGAAGTCAACCCCACCGGCACTGGGGATAACAGAGTGGTAGTAACAGAAAGTCGGGGCGGCTGGAAAGACCAGCTCGTTGTATCCCTGACCTCCTTCACTTGGACGCTCTCGATCACGCTGATCCTGTGCTATTTCTTTCTGGTGGGCGGAGACGCCCTGGCGCGGAATATTTCAGCGACGTTTCGCCGCCGCAGCAAACGCATTACGTCGCTCAAAGTGATCCGTAAAGTTCGTAGCCAACTTGCCCAATATATCGTTGTCACCATGTGCGTCAACCTCAGCTTCGGCCTGCTCATTGCCGTGTTACTATGGCTTTTCGGTGCCGAGTACCCGGTTCTGTGGGGTATACTCGTGGGATTAATGCGCTATATACCGTATATCGGAAACGTGCTGTCATTGGTGGCGGTGACTGCGGCGGTGGCCACCAATAACCTGGAGGTCACCTATTTGATTGTCGCTCCTGCCTCCACCGCAGTACTGATGTTTATCTGCGGCAATTTTGTGGATCCGTTTGTACATGCGCGACAATTTCAGCTGAATCCGATCGTGATCTTTGTATCCATTATCTTCTGGAGCTGGATCTGGGGCGTTGCCGGCCTCTTTATTGCTGTACCTACGTTGTTGGTGATCGCAGTAATCTGCGGGCATATCAAACGGCTTGAGCGTATTCATTTGATCCTCTGCTCCGGCTCTGCCAAATGACACCATCAGGTGCACCTGTCACACCGATTTAAAATTGATTAATCATGAGGGCTGAAGTATGGAAAAGAACGAACTTGAGCAAGGTCAGGCCGATCCACATCCGCGAACGGCAAATAGCCCCTACACGATGCCACCACACATTCAAACCAGCGACGGTCGTATTCGTCGGCTCGGTATCGAAATAGAACTCAGTGGCCCGGAAGTAAAAGACCTGGTGGAATTGGTACAGAAGGTGTTTCCGGGCAAAACCGAACGCTTGAGTGAACGCGAGTGGCTGATTCACAGCGACGACTATGACACCTTTACAGTAGAGGTGGATTCGCAACTTCTGAAGCGGATTGCCAGAGACTACGAAAACTCCGGCGATTTAATTGATGAGCTCACCAGCCATACGCTGGGCACCATTACCAAAAATTGGGTGCCCTGCGAAATCGTCACCCCTCCCCTGCCTATGACTGATATCGGAAAAATGGATCGATTGGTGGAGCTGGTAAGGGAGCGCGGCGGTAAAGGGACGCGGGACTCAATTTGGAATGCGTTCGGTTTGCATTTCAATCCCGAGATAGCGGCGCTTGATGCGGTGACTGTGCTGCACCATCTCCAGGCCTACATCTGCTGTCACGACTGGCTGGTGGACCAATCCGGCGTTGATTTCAGCCGACGGGTCACGCCTTACATAAAGGCTTTCGAAGAAGATTACATTGAATTCGTTCTACGCGAGGACTACAAACCGAATATGGACGCGCTGATAGACGACTATATTCGCTTCAATCCGACCCGAAACCGTGCTCTCGATATGTTGCCCCTGTTCTTACACATAGACGAGGCGCGGGTGCGGGAAAAGATCCAGGATCCGTTGGTAAAACCAAGGCCAACCTTCCACTACCGTCTTCCGGACTGCGATATCGATAACCCGGAATGGGGCTTGTGGGCAGCCTGGAACGACTGGGTCAGGGTAGAAGTACTGGCCGACAATGCAAAGACTTTACGCGCCTGTGCCAATGCCTACCTGCAACACCTCGACAGTTTTACGCCGGACTTTCTCAAACCCTGGAAAGAACAAGTTGTGCAATGGTTAGATGTCCGTTAACAACGGCTTGATCGTATTCCGTGTCTAGCTTTACAGAGGCGCTTGCAGCGCTCTCCGCTTCGCTTACAACCGGTTCTCTGGCCGGAGATTACGCTGTGGTTTGGCTTGGCTCCTTTGCCGCCGCGACCATTCTACCGTTTTACTCGGAGCTGTTGCTAATCAAGATGCTGACCAGCTATCCCGACCACTGGCTGGGGTTAACGCTAATGGCGACTTTCGGAAACACATCCGGTGCTGCCATTAACTGGTGGCTTGGAAAATACATGCTGCATTATCAGGATCGCCGCTGGTTCCCCCTTAAAGAGCGCCACCTGAGACCCGCACAACGCTGGTTTGAAAAATACGGAAAATGGACACTATTGCTGTCATGGAGCCCGCTTGGCGGCGATGCTATCACCTTGGTTGCCGGTATCATGAAAGTGCAGTTCTGGCAGTTCTGGTGCCTGACCTTTGCAGGCAAAGCGATACGCTACTTTGCCATTGCCTGGCTGCTCTACGTCAATGGCTATCCTGCCCTGCAGGCCTGAAGGTCAACGAAACACTAGTCAATTGTTTAAGCAACTCGGGGACACCAGGGTGCAATCCATTGGCGATCTCATCAAACGCGTTCAGTTCACCCGGATAAACCAACGTGTCCCACCCTTCGGCGATCAGACAGCTGGTCACTGCCAGCTCTTCCAACAAATACTTTTTGGACAGCTCCACAAAACGAATTCTTTCCACGTTTTTACGGTGCGCAAAATTCTTGCTGAAGTGGTTAACCGAGTCACGAAAATTAGCGGAACACTCATAGAGGTTATAAAGCGAGGTCAGGGTTGATGCGTAACCCGGCTCCAGAATATAGCGGGACGCACGGCTCACAATAAAACGGCAGTGGTTAAGCCCCCCGATAATAGCCTCGCATTCATCAATCGCACTTTGCGCCAGCGCATTGGTAATGGACAGCGATTTTTTCAGGGAAACATGCCGTTCCATCTGAATCGTGTTGTTATGGATGGAATCCGCAATCAATACTAAACATTCCCCAAAGTGGGAGTCGATCCATTTCATAACTGCCACCAGCCGGTTACCCGTAAAACTGCCACTTTCTAAACTGAAGCCGACAAAACACTTTTCGGATTGCAGAAAAGTGTCCCGTGCGGTTTCCGGTGCAACTTGTTTGATTCTGGCTTTGTATTTTTTCAGACCGGAGAATTGAAACACGTCGGTAAGCCGATTATTGCAAAGTTCATGAACCGAAAATTCAATGCCCGATTGATAGTCACCCACCCCCAAAACAATATTCTCGTAGCCCCCCAATGAATCACAAACCGCAATCCCATCCACAGTCGTGACTTCCGTTTCCTCCAGACGGCGGAAAGATCCACTGCCAAAGTGCGCAATGACCCGATTCGCACTGACGTCATGGGTGGCTGGATAAATCAGTAAAACGACATGATGATCATCCAGTTCTATTGGCGTCACCTTGGCCAGATTCTGTATACTATGAACAACTTCCTGTTGTGAGTGAAATTGGTCGAAAGCGACGGTCCTGAAGTGATTATTTTGGTCTTCCATTAGGCGGTCGATGCACATATCAATTTCCTTTTTAATAGGGCTTGTTTGAAATGTTTTCTATAAAACCTGCAAACGCCGTATCGCACCCGTTGAGTGACGACACAGCACTGCCTCTATCCGTCAGAGAATTCCATTACCTTGTCGGTAGAGCGTAGAAAGCGCAGCACAATCACATATGGAACGGTTGTGCTAATAGACCTGAACGTCAAAGGGTATTAAGCAACCCGCTGCGATATCGTCCAAATCCATTTTTGTATTTTTTTTAACCTGCCATTGTTAAATAATAGTCCAATTTTGAACAATTCACCCCCAAGATGGGTTAAATTATCAGCAACTCTAGTAACCCGATGAATTACATAAGATTAAGGTCTAAACAATTTGCCCAATTAGTCCTAAGCTTAAACGAATGGATATCCGATCAATGATCAATGACCACATGGCTTCGTGGAGTCCCCTTTGTTATTCCGACGTGTTTTTGCAATGAGATTACAGCGTGAAATCGTTGCGTAACCCCTTTCAGCAGCGCAAAAGGCTCGGCCTGATTTTGAGCCTTGTTTTTGTTTGTCTTCTGTTGACGCCATTGACCACTCGAGCTGACTCCAAGCCCACCGGACAGGTCACGGTCTATCATTACAATCCGGAATCCCATAACGACCGCAACCTGGTTCTCAAAAATACCTTTGATCGCTATTTCAGAACACAGTTGGATATGCAACTGCAGCCGGTAGAAGACCGGAAAACATTCCAACAACTGGTCGAACAATCGAAAGGCGCCATATTTATCATGTCCGACTGGCATTATCGCCAGTTAGCAAGCACCAATAGATCCCTTGTTCCTTACCTGCGAGGACTTGAACACGGGAAGGATACGTTTCGAAAATTATTAATTGGTAAATCACAGAGCCTTAATCAAACGGGCAACATCCGTATCACTCTGGCGGTTTCAGGCCCCCAGGACTACGTCGATACTCTGCTCGCAAAAATGCAGTACAGTAGCGGTCAGATCACTGTATCCAATGCCCGATATTTAACGGTGCCGAAAGACATCGATGCGTTAATGGCCGTAAGTTTTGGCTTGGCTGACGCTGCCCTGGCTTCGGAAATCAGCTTTGAAAAACTGGCCACTCTGAACCAGGATGCCTATCGGAATTTGCACGTATTGGGACGTAGTACACCGCCAAAAAGCCTGGTGGTTGTGGTAAACCGGGACAATCTAATTGGCTTGGAACCGGCACTTAACGCCATCGCAGCAATGACTCAGAATCCCCAAGGGAAACTCGGCCTCAACTTATTGGGGTTAGATGAATGGAAGCGACTACCCATGACGAGCCAAGCTAAGGGAGGGCATGGACTATGATTCAGGCCCGCTGTTTAGTCATTCTGATTTTTGCAATGGTAATAACCAATTGTGCACGCATTACACCGGACCCAGCGGGCCCGGTTCCCTTGTCCAAAAACAAAATACTGGTAGTGAACAGCAATCATTCATTGCCCCGATATCAGTTAGCAGAAAACGGGTTTATGGAGGCACTGGCAGGCAAGGACATTGTTACGCTCGACCTGAACAACGACGAGAGACCCACCGAACAGCTACTGGACGTACTGAATACTCAACAATTTGCCGCAATCTATACCATCGGGGCAAAAGCGCTGGGATCGGTTGATTACATTGATCCGGCCGCACAGGTTATCTATAGCTCGGTGCTAAGCTGGCGGCAGTTCCAATCGCGGGATAATTATTTCGGCGTCGCCAGTGAAGTAGCACCCCACGCCCAGATGACCTGGTTTAAATATTTCTTTCCGCAGTTAAAACGAATTGGGGTCATCTATAGCGAGGACAATGCCGGGCTGGTTAAAGATGGGGAACGGTTTGCAAATCAACTGGGCATCGAACTGGTCAGTGCAGCCGTGAACAAAGTAGAGGATTTACCCCGTATCGCTGATCAATTATTGCAAAAAGTAGATGCGCTTTGGGTTCTGCCCGACCCTGTGGTTTTGAAATCCGAAAGCAGCACCAAACTGGTTTTCGATCTGGCCCATCGCCGGCAAAGGCCTGTGTTCGCCTACAGCTCCCTGTTTATGGAATTAGGCGCAACGTTGAGTATCAATGCAGACCTCGCCACCACCGGACGACAAGCAGCGGTTATTACCCAAACCCTGCTCGAACAACAACAGCCGGAATCCCACGTTCAGTTTCCGGCGGGCAGCAGTATATCTTTGAACTTGCTCAAAGTGGGCGAGTATCAACTCGATCTGAATACGGATGCTCTGGGCTCGGTAAACGAATTGTTAACACAGTAGTTATGAATGACCCGCAGAGCACTATCGATGCCCCCCTCACCTAATATTCAAACTGCAGTTCCAACATATAGCTGCGACCGGGATTGGGATAATCAGACAACATAACCCCGCTTGGAGAGGGGTCGACATGATGGGCATCCAGGGCATTGTAGAGCGACGTTGTTATCGTGATATCTTCAGCGCTATTGCGCCAGGTCAGCGCTAGATCCAGGGTGGTAGTCGCTGGCACATCGGCTCTCGGGTCTGCCTCTTCACGACTTAGCTTGCTTTCGTACAACACACCGGCAAACGCATTCAGACTGCGCGAGAAACGGTGGTTATACCAAAGGTTGGCCCGTTGCAGGGGAACCTCTGGAGCCCGGGTATCGTTAAGGGCATTGGTGGGATCCTGGTAGGTGTAATTAGAACCCAGGGTGGAGCCATTGCGTAAACGAAGCTTGGCTTCCAGCTCCACACCCAACACCTCCAGTTCACCGACATTGTCTGAAAAGTTGACCGCTCCCTGCGACGCTCTGGGCGCAATAATATCCTCAATATTATTGTAGAAAAAGGTGCCCCTAACCTGGAAACGACGGCTTATATCAATATTCAAACCCAGCTCAAAGGTATCAATTTCTTCCGGATGAAGATCCGGATTGCCGACAATTGACGGGTTATTAATATTGTACAACTCCCCAAAGGTGGGCGCCCTGAAGGCAGAGCCGTACGTCGCGATCAGATGGTAATCGGGTACAAACTCCCAACTTAAGCTGGCCCTTGGGTTGAAGCTGCCCTCGAAGTCACTGTAATGATCATAACGGGCTCCGACTATCAACCTCAGGGTCTCCATCACATCCCAGATGTCCTGCATATAGACAGCGACGATGTCGCGATTATGACTGCCGTTCCAATTAGCAACGTCTGAGATATTTACCAGCTCTCCGGCACCATTATTGGTCCAGAATTCCACACCATATTGACTCTGGTGTTCCGCCGCCGCCCCCAGCAACAATTTATTATTGCTGTTCCAGTTCCAGGTCAAAGTGGATTCTATTCCGGTTTTGTCGTGCTTAATCGGACTGCGGGCATAGAAGTTGTCCGCCAACTCCCACAGATTGTCAAATTCAAAGTGATCAAAATAAACATGCGTCATCACCGACAGGTTATCGGAGACAGGGGCAACATAGGACCCATCGATAAAATATTCTCTGTATTCCTGCTCTGAGCCGGTGTTCAGAAAGTTATTCGCGCCTAAATACGCCCCCGCCTTACGTTCCGTATACCGGCCCTGCAATGACAGATTCCGGTAACTGCCCTGAAAGGACATCTCATATCGTTTTTGCCAAAAGTCCGTGCGTCCGGATTGGCCTGTCGCATCGGAGCGGACCGGTTCGTTTATTCCGTCCGAATGAAACACATTGGCGTTGAAAGCCAGATCCAATTCACCGATTCGTTCGCCGTACAAAAGATCGAACTGATTGGTCTCATCACTGCCACCCGACAAGCTAAGCTCAACACCATCAATATCTTTTGCTGTCTTGGTCACGATGTTTACCACCGCGACAAAGGCGTTGGCACCGTACAGCGCCGACCCCGGCCCACGAACAATCTCAACCACTTTGATATCATCAATACGGAAGTTGTTATAACTGGACAATGCCCCGCCGTTAACCAGGTTGTTATTCACCGGATGGCCATTAATAAGAAACAGGACCTTTTCCGAAAAATCGGTCTTCACGCCCCGCACTTCCGTAGACGTGATGCCCATATTAAATTGATTGATACCGAACCCGGGTACCCGCTTAAGTGCGTCCATCAAATTACGGGCACCCATTTTCTGCAGCTCATCGGCGGTTATGATGCTGATGGTGGAGCCGCTCTTATTGAGTTTCTCCTGGGTCTTGGTGGCCGTAGTGACATAGTGCTCCTCCTGCAACCAGCGTATTTCCTGTTGCAGTGTGGGAGAGGTAGCGGCACTTGCCTGGGATAACACAAGCATTGAGCCCCCTATGCCCAGAGCAACGCGTCTCCCTACCAACATTCCAATCATTGTTTGCTTTTGCTCCACCACGCAGAGTTTGTTTACGGGCTGTTAATCCAATAAGTCGGGAATATCCTCAATAAAGGTATAGCCGGACCAGCTTGCCGAAGAAAATTTTTGCGTCAACAACGTCAGATACTGAAAAAACATACCGGGTGTACGAATAGTGTCCAACGCTTTCACCCATAGCAGGCAGATTTCGATGGATTGCTTACTTTCGAATCGGCTGCAAATCTCTGAATTGGTCATCGGCGTGCCATCAACACCCATACAGCAAATCATATCCGGGCCTAAAATAAACGCCGAAGGCTGCCCATGATAATCAATGGTTGCAAACAGGCTTTCGTTGACGAAATACAGTCTCACCGTCATCCCCGCCTCATCTTGCACAGTGATAGTGCCCACATCGAAGCCATCTTCCACTTTATTCGTCGCCGCAATAACACGGCCTTTGCGCGTAATGATACGATTATCTGCATAGAAATTACCAATTATTGCCCGCACTTCCTCTAACGGATTCTGAGTCGCCATGGCCACACCCAACGACCGCGCCAGCGACAGGGAGCCAGGCACAAACGCAGCCGGCGCCTTCAACTGTTGGGCACTGATCGGCCAGGTGGCAACCGTACCGGCATTATGCAGTTCATTGCTGACTACTTTTCTGACGTCTCGCTCCATCTGCCGGGCATTCGCTGGATGCAATGGAAACTGAACGTCCGTTTCGCTGACTACCAATGTTTCTTGCGTCGGAAATCCCTTGAGGGCATAACTGCACATGCTCATTTGGGGAACGGATCGACCCGCACCGTCTCCATCCACAAACGGGATATTGTACTGGGCGCACGCCAGCAGCGGGATCATCGAATTCATTGCGCCCACTTCGATCGGCAGCACATGACTAAACGTTTTGCCTGACATTTCCTGTAATCCGGTCAACCCGAAGCCTGCCGAATAATTAAAATTCAGGTTGGGGGCGTCCGGTGCGCCTACCCCACATATCACCAACAGCTCATCGCCGGAGTGGAGTTCTTCTACACCCACCACGCTGACCTCGTTCGAAAAATGGGTAATGTTGTCGATGACATCCAGAGCAGAAGCCACTCCGCCTCCCCCGCCACTGGCCAGAAAACTCGCCCCATTAACGATGGTTTGCATATCCGTTTTATTAATCTTGTACATACGCGGGGTTCACTCTGCGGCCTTAAAGTTGGGTGGTACCTGATAGGTTACCCGGCTCTGCCATTGCCTGGTTCGCATCAACATATACAGAAAGTTCACCGCCGCTTTATTGGGATCGATCACCGGAATATTCATTTTATATTTCGCTTTTAAGCGCTCCGCCACCGGTTCGGCGATGTGCATAAATCCCGTGCAGCCCAGCAAAATAGCATCTGCTCCGGCAGTCTCAATGGCGTTAACGCTGCATTCGTATACCTTTTCGATCACGAGTTTCTTTTCAGATAACTGGTGTACAGGCAAGTCGACTGCAACGATGGAGGCAAAGTTGGGTTCAATGCCAAAGGTTCTGATATGGGATCGCTGCATATCCACCACCGAATCCAACACCGTGACAATAGAAAACCGCTGTCCCAGGGACATCGCCGTGAATACGCTGGGCCTGAACCCACCAATAACCGGTACGCTGACCACCTCCCTTGCTTCTTCTACACCACAATAATCAAAATCCGAGACAAAAATCCCGTTAAAGCCCTGATGTTCCGCTTTGATCGCCAGATCTACCACATGGGGAGCATTGGTCATACGATCCCAACGACTTTCTATAGACGCATTTCCGGCGCCGATGTTTTCCACGTCAATATCCAAATCAGGCGGCGCAGCCCCTCGTGCCAATTCAGCTAATTCCTGGTTATACGCAGCGTCGTTGATGGGAATGATGATTTTCATTCTAAAGTCAGCAGCCATGGAATTGATTCCCTTCGATAAGAGATGTTATTTTTGTTCGATTCATTTTCTGTAGAATTCGCGCGCTAACCTGACCTATCAGCTCAAGCACGCGCATTACGGATACAATATGGGTATTCCCACTTAAGTGTAGTCAAGCTTTAAAGCTCTTCATCGATTCCTGTGAAAACACTTAAAATTGGCATTTTGCATATGCTTTCAACGCGTTAGATAATTCTAACTGGCAATAACGGAAGCATCCGTTAATCTATGTAGCATTTATTCCGCTACAGAAACAAAGATGGTGACTATTATTAGTAAGAGTGAATTACAGTGCGCTTCGGTAATTCACCAAGCTCCCTTATCAATCAACCTATGTTCTTGAGTAAACGTTGTTTGGAGCAAGGGGAGCTGCGTGTGTGTAGCTGTATCAGTAAACGATCAGGCCCAAGGCTTATTCGATGATGTTCAAACGAGGTATTCGCAACCAGTTGGTTACGGTGATGTTGCTACTGGTTCTCTCGGTACTGGTATTACTCACCAGCGGGCAAATTTCCTCCCAGCAGGCAATTTTGCGAGGGGAATTGCAAAAGCAGACCGACCTCATGCTGGAAAATCTATACAACCGGGCTTTATTTCAATCCAACCAATTACACCATCAGGTCGAAGAGCAAATCGCGTCCTTCAACCTCTTTGAGATGACCGACTCCCTCAACAAAATCTCGGAAAACAGCAGCGAATTGAAATGGGTGATCCTGGTTGATAAATCCCAGAACGTTGTTGTGAATACTGCTGGTTCGACAATCCAACAAAACAAGTACAGCGACACCCTGTTTCAGCAAGATTACATCGTAGAGGTCAAATCGATCGGAAAATCTTTATCAGAGAAGCCGGATCAGCTCGTCACGGAAAAGCTAAGAGACGCCAATGGTTTGGTATTTAGATTACCGGTTCAGGTGGGCAGCGGTCAGTGGGGCCAACTATTGATAGGTTACTCTTTAGACGGGGTGAAAGCACAGGTCAAACAATCGGAACAGGAAAACTCCGCCATAGTGAAGAGCTACTCTCTTCGATCCCTCGCCTCTGCGGCCAGTATTCTTCTGCTCACATTCCTGGTTATTTCACGTTTAGCCCAGCGCCTGGCCGATCCCATTGTGCGCTTGACGGACTTCGCGCAACGCCTTTCCAAAGGTGACTTTTCCATCGTCAACCAGGTTAATCCCACGGGCAAAGATGAAGTGGGGGTGCTCACCGCTCAATTCTCAGAAATGGCTGTGAACCTGAGTAAGGCCTACCAGGACCTGGAAGAATACAATCTGCACCTGGAAATGAAGGTGGATGAGCGCACGGAGCAGCTCAATCAACAAAACGAGAACCTGATCAAAGCGCTGAATGACCTTGAAGAAAGCCAGCAACAACTGGTGCATTCCGAGAAAATGGCCGCATTGGGCCAATTGGTCGCCAGTATTGCTCACGAAGTAAACACTCCATTGGGCGCTATACACGCCTCTGCGGGCAATGCCACTAAATATTACACCGGCTATGCCAATAGTCTGGAGATGCTTTTCCAGCACGCCACCGACGCTGAAAAACACCTGTTCGACTGGCTATTGCACAACGCCGGCCCCATGGAATCCATGACCACCCGCGAAGAACGCAAGGTCAAGCGCAAAGCCCTGCAACTGCTGACAGAAAGCGGCTCCGATAGAGCAGAAGAAATTGCAGACCGGCTCATTGATATGGGGCTGGCTGACAAAACAGATCAAATAATAAGCATGATGGTGGGCGACAACAGCTTTCGAATCATCGACAGTGCGTACAATCTCACCGGCATTATGCGTTGTAATCAAACCATTTACACCGCGACCGCCCGTGCCGCCAAAATCGCGTTTGCCCTGAAAAGTTTTGCACGGAAGGACCATTTCGGCGAAAAGTCCGATAGCAATATCAACGAGGATATCAATACGGTCCTGGTGCTCTATAACGGCTTGTTAAAGCAGGGCTGCGAAGTCATTAAAAACTTTCAAACCCTGCCGCTACTCAACTGTTACCCCGACGAACTCAATCAGGTGTGGACCAATCTCATTCACAATGCCCTGCAAGCCATGGAATACAAAGGCGTTCTGACTATCGACACCCTCAGTATCAATATAGAGAATCAGCCCCACATTCAGGTCAACATCTCTGACACCGGACAAGGTATTTCTAAGCAGATTCAGGAACGGATCTGGGAATCCTTCTTTACAACCAAAGTGGCCGGCGAAGGCAGCGGACTGGGCCTGGGTATCTGCAAACGGATTGTTGAAAAGCACCGGGGCAAGATTTTCTTTAAATCCAGGCCTGGATATACTACGTTTAGTGTAGTCTTGCCGATTTCAGATTAAATTAGTCCTTATAGTTTATCTGTGTATTATCCAACATTGAGTGACATCTATTTGAACAAAGCTTATATCATTTGCGTCGACGACGACCGGACCATTCTCATGAGTTTGCGAGCACAACTGAGGCACTGGTATAAGGGCAAATACGCCATAGAAATCGCAGAAAGTGCACCGGAAGGCCTGGAACTGATTCAGGAATTGCTGGACGACGGCGAAGAAATCAAAGCCGTTATTTCAGACTGGATGATGCCCGGCATGAAAGGCGACGAGTTCCTGATTAAAGTACACAAGCAATACCCCACCCTTCTCAAAATCATGCTCAGCGGCCACGCCGATCCCGAAGCCGTTCAACGGACTGAAGAACTCACCGAATTCTCCGGCTGTATCAACAAACCCTGGACCCGGGAGGATTTTTTCCAGGTGATCCCCTTCGATGAAAAAGAGAACGAAGCGTAACAGCCTGCAAGGACTAATCAACTCTGCACTTCTCCTGACCCCGCCTTGTGCTTTCACTGGACAATCGATTGCTTTTCTATAAAGTGAATAAGCCTGATGAATTCTGCTCAACCCGGGAACAGTTTAAGTGAATACCGAAGAAATAAAAAAATTAGCAATGGACGCCGGTAACAAGGCGGTCGAATCCATTCTGAGCATCAATACCTATTCTCAATTAGCCTTGGTTTTTCTGATAATCGCTGTGGCGTACATCGCCAGCAACCGCATCCGATCGTTTATCCCGATTTTGAGAAAGCTGGACAAAACACAACCGTCGGATCCTCTACGGCGCTTTCTTTCCGCTTTGGGAAACCTGTTATTTCCACTTCTGAATATCCTGATGCTGAGCTTTTCCGTTGAGCTGAGCAAACGCCTAATCGGTCAATCGTGGCTGGTTAATTTTGCGTTGATTATCGCCATGCTTTTTGTTTTCAATACCGTGATCCGAGATCACGTTAAAAACGATTTCATCAAGTTCGTTTTCAGATGGATCGGCCTGCCCTTACTGCTGTTGCATCTGGTGGGAATACTCGGGCACCTGATCCAGATTCTGGAATCCATGTCGGTCAGTATCGGCAATATCGAAATGTCGGCCTACGGCTTACTGAGAGTCATCTTTTTCGGTTCACTTCTATTCTGGCTCGGCCGTGTATCAAATAATACGGGCAAAGAAATAATTCGGCGCCAGGAAAAGTTGGATATCCGAACCAAAGAAGTGGCCGTTAAATGTCTGGAGATCACCATTTTTGTTGGGGTCTCACTTCTTATTCTACAGATCATGGGTATCAACTTGACGGCGCTTGCCGTCTTTGGCGGCGCAGTGGGTGTCGGCTTGGGATTCGGATTGCAAGCCATCGCTTCGAACTTTATTTCCGGCATCATTATCTTGTTGGATCGTTCCATTACGGTTGAAGACTATATCGAGCTAGAAGATGGTCGTTCGGGTATCGTTCGGGAAATGTCATTACGTTCCACTACTCTGGAAACCTATGATGGAAAAGACATCATGGTGCCCAACGAAAAGTTTATAACCGAAAGCTTCACCAACTGGTCTCACCACAACAACAAACAGCGCTACCGAGTGGACTTTTCAGTAGCGTACCACTCGGATGTTCGCAAGTTAGTCGAAATCATAAAACAGGTTGTTGCGACCCATGAGCAAGTCATCAGCGGTGACGATATCCCCATTGAGGAACGTCCGGATTGTGAAATCGATAGCTTTGGTGATTCCGGAATTAATATGTTCGTGGAATTCTGGATGTATGGGGTTGATGACGGAAAAAACCGGGTGGGTGGAGACCTGCTACTGATGATTCTTGAAACGCTACAGGAACACGGCTATGAGATTCCCTTTCCGCAACGTGAAGTTCGTATCCTTAACGAAGCGCCCCCTGCAAAGGTGTGATTCTGCCAAACCCCCTGCCCCTGCTTTTCATTAACAGGACAAATAACGATTCAATTTCATTAGATCACGACGCAGACAGGCTTTGATACTGTTAACCGGTTGGTTCAGATGGATAGCAATAGACTCCCTGCTGTACCCGTAGTAATAGGCCATCACTAATGCGTTGCGGTTCACTGTGCACAACGAGGTCAAACCACCGCGTAATTGACGGTGTAATTCTTGCGTCAACAAATGGGTCACCGGCGTATCCAGAGCGCGTGTTTCCGTGCATTCCTGAAAACGTTCAAACTGGTCTCTTCGATTTTTCTCAACCCCTTCGCATTTTAACCGGTCGATAGCGCGATAACGTAAAATAGCACTCATCCACGTCATCGGTTCGCTTTGGCTACGCTGGTAATCACCTGCCCGAAACCATATCTGTAGCAACGTTTCCTGCACGACATCTTTACTGAGGTCACTGTCGTAGAGCACATTCATCGCTGCACTACTGAGCGTCCCCGCCACCCTGTGGTGTAATTGTTCCAGTGCAGATTGATCTTTCAAAGCAATTCTTTCCAACAATTTTTCCAACTCGTCTGCTGTTGCCTCGTGCATCGACATCCTGTGGTTCCCTGATTTCAATTATCGCGCGGGGCACAGTCCGCTGCTTGACCCTGCGCACCGGACACTAGTCATCTTCCGTCAAATGAAGAAAAAGTTTAATTCAACAAAGACCACCTTAAAAGCCAACCTTATCACAGCAGAAACGCTGAATACGGCCGGAAAGTGCCGCACACATACAAAGCAAAAATAGTCCGGCATTATTCTGTGCGAAATTGCCAGAGTAAATTCATCCCACCCTGCAACTTAATGACAGCGACCGTCGTAAATAGGAGTACGACATCGCTACCGAACAGAGACGGTGTATTCGGCTTTTTAATTAATTCACACCCGTTAAAGGATAAACGAGATGATGCGCAATTCGGACAAACCGTTATCAGAGCCTTCCAGCGACAACTGCATTGCTATTATAGGCACTGCCTGCAAATTTCCCGATGGCTCTGCTACACCGGAGCATTACTTTCAGAACCTGCTGACAGGACGCAACTATGTCAGCAAAGTGCCAATAGACCGATGGTCATTGAACAAATTCCACAACCCTGAGGATGCGTCGGGTAAAGCCTATGTAGACTCAGGTCACTTTCTTCATAACTACGACTTTCGCGCATTCGATGCGGATTTTTTCAATTTTTCACCACGGGAAGTTGAATTCCTTGATCCTCAGCAACGCCTTTTACTGGAGCTAAGCTGGGAGGCAATGGAGTCCGCAGGTTTGAACCCGGAAGCGCTCGCCGGCTCCGATACCGGCGTCTTTGTCGGCGGGTTTACGGTTGATCATTTGCTCAATCAATTCGGCATCGGGGCTCGGGACGCGATCGGCTCACACAGTGCAGCGGGCGCCACACTCACCATGCTATCCAACCGTATTTCCTACGCTTTCGATTTCCACGGTCCGAGTTTTTCAGTGGATACAGCCTGCTCCTCTTCTTTGGTTGCCTTTGCTCAGGCGGTATCTGCCATTAAAACAGGTCAATGTGAAATGGCGCTGGTAGGCGGCGTTAACTTCATGCTACGGCCCGAATATACGATCGCGATGTCCAAGGGACGCTTCCTTGCCAAGGACGGTCGTTCGAAAAGTTTTGACGCGCGCGCCGACGGTTACGGCCGTGGCGAAGGCGGCGGGGTCGTTGTGTTAAAAAGCCTTGCCGCCGCACACCGCGACAATGACCCGGTATTGGCTATTGTAAGCGGGGTGGGTGTCAACCAGGACGGGCGCACCAGCGGGATAACCGTACCGAACCCGGATGCGCAACAAGCGCTGATGAATAAAGTGCTGGCCGACAGTGGCTGTGACGCAAAAGATATTACCTATGTCGAAGCTCATGGCACCGGGACCGCTGTAGGGGACCCGTTGGAAACCAAAGCCATTGCCAGCGTATACGGCAGCAACGGCAGCTGCTATGTGGGCTCGGTAAAGGCCAGTATCGGCCACTTGGAAGCCGCTGCGGGTATCGCCAGCGTAATCAAGTCCGTGATGATGTTTCAGCACAATCTCATTCCTCCGGTAGCCGGATTAGAAGAAGTGAATCCAGCCATACCCGAGTCAATTTCGTTACCGAGAATACCGGTTCCTCTCCAAGCGCATAATAAAACCGCAGGCCCATCCACCAAGATTGCAATCAACTCATTCGGGTATGGCGGTACTAACGCCCATTTAATTCTGGCCGCACCGGACGTCTGTAAGCCACGTCATGAAGAGTTCCTCGCCGCAAAGCGGGGTGCCCGGTTGCTTGCTATTACAGCTCGAGACCAAAGCGCGCTACAGGCGCGAGGGGAACAATTTCTTGATCTGCTCAGCTCGGCAAATATTGAACTGGATGATGTTCTTTATACCGCTGCGCAACGTCGCGCTCACTTATCCCATCGGCTGGCGCTTTGGGGTGAAACAAAAGAAGAACTGCAAAACGCGTTGCATCACTATCTGGAGGGCGCTATTCCGGAGGGTGGTTCCGCAGCGGAACGTTCCGGCTCTGGCAATTCGAAGGTCGTTTTTATCTACACCGGCATGGGGCCTCAGTGGCACGGCATGGGCCGTGAACTGTTCCATGAAAACGAGATTTTCCGTACCACCTTACTGGAAGCGGATCGCGTGTTCCAAAGCATCTCCGGGTTTTCAATTCTGGAAGAAATGCTCAGGGATGAAAAAGATTCACAGATCAAACGGACCGAGTTCGCCCAACCCGGCAACCTGATGGTGCAAATGGGGCTAACGGCATTACTGAAAGCAGAAGGTATCACGCCCGCTGCGGTTGTGGGTCATTCCGTGGGTGAAGTGGCCTCCGCCTGGGCGTCAGGGATGTTAACCCTTGAGGACGCGTTGTTGGTCAGTTACCAGCGCAGCCGGATTCAGGCCACAACGGCAGGAAAGGGCAATATGCTGGCGCTGGGTGTGACAGAAGCCGAAGCCGCAGAATTGATTGCACCCTACGGGGCTAAAGTGTCCCTTGCGGCAATCAACTCCCCCACCAGCGTCACCATTGCCGGTGACGCAGACAGCCTGGAATGCATCCGGGTTACAGCAACCGAGCGCAAACTGTTTGCGCGGGCACTGGATGTAGCGGTGCCCTATCACAGTCCGGTGATGGAACAGCTGAAACCGGAGCTACGCAAGCACCTAGCCGGCCTGCGCCCGGTAAAGCCTACGACGCCCCTGTATTCAACCGTCACCGGCACTCGAACCGGGCAGGCCACCGACACGCGCCTGTTCGATGCTGAATACTGGTGCGACAACGTTCGCGACCCGGTTTATTTTGCCGACGCCTTGCGCTCGGCACTGGCAGACGGGTACACCTTGTTTGTGGAAGTCGGCCCTCACCCTGTACTGCGCCGCGCGATTGAAGATGTATTCAAAGAGCAGGGCTGCGACGCGAATGTAGTTTCGACCCTATGGATGAACAAACCGGAACACACCGCCGTTAAACAAACCATTGCGGACATTTTTACTCACGGTGGACAGGTGGACTGGGCGTTGCGCGAACCCGTCGGCAAGCTAATTCAACTGCCGGGTTATCCATGGCAACGCAAAACCCTGTGGCGCGAATCGTTATGGCAAGCGGAAGACCGGCTTGAGTCACAACAGGATCCACTGTGCAGTGACGACAGGCATGGTGGTAGCCAGGGCGCTGATCTTAACCTCAGCCGTCTAAACTATCTGTTCGATCACAAAGTGGATGGTACGGCCATCATGCCGGCAGCAGGGTTTATTGAGGCACTGTGCCAAAAAGCCCGTCAGTACTGGCCACAACTGGACGAATATAGTGGCTGGACTTTGCGTAATATCGTCATCCAGGAGGCGTTGATTCTGAACCAGGATCGCGCGACTCACCTGACTATCGCTTTCGATGAGTTCACCAACCTGGCCCACCTGATTGCCAATGACGCATTGAATGACAACACTCACGTGGTGCACGCGCAAGCACACCTGTATCCGCTGACAGTGAAACAAACACCCTATCTTAGCGCTAATGTATGGCAGGAATTTGAAGGCGAACCGGTTGCGGTCGATACCCTGTACGAAGAGTTGCAGGCTTTGTCGTTGCAATACGGTCCTGCATTCCGCTCAATCACGGCCTTATCACGAAACAGAGCCCGCGCTGAAGTGCTGGCGTCATTGCAACGGCCCGACTGCGCAGGTGAAGATAGTGCCGTCTACGTTCTGCATCCGGCGCTTCTGGACGGGTGTTTTCAGTCGGCTTTGTGCCTGATGGAGAGTCACGATAACGCTTATCTACCGGTATCACTGGATTCCATTCAAATCTTTGGCTCGGCTCAGGAACGAATTGTCTGCCATGGACGCATTGTTTCCAAAAGTGCCACCCGTATCTTATGCGATTTCGACCTCGCCGATGAACAAGGCAAGGTATTTGCCGCTCTCAAAGGGCTCCACTGTGTCGCCCTTCGCGGAGCCCAGACAACGAATCACTTTCCGCAAGGCGACTACCAGCGTATCTGGAACCCTCTGCCACCACTGCAAACGATCGATCAACAGGTTGGGATGCTTACTATTATTGCTAACCCGGCTGATCGTCTGGCGGATGCACTTGCTGAAGTCTGCAGCAGTGTCGGCACCGGGTTTCAGCGCTTCGCCATCAGCGAGCTAAACCATCCAGCGGCCTTAGACGCCACAACCCACATCGCGGTTATTTCAGATGCAGGATTACACACTGCAGCGGACTCAACCGGTCAAAAGAGTGTGGAAAACCTGCTGCTGTTAGTGCAGGAATTCATTCGCCGCGAGCAAACTTGCAAGCTGCGGGTAATCACACGTCAGGCGGCTTCGGTGGTGGCAGATGACCTGGTTGTTCCCGCACAAACCGCAGTGGCGGGGTTTGCCAGAGTCGTTC